>Ga0307408_100000021_pt1 | contig 312158 bp, 258 predicted proteins | sample 322Cmetagenome_FD_202116 | JGI IMG/M metagenome (GOLD analysis project Ga0307408, IMG submission 202116) | Maize rhizosphere microbial communities from greenhouse at UC Davis, California, United States - 322HYB-C-3 | ecosystem: Host-associated > Plants > Roots > Rhizosphere > Soil | place...
TCCCATTCCGAACCCGGAAGTGAAACGCTTCAGCGCCAATGGTAGTGGGACGATAGGTCCTGTGAGAGTAGGTCGTCGCCAGGTATTTGCCCGGTTTCATCGAGTAAGATGAAACCGGGCTTTTTTTGTGCCCGGCTCACTCGAAAAATGCGGACAAGGAACCGGGACATTCTTGTCCCGATTCACTTCGGAGAAGAACGGGACAGGAATGTCCCGACTCCTTGGGGCCTGGCCCGTATGAGACGGTTTCTTGAGCGATTGTCGTAAGATTCGCTCAAGGGATTTCGTCTTCTGGCATCCTGAGTCAAACTGGGCATGCTGATCGCCATGACCTCAGCCTTTTTGCTTTTGCTGTCCGTTGGCCTCGCGAGCGCGCAGGCGGTTTCATCCATGCCGGAGAAGCTGCGGGATGAGTTCAAGCTGTCGCCGTTCTACACGAAGATCGTGATGGTCGGAGATTTTCCAATCGTGGCATCGGCGAAGGTCAACGATGCGGCCCTGTCTGAGGCGTCGGTGATCGTGAAATCGATGCTCATCAACCGGCCGGACATTTTAACCGCGATGGCGAAAAACCACATTCGCTTGGCGGTGACGGCGGCGGGCGAACGCACCTGCGACATGCCGGAATATGCGGATCTGAAACCGAAAGAGTATTGGAATGTTCGAGCGCGTGGCTTGGGGGCATCCCTGAACAATCCGGCGGTGAGTTGCGGCGAGGAGAATTTGCTGAATTCGCCCGGCGATCCCTATTCGACGGAAAACATTCTGGTTCACGAGTTCGCACATGCGATTCACCAGATGGGGGTCAATTATTTGGATCCGGCTTTCGACGAGCGCCTGAAAAAAACGTTCGCGGACGCGATGAAAGAAGGGAAATGGAAGGGCAAGTATGCCGCCGACAATTACGCCGAGTATTGGGCGGAAGCGGTTCAATCCTGGTTCGGCACAAACCGGGAGAACGACGCACTGCATAACCACGTCAACACGCGCTCCGAACTACAGGAATACGATCCCGCGGTGGCGAAGCTTTGTGAGGAGGTCTTCGGGAAAAACGACTGGGTTTATCGCCGCTCCGACGACCCGGCTCGCAAGGACGAGTCGCACTTAAAGGATCTTGATCGCTCGAAACTCACGAGGTTTGCCTGGAGCGAGAAGGAAATGAAAGCCTACCGCGACCTCGATCCCAAAGCGCCCAAAGGCTAACCCACCAAACTCTCCAAATTCTCGCGGAGCATGGCGAATGCGGCATCGTCGATGACCGGAGTCGCGGTTTCGCGCCAAGCGGCGGGTGGTGGCGGCAAGTTCAACCAACTGCGGCACCCGCCGAACTTCGGTTCGTAGGGAAATTCCCAAGGCTGGGCCAAACGAGAAATTCGTACCAGCGCGACATGGATACTGCCCGAGCTCATGCCTTTTCCTTCCCAATCGAAGCGATCGGTGACGACCTGATCGGCGTAGATGTGATAAGGAGCGAGCGCTTCGACTGCTGAGCGATCGGTCAGCGTTTTCGCCCACACCGCTTCGGCGCAGTGGGTGATGCGAATCGGATCGCCCGGCTGCCACTCGGGCAAAGGCTCCACATGTCCCTCTTTGACTTGGTCGTTTTGGGCGTGGAAGCGGGTGGGAAACAGAAAGAAGGATTCGTGCGCGAAAGAGAATCCTTTGCGGCCTTCATGGATGCCGCCTTTGCGCAGGATAATCGATTGCCGGCCGCTCGCGAGCGCGTCGCAAACCACCTGCCATTCCTTGAAACCGATCGCTTCGGACATGCGGAAGGAGAGGTTCACTGGAGGGAAATGCCAAGTGCCAAACGGTGTCGTGAACGAGGAAAGGCACTTGGAATACACCTCGGCCGACATTAGCTTCCCGCCCATGTCGTCCGTCATCGCCACCCGCTTTTTTCATACGGGAAGCCGTTCGGAGCCCTTTCGGCTGCGAGATGGCGGGATGCTGCCTGGCGTCACGTTGGCCTATGAGACATGGGGGGAGCTGAACGCCGATAAATCCAACGCGGTTTTGGTGTTTCATGCGCTTTCAGGCTCACATCACGCTCAGGGCTTCAATCCAGAGATCGAAGGCATCGACGGCATCTGGCAACCCGAACTGCATGAAGGTTGGTGGAACGACATGATCGGGCCGGGCAAGGCACTGGATACGAATCGCTTTTTCGTGATCTGTGCCAATTTTCTCGGTGGATGCTACGGCAGTACGGGGCCTTCTTCACTGAACCCGGAAACCGACAAGCCATGGGGTGCCGCATTTCCGCATGTCACCGCTGCGGATCAGGTGGAGATTCAAGCGCGCTTGCTCGATTCGTTCGGCATTGAGGTGTTGCACGCCGCCGTCGGCCCTTCGGTCGGCGGCCTTCTGGCCCTCACGTTCGCCACGCGGTTTCCGTCACGAGTGCGGAATGTCATTTCCATCGCGGCGGGTTATAAGACGACGGTGCTTAATCGGCTGGTTCTGTTCGAACAGATCCTTGCCATTGAGAACGATCCGAATTTCAACGGTGGCGATTACTACGAAGGTTCGCCGCCGCTCTACGGTTTGGCGCTGGCGCGTATGATTTCGCACAAGACGTTTGTGCATCTCGACGCCATCGAACGTCGCGCGCGGCAGGATGTGGTGCAGCCGGATGATGTGCTGGCGTGGTATCGCGTGCGCGACCAGTTCCAGAGCTACATGCTGCATCAGGGCAAAAAGTTCGTGAAGCGTTTCGACGCGAACACGTATCTGCGCATCATCGATCTCTGGTCGCGCTTCGAAGGTGCGAACGAAGGCGACGCGGAAACGCCCGCGGATTTGTTCGCGCGCAGTCGTTTGGCCGGTCAGCGTTGGCTCGTGTTCTCCATCGACTCCGACTTCTGCTTCTATCCTGAAGAACAAGCGGAGCTGATGAAGCATCTGGAGGAATCGCGGGTGGACGCCATGCACATCACCGTGCATTCGGACAAGGGCCACGATTCGTTCCTGCTCGAACCGAATCTCTACACGCCCCACATCAGTTGGTTGCTGGCGCAGTAACGGGCGAGGTACTCAGGTGATCCGCCAGCGGCCGAGGATTTCGCCCGGCTGGCGATGTTCGCCTCGTTCGTGAATTCGGTGACAGGTCAGCCAACCGTCGCGCCAATCCACGAGCAAACCTTTCGCCGGATTGAGAAAACCACCGGTGTTGAGGATGAGCCGGTGGCCGCGATGCCAAATGCCTTCGTGATGGAAGTGCCCCATCACGAACACCTCGGCGCGAGGGAAATACCGGTCGCAAAACGTCGCTGCCGCATCGGCTTGGGTGAGCCAGGCATGCAGCATTTTCAACGCGCGTTCCGGTGGGTGGGCGGCTTCCCACACGCGTTGCCAGAGTTTTTTGCCACGAGGAAACACTCGCGGCACAAGGTTGCGCGCGATCTCGCGGGCGAGCTGCAAACGTTCGCCCGCATCGCAGGCGGCGCGATGATGCTCCTGCCAGAGTTCGCGGATTTTCGCCTGCCGTCCGATGGCTTCCCGGCTCCAGGGCGAACCATCGAAGAACAACGCGTCGCCATGCGTGACGACGATTTTGCCGTCCGCCAATTCGAGCCAGCCGGTGCCGGGCCAACCCGGATCGTGATTGCCGGAAAGGAAGATCGGATCGACGTTTTCTTCGCGGCAAAGCGTGCGGAGTTCTTCGAGCATGCGCGATGATTTCTCGCGAAACGGCGCGGCTAATTCCTGCCAAGTGTCGCCATTGAAGACGACCGTGCCGGCTCCCGCGATCAGCGGGCGAAGTGATTCGACGCGTGCGATGCGCGACACCCGGTGGCCGAGATGGAGATCGGACAGGATGCGGACGGGCGATTTCATTTCGCGCCGCGGCGCTGACGAACCGCTTCGTAAAGACAGACGCCGGTCGCCACCGAAACGTTGAGGCACTCGACTTTGCCGGCCATCGGCAGCGAAGCGAGAAAGTCGCAGTTTTCTTCGGTCAGACGCCGCATGCCTTTTTCTTCCGCGCCTAGCACCAAGCCGAGCGGTCCTTTGAGGTCGAGTTCGTAGATCGACTTGTCCGCGCGATCGGAAGTGCCCACCAGCCACACACCGGCTGCCTTCAGTTTCTCCATCGTGCGGGCGAGATTGGTCACTTGGACGAATGGTACGTGATCCGCCGCGCCGACGGAAATGCGGCGAACGGTTTCCGTAATGCCCACGGCCTTGTCTTTCGGAGCCACCACCGCATGAACGCCCGCGCCATCGGCGGTGCGAAGAATCGCGCCGAGATTGTGGGGATCCTGGACGCAATCGAGAATCAAGATGAGAGGTTCCTTCTGTTCCGCGACGATCGCGTAAAGATCTTCTTCATCGCGCGAAGGGACGGCGGTTTCGGTGGTAGGCCGCACGTGGCGGTTTTCGCGGGCCTGATGTTCTTGTTGGCCGCGTTGGCGCTGTTTCATGCGCGCAGGCTGCCCGACCGCAGCGAGAGCTGCAAGAATTGGAAGTTATCGGCGTTCGGTCGCGATTTCCCCTTCCCTGGAAAAACGGGGCAATCGGGGGGAATGGTCATTCAAACCGTCCGGCAGGGTGATACCTTCCGGGCGCGTGATCTCTGAACGGAGCTCAAAGCTGCTTTCGATAACGATCGACCCGTGCGAGGAACGCCCGCCAGGCCGGATCGGCTTCGCCTTTTTTGACCAAGAAATGCGGGCAGGTTTTGTGACCCAGGTCGCGGCGATCATCGAAGCGGATCATCCGCCAATGTTGATGCGGGACGACGTTTGAAAGGGGGATGCCGTATTGCTTCATCAACAACGCGGTAAGCTTCGCGGTGCGATCAAGGGTTGCTTCACGTGAGTTGCCGCGGTTTTCGCACATCTCGATGCCGATCGATTCGCGGTTGCCTTGGCCTTCGTAATCCGCGTGCTGGCCTTGTTCATTACAAGGTTGGGTTTGGTAGATCGAATGGTCGTCGACGGTGAAGTGCCAGATGATGTAGCCGAGCGAATTGTGCGTGCCTTTCAAGCTACCGGTTTGAAGCATTTCCGCATGGGCGCGGGCGTTGCCACCTCGGGAAAAGTTTTCCGTCGCGTGAATCGTAACGAACCGAGGATTCATCGGACGGATTTTTGATCGTCCGTATTTGCCTTTTTCCACTAAAGCGGACGTGATGCGCAGATTGCCCCACGACGCGGGCACGGTGAGCTGAGGTTCCGGTGAGGGAACGGCTCCGCAGGAAGCGAGCAGAACGCAGCAGGCAGAGGCGAGGAGCGGATGTTTCATCGGGACGAGGAGTAATCCCGCACGATGCACCCAACGGGCGATTTTTCGAGGGTGCTTTTCCGGTCCAACAAAAAACCCCGCCCTCCGGATAGGAAGGCGGGGTTGACTCAAGCCCGGGGAGGCGATTTAGGGAGCCGTTCCTTGAATGGTGTATTGACCGAGGGAGCCGTAGTCGGTGTAGCCGTCGCCCGTCGCCGAGCCGCGGCCAGTGCCATCCACTCGCAGGTAGTAAGTGCCCGCGTTGAGGGTCGCGTTGACGGTGGCGTCAGTCATCGTGTCCGGATTGGCGGAGGCGATGACTTGGCCGCTCGCGTCGAGAATCGCGATCGAGAGGTCGATGTTCTGGCCATCCGCGGCACCGGAAACGGTCAGCGAAACCGAACCGCCGGCGGTGCTGAAGGAGAAGACGTCCAAATCGGTGCGGGTTTCGATGACACCCGAGCCGGCCAAGGTGGAGCCGCTAACGGTCAGCGCGGTGGCTGCGGCCGGAGCATTGCCCACGGCATCGGCGCGATAGCCGAATCCGTTGGTGCTGCCCGCGATGATCGCGAGGTCATCCTGGGTTTGGCTGGCGTAGGCGTATTCACCCTTCGACCACTGGACGAGGTTGGAGTAGTAACCGACACCCATGATCGGAGCCCAGCTCACTTCGCCGGAACCGTGACCCTTATAGTAGCCTTCGGATGGCGAGGTGCGGCCGTCGTGGTTCAGCCCCATGGTGTGACCGATTTCGTGCGTCGCGGCGTCCGAGATGAAGCGGGTGGAGTAACCAAGCTGGTCGGCGAAGACCCAGCACGGCGTGTCGCCGGTCCAGCTGAACGAGTTCACGTAAGCCACGCCACCGTAAGCGCCGTACCATTCGTTGGTCGGGGTGATGATGCAACGGATGCGACGGTTGGTCGGGGCGGCCAGATAGGCGGCTTCGCTGGTGGTGACGTTGACGTTGAACGGAGCGTAGTCCTCGCTGATGCGCTTCCAGATTTCGGTCATCTGGGTCGAGCTAAGGGTGCCGTCGACGCCGAGGGCGTTGATCGTGCCACCGCCGGCCCATTGGGTGCCGGAAACGACCTGGCCGTCCATATCGAGGTAGATCACCGCGGTGGCTCCGGGCAGGCTGTTAAGTTCCGGAACGTTCGAGGAAGACGAAGACGTGGTGGAATCGTCGTTGACGATCGTCACGGTCGCTTGGCTGGTCGCGATGGAGGCGCCTGAGGCCGAGCTGAGGCCAACCGTGCAGGTTTCGTTGCTCTCGACGTTGGTGTCACCGGCGATGGAGACCGCGACGGACTTCGAGGTTTCGCCCGGATTGAACGTGACCGTGCCGTTAGCGGCGGTGTAGTCCGAACCCGAGGTGGCGCTGCCGTTCACGGTGGCGTAGTTGACGGTCACCGCCGAGGTGAAGGCCTTGCTCAGGGTCACGGCCACCGCAGCGGTGGTCTGGCCCGAGTTGCCTTCGTTCACCGAAGTGCTGGAAATGCTGAGCGTCGGTGCGCTGTCGTTGTCGATGATGGTGCCGACCGCGGCGCTGTCGCCGAGAGTGGCGTTGACCGGATTGGAAAGCTGGACGGTGAAGGTCTTGTTGCTTTCCTGGGTGAGGTCGCCAATGACCGGGATTGTGATGACCTCGCTAACGTCCTTCGGCTTGAAGGTGACCGTGCCGCTCTTCGCGGTGTAGTCCGTACCGGCGACCGCCGAGCCATCCACCGTGGTGAAGTTCACCGTGGTTGTGGCCCTGCGGTTCATCTGGGACAAACGGACGGTGAAGGTCAGGTTCGTCGTGCCGTTGTCGCCTTCGGTGAGAGTGGCGTCGTTGATCGAAATGCTCGAAGAACTATTGGCGTTGGATAGCCCCTTCTTCTTGCTCTTTTTGCCGTTCTCGATCGCGTCGGCGGCTTCCACGGAAGGAAGGCCCGCGGAATCGACCTTGGTGCTGTGGCTGTCGAGCTCCGCGCAAAGAAGATCGGAAACCGCGTGGCGGCTGACCTCCATGGCGTCGCCTTGCGGGCGGAACTCATACGCAACCGGATGATCGCCGTCGTAATAGAGCTGACCGAGGAAGAACCCGGCTTCGACGTTCTCCTGAAGGGTTAGGGTGCCCGCGGGGCTGCCTTCCACGCGCAGGAACGTCGTGGTGGTGCCGTCGTCGTGGGTGTTGCTGGCGGTGACGGTCGCTTCCAGCGGGGCGAAACGAGACGAAAGCGCCAGTTTCACACGGGAGCCGGGAGCGGCGGTCAGGGCTTCGCGCAAAGGAGCGGCTGCGACTTGAATCGCGGTGCGCTGGGCTTCGCGGGAATTGCCGGCTTGGGGTTCCCAAAGAGTGCCGGCTTGAGCCAGCGCTTCGGCGGACGTGACGGCGTGCGCAGCGACGGAACCTTCCGCCTGGCTGACGCCGGATTTCGCTGAAATGGCCGCGGGACCCTCTTCCGAGGCGTTCCGGGCAATGATGAGACCGCAAGCGAGGACAGCCGCGGCCGACCCGTATAGGGCGACGTGGTTTTTCATGGTGTTTGGGATGGCACAACCGCGATAGCCCTGAAGAGTCAGGGAAGGACTATGCGGCGGGACAGAGCATGACCTCTGCAGTATTAAAGTCGTTGAGAAGCGTTAACCGCTTGCTTCACAGGGATTTATGATCAACGAGCTTTAACCGGCAGCGTCGCAATGAAATAACTGCGATCCCGTTTTGGGTCAAGGGAGTTAGGAGTGTTGGGCCGCTAACAGTTGAGACCCCGGCAATCCCTTATGGCGTAAGGGCTTCGCGTCTGCGAAATATTACGCAGTACTACGTTATTCTACGTTTTGTATTTGTTCGCGGATTTTTTCGAGCTCGGTTTTCGCCTCCACAACGGCCTGGGCGATGCTCGCGTCGTTCGCTTTGGAGCCGATCGTGTTGAATTCCCGGAACAATTCCTGGCAGAGGAAATCGAGCGCGCGGCCCGGTGGTTCGGAGGCGTCGAGGTAGTCCCGGAACTTCCGGAAATGCGACGAGAGACGGGTGAGCTCTTCCGAGATGTCGCAACGCTCGGCGAAAACGGCGAGCTCCTTGAGGACGCGTTCGTCGTTTAAATTAAGATCCAGCCCCGCTTCGCGCAGGCGCTTTAAAAGGATCTCGCGTTGGCGCGCCGGGCGTCCCGGGGCCTGCTCCGCGATGACGGCGGCGAAGGCTTCCAAAACGTCGAGGCGGGCGAGGAGATCTTCTTTCAAGTGCTCCCCTTCGCTCAGTCGCATCGCCAGCAGTTGTTCGAGCGCCGCTTCCAACGCGGGCGAAACCGCGAGCCAGGCGGCCTCCGGATCCAGGCCGTTTTCCTCGAACGTGAAAATGCCGGTTTGGCGGAGGAAGTCACCCGGGGTGGGTTCGACAGAGCGCCCGACGACGCGGGACAGTTCCTGAAATGCCGTCTCGAACGCGAGGGCGAGCCGGGTGTCCACCCGCACGGGGGAGCTATCCGAGCGAACCGGTTCGAGCCGGACGGTGACCTGCAGGCGACCGCGGGAAGCGGCCGCGGTGACAGCTCGGCGGATCTTGGGTTCCAGCTCCGCCAGATCGCGGGTGCCCTGCACGACGACCTCCGCTTGCTTGCGATTGACCGCGGTGATTTCCACCGAGGCCGAAAAATCTTCGGTCGCCGCCGATCCCCGGCCGAATCCCGTCATCGAATGCATGAGGCGACTGTGGAAGGATTCTGTTAGTCCGCCAAGGCGAGAGTGACTTAGCGTTCGTCCGCTTCCTCGCCTTCTTCCGTGCCGTATTGGTCGTAGGCGTCGTGCTCGTTCATCAGGCGCTCGGTGCGCTCGCGGGCTTCCGCCGCTTCTTCACGGCGGCGTTTCCGCTCGTCCCACCAGGCGAACCAGATACAGGCCTCGTAAAGGAGGATCATCGGGCCGGCCATGAGGCATTGGGTGAGAATGTCCGGCGTGGGCGTGAGCACCGCGGCGAGGATGACGATGGCGACGATCGCGTAGTGACGCGTCCTTTTCATCGTCTCGTAGCCGAGCAAGCCGAGCTTCACCATCACCATCACCACCACGGGTAATTCGAACGAAAGACCGAACAGCAGGGTGAATTGGGTGGTGAACGAAATGTATTCGCCGATGCGCCAGTCGTTGCGCACGCCGAGGCTGTCGCCCCACTCGAAGAAGAAAGCGAGCGCGCGGGGCAGGATCAGGTAGTAGGCGAACAAAACGCCGCCGAGAAACAATCCGAAGCCGATGGCCAGCGACGGCCAGAGCACGCGTTTCTCGTGGGAGTGCAGGCCGGGCAGAATGAATTGCAGCAGGAAATACAGTAGCAGCGGGAAGGCGATCACGATGCCGGCGAAGAACGCCAGTTTCATCGACAGCATGAAGGTTTCGGTCGGGCGCAGCGCCGACATGAATTGAAGATCGCCGCGCGATTCGACTTCGGTGCCCGGGCCGGATTTCAGCAGCGCGGTGACTTGCTGTTTCAACGCCGCGTCTACTGGCAAAGCCGCCAGGTAAGCGGCGCGTTCTTTTTCCGGCACCGCCTTCGCGCTGCGGAGAAGGGCGGCGGATTTCGCGTGAAAGCGCAGGGTGTCGTCGTGGAGCGATTGATAAAAGACCTCGCGCTCCGCCGGGTCGAGCGCTGACGCGGCGTGCTCGACGTTCTTCGCCTGTTCCCAGCGCTCGACGGTGAGGGGCTGGGCGAGCTCGCTTTTGTCCGGAATTTTCTTCGCCTGATGCAACAGCCGGACCTCCTCGACCGGTTGGCGCAGGATCGCCATCAGCTCGTCTTGGAAGAGGAAGCAAACGCCCATGCTGATCGCCAAGGTGAGCACGATCCGGGTGATGGTGACGCGAAGATCCTCAAGATGATCGAGAAACGGTTTCTCGGACTCGGGATTGGCGTGATCCCGGAGTTGAAAGACTTTCTTGAGGAGAAACATGCGCGGGCGGCGGCATTCAATGCCGGGATGCGCGGAGCCGCAAGGCGGATGATCCGGGGCGGGTCGAAGCGAACGGAAAAAACTCCCGAATATTTCCAAGAAAATCGGACCAGGTGTGTCCAATATGAACGAAGCGTGGTCGCTTCCGTCCATGGAAAGCCGGAGTTCCATTTTGCCATCGCTCGTCGTCAGCGGGCCTGATCCCATCGAACGCATGGGCGCTACCCTTACGCTCAGACAGATTTTTGAAACCGAAGAGTCCGCGTTGCTGCGCTACGCCTTCGGTCTGACCGGCGTGCGTGAGACGGCGGAAGATCTGGTGCAGGACGCTTTCCTCAAACTCCAGCAACACTGGGACGAAGTCCGGCAGCCGAGGCCGTGGCTTTATCGGTGTTTAAAGAATCTGGCCCTCAATCATCTGCGTCATCGCCGCCGAGAGATATCGCTCGATGAAACCCACGAGTGGGAAAGTCCGGGCCGCACCGCCGATGGCAATCTCGGCCGGTTGGAGGCGCTGGGAACGCTGCGCATGCTGATGGCCGAGCTGGACGACGACGACCGCGAGCTCCTGGAGCTGAAGTACCGGGAAGAACTCAAATACGACCAAATCGCCGCGCGCACCGGGATGAGTTCCGGCAACGTCGGCTACAAACTTCACCATTTGCTCAAAGGCCTCGCCGATTCGCTACGGCGGATGGGCGTCGAAAGCGCCGAGGGCTGAATCCGAGAATTTCCGATCCATGAAAGATGAATTTCAACCGCTGGAACCTGTCGGTCACGAAACGACCGAAGCGCGAATCGTCGCGTGGGTGCATGGCGAAGTGTCCGCGACGGAAGCGGCGGACCTGGAAAAGCTTTGCGCCATCCGCCCGGATTTGGAGCGATTCCGCAGCCAGATCACGGAGCTTCACGGACTGTTGGGCGAGGCGACGACGGACTCCGGTTGGGCTCTGTCGGCCGAACGTCGCGCACGTTTGGAAGCCGCGTTCATTGGCTCGTCTGCGGGTGCGAATTCGCGGGCAAGGAAAACGAGCGGGCGCTGGGTTCGCCCGGTGTTGCTCGCGGCGGCGGCATGCGTGGCCTTGGCGGCGGGCTTTCATTTCATCGTCGGGCCGGTGGGCGACAATCGACCGATCGCGAAGGAAGACCATTTCCCCGCGGTCGCCGCCGCGCCGCGCCCGAGCAAGGCGCCGACGGATTTCCGGTCGGAGGTTTTCGCCCAAGCGGGCGAGGCGAGGATTGAGAAACTTGAGGTTCCCGCCGCTCCCGCGGCACTTTCCCCTTTAGAAGCTTCAGATGACAGGCGGTGGTCCACAGCGGCGTTGGACAAACAGCCTTCCGAGCCTTTTGCCGATGCGGTGCCCGCGACGGCTCCGGTGGATGCCCCTCAGAGCCGTACAGCGGCGGATCGCGCGACGGCAGGCGCTTCCACGGAAACCGCGGCGATGGTCGCGCCTTTGCGTCTAGGCGATGCAGCGGAGGTCAAGAACAAGGCGGAGTTGCCGGCGCGCGAAGCTCGAGTGGCGGATGTCGAGCGAGCGTTGAACGCATCGCCTTTGCTCAAGCGGGGCGAGTGGAGACTTGCAACCGGTCTCGGCTCAGGTGGTCCCTCCGTGACTTGGCGGTTTTTCCGCCAGGATGGCACGCGGGGCGAAACGTTTCGGGTGACGTTTTCCAACGCGAAGGGAGCGCGCATCTACGATCTCGGCCGGGGAATTTCCGTAAAACTGCTCGCCGAAGATGAAAAGGGAGTGGAGTGCTCGCAGAAGCTCGTGCCTATGGATGGGAAGACACTGACGGTTGAGGCGTTGATTAGAGAAATTCTAGTTATAAAATAAGGTTGAGGATGGCCTTTCACCTAGTGACGTGTGTTAAGTTGTTGAGGACATCGACTTTTTTGCGCATGGTGAATAGCCGCCATGAAAACACATTCCGTCATCCTTTTTTTGCTCCTGGGTGTGGTGTATCCAGGGAACGGCAAATCGCCGGATGAACGACTTGCTGAATCGGATTTCTATATAAGGCAGCTGTCGGAGCAACTAGGGGGTGATGCGGTCGACTACATGGAAACGACTCCCGGCGGTCGTTTGATAATGGAGACGAGGATCAGGCTGGCGATGTTCAATTACTGGGTGTGTATCAGCAAATTTGGGTATGATCGGAATAAGCTGATCGAGGCCAGATACGGCGATTTTGTCAGGGGGATCAAACGAAACGGAGCGTTTGAGAGAACGTTCGCTGAACCGTATTTCGCTAGTGAGTTGACCTTTTTTAAATACGTTTTTGAGCCCCAAAAGGGGAAGCGATTTGAAATTGATTCGTTAGAAGCTTTTAAAAAGGAAAATATAGAGTTTCTTAAATTCGTCGAAGAGTGCGCTGTCGAACGTGTTTGGAAAAAGCCGGACCCGATCCCAAAGGCGGAATAACGTGTCTAATACATTCAGGGCAGTCGTACTTGGCCTGAACTGGGGCTACCTCCGCTTCACGATTTCCGCCTTCACGTTCTCAGGACTCGGCGCGCCGGGGTTCGTGCGGGCGGCGAGGGCGCGGTCGAGCGAGAAGACGGACTTCGCGTCGGCGGTGTAGGCGGGATCGATCGCGGGCAAATCGAGCTGATCGAGCGGCACGCCGGTGGCGATCGACTCGGCGACGGCTTTGCCGACGAGTTCGTGCGCGTGACGGAACGGCACGCCTTGTTTGACCAGCCAGTCGGCGAGATCGGTGGCGAGCAGCATCGGATCGGACGCGGCGGCGCGGCAGCGATCGGTGCGGATTTCCATCGCGTCGATCATCTCCGCGTTCACGGCGAGGATCTGTTTGATCGTGTCGACCGAATCGAAAAGCGGCGGTTTGTCTTCCTGAAGGTCGCGATTGTAGGTGAGGGGCAGGCCCTTCACGGCGACCAGGAGATTCATCAAGTTGCCGACCAAACGGCCGGTCTTGCCGCGGGTCAGTTCGCAGACGTCCGGATTTTTCTTCTGCGGCATCAACGACGAGCCGGTCGTGTGGGCGTCGGAAAGCGCGACGAAGCCGAACTCCGCCGAGCACCAGAGGATCAGGTCTTCGCTCAGACGGGAAAGATGCACGCCGCAGAGCGAAATCGCGAACAGCAGTTCGGCGATGTAGTCGCGGTCGGCGATGGCGTCCATGGAGTTCGCCGTCACGCCGTCGAAACCGAGTTCCGCGGCGATCGCGCGGCGATCCAGGTTGATCGTCGAGCCGGCGAGCGCGCCGGAACCGAGCGGGGAAATGTTGAGGCGCTTGCGGCAATCGACGAGCCGGGAGGCGTCGCGCTCGAGCATTTCGACGTAAGCGAGTAAGTGGTGGCCGACGGTGACCGGTTGGCCACGTTGGAGGTGCGTGTAACCCGGCACGACCGTGGCCGAGTGCTCGTCCGCTTGGAAAAGCAGAGCTTCCTTGAGGCGGTCGATGCCATCCAGCAGTTCGCCGATTTCATGGCGGCAATACAGGCGGGTGTCCGTGGCGACCTGATCGTTGCGCGAGCGGGCGGTATGGAGTTTCGCGCCGGCCGGGCCGATCCGTTTGGTCAGCTCGGCCTCGATGTTCATGTGGATGTCTTCGAGCGACGTTTTGAACTCGAAACCGCCGCCTTCGATGTCGGCGAGGATCTGTTTGAGCCCCGTTTCGATCGCGGAAAATTCCTCGCCGGTCAGCAGCCCGGCGTTCATCTGGGCGCGGGCGTGGGCGATCGAGCCGGCGATGTCGTGCGGGAACAAACGCCAGTCGTAGGAGATCGACTCACCGAATTGTTGGACGAGCGACGAAGTGTCTTGGGCGAAGCGGCCTTTCCACATGGGAACGAGGGAGTTGAGCGGGAAAAATGAACGGGAGCGGAGACGGACAAACGGTCAGCGTTTGCGCCGCAGGCGTTTGCCGGAAAGGCGGGCGGCTAGCAAGTTCGGGCAGCGACCTTTCAAGCGAAGTTGTTCGCAAGCCGCCTCGATCTTCAGCGATTGGCGGACCGGGCGGAACCCAAGCCGGCGGGTGACGCAGTCGTTGATCAGCTCGATGTGCGAGTCCTCGAATTCCATCACGTGCCCGCAGTCGATGCAGACCAGGTGATTGTGGGCCGGTTTTTCGACGAAATTCGGATCGTAGGTCTTATGGTTGTCGCCGAGTTCGATTTCCCGCAGCAGGTTCGCCTCCACCAACAGGGCGAGCGTGCGATAAACCGTCGCGCGCGACGCGGTGGAATCGGTTTTCCGGACTCGATCGAAAAGTTCCTCGGCGGTGAAATGCTCATCGTTCGCGAACGCGGCGCGCACGATCGTGTCGCGCTGGCCGGTGCGACGAAGGCCTTTCTTTCGGATGAAGGCGTCGAGCCGTTCGAGGACTTCGGGTTCCATGGTGACAGTGTAGGCACGATGCGGGCCTCGCCAAGAACGGATGGAACTTCGGGGTTGGAAATGCTGCGGCGGTTGGTTGGAATGGCGGGGATGAGACGCTTGCTGGCCGTGGCCGTGACTGGATTCCTCGCTTCCTGCGCGGGTTCTCCGAACAAACTGGAAGTGAAGCAATTCACCCTGCGGGACGCGAAGCCGAATACGACGGACGATCCGATCGTGCGCGGCGAAAGAAATCGCCTGTTATACGGGGCGATCGGCGTGAACGAGCAGGCGCAGCGGCTTGGCCAATATTACACGGTGCTGTGGCGCGAGCCGGGCGCGGGGGAACCGGTCGAGATCGTCTTTGACTATCAACAAGGGGCGACCGGCAGCCGGGTGAAACGGCAAGTGCGTAAGTTCGATGCGACCGCCACCGAGGGCAAAGCCGAGTTCCGCATCGTCGGCGACGATTATGTCAAGGGCGGCCGGGTGCTGGCTTGGCGGATTTCGCTCGTGCGGGGCGGTAAGGAAATTTCCCACCGCCACTCCTATCTTTGGCAATGATTTCAAGTTATTGCCAATGATTCGACAATTCCACCGATGGGCGGTTGACCCGGCCGGGGGATCGAAGTTAAATTCTCAAGACATCCCGCACCGGGCGGGACGATTCTCGTGACTGCTGAAAACGCCATCCTCGCCGAAAGTTTCGACGAGTTTACTTGGATTCGATGCGAGGGAAAGGGTTCGTTCCTGACGAGCCCGGCCCTGAAGAGCTTCGCGGAGGCGCGAGTGGCCGCAGGCGAACGCTGTATCGTGGTCGATTTGGGTGCCTGCACGGGCATGGATTCGACCTTCATGGGCACTCTCGCCGGCCTCGCCGCGCGTTTATCGGCCCCGGGCGGCAAGATCCAGGTGGCCGATGTGAACGAGCGCAACCGCCGTTCGCTGGAGGACCTCGGTTTGGATTTTTTGTTGGAGATCGATCCACCGGTGGCGCCTTGGCGCGGACGGATGGATGAAGTGCGAACGAATCTCCGGCCGTTGCGCGACCACGTGCCGGGTCAATTGGAGAGAGCCAAGCACGTGTTGGAGGCTCATCAGGTGTTGTCCGCCGCGAATCCGGAAAACGCCCAGAAATTCGCAGGCGTGGTCCATTTGTTGGAATCCGAAGTCGCGGAGAAAGAGGACGCGGAGAAACGCTAGGCCGCGCCCGGTAGGCGGTTGGAACAACTGAAGCCGGATGTACACCGTCATTGCCCTCATCCTCGTCGGTGCGTTCTCCGTAGCGGTCACCGTGATCCTGCGCCACTGGGCGGAGCGCTTGCGGAAAATGAAAGAGCGTCTGCGGACGTTCGAGAGCGAGGAACAGCGGATGTTCGCTTTCCTCCACGACCTCGGCAGCGCGATCGAAAGCGATACGACGGTGAAGGCGCTTTCCCGGATGATCGTCGAAGGCATCGACAAGGTGGTGACGGCGCGTGGTGGTGCGATTTATTTCCTCACGGAAGACCGCCAGCATTTGCTGCCGGCTTATGTTTCCGAGCAATGCCCGCCATTGGTCGGCGTGCCGATGGAAATTCGCAAGCGCGCCGAGCGTGACGCGCGCGCGTTGGAAAGTCATCTCCGGTTAGCGCGTGTGGCCCTCGACGAAGGCATCATCGGTCATTGTTTGACGATGGGCGAAGCGGTGCGTGTGCCCGACGTGAAAAACCACGAGTCGATGCGCGATGCCTTCACCCACTACGAAGGCGATGTCTCGGCGTTGCTCGCTCCGCTGCGTCACGCCGGCAAGGACCTGGGGGTCCTGGCGGTGGCGCGGCGCAAGGAAGATGGCCCTTTCAGCGGCAACGATTTCGCGGTGTTCCGGTCGGTCGCCGAGCAATCCGCGTTCGCGATCGGCAACGCCAACGTGCATCGGGAAGCTCACGAAAAGCGGGCGTTCGAAACCGAGCTGCAGACGGCGCGCGACGTCCAGCGCGTGTTGTTGCCCCAGGTCGATCCGGTGGTGCCCGGTTACCGCATCAGCGGGACGAACGTGCCAGCCCGGATCATCAGCGGCGATTACTACGATTACGTCCCATCGGGCGAGGGCAGCCACGGGATCGCGATCGCCGATGTTTCCGGAAAAGGCGTGGCGGCCGGATTGCTGATGGCCATGTGTCGCAGCGTGCTGCGTTCGGTCGCGACCGGCGAAGAATCGCCGTCGAAAGCGTTGGCGGCGGTCAATCGCCAGCTTTTTCCCGACATCCGGGAGGACATGTTTATCAGCATGACCTATCTGATTTTGAATGGCGCGGATGGCGGACTGACGATCTGCCGCGCCGGCCACGATCCCGTGCTTTGGTTCCATCGCCGCACCGGCACGGTGGAAATCGTCAAACCGCCGGGCTTGGCCCTCGGTATCGACGCGGGCGACGTGTTCGAACGGATTACCCGCGATCACGAGATTCGAATGGAAAGCGCCGATTGCCTGCTATTGTTCACCGATGGCGTGAAAGAGGCGGTCGATGGGGCCGAGGAGGAATTCGGTACCGAGCGGCTGTGTGAAGTTTTCCGCTCCAGCGCCGCTCTTGGGGCGGTGGAAGTGATCGCCGCCGTGCAGCGGGAACTGCGGGATTTCACCGGCGAGTCCCGTCAAATGGACGACATCACCCTGGTGGCGATCGAGAAGCGTTAGCCGCCGGTCGGCCGCGTTTTCCTTTTCAGGCCGCGAGCTGGTTGTTCATCGCGATGGAACGGCGGAGGGCTCGCATCACGTCGATCATCGGCCGGTGTTCCTGAGCCGCGCGGGCACAGGCCGCGTTGGTGTGGGCGAAGCGGCTGACGTAGCGGCCGACTTCAGAATACAGTTGATGAATCTGGGTTTCGATCAAGGCGGCTTCCGCCCGGTGGATCGAAATCTCGCGGTTCGCCTCGCCGATGATCTGAAACGCCTCCGACGCTTGGCCGCGACGCTGTTGGCGGTGATCGTTCAACTCGTGATCGATGTGGTCGAGTTGCCGGTCGCCCGCGGCGATGCTGTCGGCGATCTCGTTGCGTTGCACTTTGAGCGTGGCGAATTGTTCCTTGAGTTGCTTGAGGCGGTCGCGAGTCGCGGCGAGATCCGCTTCGGGATGATCCGGATTTTTGGAAAGCACTTCCAGCTTCGTCTTGGCACCTTCGAACGCCCGGCGAACTTCGCGAGCTCGGGCGACAATGGCGTCACGTTCCTGGGAAAGGGCTTCAAGCTCCGCCATCACGGCGCTGCGTTGGGCCTGCAAATCGTGATGCGGTTCGATCGCGTGGTGCAACAGGGCGGAGCGTTCGTCATGAGCTTCGGCGAGCTGTTGGACGCAGGTGTCCAAGCGCGCCTGGATCGCCGCCCGCTCTTGAGTGAGCTTGCGGAGGTTCCAGTACTCCATCGAGAGCTCTTCCACTTCGTCGACTTTCTCCCACACCGAGTGACCGAGATGCGTTTCCGCATCGCGGAGCAAATGCATTTCGACCGAGGCGTCCGACAGCCGCTTGTTCTTGCGGTGCAGGCCGAACGCTTTGGCGATGCGGGCGGCGAAGTAGGCGGTGGGCGTCATGGGAGTTCTCAGCTGGCAAGGTCGCGTTTCAAACTCGCGATCACGCCGAAGTCTTCGAGTGTGGTGGTATTGCCGGAAATCTTTCCGGTGATCACCAGTTCTTTCAAAAGGCGGCGCATGATTTTCCCGGAACGCGTCTTGGGCAAGCCCGGAGCGAAGTGTAAATCGTCAGGTTTGGCGATTGCCCCGATTACCTGACCCACGTGATGGCGTAGGTCGGCATGCAATTCGGCACTTTCCTCGTAGGTTTCTTTCAAAATGACGAACGCCACCACCGCCTGACCCTTCAGGTCGTCGGGCCTGCCCACGACCGCCGCTTCCGCGACCGAAGGATGGGCCACCAAGGCGCTTTCAATTTCCGCCGTGCCGAGGCGGTGGCCGGAAACGTTGAGCACGTCATCGAGGCGGCCGATGATCCAGAAGTTGCCATCCTTGTCGCGCCGGGCGCCATCGCCGGCGGTGTAAAAGCCGGGGTAATCCGACCAGTAGGTTTTTTTGTACCGCGCCTTGTCGTTGTAGATCGTGCGGGTCATCGCCGGCCAAGGTTTGCGGACGACCAAGCGGCCGTCTTCGTTCGCTTTGCATTCGTTGCCGGCGTCGTTGAGGATCACGGCGTCGACACCGAAGAACGGCAAGGTGGCGGTGCCGGGCTTGCAAGGGGTCGCTCCCGGCAGCGGAGTGATCATGATCGCGCCGGTTTCCGTTTGCCACCAGGTGTCGACGATCGGGCAGCGCGAGCCGCCGATCTTGTTGTAATACCACATCCAGGCTTCCGGGTTGATCGGTTCGCCCACCGAGCCGAGCAGGCGCAGCGAGGAAAGGTCGTGTTTGTCCGGGAATTGATCGCCCGCTTTGATGAAGGCGCGGATGGCGGTCGGGGCGGTGTAGAAAATCGTGACCCCGTATTCCTCGATCATCTGCCAGAAACGACCGAAGTCGGGGAAATTGGGAGCGCCCTCATACATCACCTGGGTCGCGCCATTCGCGAGTGGTCCGTAGACGATGTAAGAATGGCCGGTGATCCAACCGACATCGGCGGTGCACCAGTAAATGTCCTCGTCGCGGAGATCGAAGACGTACTTCGACGTCGAGTAGGTGCCGACCAGATAGCCGCCGGAGGTGTGCAGGATTCCCTTCGGTTTGCCCGTCGAGCCGGAGGTGTAGAGGATGAAAAGCGGGTGCTCGGAATCGAACGCCTTCGCTTCGTGTTTGGCGGAAACCTGTGCCAGTTCGTCGTGCCACCAGACGTCGCGACCGTCCTTCATGGCGATGTCATTGCCAGTGCGCTTTAGCACGATCACACGCTTCACCTTGTCGTATTTGGCCAGCGCGTCATCGACCACCGGTTTGAGCGGAACGACTTTGCCGCGACGCCAGCCGCCATCGGCGGTGAGAATCGTGGTCGCGCCGGAATCTTCCAGGCGGTCGACGATCGCATCCGAGGCGAAGCCACCGAAGACGACCGAATGGACCGCTCCGATGCGGGCGCAGGCGAGCATGGCGAAAGCGGCTTCGGGAACCATCGGCATGTAGATCAACACGCGGTCCTTCGCCTTGACGCCGTTTTTCTCCAGCACGTTGGCGAGGCGGGCGACCTCCTTCTGAAGCTGGCCGTAGGTGATGACGCGTTTGTCGCCCGGTTCGCCCTCCCACAGAATGGCGGCTTTGTTTTTCCGCGGACCGGCGGCGTGGCGGTCGACGCAGTTCTCACAGACGTTGAGTTTGCCGTCGACGAACCACTTGGCGAACGGCGGTTTCCAATCGAGCACCTTCGACCAGGGCTTGCGCCAGACGAGTTCCTTGGCTTCGCGCGCCCAGAAGGTCGCCGGCTTCTCGACCGATTCCTTGTAGAGGGCTTTGTATTGCTTCAGCGAAGAGATGCGGGCCTTGGCGGCGAAGTCCTTCGATGGGGTGAAGACGGGATCCGCGGCGTGGTTCGGAACCGTGGTTTTTTTCGCGGACGTCTTTTTTGAAGCCTTCTTGGCGGGTTTGCTCATGACTTGGAAATCCAATGCATGGCGGGGATTCCGGCCATGATGAGCGGGAAGCTACGCGAGCGGATCAAGGCACGACAAGCGCAGAACCGTGTTGAGGGCTTTCAGCCATCCGGTTCTTAAAATAGATCGCCTTGTTCGGCTTGTTTGATGGTCTGTTCGTAGGCCGCTGCGCTGAACTCGAAAGGCCCGACATCCTTGTAAAGCTCCAGCTCGGGTTCCTCTTCATGCCAGCCCTTGTAGTATGCAAAATCGGACCACTTATAGCCCGAATCCGTCTTGGTGATCTTTCCGAGGATCGCCCCGCAACCAATATCGGCACAGAGCGGGCACTCGAAAAATATCACCATTCCATCGATGTGAGGTGAGAGTCCTGTAATAAACTCCTCCGCAGCTCCTTGATTGTAGTTCGGAAAATCTAGAGCGAATCTTCCCACAAAATCGCGCTTCGCTACGTTCAGAAGCGTGTGGAGCGATTTGCCATTGATCAAAAAGTCGACCGTGAATCTCTCTGGCGAGCTAGAAAAACCAGAAGTTTCATGCCCTTTCCGGTGGAGACGCCCTAATGATAATAGGTCATACTTCATTGGATCATTCTTGCCGAACAGAGGCATGGCGGTTGGAAACCGCCGCCACGGTCACCGATGCCGCTTGCTGCCGGGGCGTTTGGGAGTGCGCTCGGAGCGGGAAGTTGCTTGCGGGCGACCGCGCTTCTGAGGCTTGGGCTTTTTCGTCAGCTCTTTCTGCGCGCGCACTTTGGCGGCGGGAACGAATGGCTTGGCGGCCTTTTTCGCCGGTTTCGCCGTCTTTGCTTCCGCCCGATCTTTGGCGGCTTCCCGTCGCTCGACGACCGTTTCCTTGGTGAACCGCTTGGCGCTCGCCTCGGCCTTCGGGTTTTTCAGCAGCATGCCGATTTCGGCGGCGTTGAGCTGCTGGTAGCCGCCGGGTTCGAGATCGCCCAGCCAGAGCGAACCGATGCGGACGCGCAGAAGCTTGGTTACCTGATAGCCCATCGCCTCGAACATCACGCGGATCTGTCGCTTCGCGCCGTGATCCAGCACGACCTTGATGCGGCGGGCGGATTGGCGCTCGATCGACTTCGCCTTCAGTTTGCCCTCGGACGTGTAAATACCGGTGAGGAACTGGTCGAGGCGCTCGTTCTCGAACGACTGATTCGAAGTGACGTAGTATTCCTTCTCCATCGACTTCGACGGATGCATCAGCTTTTGCGTTAGATCGCCGTCGTTGGTGAGGATAAGGAGGCCCTCCGAGTCGCGGTCGAGCCGGCCGACGTGATGAAGGTGGTGCAGCGCGGGCGGGAGAAACTGGTAAATCGTTTCCCGGCCGAGTTCGTCTTCCTTCGTGCAGACAAAGCCGCGCGGTTTGTGGAAGGCGACGACGACCGGCAATTTGGCGACGACCCGGTGGCCGTCGACTTTGACATAATCGCCCGGACCGATGCGGGTGCCGGGATTTTGGCAAATGTGGCCGTTGACCTCGACGTGGCCGGATTGGATCAACTCGTCGCAACCGCGACGGGAACCGATGCCGCAGGAGGCGAGGTATTTATTGAGGCGGGTGCCGTCGTCGCTCATGTCAGGAAGACCAATCTAAAAGGGGAAAAAGAGAACCACGAAAGACACCAAATTTCACGAAGGTTCTGATTTCGTGCATTTTCGTGTGTTTCGTGGTTGAAAAATGGAGCCTTTAGCGTGGGCAACAGGCTGGCTCGCTAACGCAAAAAGGCGCGGCCCCGCGAGGGATCCGCGCGTTTTGCTAAAAAACGGGGAAAGGCGATCAGCCTTCTTGCTTGGTCTTCGGCAGACCAATTGGCGTGCGGCCGGCTTTCCATTCGCCGCGCGACTTGAGGAGCTTCACGCGCTCGAAACGCTTGAGGACGGAACGCTTGCCACCAACGGTGCCGCTGGCCTTGAGGCTGTTGTGCTTGGACATGACGGGAAAATGGTTCGGGTTGGAACGCGGGGCGCGGAAACTAGGAGCGAGCCGGACGCTTGGCAACCCGAAAATCCCAGCCAATCGATCAGGAATGAGGAGGAAACCGCGGATGGACGCGGATAAACGTTAATTTCACAGAGATTTTCTTCTGGGAATCTTTCCTCAACATTCACGTCCATCTGCGGTTGTTTCCCGGGAGATTCGGGGACGTTGACGAAGCCTTTCCGGCGGAGCAAGTTCCCGCCGTGAGCGTTCCCACGGTCAATTTCAAGGTCGGCAACGAAAAGCTGATCCGCGTGCTCGACGGTGCCTCGGCGCACCTTCGCGGCTTGCTCGCGAAACAGGGCCGCCCGGACGGCGCGTTGCGAATCGCGGTGGTCGGCGGCGGTTGCTCCGGCTTGCAGTATAAAATGGACCTCACCGACGGCCCGCGCGACCGCGACATCCTCGTGCCGAGCAATGGCGTGAACGTGGTGATCGACCCGAAAAGCGCGTTGTTCGTCAGCGGCAGCGAGCTGGATTATTCCGACGATTTGCAGCAGGGCGGCTTCAAGGTGAGTAACCCCAACGCGGTCGTGACCTGTTCGTGCGGTGAAAGTTTTGCGGCGTGAAGTTGCTGGTTTTCAGTTCCCAGTTTCCAGCAAGAGATGATGGACGCTTTTGAACTGCTCGGGTTGCCGCGAAAGCTGGAGTTTTCGGAGAACGAACTCCGTGCGGCGTTCCGCGAGGCGGGCAAACAGGTCCATCCAGACGCAGGCGGTTGCGAGGCCGAATTCGCGAAGCTGCAGGAGGCGTTTTTGACGCTGTCGAGTCCGTCGCGACGGTTGAAGCACTGGCTCGCCCTGACCGACCGGGCGGGCGACGACCGGGGGGCGATCGCGCCGAGTCTGATGGAGTTGTTTGGCAAGGTCGGCGAGGTTTTGCAACGGGCCGACGCCGTCGTTCGCAAGCGCGATGAGGCAAAATCGGCGCTCGCCCGGGCGCTATTGGAAAGCGAAATCCACGTTTGCCGGGAAGCGGTTGAGGCCATGATCGAAGAGGTGGAAACCTCCATTGCGGGCGAATCGTCCGCGTTTCCTCAAATCGAAGCGGGCGAAACGACCCCGGAACAAGCCGGGCAAATCGTGCGCAACCTCGCCTTTCTCGAAAAATGGCGGGCGAACCTGCGGGAGCGATTCGCCCGTTTGGTGTAGGTAGCGCCGCCTCGCCGAGGCGGCTTCGGAGCGTCAAAGGCGATTAGGTGCTAACGAGTGTCGAAGGCTTCGATTCACTCGATAGAATATAGGAGCTTGTCCGGCTTGCGAAGCGGCCTCGGCGAGGCAGCGCTACCTTGCATCTCGCTGACTTTGAGTTAGATTCGCTCTACGATGAAGACGAGCGTCCCACTCCGTCGGTTCGTAGGCGCGGTCGCGTTGGTCGCGGCATTTTCCACTCCAACACTTCTGGCGGTCGACTTGCCCGATGCTCCGTCGATGCGGTCAACGGGGTTAGGCGGTTACTACAAGATCGCCGCCAGCAACGACCCGCTGTTTCCCGGAGGAGAGGGCCGGGAATGGTTTTTCGATTTTGGCGATGGCGTCCGCAACGGCCGTTCCAGCGGCACGGTGGCGGTTTCCCTGCGGCAGAATCCGAACGTCCGGGTGCGATTGCTCGTGTGGCAGGTGTTTCCGGAAACCGGCACGCTGGTAATCGGCAATCAAACCGAGGAAGGCGGCCAACGGGCCGTGGCTTTGGCCCGCTGGACGCTCGGCCGAACCGCGACCGGCGTATCGCTGCAACGCGGAAACTATCAGGTTTCTCTCCAACGGGCGGCGGCGGGCGACTGAGGTCAAAACGTCTTCCGGAATTCCAAGGTGTAATGGGCGCCCGAAGGGGTGAGCTCGCTGGAAAAAAGGCCGAGCGAGTCGAGGTGAAACGCGCCGAAGACGGTTCCCGCGTGGTGGTGAAGAAACCGTTGGAGTGGAAGGGCCGGGCAGTTTTTCCCACGACCGAGCGTGACATGAGGGCGGAATGGGCGGGAATCGGTTGGCAAGCCGGCGGACTGGATGAGTGATTGAACCGAGGTGTGGAGGTAAAAGATTTCCGGCGGGGGTTCGGGGATGTTCGCAGCTACGATGACCGGCCGGTCGCGCCCGCCAAACCGCGTCAGCCCTCGGAGCGACAGATCGAACGGTTCGGCGTCGAGGGATTGAAGCGCCTGGATCAAGGATTCGCGGGTGGCGGTTTCCACCTCACCCAAGAACGCAAGGGTGAGATGGAGCGACCTCGCCGGGAGCCAGCGCAGGCCCGGAATGTGGGGATCGAGGGCGGCGAGGGTGCGGGTTAGAGCGGCCGGAAGTTCGAGCGCGAGGAACAGGCGTTTCGTCATCCGGGAATTTAGCACGATGAACGATCCGACGGGGGATTGACCGGCCGCTGGCAATTGCCTAGTCGAAGGCCGGTCAAAATCGACCGTTCCCGTCATGTCCCAGGTTCCCACGATTCTCTACACCAAGACCGACGAAGCTCCCGCGTTGGCGACTTACTCGTTGCTGCCGATCGTCCAAGCGTTTACCAAGCACGCCGGCATCGCCGTGGAAACCCGGGATATTTCCCTCGCCGGACGCATCCTCGCCAATTTCCCCGAGTTTCTCACGGAACACCAACGCATCGGCGACGCGCTTTCCGAACTCGGCGCGCTGGCGACGAAGCCGGAAGCGAACATCGTCAAGTTGCCGAACATTTCCGCGTCGGTTCCCCAGCTCAAAGCGGCCATCGCCGAACTTCAGTCGCAGGGCTACAAGCTGCCCGATTATCCAGAAGATCCGCAAACGGACGCCGAAAATGACGCCAAGGCGCGCTACGACAAAATCAAAGGCAGCGCGGTGAACCCGGTGCTACGCGAAGGCAACTCCGACCGTCGCGCGCCGAAGGCGGTGAAAGATTACGCCAAGAAGCATCCGCACTCGATGGGCGCGTGGTCGTCCGATTCGAAGACCTCCGTCGGCACGATGGGTGGCAAAGGCGATTTCTTCTCGAATGAAAAGTCGGTGACGGTGGCCGAGGCGACCGACGTGAAGATCGAATTCGTCGCCGCCGATGGTTCGGTGAAAGTGCTCAAGGAAAGCACGCCGTTGAAAGCGGGCGAAATCCTCGATGGCACGTTCCTCAGCAAGAAGGCACTGGTTTCCTTCCTCGATACGCAGATGGCCAAGGCGAAAGCCGACGGCGTCCTGTTTTCGCTCCACCTGAAGGCGACGATGATGAAGGTGTCCGATCCGGTCATCTTCGGTCACGCGGTGAAGGTGTTCTTCCGCGATTTGCTCGCGAAACACGGCGGGACCTTCCAAGCGCTGGGCGTCGATTTCAACAACGGCTTCGGCGACCTCGTCGCGAAAATCCAAAGCCTGCCGGCCGATCAAAAGGCCGCGATCGAAAAGGACATCGAATCGATTTATGCCGCCGGTCCGGCCCTCGCGATGGTCAATTCCGACAAAGGCATCACCAACCTGCATGTGCCGAGCGATGTGATCGTCGACGCTTCCATGCCGGCGATGATTCGCGCGGGCGGCAAGATGTGGGACGCCGCGGGCAAGACCCAGGACACGCTCGCGGTGATTCCGGACAGTTCCTACGCGGGCATCTATCAGGCGGTCATCGATTTCTGCAAAGCGAACGGCGCGCTCGATCCGAAGACGATGGGTTCCGTGCCAAACGTCGGCCTGATGGCGCAGGCGGCGGAAGAATACGGTTCGCACAATAAGACCTTCGAAGCTCCCGGCCATGGTGCGATTCGCGTCGTGGATGCTTCGGGCAAGGTGTTGTTCGAGCATGCCGTTGACGAAGGCGACATCTGGCGCGCCTGCCAGACCAAGGACGCGCCGGTGCAGGATTGGGTGAAGCTCGCGGTGAACCGCGCGCGCGCCACCGGCTCGCCCGCCGTGTTCTGGCTCGATAAGAACCGCGCGCACGACGCCCAGATCATCGCGAAGGTTGAACGTTATCTGAAGGATCACGACACGGCCGGCCTGGACATTCGCATCCTTCCGCCCGCCGAAGCCTGCACCTTCAGCCTTGAGCGCATCGTGAAGGGCGAGGACACGATTTCCGTCACCGGCAACGTGTTGCGCGACTACCTCACCGATTTGTTCCCGATCCTCGAAGTCGGCACGTCGGCCAAGATGCTCTCGATCGTTCCGTTGATGAACGGCGGTGGTCTGTTTGAAACAGGAGCGGGTGGTTCCGCGCCGAAGCACGTCGAACAGTTCCTCGAAGAAAACTATCTTCGCTGGGATTCCCTAGGCGAATTCTTCGCGCTCGCCGCGTCGTTCGAACATGTCGCCGAAACGTTCGGTCACGCGAAAGCCAAGGTGCTCGCCGAAACGCTCGACGCCGCCACCGGCAAGTTCCTCGAGAACGACCGTTCGCCCGGCCGCAAGCTCGGCACGATCGACAACCGCGGCTCGCATTTCTACCTCGCGCTCTATTGGGCCGAGGCGCTTGCGGCACAGAATGTCGACGCGGAGCTGAAGGCGATTTTCGCCCCGGTGGCGGAAGCGCTGGTGGCGAACGAAGCGAAAATCGTGGAAGAACTGGTCGCCGTCCAAGGCAAGCCGGTGGACCTCGGGGGTTACTATCAGCCGGACGAGGCCAAGGCGTCCGCCGTTCTTCGTCCGAGTGCCACGCTTAATGGCATTCTCGCCGGTATCTAAACCCGGGCCGCAACGAGTTCCCAATCCCGTCAGCCGATCCGGTTGGCGGGATTTTTTTACCCTTCGTCTCCGGGCGAAATGTGGCGTTTGAAATCCATCGCGACATGCAGCACGCGAACGATTTTCAATACACCCTCATCCGCGCGGAAAAGGATCACGTGCCGGCCTTCCGCCGCGATCCGGCAGCCGGGAAAAAGGTCCGGCCGAAGGCGGTAACGCTCCGGATTCGCTTGCAGAACCTCAAAGCGTGCCCAAAGACGGTCGAGGTAGCGTTCTTCCTGAGTTTCATCCCAGGTTTCGAGGGTGTAAGCGCGGATCGATCGTAGATCTTCCAGCGCGGCGGCGGTGAGAATCAGCTTCATGCTTCCTCGCGCAGCAAGGCCTTGAATCGCTCCTTGGTGTCGATCTCCACGATTTGTCCGGCCTCCAGCTGGGCGTAGCCGATGGCGGCTTCACGAGCCAGCCACTCGTTCTGTCGCTCGCGGCTGAGCGATTGCCTCAACGCCTCACGCACGACCTCGCTCGCGTTGTTATACAAACCCGACCGCACCTTTGCCTTCACGGCCTCTTCCAGTTCTGGAGTCAGGGAAATGTGCATGCCTGTATGGATACAAGCTTTGATAATCTTCGTCAAGTTGACCCAGGATCGGGGACTTCCGAGCCGTGATGCTCAAAGCCTCCGGATTTGACATCCCGCGCCCGCCGGAAAGAGTCGGCGCATGTACGAAACGCGCGGCACGCTTAAGATGATCGGTGATATTCAGACCTTCGGCAGCGGCTTCACCAAGCGCGAGTTCGTCGTCACCACCGCGCACGACAAGTATCCCCAGGATCTCAAGTTCGAGATCGTGAAAGACAAGTGCGCGCTGCTCGACACCTTTGCGGTGGGGCAGGAAGTGATCGTGAACTTCGACATTCGCGGCAACGAATACCAGGGCCGCTACTACGTGAATCTCTCGTGCTGGAAAATTCAGCCGGCGAATGGCCAGGCGAGCGAATCGCCCTCGGGGGCCGCCGCCCCGTCCCGCCGCCCTCAGCAAGTGGCTTCCTCGAACGAGCCTGAACCGTCGGCCGCCGATTTGCGGAACGAAGAAGATTTCGACGACGAGATTCCGTTCTGATCAGCGTCGCACGGTGACCGGCGTGCCGAGGCGCACGACGTCATAGAAACGTTTCGCCTGACGCTTGGGCAGGCGAACGCAACCGCTCGACGCCGGATAGCCGGGGACGTTGCCCGCGTGCAGGCCGCACGCGCCGCTGAAGCGGAGGAAATAGGGCATCGGCACGCCTTCAAAGCGCGAGCCGGGCGGGCGACCGCCTTTGCGGATGTCCACGTTCTCCTTCACGATCCGGCCATTGCGGACGTAGTTGCCGTAGAGCGACGAGCGGTGATCGATGTCCTTTTCGATCACCGAGAACTGGCCGACCGGGGTGTTCTTGCCTTCGCGACCGGAAGAAATGGGCGAGACCGCGACCACTTCCTTGCGGTGGTAGAGATACGCTTTCTGTTCGCTCAAATCGACCACGATGCGGCGGTGGCGTGTGCCGCCCTTGTCAACGAGAGCGCCGAGTTCGGGAATTGTCGTGCAGCTCACGAACAGGCAGCACGGCAGCGAGACAAACAAGGAGCGAAGGAAAACGGAAGCCATGGGACGCGAATTGTCCGCTCCCCATCGCAGCATTTTCCCACCCGGTCAAACTCTTGCAGGCGAGCGATTTGCAACGTCGCTGCCGGTTATTTGCCCGCCGTCTCCGGGTGATCGTCCCACCACTTCGACAAGCGCGCGTTCGGCACCTCCGGGATCGCGAGACCGCCGGCTTCGTAATGCGACGTGTCGTTGAATAACGTCAGGCGGGCGCGGACCGAGTCTTTGAAATCGACAATGTTCAGCGCGGCGGGGTTTTGATCGAGGTTGTCGCGATAGCGTCGCGGATCAAAGCCGAGCAACGAACTGAGCAGCAAACGGATCGTCGCCTTGTGGGAAACAATCAGAATGCGACCGCCGGGATGGGCGCGGACGATATCGATCAAGGCGGGCAAGGCGCGGGCGGTGACATCGAGGCCGCTTTCACCGCCGACCGGGGAAAACGTGTAGGGATCTTCATCCCACGCGGCGGCTTCTTCAGGAAACTGCTGGTTCACTTCCGCACGCGTCAGGCCTTCCCAGCGGCCATGGGAGATTTCACGCAAGCCATCGCGAATTTGAACTTCGAGGCCGTGACTTGCCGAGGCGAGACGCGCGGTTTCCTGCGTGCGGCCAAGCGGAGTCGCGTACACCGCGGTGAGCTTTTCTTTCGCCAACCGCAGGCCGAGACGTCGGGCTTGTTCGCGACCTTCATCGGAAAGGGGAACATCGGTGGCTCCGGCGAAGCGGTCTTCGGCGGTGAGAATGGTGGCGCCGTGACGGACGAGGAAAATACGGGTGGCGGTGGACATGCAGGGAAAGTAGTCGAAAGGCTGAAGCTCTGAAGGGGAAGCCGAAATCGTTCAGCGCTCGATGGTAAAGCCGGTGACCCGGTCGAGCGGCGCGATCGCTTCGACGTGCATGGCCCGGATGTGATGGGAGACGGCGGACTCCTCGGCGATCTCTTTCAAAAACGCCGCGACTTCCTCCGCGTCGCCATCGACCTGAAGTTCGACCGTTCCATCGGGCAGGTTTTTCACCCACCCCCGGACGTCGAAGCCGCGGGCGATATCTTTGGTCGTGTAGCGGAAGCCCACGCCTTGGACGCGGCCTTCGAAGATCACCCGTTTGGCGGCCATGGCGGTGCGAAAGTTAACGGCGTGGCTTGCCGGCGGGAGCGGTCGACGGCGTTTTGAACGGATCGGTGTCCAAGGCGGAAGGCCCGGCGCCCTTGTAGAGATCTTCGGCCCTTTTGCCCGGAATCAGGGTGAGGGAAATCGGCGCGCTGCGTTTGCCATTGGCGTCATAGGTGTAGATGAAACGCCGGACCGGCATCTCTTGGCCGTTGGCCGGATTGATGCGCTTCACGCGGGAATCGAACATCTGCTCCTCGACCAAGTTGCCGTCGCTTTTGCGATAGCCGTAGCGGACCTTGTAGAGTTCGTTTTTCCCACCGTCGTAGATCTTGCAGCTCATGGTATTGCCATTGCCGTCCATGACGTAAATGGTCACCAGTTCGAGCCGGCCGTTGGCGCTGTAGGTTTTCTTGGTGAGTTTTTTGTTATCCGGGCTGCGCAGATAGCGCGTCTGCGAACCGTCTTCGTGGCGCATCACGCGCACGTTCGGGCCGTCCACCGCGTCGAGGTCTTCCGCCGCCCAAGCGGGCAGCGCGGCGACCATGGCCAACGCCAGGCAGGTTTTCCGGATTGTCAGTCGATTCATGGCGGGCAAGCTAGCGATGCGGTTACAACGCCGCAAGCGACTAGTTCTCATGCAGTGGCGGACCTCCCAGCGGACCTTCGATCTCACCCGGCGCGGGGCGATCATGGGCATTCTCAACGTGACTCCTGATTCGTTTTCCGACGGCGGGCGGCATCTCGCGGTCGACGCCGCTTTGGAACACGCCCGGCGGATGATCGCGGAGGGGGCGGAAATCCTCGATATTGGAGGCGAATCGACCCGTCCCGGCGCGGCGCCGGTTTCGGTTGACGAGGAAATCGCCCGCACAGTCCCGGTGATCCGAGCGATCCGCGAGGAGTGGGACGGCTGCCTTTCGATCGATACGATGAAAGCGGCGGTCGCGGTCGCGGCGATCGAAGCGGGCGCGGACGTGGTCAACGACGTGACCGGTCTGACGGGCGATCCCGAAATGACCGCGGTGTGTCGTGATGCCGGTTGCGGGGTGGTGGTGATGCACATGCGGGGCACGCCGCGCACGATGCAGGCGAATCCCCGCTACGAGGATGTGGTGGAGGAAGTGCGCGCTTTTTTCCTCGAACGGCTGGAAACGCTGATTGCCGCCGGACTTGCTGCCGAGGCGCTTTGCTTCGATCCGGGCATCGGCTTCGGCAAAACGCTGGAGCACAATCTCGCCCTGTTGCGCGAAGTGGGAAACCTTTCGCCCGCGGACAGGCCTTTGCTGCTCGGCGTTTCCCGGAAATCGTTCATCGGAAAAATTCTCGGCAGCGATTCGCTCGACGACCGAAGCTGGCCGACGGTCGCGCTCACCGCCTACGGTCGCGACGCGGGCGTGCGGTTGCATCGGGTGCATGACGTCAAACCGAACGTCGAAGCCCTGCGCATGACCGAGGCGATTCTCGGAGCGTAAACCTCACGGGATCGGCTTCGCGGCGACGGCGTAGCGGTATTTCACCACGGCGTCGAAGATGCCCGCGGCGATCGCGTTCTGGTAGGCTTCGGTTTCGATCAGACGGGCTTCGTAGGGGTGGCTCACGAAGCCGGCTTCGAACAAGATCGCCGGATGGCGGACGCCGGAAAGGACGCTCCAACGGGCGCGTTTGATCCCGCGATCGAAGCTGTTGTTGCCCAAGCGGCGCATGACCGAACCATGCACGGCGGTCGCGAACGCGATATTGGCGGAGTCATGCGTGTTGCCGTTTCGCATGCCGAAGTCGCTCGCCTTGATGTCACTGCCGTAGTGGGCAATGCCTTGGGGCGAAAGGGTGAAGGTCTCGATGCCGCGCGCTTCCTTGCCGCCGGAGTTGAAATGCACGCTGATGAAAAGAGCGTTCTCGCGCACGGCGTTGGCGATGTTCACGCGTTCCTGCAACGTGAGATAGCGATCGCTGTTACGCGTGAGCACCACCTTGTAGCCCTTCGCTTCGAGCTGGCTTTTGATTTTGCCGGCGACTTTCAGCGTGTACTCCGACTCGCTGCCGAGGGGATTGGTCGCTCCCGCGTCTTTGCCGCCGTGACCGGCGTCGACGATCACCGTGCGAAAATCGCCCGCGTTCTGGATGTAGTTCGGTCGCAGCACCGGATCGATCAGCTTCACCAAATCGACTCGCGAAACGAGCACCTTGCTGCCGCTGGTGATCACCGGATAGCTGAAGACGAACTTCACGTTGTTCATCAGGCATTCCGATCCGCCGACGCGCAGTTTCATTTCGACCTTCGGGTTTTCCAATAGGACGTCCTGGCCCGAACGGCTGACTTTGGAGAAGTTGTAAAACGACCGGATGCTATCGACCGAGATGTAGTCGCGGCCTTCCATTTTCACCACATCCCATGACCCGCCGGGGGCGGCGGCGACAGGGCCGGCCAGCGCAAGCAGCAAGGCGGCGGCGATCTGACGGGCGAATAGAAGACTGAAAAAACGCGGCATGGTTTCGGGAAAAAGAGGGAGACTTCCTATAGCTCCACGGCGGGGCGATTACAATCCGGAAAACCCTCGCGGGAAGGGCGGGCCGCCGGAGAAAGCGGGGGAGAAACGAGGCTTTGTCTGAAAAACTTGAGCCGGCTTTTCCCGCCCCCTAGCTTCCCGCATGCCCGACATTCATCCCGTAGGAACCGTGCGTGCCCGCTGGGGCGAAGGCGCGGTGTGGTGGAACGACGCTCTCTATTACGTCGACATCGAAGCGCACCAGGTTCACCGCTACGAACCGTCTACCGGCGCGGAGCATTCCTGGAACGTCGGCCAGCGCGTCGGCACCGTTGTGCCCCGCGAAAGCGGTGGCCTGGTGATCGCGGGCGACCACGGCTTGTATTTCCTCGACGAGCAAAGCGGCGAACTCACGCCGATCGCCGATCCGGAGCCGGACAAGCCGGACAACCGTTTCAACGACGGCAAATGTTCGCCCGACGGCCGTTTCTTCGCCGGCACGATCAGTCTGGTAAAAAAAACGGGTGACGCGAAACTTTACCGTCTCGATCCGGATCTCACGCTGCACGAAGCCTTCGGCCCGGTGACGAATTCGAACGGCATCGCCTGGAGCAAGGACGGCAAAACGGTCTATTACATCGACACTCCGCGCCGCGAAATCCTCGCCTTCGATTATGAGGACGGCCATCTGCACAATCTTCGCAGCGTCGTTTCCACCGAGGCGATCGACGCTTCGCCCGATGGCATGACGATCGACTCCGACGACCGCCTGTGGGTCGCCTTCTGCCACGGTGCCTGCGTCGCGTGTTACGATCCCGCGACGGGTGAGGAAGTCCGGCGCGTCGAGATTCCGGCGTTGGAAACGACCTCCTGTGCGTTCGGCGGCCCGGACTTGGCCGATCTCTACATCACCACCGGCATCCACAAATCGGTGGAAGAAGAGCACGGCGGTCGCTTGTTCGTTGTCAAAGGCCTCGGCGTGAAAGGCGTGGCCGCGAACGCGTTCGCCGGTTGAGTCATTTGAGCAGCTCGTCCCGCCAAGCCCGGTAGTCATTCGCCGGTGGCTTGGCGGCCGGGCTGGGTTTCGCGCTCCCGGGTTTCCGCGAAGTTTTCGGTCTCGGTGCGGCTTTGCGTGGTTTCATCGGGTGAGATTGGAAACCGGCGCGTCAGGGGACTTGTGTTGCGTGGCGATCTGCTCGCCCCAGTGTTGGAGGAAGAATTTTTTCTCCTGGGTGAGCAATCGGTCCGAACGTCCGAGAATCGGTCGCAGCGACGTGGTCATCTGGAGCGTGACCAGCAGGAACACGGTGCTCCAGATGAACAACGGGCTGCGTTGAACGGCGCCAGCGGAACGAACCGCCGTTTTGAGAAATCGCAGGCCGAACAGTGCCGCGATCAACCACGAACCGAGGCTCAGCGTGCCCATGAAGCCGAACGAGTCGGTCGACTCCGCGAAGATCCAGACCGCCGGCGCGAAGCCGAGCAACAGCAGACCGGCGAGGGCGAGCGCACCGGCAAGGGAGGCGGCAAGTTGACCCGCGGACATCCGGCTGCCCGCAAGGGTGGCGAAGATGAACAAACTCGGAAAACAAATCGTTCCCGAGATCACGAGGCCTGCGGCGATTTTCAGCGGCGCGGCCCACAGTTGTTCGTGTTTGGCGAAACAACCGAGGACGATTCCGAAGATCAAAAAGGAAACGACGGCGAGCATCGTGAACCGGCCGGTCGCGCGATGGCCTGGCTTCGCGAGGCGATCGACCAACGCATGTGGCTGACGAAGCAATGCCTCGAACAGCGTGCGGAAATCGAGACGCTCCGGCAGCGGTGAAGGCATTGGAGGCGGATTGAAGGCGGGTGCGGTCGGATCAATGGGATTCATGGCGGATAGGATGGGGAGTGCGTTTGAGGACAAGGGGGAGAAAGAAAAGAGACAGCAGGAGCGCGAGCACCACGGCGGCGGGGACCGCGTTTCCTCCTGTGAGCACGTCGAGTGTGCTCCAGACGGCCTGGTAAAAATTCCCTCTCATTGGCTGGTCGCGGAGGAACTCGACCACCAAACCCGGGCTTCCGAAAAACGGCCGCAGGATCCAGGAAAATTGCGCGCCGAGGAACGCGTTACCCGCAAGCCAGGCGAACAAAGTGCCGCGCGCGACGAGTCGGCTGGGCGCGCGTCCGGCCAATAGCCGGTGCAGGTGAAGATTCGAGACTACGCCCGCAAACGCGATCAACACAGTGTGGGCGATCAAGTAAGCCGAGTGGGCCGTGACCGCTTGCGCCGAATCGGGCGGCGGAGCGTTCCATGCGAGGAAGAAAGTCACCGGCGACAACGAGCCGAGAATCAGCGCCGCTTGGGCGAAGGCCGTGAGCAAGGCGAGCCAAGATTGGCGGAAGCCAAGGCCGCTGCCGAGCAGCGCGCCAAGCAAGCCATTGAGCAATCCGTTGCAGGCCAGCGTGCAGGCGATCAGCAGCGGCATCTTGATCGCGACATACACACCCATCAGCGGCGACCGCCAGAAGCCAACCGAAAATCCATAGGCGGCCAAGCCAAGCGTCGCCGCCAACGCGCTGCCGGCGATGCGCCGTGCATTCGGCTGGTCGAGCCAGGCCATGTCCGGTTGCAGCAGCGGGCGAAGAAGCATGCCGCCATGTCAGCGCCAGCCTGTGAAGAGAGCATCCCCTGCGGGTGAATCTTCCATGAAACGTCCGTGAAAGAGCGCTTCAGACCGCCATTCCGGGCAAGGTCAGCGCGGCGATCGTGCCGCCTCCAGGCGCGGGCGAAAGCTCAATGCTCCCGCCATGCAATTCGGCGGCTTCTTTCACCAAGGTCAGTCCGAGACCGGTGCCTTTGCGGCCGCTGGTGTGATGACGCAGGGAATAGAAGCGGTCGAAAATTTTGTCCCGCGCGTAATCCGGAATGCCCGTGCCGTGATCGCGGATGAGAAGGCGGACCACCCCATCTCCGGTCTCGATTCCCACCTCGACCGTTTCGCCGCGCGGTGAGAAGTCGATGGCGTTCTCCAGGAGATTCGTCGCGGCGGCGCGCAGGATGAATTCATCGCCGCGAACGGTGACCGGCGAGTGGGGGAAGGTGGGCGAAATCGTTACTCCCGCGATGTCCGCGAGCGGCTTGGCTTGATCGATCGCCCGCGCGACGAGCGTGGCGAGATCGAGGTCTTCGGCGGCTTCGAGATGGCTTTTGCTTTCGATCGCCGCGAGCTCCAGCAATCGGCTGATCATCCGCTCCGCCCGGCTGGTTTCCGCCCGGATGTTGCCAAGGAAACGCCGTCGCGCGTCCGCGGGCATTTCTTCGTCGAGTAATTCCGCCGCCCCGCGAATCGCCGCGAGCGGACTTTTCATCTCATGGGTGAGCGTTTGGATGTAGCGCTCGGCGAACCGCCTACCTTCGAGTGCCTCGCGCATCGATTCCATCGCGCGGGCCAGCGTGTTGACCTCCCGGCCGATGCCGAGTTTCGGAAGTTCCGGCCGCTCACCGCGTTCGATCGAGCGGGCGTAGTCGGTGATCTTGCCGATCGGACGATAGAGCCAGAGGAAGATCACGCCGATGAGAAACAAGGTGCCACCGCCGATCAGTCCGCACGCCCAGCCGATGACGGTTTTGCGCTTCCGGATCATCGGCAACGCGTCGGCTTGGGGTTTGAAAACCGTCAGCACGGCCGACGGTTTCGCCGGATTTCCCACGGGCGCGGCCACGTAAAGGATCGAAGTTTTCGCGTCGGCCTCGTCGTCGCGGGTACTGCGCGCGCCATACTTTCCGCGAAGCGTCAGCGCGACATCGCGCATGGCGGAAAAATCGCGGCCCTCGCGTTTACCGTGATCGGAATCGAACAACACCACGCCCCGCGCATCGGTGAGGTAGGCGTCGAGACCGACGTGCCGTTTGAGATGATCGTAAATCTGCGCGTTGAACTCTCGCTCGTGCGCGCCTTCGAACATCCGCCGCAAACGATCGGTATCGGGCTGGCCGTGACGGAGCTCCTCCTGCACGAACTCCGCCAGCAAATGTGCCGAATCGACCATCGCTTCTTCCGTCGCCTGGAAGGTCTGCGGTTCTACATCGGCCAGGAAATGCCAGGCGATCAGCCCGAAGCCGGTCGCAATGATGCAGGCGATGAAGAAGAGCGTGACGCGAGTGAAACGCAAACCGGTTGAGAGCTGAGGATTGAAGAGAGTGAACCTGGCTTTCGCTGGATCAACTCTTCAACAATTCGCCCAGTCGCTTCAAGCGCGCGGCGGATCGTTCCGGTCCGAGCACTCCGAGCATGTCGCCGAGATCCGGTCCGTGGGCGCGACCGCTGAGGGCCACGCGCACCGGGAACATGAGCTGGCCGGCTTTTGCCCCGGAGGCTTTCGCCGTTTCGCCGATCGCTGCTTTCGCCGTTTCAGCCGACCAATCCGCCGTTGCGATGAAAGCATCGGCCAACGCCGTCAGCAACCCGGCGGCTTGGGCGTTGCCCTTCACTTTTTCCAGAGCTTCGGTTTCGTAGGCGAAGGAATCCTCCAGCAGGAAGCCGATGGCCTCGGGCACTTCTTGGAGCAGGCGGACTTTCTCTTTCACCGTTTTGGCGATGACCGGGAAATCTTCGCCCACGGGCAAACCGGCGGCTTCGACGAACGGCTTGGCGGCTTCGGCGAAGGCGTCGTCGCTCAGTCGCAGCAAATGTTGCTGGTTGAGCCACGCGCATTTCTCCGGGTCGAAGCGGGCGGGCGAACGGTTCACCGCTTCCAGCGAAAAGCGCTCGATAAGTTGGAACAGGGTGAAAACTTCCTCGTCGGTCTTCGACGACCAACCGAGCAGCGCGAGGAAATTGACCACCGCCGACGGCAGGAAGCCTTGCCGCGGGTAGTCGCCGACCGCCGCGCCGGCGTCACGCTTCGACATCTTCGAGCCGTCGCCATTCAGAATGAGCGGAATGTGGGCGTAAAGCGGAGCAGGCGCGCCGAACGCTTCGAAAAGCTGGAGGTGCTTCGGCGTATTCATCAGGTGGTCCTCGCCGCGGATCACGTGGGTGATCTTCATTTCGAGGTCGTCGACCACATTGACGAAATGGAACACGTAGGAGCCATCCGAGCGCTTCACCACCATGTCCGGCGTGTTGCTTTCGTCGGCGTAGTTGATCGTCACCTCGCCACAGACGAGGTCGTTCATCGTCACCGGCTTTCGTTCGAAACGAAAACGCCAGGCGCCGCCGTCTTCGTAGACGCGGTCGTTCATCCGGAGCACCTCGAACCACTTGTCGTAAATATCGCGGCGTTCGCTCTGGAAATACGGCCCGTACGAGCCGCCGACCTGCGGGCCTTCGTCCCACTCCATTCCCAGCCAGCGCATGCCGGAAAAGATGGCGTCGCGGGCCTCCTCCGTGTTCCGGGCCTCGTCCGTGTCTTCGACGCGCAGCACGAAGGTGCCGCCGTGATGGCGGGCGAAGAGGAAATTGAACAGCGCGGTGCGCGCGCCGCCGACGTGCAAATAGCCGGTCGGCGAGGGAGCGAAGCGGGTGCGGACGGACATGCCGGCGGTGTAGCGGGCGGGGCGGGCGGGCGTCGAGCGGCAATGCGGGAAGAGTGAGCGGACGGCGTGCCGAAGTTTGTGGTCCGGGGGAGTTCAAGGCGGGCTTGCCGGGGGCGGAGGGGGGCTTATGTTTCCCGCATGTCGCGACGTTTGTTGATCGACCTGGGGAATTTGCCGGAAGACGGCAAAACGTTCACCGGGGAACTACCACCGGAAATTTTCGAGCTGCCCGAGGAGGATGCGAAGCCGATGGGACCGCTTGAATATGAGCTGTTTGTCCAGCGTTTCGGGCCGGAATTGCTGTTGCGGGGATCGATTTCCGCGCCGTTCGAATTCACCTGCGTGCGGTCGCTGCATCCCTTCGTGCAGACGGTGCGGGTGGACGACGCGGCGGTGTCGCTGGAAATCGAATCCGAGGGCGAAATCGACGCCACCGATGCCGTGCGGGAAGAGCTCCTGATTCATTTTCCCATCGATCCCCGCTGCGATGAAGCGGACGTTCCGCAGCATTGCGAAATCGATTCTCGCTATTTAGCAGTAGACAAAGAAGGCGAAGATGACGTAGAGACCGCCCCCCGCGCCGGGTCCGACGACCGTTGGGCCGCACTCGACGCGTTAAAGGACTTCAAGGACAAACCTTAACTGACTCACTACCATGGCCGTTCCAAAGCGTCGCCAATCCAAGAGCCGCTCGAAGATGCGCCGAGGCGCAACCCGCTGGCGCGCCCCCATCCTCAAGAGCTGCCCGGAGTGCGGAACTCGCGTTCCCTCCCACATCGCGTGCCCGTCCTGCGGTAACTACCGCGGTCGCCAGGTGCTCGAAGTCGAAGCGCTGTAAGCGTTTCCGTATGAGTTTTTCGCCGTCACCGCGCCGGATCGTTCCGTCGCGGTGATTTGGCGTACATTGAATTTGTTTTTCTCCGCCCAGTTCCCGCATGAAAGTCGCCTTGGACGCCATGGGGGGCGATCTCGCCCCGGCCGTCAATATCGGCGGTGCGCTCGACGCCCTCCGGTTTTACCCGAAGTTGGAGCACCTCTACCTCGTTGGCGACCAAGCCGCGCTTGAGTCGGAGTGCGCGAAACAAGGCCTCAGCCTGGCCGACGCGCGGGTGAGCATTGTTCACGCTCCGGAGGTGATCGGCATGGCCGAGCCGGGTGCGAAGACGGTGCGCCGCAAGAAGCAGTCGTCGATCAGCATCGCGATGGACATGGTGAGGGACGGCAAAGCCGACGCTTTCGTTTCCGCCGGCAACACCGGCGCCGCCGTGGCCGCCGCGACGTTGAAATTGCGGACCTTGCCCGGCGTTGACCGCGCGGGCATCGCTTCGGCGCTGCCGAACGAGCACGGCCTGTGCAACATCCTCGACGCCGGAGCGAACCCGGAGGCGAAGCCCGAACACCTCGCGACCTACGCGCTCATGGGCACGGCGTTCGCCCGTCACGTCTTGGGCAAGAGCGACCCGAAGGTCGGTCTGATGTCGAACGGCGAGGAAGACGAAAAGGGGACGACGTTCACCAAGGAGACTTTCAAGCTGCTCAAGGACACCCCGGGCATCAACTTCATCGGCAACGTCGAAGGGCACGATCTGTTCGAAACCGAGCTGGACGTCGTCGTGTGCGACGGTTTCACCGGCAATGTCGTGCTGAAGAGCTGCGAAGCGACCGCGAAGGCGGTGTCGAAGTGGCTCAAGGCGGAGATCAAGGCCAGCCCGTTGCGCGTGCTTGGCGCGGTGATGGCGAAGGGCGCGTTCAAGGCGCTCAAGGAAAAGAGCAGTTACGAAACGTACGGCGGCAGTCCCTTGCTCGGCGTGAACGGCGTGGTGATCATCGCCCACGGCGGATCAAGCGCCTTGGCCGTGCGCAACGCGATTCGCGTCGCGCTGGAAACCGTGGAGCACCGGGTCAACCCGCACATTGAAGAAGCGGTGGCTGCCGCAGCCGCCAAGCGCGGAGTCGCCGCGGAGTAACATTTTAAATCAAGAATTCTCCGGCGTCGTTCGCGGCATTTGCGATTTACGCCGCCGGGAGAAGGTTCCACCTTTCCGCCCGTCATGAGTCAAATCGCGGTCACGATCGCCGGCACCGGCAGCTATGTTCCGGAAAAGGTCCTCACCAACGAGGAGCTTTCCAAGAGGGTCGACACCTCCGACGAGTGGATCGTCACGCGCACCGGCATCAAGGAGCGCCGGATCGCCGCGGAAGGGGAGTTCACTTCGCACCTCGCGACCCGCGCCGCCGAGCGCGCCCTTGAGCAGGCCGGTATCGCCGCGAGCGAGCTGGAATTGATCATCGTCGCGACCATCACGCCGGACACGCTGACGCCGGCGACCGCTTGCTACGTGCAACGGATGCTTGGCGCGAATCGCGCGGTGGCGTTCGATATTTCCGCCGCGTGCTCGGGTTTCCTTTACGCGATGAAGATCGCCAAGCGCCTGATTTCCGACGGCGCGTTCAAGAACGCCCTCATCATCGGGGCGGAGAAGCTTTCCGCCTTCGTGAACTGGGACGACCGCGGAACCTGTGTGTTGTTCGGCGACGGCGCGGGTGCGGCGGTGTTGCGTGCGGCCCAACCGGGCGAAGGCGAGATCCTCGCCACCGAGATGGGCACCGATGGCAATCAGACGCACCTGCTCAACATTCCGGGCGGCGGTTCGGCTTGCCCGATCACGATCGATAACGCGGGCGCGCAGCTCGCGACGCTGGCGATGCTCGGCAAGGAAGTTTTCAAACACGCCGTCACCCGCATGAAGGAAGCGGCGGAAAAGGTGATCGAGCGCGCGAACCTCAAGCCCGAGGACATCGCCTGCGTGATTCCGCATCAGGCGAACCTGCGCATCATCGACGCCATCGCCGCTCGTCTCGCGGTGCCGAACGAGCGCGTGTTCGTGAATCTTCACAAATACGGCAACACCTCGGCCGCGGCCGTGGCGATCGCGCTCGACGAGGCGAACCGCTCCGGCGCGTTCAAGCGTGGGGACAATATCGTGCTGGTCGTTTTCGGCGCGGGTCTGACCTGGGCCGCCGCTGCGATCCGGTGGTGACGAGACTCAAGACTTGAAGACGGAAGACAGAAGACGAAGAAAGCCGATGCGCTTTCCTCTGGTTCTGAGTCTTCCGTCTTTTGTCTTCCAGTCTTTCGTCTCTTGCCATGCCTCGCACCACGCCGCTTGAAACCGACCGGATGCCGCCGGGCATTCCGTTCATTATCGGAAACGAAGCGGCGGAACGGTTTTCGTTCTATGGCATGCGCACGATCCTGGTCGTGTTCATGGCGCAGTTCCTCCGCTACATGGACGGTACCGGCGGGCGACCGGTCAGCGGGAACGAAGCGGTGGAATATTACCACCAGTTCACGAGCTGGGTGTATTTCACGCCGCTCATCGGCGCGTTGATCGCGGATGTCTTCTTTGGGAAATACCGGACGATCCTTTGGCTTTCGATCGTCTACTGCTTCGGGCACGCCGCTTTGGCGTGCATGGGCATGTTCGGAAACTCCGGCTGGTGGCTGTTCGCCGGGTTGCTGTTGATCTGCATCGGCTCGGGCGGGATCAAACCCTGCGTCTCCGCCCACGTCGGCGATCAATTCGGCAAGCGGAACCACCACCTCATTTCCCGGATCTACAATTGGTTCTACTTCTCGATCAACTTCGGTTCGTTCTTCTCCACGCTGCTGACGCCCTGGCTACTCGAGCATCACGGTCCACATTGGGCCTTCGGCGTGCCGGGCGTGTTGATGGCGATCGCGACCTTCACGTTTTGGCTCGGTCGCAATCGCTTCGTGCACATTCCACCGGCGGGATGGGGTTTCTTTAAAGAGGCGTTTTCCCGTGAGGGCCTAGTCGCGTTTTTCAAACTGGTCCCGCTCTTCGCGTTCATCGCGGTGTTCTGGTCATTGTATGACCAAACCGGATCGTCGTGGGTGATCCAAGCGGAGCAGATGAATCTGCGTTTCCTCGGGATCGATTGGCTCGAGTCACAGGTCCAAGCGGTCAATCCGATCCTGATTCTCGCGTACATCCCGCTGTTCACCTTCGTCATCTATCCGGCGATCAACCGCGTGTTTCCGCTCACACCTTTGCGAAAGATCGACTTCGGGATGCTGTTGATGGCGGCGTCGTTCGGGCTGACGACCCTGGTGCAAACGTGGATCGACGCCGGACAGCGGCCGTCGATCGGCTGGCAAATCCTCGCCTATTTCATCATCACCGCGTCGGAGATCATGGTGTCGATCGTCGGGCTGGAGTTCGCCTACACCCAAGCGCCCAAGACCATGAAATCGATGATCATGGCTTTGTTTTGGCTGTCGGTGTGGGGCGGCAATCAGTTCACGGCGCAGGTTAACCACGCCATCGCGATTCCCTCGGCGGCGGAAGCGCAGTTCCAGCAGGCGACCGCGCATTTGCCGGAAGATTGGAAGACCGCGCCACGCAATATCCTTTTGCCCGGCTACGATGGTCTCACCGGCACCGACGACGATTTTCTCGCGCGTTGTAAGTCCGGGCGGATCGAATCGCTGGAAATTCCCGGCCGCGCCGTGTTTCTCACCGCCGCCGCGCGGATCGAAGCGCAAGCGGGCGAAGCGTTGCCGGAGACCCGGCGAGGCCAAGCGTTGCTCAGCGACCTCAAGGACCGTTGGGGCAATCCGATCCAATACGAGCTGATCGATTCCTCTCACGCTCGGCTTTCAAGCGCCGGACCGGATAAGCGCGCGAAGACCGAATGGGACGTCGGCATCGTGTTGGAGAAAGTCGGGGACAAAGCGCCGTCCGGCGACTCGTGGCTGGCGCGGCGCAAACGTCAGCTCGGATTGTCCGACGCCCCGGTCGAAGCGGGATTCCGTCGCGTCGAATTCAGCGGCGGCCAGAGTAAACTCGAAGGCGCGGCGTATTTTCGCTTCTTCACCTGGCTGGTGCTCGGTACCGCCGTGGTGTTCATTCCGTTCGCGATGCTGTATCGCCCGCGTACTTATTTGCACGATTGAGCCATGCTTTCTTTCACGGACTCCCACGCCCATCTCGCCAGCCATCGTTTCGCCCGCGAGGAAACGCCGGATTTGATCCGTCGCGCGCGGGAAGCGGGGATCGATCGCATCGTCACGCTGGCGACGTCGCTCGACGACGTGGAGCCGAACCTCGAAATCGCCGGCGCGTTTCCGAACGTTCACGCGTGCCTCGGCATCCATCCCTGCGAGGTACATGAAGTGCCGGACGATGCGGTCGACCGCATCGCGAGCCGGCTTTCCGATCCTCGCGTGTGCGCCATCGGGGAAACGGGCCTGGATTATTTCCATCCCGCGCCCGAAGGCTGGGACGAGGAAGCGTATCGCCTGCGTCAGCGCGAGTTCCTTCGCCAACACTTCGAGGTCGCGGCGAACAGCGGCTTGAACGTGGTCATCCACACCCGCGACAAGACGGGCGACGCTTCGTTTCGCGACGCGCTCGCTCTCTATAAAGAGTATGGGGCGAAAACGCGGGCGGTTTTCCACTGCTTCATCGGTCCGTGGGAAAACGCGCGGCAGGTGATCGACTTAGGTGGATTGGTTTCGTTCGGCGGGGTGTCGACCTTCAAGAACGCGCACGAAGTGCGGGAAACCATCGCCCGCTGTCCCGACGGATCGTTTCTCCTCGAAACCGATTCGCCCTACCTCGCGCCGGAACCGCATCGCGGCAAACGCAACGAACCGGCATTCACGCGCTTGGTTGCGGAACGTATCGCCGCGGTGCGCGGGCAAACCGTCGAACAACTTGCAGCCCACACGCGCGTCGCGACGGATGGCTTTTTCCGTTTTCGCGGAGAAACCTGCTGAACGAGACGAAGTTCGTGCGACGTTTACGGAGTGTATCCGTGTGGTTCACGCAACCTTCTTTCCAACTCCTCAACCTCCTGCTACATGACCGCCATGAATTCCCTCCGTTTCACCGTTCTGCCGGTAGTCGCCTTCGGCATCGCTTCCTGCGCCAGCAAAGCCAATCCCGATAGCGCCTACGAAACCGCCAATCCGTATGGCGCTACGCAATACGTCAATCCCACGCCAGCCGGCGATACGGCGGCGACTCAAGCAACGGGCGCCGCACCCGCGCAACCGATGGCCAATCCGGTTTACGACACGCCGGCGGCATATGAAGAAAACACCGGCGCACGCAAAGCGCCGTCGGCCGGTGATAGCGGGATCGTGGATCCGGGTGTCGCACCTGGTGCGCCAAAGCCTTCACCACATAAGCCCGGCACCAACGCGCCGGCGGCGAACCCATCCGCTGAAGCGCCTAACGTCGCGTTGTCCGGCACGATCCACACGGTGGGCAAAGGCGATTCGTTATGGGCCATCGGCAAGAAGTACGGCGTCAGCGTCGAATCATTGAAGAAAGCGAACGGCCTCACCAAGGACACCGTGGTGATCGGACAGAAGCTCCAGATTCCGGTTCGCTGAAATCCAATTCTCTCACAGCCGCCGGTGGCACGTGCCGCCGGCGGCTTCTTTTTGTACGCGTGCATGAACGCCGCATGCTTTCGTGCGAAGATGTCGTTAGATGCGAAGCGCGTGTTTGATGGTATGGTTGGAAAGAAATCGAAGAACGTCTTCGCGCGCGCATCGACGAACAAGAGCGGTGGTTTCAAGTACGGAACACGCCGTCTCTGTTGGAGACGCTTCTCTATCATGTTCATTTTTCTTAAAAACCTACGAGAATGAACTTGACGGATTCATGAACTACTAGTTCCATGGTGTAACCAACAGACTATATAGTCATGTCGCGGCCAACTCATCCCTCCAACCTCGAACTTCAAGCGCTGTCAGTGCTCTGGCATGATGGTCCTTCGACGGTTGCTTCGGTCTTGGATGCGCTGCCTGATGGTAAGGATCGAGCTTACACCACGGTGTTGTCCGTGATGCAGAGCTTGGAGAAAAAACTGTTGGTCAAACGGGTGCGTGTCGGTCGCGCCCATGTGTACGAGGCGGCATACTCGCAGGAAACGATCGTCCGCCGGGCGATTCATGAATTCCTCACCAACGCTTTTGGAGGACGCCTCGGTGAGGCCGTCCTCGCGCTGCTCTCCGCCGGTAATCTAACACCGGAAGAGAAATCGAACATCGAACGCGAACTCAAACGACACAAAACCATGGCTGCAAAAAAAACAGCGAAGAAGGCTCCCGCCAAAAAGGCGGCGAAGAAGGCCGCTAAAAAAGGCACTGCTAAAAAAGCGGTGAAGAAGACGGCTAAGAAGGCGGCGAAAAAAGCCGCGAAGAAAGCCCCCGCCAAGAAAGGCGCTAAAAAGGCCGCTAAAAAGGTAGCCAAGAGCGCGAAGAAGGCGGCGAAGAAGGCAGCGAAAAAAACCGTAGCCAAGAAGGCTGCCAAAAAAGGCGCTAAAAAGGCTGCTAAGAAAGCCGCTAAAAAGTCGGTGAAGAAAGCAGCGAAGAAGACCGCGAAAAAGGCGGCCAAGAAAGCTGCGAAGAAAACCGGCAAAAAGGCTGCCAAAAAAGCCGCCAAGAAACCTTGATCCTTCCACCGCAACAGCATCGTCACGCCCGAAAGCGATCGGACTGTTCGCGTTGAGTAGATGTTTTTTGAAAGGCGGGGTGTCTTCGGGCTCCCCGCCTTTCCGTACTCGCGCAAAGGTCCGGACCGTTCGAGCAACCGTGCGAAATTTTTCCCTCAAAAAAGGGATTGCAAAGGTCGGGTCGCATTCCTAGCCTCCCGGCCTCGACCCGGAACGCGCGGTTAGCTCAGTGGTAGAGCACTACCTTGACACGGTAGGGGTCACAGGTTCGAACCCTGTATCGCGCACCATCTCTTTCATAAGCCCCATTCGGGGCTTTTTTTGTGTCCGAACCATCCCAAAGAGTGTCGCAGAGGGACCGGTACCTCCGGCTTGCGTTCTTGGTTGCGGCCTGTTGCGGCGATGTCGCTTCGCTCAATTGTCGGCTACCTGAGCTTTCATGCCTTCGGCATCAATTCGCGGTCATCGCTCGCCGACATTCGGAGATGATCTTGACTCGTGGCACAATTTCCGTCCCTTCGGGAAGCTGTCATGAAAATCGGAATTCCGGTCGAAGCTGAATTGAGAGCGTTGCTGCGCTTGTTGGACGACGAAACGCCGGCGGTGCGGGAGCGTATCGCGGCCCGGCTGGCCGAAACCACTGGCGACTTGAGTGAAGCGTTGGCGGAGATTGGCTGGAGTGGCAGCGATCATGAACAAGAGCTTCTTTCCGGAATCTTGCATCCGGCTCGCCGCGACACGTTGTATCGCGAGTGGTGCGTGCCATCCGGTGGCTTGGGCGATGATTGGGAAACGCTCGAGCACCTTCTGCGCTTGCTGTCGGACTTTCTCCACGACGGGGTCAGTTTGCGGCAATCGCTGCCGGACGCGTTGGACTTGCTCGCCGAGGAAGCGGAAGAACAAGGCGGGGCGTTGTCCGAAGACGACCTGCGTCGTTACTTGTTCGAAAGCGGACGGTTTCGCGGCAATCGCGAAGCTTACTACGATCCCCGCAACTCGGACCTCGCCTATGTGATTTCGGAGGGCGCCTCCAATCCGATCGGGCTATGCCTGATCTACATGCTGGCGGGGCGACGGCTCGATCTGGATATCGCCGGCGTCAATTTTCCCGGCCATTTCCTTTGTCGCATCCCCACGGACGACGGCCCGGTGATCGTCGATTGCTTCGATGGCGGCCGGTGTCATGCGATTGGCGATTTGATGGAACAGCACCCGGATTTGGGCCCGGAGCAACGCGCCGCGCTCCATGGCCAGGCGTCGCCGAGCCTGATGCTGCAACGGGTTTTGCTAAATCTCGCGTCCGCGTTCGCCGGCTTGAAGCGGGACGAAGACGCCAGGTTGGTCGCCGAGCTGCGCGAAACCGTGAGAAGATAAAAAGCGATTCCGAGCTTGCCATAGCCGGATTGCGGGTCAGTCTCCGCCCCCCGCCGGACTCAGCAGGTTTTCCGGCTTTGATTGAAGGCCGCCTGGCGTCGAGATTACGCGTGGCAGCCTCACCCGCCTCACGTGTATGGAAACGCCTCCTTTCTCCGACCTCGGTTTGCCCGAGGCACTTATCGCCGCCGTTGAATCCCTTGGCTTCGAGCGTCCTTCGCCGATCCAAGCGCTTTCGATCCCGGTCGCTCTGTCCGGCTCGGACTTGCTCGGACTTTCACAAACCGGCTCCGGTAAAACCGCCGCGTTCGCCTTGCCGGTTCTCGCCAAGATCGATCTTCGCCAACGCAAGACGCAGGCGTTGATCATTTGCCCGACCCGCGAACTCGCCGTTCAGGTGTGCGAGGAAGTGCATCGCCTCGGCTCTAAAATGCCGGGCCTGCGCGCTGTGCCGGTCTACGGCGGTGCGCCGATGGACCGCCAGTTGCGCGCGTTACATGACGGTGCCCACATCGTCGTCGGCACGCCGGGACGTTTGCTCGATCACCTTCGTCGCGGTTCGTTCGATCCGTCGAACGTCGCTTCGGTCGTGCTCGACGAGGCCGACCGCATGCTCGATCTCGGTTTCCGCGAGGAAATGGAAGAGATGCTGGCGATGCTGCCGAAGGAACGTCAGACGCTGTTCTTTTCCGCGACCATGAGCCAGGGCGTGAAGCGCCTGATCGATCATTTCGGTCGCGAACCGCAAACGGTGCGCATCGAACAGCAGTCGAAAACGGTTTCAACCATCGACCAATCCTACATCGAAGTGCGCGAGCGCTCGAAGGTGGAAGTCATTTCCCGCATCCTCGACATCGAGGCTCCGCGCCTCGCGATCATTTTCTGCAACACCAAGCGCGCGGTGGACGAGGCCACCGAATCGTTGCTCGCCCGCGGTTACGCCGTCGACCGTTTGCACGGTGACATCACGCAGCAGATGCGCGAGCGCGTGCTGAAACGTTTCCGCGACGGCGTGATCGAAGTGCTCGTCGCGACCGATGTCGCCGCGCGTGGCTTGGATGTCGAAAACATCGACGTCGTCTTCAACTACGACCTGCCGCAGGACCCGGAAGATTACGTGCACCGCATCGGCCGCACGGGTCGCGCCGGTCGCAGCGGCCGCTCGGTGAGCTTCGTGTTCGGCCGGGAAATCCACCGGCTCGAAATGATCGAGCGCTACATCCGTCAGCAGATTCGCCGCGAAGGCGTGCCGTCCCAGGAACAGGTCGAGGGCAAGCTCGCCGACCAGCTTTTCGAAGGCGTGAAAGAACGCCTCGGCAACGGGAAGTTCAATTCCTACGAAGCGCAGGTCGATCGCTTGCTCGAGCAGGGCTTCACGCCTACCGACGTCGCCAGCGTGTTGTTCACGATGCTGCGCGAGTCGAGCGGCCGCGAGTTTGGTGAAATCGCCGAGGACCGCGAGGTGCCGCGCGAGCGCCGGAAGGCTCCGGGCGATGGTTTGCGTCGCGAACCCCGGGAGCCGCGCGAGCGCGCCCCGCGTGGCGACGATGCCGACATGGTGCCGCTTTTCCTTTCGCTCGGAAAAATGCAAGGCGTTCGCCCGGGCGAAATCGTCGGCATGCTATATGGCGAAGGCGGTTTGCCGCAGGGCGCCATCGGTCACATCAAGCTTTTCGACAAGCACACGCGTGTGGATGTGCGCGCTGAATACGCCGAGCGCCTGATTCAGGTCATGAAGAACACCAAGCTGCGCGGCCGGACGTTCATCCTCGATCATGACCGCGGTCCGGGCAACCGGGCGCAAGGTCACGGCCGATAATCGGTCCTCCGCGAGATTGCGGACTTGCCTCGAAGAAAACTTCCCGGCGTGATGGCTCCATGATGAATCGTCGTCAATCGATGGGATCGATGGTGGGCGGAGCGGCCGCGGCCGCCCTGGCCGGTGTGTTCGCTCATGGGGCGCGTGCCGCCGAGGTCGTGGCCGAAGGCAGAGGAAAGTTCCGCCATTCGGTTTGCCGCTGGTGCTTCAACCGGATTCCGTTCGATGAATTTTGCCGTCAGGCGAAAAACATGGGCATCGAATCCGTCGAATTGCTCGCGCCCAAAGAATGGGAAGCGGCGCGCAAGAACGACATGGCTTGCGCGATGGGCATGATCCCGCCGCGCAACGGAATCGGCGGCATCCCGAGAGGCTTCAACCGGGTGGAGCATCACGACACCTTGTTCGCCTTGTTTTCCGAAAGCATCGAACAAGCGGCGAAAGCGGGGGTTCCGAACATCGTCATTTTCTCCGGCAATCGCAACGGCATGGACGACGAAACCGGCCTGAAGAATTGCGCCGAAGGATTGAAGCGCTTGATGCCGGTCGCCGAGAAACACGGCGTCACCTTGGCGATGGAGCTGCTGAACTCGAAAGTCGATCACAAGGATTACATGTGCGACCACACCGAGTGGGGCGCGGCGCTGGTGGACAAGGTCGGTTCCGACCGGTTCAAACTGCTCTACGACATTTACCACATGCAAATCATGGAGGGCGACGTCATCTCCACCTTCAAGAAGCACAAGGACAAGATCTGCCACTACCACACGGCGGGCGTGCCGGGGCGAAATGAAATCGGCGACACGCAGGAGCTGAATTACCGCGGCATCGTCAAGGCGCTGGCGGATATCGGCTACACCGGTTACCTCGCGCAGGAATTCATGCCGAAGAACAAAGATCCCCTCGCTTCGTTGAAGGAAGCGATCGCGATTTGTTCGGTCTGAAGCAACGCGCGCGTGGACAGCCGATGAGCGCCGGGCGAAACTCGGCGCATGGCTAACGAAACGATCGCCGTCGTCGGCGTGGGGCGGATGGGAGCGAACATGGCCCGCCGCCTGAAGGAAACGGGGCATCGAGTCACCGCGGTGTTCGATGCTCGCCGTGAAAGCGCGGAAGAGTTGGCGGCCGAGCTCGGCTGCGAAGCTCCGACGAATCTCGCCGGAGTCACCGCGTCGGCGGAGGTGATTTTCACCGTCGTTACCGACGACGCGGCGATGCGTGCCATTTTCGCGCCGACGGGCGATTCGTTGCTCATGAACGCCACGGGCAAAGTGTTCATCCACTGCGCGACGTTGAGCCCGTCGCTGCAGGAAGAGATCGCGTCCGTCTGTGAGGCGGCCGGAGCTTCGTCACTGGAAGCGTGCATGGCCTCGAGTATCACGCAGGCGCGCAACGGCACGCTTTACCTGATGATCGGAGGATCGGAGGAAACTTTCCGTCGCGTCGAACCGTTGCTGAAAGACCTTTCGACTTCCTTGCGGCATGTCGGCGGCACGGGGCAGGCGGCGAAGGTGAAAGCGCTCGTCAACATGGTGATGAACATCAACACCGCGGGGCTTGCGGAAGGTCTGGGACTTGGGGCCGCGCTGGGATTGAACCTCGCGATGTTGAAAGAAGTGTTTTCCCAGACCGGCGCGAATTCGCGGGTTTTGGAAACCGACGGCGACGACATGATCGCCCGGGAGCACGATTGCTTCTTCTCCGCAGCGCACGCGGCCAAAGACAGTGGCATCGCCAACGCCCTGGCGGCCGAAACGGGAGTGGAGGTTCCCTTGTCGCGCGCGACCGAGGCGCAATACCGTCGTTTGATCGCCCTCGGCTTGGGAGAACTCGACAAATCCGGCGTGGCGGAGCTTACTTTTCCCAATCGTTCCGTTTGATTTCATGAACCTGCCCGAATTCCGCAACTCCGCCGGCGAGCGCCTCGACGTCTCCTTTCACCCGGGCTCGAGGGAAGATTCGCTTGTCATCCTCGGCCACGGCCTGACGGGCAACAAGGATCGTCCGCTGCTCGTCGCGCTGGCGAATGGTTTGGCCGAACGAGGCTGGCCGTGCCTGCGCGTTTCTTATGCGGGAAGCGGCGCTTCCGAGGGCGTGTTCGAAGACCTGACGATCACCAAGGAAATAGGCGACCTGCGGGCGATTCTCGACGCGCTACCGCCGGAGCTGAAGATCGCTTACTGCGGTCATAGCATGGGCGGCGCGGTTGGCGTGCTGACCGCCGCTCAAGACGATCGCATCCGCGTGCTGATCACGCTGGCGGGCATGGTTTACACGGCGAATTTCGTGGAGCGCGAATTCGACTTCGTCACCCCGGGCCTCGGTCTGATGTGGGACGAACCCGGGTTTCCGCTGACGCAAGGTTTCGTCGACGATTTGGAAGCGATCGACAACACGCTCGAAGCCGCGAGCAAGGTGGCCGCGCCGTGGCTGTTGATCCATGGTTCGCAGGACGATCTCATTCCGGTGCTCGATAGCGAGGACGCCCACGACGCCACGCATGCGCCGAAGAAGCTCATCGAAATCGAGACCGCGGACCACGTCTTCGATGACGCCAGCTACCCGCGGCTCATCGACGAGATCGACGTCTGGCTGGCGACGTATTTGTAAGGGAGTGCCGCCTTCGAGGCGGCATGAAGGGCCGTGCCTCGTCGCGAGGCATCGTGCGGAAAGCCGGCGTCACGCCGGCTTTTCCTTTTCGAGCGACCGGAGCCCGCTCGACCTGCACATGCCGCGTAGAAACGCGGCACTCCAAGCGCTCCTACCACACCCGGTCGCCGCGTTCGTCGTAGGGTAGCCAGAGGAGAGCGACCTCCTGGACGTCGACGTCCGCCCGAGTCGGCTTGAGCGTTTCGGTTTCGAGCTTGAGATGCTCCGGCTCGAAGGTTCCGGCAAGCTTGGCGATTTCCGCTTCGAGCTCGGCGTTCAATTGCTCGATGTCGCCCTGGATGCCTTCGATCTTGGCCTCCGCATTGCCCACGTCCTGCTGTTGCTTAAGGGCACCGCTCGCCTTGCCAAAGGCGGATGCGCCTCCCCGGACGAGACCACCGAGCCCGCTTTTGCGACCGAGCACCGCGCTCAAAATGCCGCCGAGCACGGATGCTCCCGCTTGCATGCCCGCGGAACGCGACTCGGCCTTCTCTTTGGCAAGCTGACCCTCGGCCGTGCGGAGTTTGCCTTGAAGCGTTTTGAGCTTCTTGGCGGTGGCTGCGCGGAGTTTTTCCACTGCGGCATCGCGGGTTTCCCGGGCTTCATGCGAAAGACGCAGGCGGAAGTCCGCTTCCGATTCGCCCGGCTTGGAATCCGTTTTGAGAGCCGGAGAAGTGAAAACTTCCAATCGTTCCGTGCGATACAGCGATTCGGCGAAGTCTTTCTCCACTTGCTTGTAGTTCGCCGCGTTCATGGCGAAGCCGGGTAAGGAATCGAAGCCGATGCCCGCTTGCGGCTGGTTGGAAAGGTTTTCGGGTTTCAATGGCGGCGGCAAAGGGTTTTCCCAATCAATCCCATCGGCGGCGATCGGATGAACGGAACGCACGTCGCGAGCGATATCGCCTTCTTCGGAACGGAAATGCACCGTGCCCACGCGCAACAACGCGGGCCGGTAAATCAAGCCGCCGTCGCCGCGCGAGGCCGGGGCGAATTTTTCCACCACGCCATTGCCTACGACCGGCCGGACGCTCGCGACGACGGGTTCGGCCAAACCGGGCATCGCCATCGGATTCGCGGGCGATGCTTTCCCGGTCGAACCGTTGCCGCCGAATTCGCCGCGCTTCGGATCCATCAGCGTTTTGATCTGTGAGCGCGTGAGCGGACCGGTGAGGTAGCACATCGCCCAGCGCACATGAAACAACACCGGCGCGTCTTCATGGACGTTGTTCATCAGGAACACGCGATTGCCGAGGCTGGAGAGCAGCTTCTCCATTTCATTGCGATCGAACTGCGCGTTCTGTGCGCTGGCGGCGCCCTCCAGGCCATCGAGCACGCGGAGTTTGTCGCGCTCGGTTTGAAGCCGTCCAAGAAACCAGGTGCCAATGTTCGACAGCGCCTTGTAGTCGAGATCGACCGGATTCTGCGTCGCAACCAGCACGCCGAGACCGAAGGCGCGGGCTTGCTTGAGCAAGATCATCATCGGCTTCTTCGACGGCGGATTCACGCTCGGCGGCAGGTAGCCGTAGATCTCGTCCATGTAGAGGATCGCCCGCAGCGAGGTGGTGCCCTTTTGCCCGCGCATCCAGGCGAGCGTTTGGTTGAGCAACAGGCTCACGAAGAACATCCGTTCGGCGTCGCCGAGATGGGCGATCGAGAAGATCGAAACGCGTGGTTTGCCCGCTTCCGTGCGAAGCAGGCTGGCGATGTCCAAGGGCGCGCCTTCGAGCCAGGTCGAAAACCCCGGCGAAGCGATCAGGTTGTTGAATTTCAGCGCGAGCGCCTGGCGGCCCTTCTGAGGATAAAAGCTCTCCAAGTCGATCACGCCGACCTTGTCGAAAGCCGGCTTCTGGATGCTGCCGATCAACGATTCCAACGTCAGTCCGCGATCGTTTTTCCATTCGTTCTGGAAAATGGCGGCCAGCAACACGGCTTCCGGGCTTTGGATTGGATCGGCGTCTTCGCCCACGAGGGAAAGCAGCGAGGAGACGGTGCTTTCGACGCGTTCGCTGAACAGCTCCGCGTCATCGAGGATTTCAAACGGCGGAGGTTGCAGGGAAGCGAGGATCGAAACGGGAATGCCCGCTTTGCTGCCTGGCGTAAAAATCGTCAGGTCGGTCTTTTCGCGAAGTTGTGCGATGCGTTCCGGCGTTTGCCCCCAATCGGCGAGACCCTTTTTCCAAAGCTCCGCGGTTTGCGCGGCGAAGTCGTCGGGCGAAAGGTTCTTTTTCGCCGCGTCGTCCTCGTTGATCCACGGGCGGAAATCTTCCGGGCGAAGTTCTGGAAAGGTCAGCAGGAGATTCGAGATGTCGCCTTTCGGGTCGATGATGATGGCCGGGATATTGTCCATCGCGGCTTCTTCCAGCATCGTCAGGCAAAGCCCGGTTTTGCCCGAGCCGGTCATGCCGAGCACCACGCCGTGGGTGACGAGATCCTTCGAGTCGTAGAGCACCAGATCGCCCGACGTTTGCTTCGTCGCCGCGTCGTATTCGCGGCCCAGATAAAATTGCCCCAGTTTCTCGTAGTCGGCGGCGGAAGAAATCATGCGGTTGCAATCTAACGAGGGGTGGGGCGGCATCCAGCGGGAAATGAGTCCCGCGCTTGCGGGATGCGGCTCTCCCGCTAGCGTTTTCGCCGTGACCACTGCCGTTGCTGTCTCGCCGCCCCGGGCTTGGGCGGAGATCGATTTATCCGCGTTGAAACACAACCTCGGCGTGGCCCGTGTCGTGTCCGGATGCCGGTTGATGCCCGTGGTGAAGGCGAGCGCCTACGGCCATGGCTTGGAAGAGATCGCCCGCACGCTGGCGGGCGAGGATATCGAATTTTTCGGCGTCGCCAATGTGGGCGAAGCCCGCCGGATCCGGCACGCGGGCGTGAACACGCGGATTTATTTGCTCGGCGCGACGTGGGCGGAGGAGCGCGAGGAAATCGTCGCCCAAGGCTGGACGCCCTGCCTTTCTTCGCTCGACGAAGCCCGGCACTTCAACGAACTCGCGGCGGACGCGGCGGTTCGGTTAAAGGTGCACCTGTCCGTCGATACCGGCATGGGGCGCGGTGGATTTTTGATGGAGGATTTGCCCCGGGCGATGGCCGAACTGGATTCGCTCGAACATCTCGAAATCGAAGGACTCGGCTCACATTTGCCCTCCGCCGATGAAGATCGCGAGTTCACGTTGTGGCAATTTTCCCGTTTCGCCGAAGCGCTTGAATCGGCAGGCGGGGTGGGGCGTTTCGTTTGGCGACATCTTTCGAGCAGCGCTGGTTTGCTCGGCTACGAGGCGGGAGACTGCAATCTCGTTCGGCCCGGACTGATGCTCTACGGCATTTCGCCATTGCCCGAGCATCAGGGTAAGCTTCGTAATGTCATGACGCTCAAATCCCGCGTGACGTTGATCCGTACGTTGCCGGCGGGACATGGCGTTTCCTACGGCCGGGCGTTCGTGACGCAAAAGCCGACGCGGGTGGCGACCATCGGCATTGGTTATGGCGATGGGTTTCCCCGTCATGTTTCAGGAAACGGTGCCGACGTTTGGATCCACGGCCGGCGGTTTCCCATTCTCGGGCGCGTCACGATGGACCAGTTGATGGCGGATGTGACGGACGCGCCGGAAATCGCCGAGGGAGATGAGGTTGAATTGTTCGGCGCTCATATCCCGGCGAGCGAAGTCGCGGCGAAAGCGGGCACGATCACTTGGGAGATATTTACCGGAATCACGCCGCGGGTGACGCGGATGTATGTGAACGCGGAATAAAAAACACCCGGCTTTGTGAAAAGCCGGGTGCTTGAAAATTAGAGGTTTGGGGAAAGGCCGGGATCAATCCCAGTCGCCGCCGCCACCGTAGCCGCCTTTGCCGCCGCCACCGTAGCCGCCTTTACCGCCGCCACCACCGTAGCCGCCTTTGCCGCCGCCACCGTAGCCGCCTTTACCGCCGCCACCGTAGCCGCCTTTACCGCCGCCACCGTAGCCGCCACCACCGCCACCGCGATAGCCGCCGCCACCACCGCCGCCTGGGCGATAGCCGCCGCCACCACCACCACCGCCGCCGAAGGGCTTGCGCTCCTTCGGTTCGGAAGCGTTCACGCGCAGAGCGCGGCCACCAAAATCGTGGCCATTGAGAGCTTCGACCGCAGCGTCGATTTGGGCTTGGTCGCCCAGAGTCACGAAAGCGAAGCCCTTCGAGCGGCCGGTTTCACGATCGGTGATGATTTTCACCCGGTCGACCGGACCATAGGAGGCGAAAAGCGCGCTGATTTCGTCTTCCGTCGCGGAGTAGGGCAGGTTGCCCACGTAGATGTCCATGTGCTTCTATTCTCGAATTACGCCATCACATTGAACACTTCCTGAGACCATGGCGTGGGAGACCAGACGAAGCGGGTCCGCACCTCTTGTGCCGTGCGAACATCCCAGCCTATAAATGCAGGGACATTTGTTTGGCAAGGACGTTTTCATTAGACCCCGGAACGTACCTGCGGACGGACGGGAATCCCTTTTTCCGCGAAATAACGTTTCGCTTCGCCAACGGTGTGTTTGCCGAAATGGAAGATGCTGGCCGCGAGCACGGCGTCGGCTTTGCCTTTCTCCAGGACTTCGACCATGTGATCGAGATTGCCCGCGCCGCCGCTGGCGATGACCGGAATGCCCACCGCTTCGGAAACCGCGGCGGTTAGGCCGAGATCGTAGCCGGCTTGGGTGCCATCGGCGTCCATGCTGGTGAGCAAAATTTCACCCGCGCCACGCCGCCAGACCTCCTTCGCCCATTCGACGGCATCCAGCCCGACCGGGGTGCGCCCGCCATGGGTATAAACGCCCCATTTGCCCGGGCCTTCGCGTTTGGCGTCGATCGCCACCACGATGCATTGGCTGCCGAACGCCTTCGCGCCCGCGTCCACCAAGCTGGGATTGTTCACGGCGGAAGTGTTCACGCCCACTTTGTCGGCGCCCGCCAAGAGCATTTCCCGCATGTTTTCCACGCTGCGGATGCCACCGCCGACCGTAAGCGGAATGAAGCAATGCTCGGCCGTGCGCCGGACCACATCCACCATCGTCTTGCGATTGTCGGACGACGCGGTGATGTCGAGGAACACAAGCTCGTCGGCTTCCTGCGCGTTGTAGGCCATCGCGCATTCCACCGGGTCGCCGGCGTCGATCAGATCGACGAAGTTGACGCCTTTGACGACTCGGCCGTCGGTCACGTCGAGACAAGGGATGATGCGTTTCGCGAGCACGGGAGGAGGAAAGCGGCGGGGTGGGGACGAACGAAAGAAAAAACGCCCGGCCGCGCGAGGCGGACGGGCGTTGGAAAACCGGGTGAGTCACCCGATGGCCGAGGCTCAGGCGTTGAGCTTCGGCTTGCCGACGCGACGGACGGCGCCGAAACGCTTGGTGAACTTGTCGATGCGGCCTTCGGTGTCCACGAACTGCTTCTGACCCGTGAAGAACGGGTGGGAGTCCGCGGTGATGCCGACGGAAATGATGGAGTGCTCCACGCCGTCGATGACTTCCTTCTTGTCGGAGGTCTTGGTCGAGCGGGTGATGAAGCGCGCACCGGTGGTCATGTCGACGAAGACGACCGGATTGTATTTCGGGTGAAGATCCTTTTTCATGGCGGTGGTTGCCACGTTTCCGACGCGGCGGGGCGGGAGAATGGCCAAAAACGCGGCCGTGTCAAGCCGGTCGGCGCGATTTGGACGCGATCAGGCTTTCCACAATTCAGGAAACAACCAGCGCTTCGGCTTCCGGGGATCGTAGAGAATCGGAGCCGGCAGGCCTTCCCGCAGTTTCTCTTCAGCGTAGGCGATCTCCGCCGGATCGTGGGTCCGGTGCACCGCCGTGCCGCCATCGTCATCACGGGTGAGGGTGAGTTTGTATTGCTGCTGGTTGTTTACCCGCGTCAGGGTCGGCTGGATCGCGGCGATTTTGGCAGTTCCCACTCGGCCGTTCTGCAGAAGCCCTTTCCGGCCAAAATGCGCACGGACGGCATAGGTGAGCAACAGGCTTCCCAAAACCGGGAAAAGGAGGACCAGCGCACCCATTTTATCCCCTTTGCCCATGCGTGCTCCCACCGGCACCGAAACCGAGGGATCGTTCTGGAGATAGCGGATGTCGATCTTGGCTCCCTCGTTCCACCGCGAACCGGTCGTAAACGCCTCCCCTTCATGCACGGCGCCATTTTCCCCGCTGAAACGGTAATGGTATTGGTAAACCTTGGTTTTGTTGATCGAGAGCTTGGTGGGCTTCTCGTTCAACACTTGGCCGGTTGCTTCGAGTGCGGGACCGCGGTCGAGCTTCCATTGCTTAGGTAAATGGAGCGGCAAAAAGACCCAGCTAAGCAAGGCGCCCATTGCGATGAACATGAGGGACGGGATCCACAGGGTTTTGGCGGCCGGATCTTTCCTCAGTTTTAACGTCGGCGGAATCCGTCTCGGTGTCGGCATCGCGAGGAACGCATTCAAGTCATGAGGGGAATTCGGGTCGAAGGCCATCGCGGCGACCTTGAGTGACTTGAGCGTGGTGGCGAGTGGAAAGCTTCTCCCAAAAATTGCGCCGGGCACCCGACCTGGTGAGGTCCGATGCCCGGCGCGGTGTCGTTTGAGCAAGCCAACCGGGGAAAACCGGGGGTGACGGGGATCGAGGAATCCGCGGTCGATGGGGACGGCCGGAACTCGCAGAATCCCCGTCAGGGGCGGTCTTCGAAAAGCGGGCTCACAGACGCAGATGCCAGAGGGATTCCGTCTCACGGTCGCGCCACGCGGGGCGACGGGAGATCGGATCCTGGAGGATGCGCGTGGTTTTCCGTCCGCCCGCGAAGACGAACGACGCGCTTCCGAGTTCTACGACTTGTAGGCCCATGTAATAGGTCGTCCGGAGCGTCGAAACGGATTCGGGGCCGAAAACCTCGGCGAGATGGTCCTTCAGCAGACCGGCTTCCTTTTTTCCGAGGAAAAGGAAGGCGGGCGTCTCGCCAAGGGTGGATTTCGATCGGATCAGCCGCGAAATCACGGCTGGATCCCATTGGTCGCCGAGTTCCACCTCGGAACTCAGCATCGCGGAGTCGGGAATCGGTGAATAGGCTAATTGGTTCATTGGATGCGGATCGTGTTGCGATCCGAGGGCATCCTAGCCGGGAATTCCGTACCCGCAGTCGTGGGAACGTGACGATATTGGCAGTTGAAGGCCAAGTTTCGATACCTGCGCGGTTTAGTTTCCCCGGAAAACTCCTCGCCTTCCTGGCACGCCGCCCAGACGGGAAAAACCGCGCCCAAGTCATCTTGAACAGTAAGTGGATCGCCATAAACGCGCCCCATACGAAACGAACCAAAACTGCCAGCTCGCAGACCGAGGTCGGGAGCAAGGAGGGGCTGCCCCTCCTTGCTCATGGTGCCTGAATCACGCGTAGGCGGAAGAATCTGCGCGTTTGCGTAGAGCCAATAGTAAACTGCCATAAGCTGTTTTCAAAGCTGTTGATCGTGTCACTCACGTTCATGAATACGTGCTCGGTCGCGCCGCCTGGATTGGGGGTGAGGGTTCCGGTGACCGGTGTAGAGGACCAGGTCGAGAGATCGTTGCTCATTTCCAGCACATAGCTGATATCGAGCAGGCCGACGGGGCGGTCGAATTCGACGTTCGTCGATGGAGTATCTGGGAGGATCAAAGTCACCCCCCCGCCGGGGAATTGGTTGGCTGGGATGCGCGTGATGGAGATCGGTGATGAATCCGCAGCGAGCGGATTCCTACCCAGCGCGAATTCCAGGATATTCTTGAGGCCATCGTCATCAGGATCGCCCTCAGGTCCGACGTCCGCGTCGCTAAGTGTCGGATTGTGTAGGCCTGTCGATTGCTGCCAGACATCGGGAAGGTCATCGGCGTCCGCGTCTGTGAGGCGCGTGATGGTGAGCATGCGCGTGGATTGATTGCCGACCGAGTCGGTGGCCGTGATGGGCACGGTGGCGCTGCCAGAGGCGGGCGGAGTGATGACCGAAGACCAACTCATGTCTCCGGATGCAGCGCCGCTGACGGTTACACTCGCGACACCCGCGGAATCGCTCGCGCTGCCCGAGATCGTAAGGCTGTCGCGCACGGTGCTGAACGAGCCGCCGGAACCATCGGCGAGGCCATTGACGGAGATGACCGGCCCGGTGCTGTCCTGCCTGGAGTAAACAAGATTGTCGCTCCACGCGCTCTCCACCGTGGTGTCGTCACTGCGGCGCGTCTTCACGCGGTAGTAGTACTTGCCATCAGTAAGCGTGAAAGTGTGGCTCGTGTTCGTAATCCACCCACTCCCGGTGACATTGTCGCTGAAAGAAAAGTCAGTGGAGGCCTCGGCGTAGTAGCCGCCGGTCGAGGGGACATCATCCCAGGAAACTGTGTTGTTCGATCCTGGCGTATGGGGGGGCTCCTCGCCCATCGTTGGCGCGGGTGGCGGAAAGAGACCGAGATCAAACTCTCCGCTCGCTCCTAACGAACCACCGCCCGCCGCAAGTAGCGTCACACGCGCGGGCACCGCGCCGGTGAGCGTGACGTCGCCGGTCCATTCACCGTTCACGAAGGCGGACGTGACTGCCGGACTCATACTGAGCTCCGTCCCAAAGCCCAGCCGCAGATTAGGCCGGTAATAGGAATGGGCAGACGGCGATGTGCCGGACCATGTCGTCGGCGGGCCATAAGACGTATCGTTGGTGCCTGCATAAAACGCGAAGGCGCCCGACACGTACGTACCCCGGCAGAGCACCGGCGCGGCGGGTGAGTCGTTGGCAAAGCTCACGTCGACCAACAGGTTCGAGGTGCCGTCGTAGTCGAAGGGCGTCTGGAATGGAATCGTCACCCAGCCCGCGCCCGCAGGCAGCCATGCACCACTGCGCACCACCGTCCAGCCGGAGTCATCCCATGAGGTGGATGCAAAACTTTGCGACGTATGTTTAAGGCGGACGGTCAGGTCGTCGTAGGGGCGCGTAGGTGCGCCGAGCAGTTCAAGCGCGAGATTGCAGACGCGGCCCGCGCCTGCGAGCGAGGTGGAGCGGATCAGTATCTGCGTTCGAGAATGGGTGAAGGAAGGATCGAGAACTTGGCTCTCATCCCCGATGCCCGTGCCGATGGCATCTGTGCGCGTCTGCACCAAGGCGCTGACATTTGCGGTGCCGCTGAAACTCATGATCGCGTTTCCAAACGCATCCCGCGCGCCCACTGTCATCGATCGCGCCACTCCGGGCATCATGGGCGTGGTGATCGCAGGCCACTCAAACGCGCTCATAGGTGCGGGCACTACGGTGAAAAGCCCGCTCGTGGCGGTGATGTCGCCAGCGGCGGCGGTGATCACGGTCTCGCCGGCTTTGGGCAGGAAGAATTTCGTCGTGCCCGCCGTGGAGATGGAACTCAGCGATGACGGAAACACCGTCGCGGGCTGTCCATTCACCGTCGCCGTCATCGTGACCGGGCCGTCCAGCGTCACCGCATCGCCATCGATCGTGAGCGCACGCAACTCGATCGGCTGCGCCGCGCCTGCGGTGACCGGGCCGGCGATTGCGGGCCACGAGATCACCGCGGGATCGTTGTCGCGCACGGTCACCTGCACCGAGGCATTCGCGAGCTCGGGGGCGGAAGCGGTGATCGTCACCACTTGCGCGCCGTCCCTCTCGGCGTCGTCAAACTCATACAGATTATAGGTGCTCGACGCCATGCTCTGGCCGGCGGGAATCGTCAGCGTGGATATTGGAGCGGCGATCTCGCTGGTGTCGCCATTTAGCATCGTCACCGTAACATCACTGCGCACTTGGCCGTCGGCATAAATCAAGAAGCTGTACCCAGACGCGCTACCTTCCGTTAGCGTGAGGGGCTCGGTGGCCCCGGTGAAGATTTGAAGCGTGTGGTTCTCCCCATCGAGCATCATCACTTGCGCAGAGCCCGCCATCCATCCTGCGGCCGTCGCCGTCACTGTTGAGGCGGAGTTCGCGTCGATGTAAACGTCGTCGGTGTAGCTGAGGGAGAAATTTACCGATGTCTGACCTGCGGGCACCGTCACGCTCGCAGGCAGCGTCAGTCGTGTATCCTCAGTCGCCAGCGTCACCGTGATCGTCGCTCCCGGCGAGGAGCTGAGCATCAACGTGCCCTCAGCACTTGTGCCCTCTGCAATGGAGGCGGGTAGCGTGAGCGTGATCTCATCCGCCGCGTTTACGGTTAACGCTGCAGCCGCGAAGCCGAGCGAGAGAAAGAAGGGGCGGATGCGTTTTATCATATGTGTCTGCAAGGGGTTGCATTTCGCACCCGCGAGACAAAAGCATCCGCGTCTTCTAGAACAGACCTCGGGGGGCTTTCGCTTCGATTTTGAACTGGCATTTTGATGGGGCGAGGACGCGGATAGATTCATCGGGCCGCCAGCTCAAGTCGGATTCTCTTTCAGTTCGCTAGGTGGGCTTCACTTTATTAAAAGGACGTTGTCATCTTCCCGCGTATCAAAGCTTCTTGCGTCATGTTGAAACGCTTTTGGTGGATGTTCCTCGTCATGATTCCCGTTGGGATGATATTGGGGCTGCTGACGTCAGCCGTCATTACCTTCAGGATGCCGAAACTGTATGAAAGTGAGGCAATCATCGAGGTGAAGCCTCCCTCGCAAGCAGCGCCGCTGCCGAAACCCGAGCAATTTTCCGAGCAGGAACTGGGCAAAATTGTCGAGACCGCCACTTTGGAAAGAGTCGTCGGTGAATTGGATTTGCCGTCGAGGTGGGGCATGGTGGGTGACGAAGCCGCTCGGTTGTTGAATGAATCCGTAAGTTGCAGGTTGGCCCCGGATACCAATCGGATATCGATCAAAGTGCGATGCCGGTCTAAGGAGGACGCCCGTGACATCGCGGTAGCCCTCATTCAGCACTATCTGTGGCTCAAAGCCCAGCCGCCGGACGCCGAGCAGATGAAGGCGCTTTCAGATCTGAACAAACAGATCAATGAGCAGAACACCCGGGCTTCCGAAAGCCGGAACGCGATCCAAGATCAGGAGGCGCGAGCACAGCACCGCGTATACAAAGAGACTCCCTCCAATGGCGGTGTCGTAAGCGAATTCATAGAAACGGAGAGGGAGGCTGAATTTCAAGCCAACGTCTTGTTGCTGGAGAACCTTGAAAGAAGGTTAGAGGAGTTGTGGAAGTCCATAGAGCCCTCACTTGCCAAGGTCACGATCCATCAAATTCCGGAGATTCCGCAGAAAGTGGCGTCGCCGGATGTCCCCAGGAATCTGTTGATTGGAAAGGTCTCGGGAATTCTTCTCTCTCCCTTTCTCGCGTGGCTGGCTATCGTTTTGCTGAAGTTGCGTTCGGAAAAAATGAAAAAGGTGCCTCGGGTGAAGAAAGCGGAGAAGACCGCTGTCCTTGAGACCGAATGGTGAGTCGCTGGCACTAAGCTCAACTCCACTTCAAATAAGGCGCGACCATCGGTTCGAAAAAGCGCCAGATCATCTCGCCCCAAACCGCCGCGTGGCGGACCCACTCGTTGAAGAATCCGGCCGCGCTGGCGAGCGGGTTGGCCGAAGCAAGGCAAAGCAAGGCGGCGAGGACGAGCAGGTTCGCCAGGGAAATGATCATCAGCGAGAAGAAGCGGCCGTTTTCCCGCAGGTCGGGTTGGTCGCGCGGGATCATCCAGAGGGTCCAAGCGAGGTGAAAGGTCCAGCTCGCGCCGGTGAAGAGGAAAAGGAATTTGTCGGCGTGGGTCGGCAAGCCACAGGTGTAGAACAGCAGCTCGTAAAGCGTCACCACCACCACCGACCAGAACGGCACGAAGTAGGGCGAAAGCGCGATGACCAAGTTCGTCTTGTTGGTCGTGATGTAGCCGCCTTCCAGGCTAACGTGGAATTCGGTCACCCGGCCGCGACAGAGATATACGAAAATCGCGTGGGTCAGTTCGTGGCCGAGGACGTAGAGGTAGAGGAAAACCGACTTCAGCAGGCCCGAAACGAACCAACCGGTCATCACCAGCATGCCGATGGCGAAGTACCAGAAGGCGGACGTTTGCCAGATCCGCCGGTCGAGGGTGGCGGAGGAAAATTGCGACAGGAAGGTCCAAAAGGTGACGATCACCAATGGCGCCAGCAGAAGCGCGCCCAGCCAGCGCAGCGCCCGGGTCGAAAGGGGGATTTCCAGTTCATCGTCGTCGGCGAAGGCCGGCGCGGTCGCGGCGATGGCGGCTTGCACGGACTTTTCATCCCGACGGTTCAGGCGGCGATTCGTCTGGTCGTGGGCTCGACGATTGGCATCGCGAATCACCTCCGCGAACGATGGCCGGGTGCGCCGCCGGTTTTTCGACAGGCGCTCGGACAGCGGGATATTGCGCGGTTTGGCCATGCGGAGCGATTCCTTGATAGTCGGCGAATCCGAAGCAATCAAGGGCGGGTTCCCGGCACCTTCAGAGAGCGGTAATTAAAATTACGAACCGCGAATCCGGCGAATCTCGCGAATCTCTTTGAGGGGTGAGGAAGGCAGGAAGTTCAGGAAAGGATCGCCTATCCAATTCTCCCTTCCTGAAATTCCTGCCTTCCTCATTCCTCCTCTGCTTTTGTCTCTTTCTGATTCGCAGGATTCGCCGGATTCGCGGTTTTTAAAACCTAGGTGCAGTCGCCCTGTCCGTGCCTCAAACCGCCATCGGCACGACAAGTTGTCCGCGTTCGTGGGCGGCGACCCGTTTGCCGGTCGATTTCAACCAATCGCCGAGCCGGGCGATGATCAGGCCCTGGTCGAGTTTTTGGGTGCAGGAAAAAATGTCCACCGCGGCGAATTGATGTTCCGGCCAAGTGTGGAGGGCGACATGGCTTTCGGCGATGACAACGATGCCGCTCAAGCCATGCGGGCTAAACTCATGGAAGACATCGGTGACGTAGGTGCCTCCCGCGTCCGCAATCGCCCGCAGCATTTGCCCGCGCAAGCCTTCGGCATCATTCAGCCGCGCGAGGTCGCATTCGTGGAAATCGATCAGGGTGTGCCAGGCGAGGGTCATGAGAGAATCGAGCGGGCCGCTTCGTGGCCCCAGTGACAGGCTTCTTCGAAGAGGGATAACCCGCTCATGTCGCTGTGAGCGAAGCGGATTTTTCCGAGAGGTTGGTTCATCGTCGCGTGGTCGGGACCGAACATCGCGCCGGGCACGGGGCGTGCCATCGCGTGACCCCATAGCCAGACGTCGAGGTGGGAAAGGTGTTCCCGGATTTCGGGATGCGGACGTTCCAGCTCGCCGAGAATCTGGTCGCACCAATCGGCGTAGGATTTCTTCAACGCTTCTTCCCGCGCGGCGCGTGGAGGCAGGTGATCGAGCGGTTGATAGCAAGTGATCACCGTTTCGCCGCGCACCGGATGCAGACTCTGGTGGGTCGCGACGACATAGCCGAGCGAACGACTGTCGCGCAGGACATTGTCCCAATGTTTGGAAATGGGTTCGCGCAGGGTCAGATTGGCGACCAGCCACGGCGAATACTCGGGCGCGGGCGAATCGTGGAGTTCGGCAATCAAACGACGGGCGATGAAACGCGGTGCGGCGCAAACGATGGCTTCGGCCTGCCAAGCGCGTTTCTTGCCGCTCGTCGAAATGGCCTCGACCAAACCGTCCGGCGTGAGACGCGTGACGAGGTGGCCGGGCAGGAGGCAGCCAGCGAGGCGTTGACGGAGTTGGTTCACCAGCCAGCCGTTGCCTTCCGGCCAAGTGAAGACCTCGGACGATTCGCGCGAGGCGAAGTAATGGATGCCCGCCCAGGCGGAAACCGTTTCAATGCCCGCGCCGTAATCATCGCGGCATCCATAGTCGATGTGCCAGCGCAGTTCCGGGCTGTCGAAGCCTTCGCGATCGAGCCACGCGGCCATCGTCAGGTTGTCGAGCGCGGTGAACGCTTCATCCCGCGAACTGTGTGCGACGGGAATGGCGAAGGCGCGTTTGCCGTCGCCACCGCGCATCGCTTTGAACGCTTCCATGCGGGCGAAGAACTTTTCGATCTGTTCCTTTTCCGTCGTGCTCACGCCGTAGTTCGGCACGAGACCGTCCTGCCAGTGACCGCGAATCCACAGTCGTTCGTTCGGATCGTGGCAAAGCGCTTCTTCGTTCCACGCGCCGGGACGACCGAGTCCGAACTCCTCCAACAACGAACAAACGTCGGTCATTTCGGCCGACGGCACTGGCACGTAATGCGCGCCCCACGGATAAGCCGAAACGGCGTTTCGCCCGCTGGCGGAATTGCCGCCAATGTCGGCTTCGAGTTCGACCACGAGGATGTTTCGCCCGGCTTGTTTCAGGCGAAACGCGGCGATCAATCCCGCCATGCCGCCGCCGGCCACGAGGATGTCGACCTTTTCCGGGCTCGCGGGCGAACCGTTGGCGGCTTGCCGCAGCAGATGGCCGAAGGCGTGCGATGCGCCGACGATGCCGCCGGTCCATGATCGGGAATTCTCGCGCGATCTCCGTCCGCAGGCGGTCAGCGCGAAGCCGCCCAGACCGCTCGCGAGAAAGGCGCGACGGCTGAGACGATCATTCATAGCGACCCCATTCTTCCTCGAAATGCCGGACGAGGATTTGGTTGTTCAGCCGGTTCACCCCGGATTCCACGCGCGCCATGTCGGGTGGAAAACGAAAGCATTCGTCCAAGGTCTCCGCGGTGAGAAACCGCAAACCTTCCGGCAGCACATGCGGTTGCAAACGCGCCAACGTTTTCGGATCGGGAGCGGCGAGGATGAATCCCCATTCGCCGAACGACGGCACATACACGTGATACGGCGCGGTGCCGAAACCGCATGACCGCAGGGTTTCATCGACGCACCAGAACGACTTCCGCGCGGCGAGGGGTGACGTGCATTGGATGGAAACGAGCGCATCGGGCGAGAGCACGCCACGGAGTTTCCCGTAGAACGCGGTCGAATAGAGTTTGCCGAGCGAGAAGTTCGACGGATCGGGGAAGTCGATGACCACGGCGTCGAAGCGTTCGCCCGAGTCGATCGCCGTTTCCAGCCAACCGAAGGCATCGGCGTTGACGACGCGCATTTTGGTCGAAGCGAGCGAGCCGCTGTTCAGAGAGGTCAGCAGCGGTTGAGTGGCGAACAGCCGGGTCATCTCCGGATCGAGATCGACGAGCGTGATCGATTCGACCGACGGATAACGCAGGATTTCTCGCGCGGCCAACCCGTCGCCGCCGCCGAGCACCAGCACGCGCTTGGGCGAAGCGATCCGCGACAGAGCCGGATGCACCAGCCCTTCATGATAACGATATTCATCGCGCGAACTGAACTGGAGATTGCCATTCAGGTAGAGCCGCAGGTCGTCGCGATTCCGCGTCAGCACGAGTCGCTGGTAAGGACTGCTGCGGGCGAAGATGATGTTCTCGTTGTAGGCCGACCGTTCGGCCCACGCCTGCCAGTGGTCGGCGCCGGCGAAACCGATTCCGAGCAACACCATCGACGCGATCCCGCCCGCCCACAGCAACGGCCGGCGGAGTTGTTCGCGCAGGAAATGCAGGGCGAGCAAACCGACACCCGCGTTGAGCAGGCCGAAAAGCATCGACGACCGAACGAGGCCGAGTTTCGGCACCAGCACCAAGGGAAAGAGGAGCGAGGCGGCGAGCGCGCCGATGTAATCGAGAGAAAGCACCCGTGACACGAGATCCTCGAACCGGAGTTGGTCTTTGAGCAGTCGCAGCAGCAACGGGATTTCCAGGCCGACCAACGTGCCCGTGATGAAAACCAGCGCGTAGAGCAGCACCCGGAACGATGCGACCTGGCCGAACAACCCGAAGAGGATCAGTGCTGAAAAACCACCGATCAGGCCGATCAGAAACTCGACGCGGATGAAGATGCCAAGCACGTCCCGCAGGATGAACTTCGACAGCCACGAGCCGACACCCATGGCGAACAGGTAAACGCCGATGACGGTCGAGAACTGCGTGACCGAATCGCCGAGCAAATACGACGCCAGCGTGCCGGCGATCAGCTCGTAGATCAGTCCGCAGGTCGCGATCGTGAAAACCGACGCCAGCAGGAGCAGGCGGATGCCGCGCGAGTCCATGCGGCGATCAATGAATGGCCGCGGCGATGATCAGGCAGATGCCGAGGCCGAGACCGGCGACGACGATGGCGAGGGCCAGGTTCTTTTGCTCCACCAATTCTTTCCAAAGATCATACGGCGTCAGTTTGTCGATGACCAGAAAGGCGAGGCAGAAGATGCCGATGCCGACGAACGAGTAGAGCAGCGAAGCGACGAAACCGGAAAGGTTCACGAAGACATCGAGCAACGGCAGTGACGGGATGGACAGGTTCATAGTGAGGTTACTTATGGTGAACGCCGCCGTAGGACGACGACGGCGAGGAAAATAAACGAGCGGGTGAAAGGCTGTGAACGAGGCTCCATCCGCGGGTGTTCGCGGTGTAGAGGTAACCTGCGGCGAGCGCCGCCCATGCGAGGTAGAGCGGATTTTTCATTCGTCGGAAGTCGAGGAAGGGTAAGGCGAATAATCGCTTTGCGACCAGCGTTTCGCCTCGAACGCGTGATGGCGGAAGAACGCCCATATCGGCCAGATGGCGATGCCGAGCAGGCAGAGGAAGAAGTTCGACCAGAACACGCCGCCGCGTTCGATGCGAATCTGGAAGGGCAGCGACTTGATCGAAGGATCGGCTTCCGGCGTGAGGGCGAGATGGTAACGCCCCGGCGGCACGGCGGGCAGATCGGTGGCGGCATCTTGCTTGCCTTCCTTCCACGGCCCGTCGTCGTAGCCGTGGTAATACTGCACGGTGACCGGCGCGGGATAGGTTTGCCCGGTGGTCTCGTTGACCAGATCGGCATCCAAGCCGAGCCACGCGTTATTCACCTCCGCATAAGCCTTCACACGGGCCGGGCTTTGCTTGCCTCGAAGTTCGAACGAAGGCGTCACCAATGGCGCGGCCGTCGTTCCTGGCGCCGGTTGTTGGAAATTGAACGACTGGTCGAGCACGACCTGGCGATTCGATCCGCCGAGCGAAAGGAGCTGAATGCCGAGCAAGACCACGACGGCATACAGGGCGTATTTTTTCAGCGTCGGCCAACGCGTGGTCCAAGGATTCGGCTGATTGGCGAACACGCCGGTGGGCGTTTCGATGAGCTTCACACCGAACGCGGAAGCGACTTCATTCGCGGAAATGTATTCGCCGGCCGACCAGGTTGTTTCGTTCAGCTCTTCGTAGGTTTCGGATGAGAGCATGTGCGGCGGCGCGATGTAATCGGCGATGACCGCCTTTTCGCCCACCCGGACGCGCCAATAGAATTCGCCCGCGACTTGAGTGACCTTCGCGCTCTCACGGGCGAACAGTTTGTAGACCTTGCCTTGAAAATGTGTGGCGTCGCCGAAAGACGGCGGTGATTCCAACACGCGGCGCACGAGGTTCCAATGGCCCGCCCATTCGGTCAGCCAGAGAAAGCCGTGCCACGGGTTGTAGAGGAGAAATTCGTTCCACTGTGAATACGCGTCCTTTCGACTGAGCGCGCCAATGACTTCCCATTCGATGCCTCGTAGCGTGCCGCGTTTGCCGAGCGGCAGCATCGGTCGTTCGAGTTTTTGGGAGGCTTTGATCTTTTGCGCGACCACCGCCCGGTCGCCCGCCGCGGTCATGTTCACCAAGGTGCCGCAGTGGCCGCAGACGAGACTGAGAGTCACGCCAGTGGCACGCGTGGTGATCACGCCGCCGCACTCCGGGCACGGGATGGCTTCCGTGCGGTTTTTCTCCACCGGAACGGGTTCGCCTTTCCAACCGGGAACCGGTCGCAGTCCTTCCCACGCGATGTCTTCGGGTTGGGCTGATTCGCCGAGATGCAAACGCACTTCGCCGTTCTGGCGTTCGATGCTGGCGAATTTCCGGCCGGGGCCGGTGAGGTCGATGGAAACCCATTCATCATAGGGCCGGGCGACGAATGGCAGCTCACCCTCGCCCGCCACGACGCGGGCCTTTTTGACATCCGTGACGGCGTAGTCCGTGCCCTCGATTTCGAGTCGCTTGCCGCTGCCAAGAGTTTCCGATTTCGCCAGAAGATTGGGAGGGCCTGGCGCAGCCTCGGAAATCAGGAAAAAGCCTTGCGATTCCGCAACCCAGCCGTTCTTTCCGTCGCCGAAATCGGCATACCATTCATTCCAGAACCCATCGTCCCAGCCGACGCGCAGGCGGCCCAACAGACGGAAACGCCGTGAGCCGCAAACGCCGCGCGCGCCGATTTGCAACGGCGTGTGATCGGGCGGGAGGTCGGCCATTTTGCCGATCGCTTCCAGCTCCGTGTCGCGGCGCACGACCATCGACTGGCAATGGCCGCAAACCGCGAACACCGCGCCCGGTGTTTCGAAGGGCACGGGAGCCGAGCATTGCGGGCAATCGAATTGGCGCATCGGCCCGCATGCTGGTCAGGCGAAAGAAAAATCGCCAATGAGAAAACGGCGGCGCGGTTTCTATCAGGACGCTTTTTGGAAGCGTTCGTTGACCGACGACCAGTTGATCACGTTCCACCACGCGTTGATGTAGTCCGGGCGGCGGTTCTGGTACTTCAGATAGTAGGCGTGTTCCCAGACATCGAGTCCGAGCACGGGTGTGCCGAGATCGCCGTCGGGGACGACGCCTTTCATCAGCGGGTTGTCCTGGTTGGGCGTGCTGGTGATCTTGAGTTTGCCGTCTTTGACGATCAGCCAAGCCCAGCCCGAACCGAACCGCTTGGCGGCCGCTTCATTGAAGGCGGTTTTGAAGGCGTCGAACGAACCGAAGTCGCGGGTGATCGCGGCGTTCAGGGCGTCGGACGGTTTGCCCGATTGTTCGGCGGGAGTGAGCGTTTGCCAGAAAAACGCATGGTTCCAATGACCGCCGCCGTTGTTGCGGAAGGTGTTGCGCAGGGCTTCGTCGTTGATCGACGGAAGGGTGGTCAGAGTGTCGATCAAACGTTCGGCCGCGAGGTCATAGTGTTGGGCGAGCGCCTCGTTGAGCTTCGCGATGTAGGCGGCGTGATGTTTGCCGTGATGGATTTCCATCGTCAGCGCGTCGATGTGCGGTTCGAGCGCGTTCGGGGCGAAAGGAAGCGGCGGCAAGCTGATCGTGGAAGCCGCTTGGCTACGACCGGGAGCCAGGGTGGTCGCGACGGCGGCGAGCGTGCCGAGTTTGACGAAGGTGCGGCGATTCAGATCGGAGTGCATGGTAGGCACGCTAGCGCGGTTAGAGGCGGGAGCAAGAACGGGAGATTTGAAATTTGAAATTTGGAATTTGAAATCAGACTGCGCCGCATGATCTGGCGACTGCGCGATCGCGAAATTCTTTTCCCCCGCCGCCCGCTGGTAATGGGGATCGTCAACGTGAACGACGACTCGTTTTGCGGCGATGGAACGCTGGATGTTTCCGAAGCGATCGCTCTCGCCCGGCGGCAGGTCGAGGCGGGCGCGGACTCCATCGACGTGGGGGCGGAAAGCGCGCGGACCAATCGCGCGGCGATTCCGGTGGACGAGGAAATCGCCCGTTTCCGCGGGTTTCTCGCACGCTGGGAGGAAGTTTGGGCCGGGGCGAAACCTCGCGATGAAATTCAAGTCTGGCCGCCGGTTTTGTCGGTGAACACCTGGCGGCCCGAAGTGGTCGAGGCGCTTCTGGAAGACTCCCGGGTCGAATTAGTCAACGACATGGGCGGCCTGCCGGACGATCGCAATGCCCGCCTGTGCGCGCGAGCCGGAGCTTCCCTGTTGGTGATGCACAGCGTGGGCGAACCGAAGGTGCCGCATGTTCATCAGCAATGGGACGACGTGATGACCGCGATGGAGACGTTTTTCGACGAGAAATGGTCGCTCTGCGAAGAGGCGGGTCTCGCGCGGGAAAGCGTCATCCTCGATCCTGGCATCGATTTCGCGAAGCAGCGCGACGACAATCTGGCGGTTTATCGTGGCCTGGAACGTCTTCAGCGATTCGGCCGTCCGGTCCTGGTCCCGGTGTCGCGTAAAACGGTGATCCGGGAAGTGTTAGACATTCAAAATCCCGCGGATCGAGACGCGGGAACGATCGCCTGTCTGGCAGCTTCCTTGCGTCGCCAAGCGCACATTTTCCGCGTGCATCACGTGGAAGCCGCCTGGCAAGCGATCAAGGTATTGGATGCGGTGATTCCTCGCGCCGCGGGGTCATGAGCACGCCCGGACACCCGACCTGGCGTGTTTTTTCCGCGGCGCGAGGAAAGCTTTATAGGCGTTCGCTGAAAGAAACGCCTGTTTTGGAATAACATGTCATTCGGCGGTTGGGGAATTGCCGGCTCGACATGATGGTGGAAAAAGGATGTGGGTTTTGTGAAAGGTTTTGCGGGAGCTGTCGCGTCGAAAAATCGGTGATGTTTCGAGGATGCTTGGCCGGATCACGAGATGATCCATCTGGGAATAAGATGATAGATCAAGATGACAAGATTTAATTTGGAATGATGAAGTATTTGAATTCGTGATTGGTTGGCCTCGTTGTCCGGGGGCGTACACGATTCGCCCCGCGACTCGTCCGATGGAGCGGACAAGCGCGGGGCGAAAGAGAACGGCTAACTTGGTTAGACGAGCGCGTTTAGATTCGAGTCGAGCAACGACCGGTAGCTTTCCAGCGCTTCCGTATAAACGTCCGCGTTGGCCGCGTCGGGTTCGATTCGGGAGCCTTCGTCGGTCTTGCAGAAGACGGCTTGGAGGGCTTCGAGATCTTTGCCCGCGGAAGCGGCGGCGATCAACGCGGCGCCAAGAGCGGCCGAGTTCCCGATGGCGAGACGTTCGACCGGAGCTTGGAAAATGTCGGCGACGAGATGGGCGATGCCGTTGTTCTGGGACGCGCCACCGGTGAGGCGGATCCGGTTCGGTTTGCCACCGATCCACTCCGAGTGCAGACGCATGTTGAGGAACTGGCCTTCAAGCAGCGCGCGAACCTGGGCCGGCGCGTTTTCGCCCGCTTCGAATTCGACGTCGCCCTTGCGGACCGGGCCGGTGAAGTCGGCGCGCGGGGTGATTTCCGGGCCGAAGAACGGCAGCATCTGGTTGGCGCAGTTGCCGGGCTTGGTGCGGGCGAGGCCGTCCTGGTCGAAGTCCGACCACGCCAAGCCGAGCTGGTCGCGCAGCGCTTCGCGGGAAAGCGAGCCGTTGCGGAAGCAGATGAGCGACATGAAACCGCCGGCCGGATTGCCAAAGACGTGGCCGAAGCCCGCCGGGTCGGTCGCCGGTTTTTCCATCGCCGAGAAGAAGGTGTCCGAGGTGCCGAGCGAAATGACAACGTTGCCCGGGCTGGTGGCGCCCATGCCGACGAGCGAGGCCGGGTTGTCGCCGGTGAAACGGGCGACGGTGCAGGCGGGCGAGAAGCCGTATTTCTCGACGAAGTAGGACGAGATCAAGCCGGTGAGCGTGGTCGCCGCGGCGACCGGTGGCAGCTTGTCGCGCAGACCTGGTGCAGTGGCGTCGAGCAAGGTGTCCGACCAATCTTCGCTGGCGAGATCCATCAGGTTCATGCCCGCGCCGTCGCCGGTGTCGATGGCAGCTTCCTTGCCGGCGAGCACCGAGGCGAGGAACGAGCTGACGAGATGGATGCGGGCCGTGCGGGCGTAGGCTTCCGGCTGGGTCTTGTAAAACCGGCGGATTTGCGGGCCGGTGAAGCGTTCGATCGCGATGGAGCCGGAAATTTTGCAAACGGCTTCATTGCCGCCCGCGGCGGCCGCGATTTCCGCGCACTCTTCGCCGGTGGAGGTGTCCATCCAGATCGGCGAGGTCGCGCGGGTGAGCGCCGGGGCGAGTTGGTCGACGAGGGACGAGCCGGCGTCGAGTTTCGTGATGCGATCGTTAAAGGTGGCGTCGAGGTAAACCGAGCCGTGCTGCTGGCCGGAACCGGCGATGGCTTTCACCGCGGCGAGATCGGTCTCGGCGGCGAGGCCGGTGAGCACCATGTCGAGCGCTTGCAGCCACATGCGCGGGTCGGCGTGGACTTCGCCGTCGGCGCCGCCGGGAATGAAGCCGCTGGGCGATTTGAACTCGGGCAGATTGGCGCCGAAGTTGACCGACTTCTGATGGACGATCTGGCCGGTGGCCGGATCGATGATCAGTGCGGAGAGCGATTGGGTCGAGGAGTCGAAACCGAGGAACATGGTAGTGAGTGGTAGGGTTCTAAGAAATAGGTCCTATAGGTCTTATGAGTCCTATAGGACCTATGAGTGACAGAGTTCAGCCGATCGTTTCGGCTCCGAAATACGGCACCAAGGCTGCCGGAATCCGCACCGAGCCGTCAGGCTGCTGGCATTGTTCGAGCAGGGCCACATACAAGCGCGGCAGGGCGGTGCCGGAGCCGTTGAGCGTGTGCGGAAAGCGGTTTTTGCCTTCGGCGTCTTTGAAGCGCAGCTTCATGCGACGCGCCTGGTAATCCGCGAAACACGAGCAGCTCGACACCTCGAGGTATTTGCCCTGACCGGGCGCCCAGACTTCGATGTCGTAGGTTTTGGCCGAGGAAAACCCGAGGTCGCCGGTGCAAAGCTCGATCGTGCGGTAGTGCAGGCCGAGTTTTTGCAGGATCGCCTCGGCGTGGCCGGTGAGCTTTTCGAGTTCCTCGAAGCCCTTGTCCGGGTGCACGACTTGCACGAGCTCGACCTTGTCGAACTGGTGCATGCGGATGATGCCGCGGTTGTCGCGACCGGCGGAACCGGCTTCGCGACGGAAGCACGGCGTGTAGGCGACGAGTTTCTGCGGCAACTGGTCTTCGGCGAGAATGGTATCGCGGAAAAGGTTGGTCACCGGCACCTCGGCGGTCGGCGCGAGGAACAGGTTGTTGCGGCCGTCCTCGCCCGCGTCGGTGCCGTACATATCGTCCTCGAACTTTGGCAACTGGCCGGTGCCTTCCATGCACTCGCGTTTCACGAGGTGCGGGACGTTCACTTCCTCGTAACCGTGGCCGGTTTGAGTATCGAGGAGGAAGTTGATCAGGGCGCGTTCGAGACGGGCGCCTTTGCCGCGGTAAACGGCGAAACCCGAACCGGCGATGCGGGTGGCGTCGTCGAGCGAAACCAAGCCGTGTTGTTCGAGCAGGGCGACGTGATCCTTCGGCTCGGCGATTTCCGGCTTTTCGCCCCAGACGCGGACGACCGGGTTGGCAGTTTCATCGGAGCCCACCGGACAAGCGTCGTGCGGCTGGTTGGGGATGTTGAGGAGGAGGTCGGCTTGTTTCGCGGCGGCGGCTTCGGCCTCCACGTCGAGCGCGGCGATCTGTTCGTTGATCCCGCGAACCTGGGCCTCAATGGCGGAAGTGTCCTCGCCCTTGCCCTTCAGCATGCCGATTTGCTTGGAAATGTTTTTCCGGTCGGACTGAAGCTTCTGTTTTTCGGTTTCGGCGCGACGGCGGGATTCGTCGCAGGCGAGAACGTCGTCGATGAGCTTCCAGTGGTCGCCGCCCCGGGGCTTGAGGCGCTCCTGGACGGCGGCGGGATTTTCGCGGATGACGCGGATATCGAGCATGGCGGGGGTGGCTTAGCGGGTTGGGGGAAACTTGTGAACCCCCGAATCCGCGTGCGGTCGGATCATTCGCCGGACTCTTCCTCGCCGCCCCCGAACATGTTCAGCATGCTCGCGGCCTTCGTCTGCAAATGGCTGCGATATTGCTGATACTGGGAGTCGGTGAGATGCGGGCGGAGCGCTTCGGCTTTGGCTTCGGCGCGTTGGTTGATGGTTTCGCGCATGGTTTTTAGCATGTCGGCTTTCGAACCTTTATTGCCGGCCATTTGCGAATCCATCTGCTCCTGCATCAGATCCTGGAGGCCGAGTTCGTCGTCGATCTGGACGCCCATCCCTTCGGTGAACACGTTCATCATGCCGGTGCTCGACGCTCGTTGTTCCCGTTCGGCGGCCTGCTGGGCGAGGACCTGATACACTTCGTCGCGCTGCTCCGGGGTGAGTTCGAGGACGTTGGTGACGTTGCCGAGATCTTTCAGGGTGCGGGATTCGATCCGGTTCTGCAGCTCCTTGCCTTTGAATCCGGCGTATTGCTCTTTCTGCGTGTCCGAAAGAACCCCGGCGGTGGCTTCATCCAGGCCGTCGGTCTTCATCATTTCGCTGAGATCGATTATTCGGTGCGACTTTTCGTCCGAAGTGCCCGAGTTGAAATCGAACAACCCGCCCAGCTTGGAAAATCGCTCTTCCATGGCGGCCCGGATCTTTTCCTGCTGTTCGGGGCTGAGGTTTAGCTCCGCGGCGAGTTTCGCCAGCCGGGTTTCGAATTTCTTGCGCTGGAAATCCGTGAGCCGCTTGCCCACGAGATCCTGCTGTTTCTTCACCTCAGCCTGCATCTTGGCGTCCGCTTTCGCCTTGGCCTCGTCGTTGTCGGGTTTCGCCGGGCGACTGGTGGAGTGCGTGGCCGCCTCCGATCCAGGCGTGGCAACGGTTGCGGAACTGGTCGGGGCGACGCTCATGGAAGTGGGCGCCGCCGCGTTTGGAGTCGCGGGAGTGGATGTGGCGAGCGGTCGCGCGAACCAGCCGATGGCGATGCCACCGGCGAGGCAGACGAGGGGGATGACGGGCTTCATTTTCGGAAAGAACTGAGAATCAAAAGCTCTTTCCTGCAACGACGGGCGTTTGGCAATCCCGCGATTCAGCCTGCGGAGGCCTCTTCCTGATCGCCGAGAAACGATTTCCGGCAGAGCTCGGCGTATTTGCCGCCACGGGCGAGCAGTTCGCCGTGGGTGCCCTCTTCGATCACCCGGCCTTGATCGAGGACGTAAATCCGGTGGGCGTTGCGGATGGTGGAAAGCCGGTGGGCGATGACGAACGCGGTGCGGTTTTGCATCAAATGATCAAGCGCGTCCTGGATCAGGCGTTCGGTTTCGCTGTCCACGGAGGCCGTGGCTTCGTCGAGCAGAAGGATCGGCGCGTTTTTGAGCAACGCCCGGGCGATCGAGAGCCGTTGTTTTTCGCCGCCCGAAAGTTTCACCCCGCGTTCACCGACGTTGGTGTCGAGGAGTTGCGGCAGCTCGCGGACGAAGGGATCGGCGTGGGCGGCTTCGAGCGCGGCCCAGAGTTCCTCGTCGGTGGCGTCGCGTTTCCCGAGCATGAGGTTTTCGCGCACGGTTCCGTTGAAGAGAAAGGCTTCCTGGGTGACGTAGGCGAGGTGGTCGCGGAGGGTCTCTTTCGACAGCCCGGCGATGTCGTGGCCGTCGAGCTCGATCTTGCCGCCGGTCGCCTCGTAAAAACGGGCGAGCAACGAAAGCACGGTGGTTTTGCCCGCGCCGGTCGCGCCGACTAGGGCGATCGTCTGGCCGGGACGGGCTTCAAGCGTGACTTCGTGAAGCGTCGGTTGGTCCTGGTAGGAAAACGAAACGCGGTCGAAGCGCACGGCGCCAGAAACCGGCGAGGGGAGTTTTTTTCCGGAAATCGCGTTCGGCTCATCCTCGGCATCGAGAATCTGGAATACGCGGTCGGCGGCGGCCTTGCCCGAGAGCGCCATTTGGTTGAGCCCGTTGAGGCGATCAATCGGCTCGTAGAAGAGCGAGAGGAAGAGCAGGAACTTGGTGAAATCGCCGAGCGAAAGATCGCCCTGCATCACCTCGCGGCCGCCGATGGCAAGCACCAGCACGTAGCCGGTCATGCGGACGAACGACATCACCGGCGAGTAGATCGCCCACCAGCGCATCATCCGCAGGCTGGCATGCCGGAGGATGTCGGAAAAGCGGTTGAAACGCTCGTGTTCCTCCGTTTCCGCAGCATAGGCTTTGATCTGGCGGATACCGGAAATGTTGTCGTGAAGGATCGAGTTGAGATCCGACGACGCGTTGCGCTGGTTGCGGTAGCGGTCCCGGCCCTTGGTCGAGTAAATCCACGCGCCGAGGGCAAGCAGCGGGACGGGAAGGGTCGCCCAAGCCGCCACGGTGGGATTGACCCAGAAGAGGAACGCACCGACGCCCAGGACCTGGAGGGCGGCGACCAAGCCCTGCTCGATGCCGTCGATCAGGACGCGCTCCATGTTCGTCACGTCCTCGACCACCCGCGTCATGATGTCGCCCGTCCGGCGGGTATCGAACCAGCGAAGTGGCAGGCGCTGGATTTTCGCGTAAAGGTCCGACCGGATGTCGAAGATCACCTTTTGCTCGAAGGTGTTGTTGATGAAAATCCGGAGGGAGTTCAGGCCGTCCTTGATCAGGAAGCCGAGCACGGCCAGGGCGATCCACCACGGGAACTCGCCGTGTTTCGAGGGGTTGGGAAGGACGTGATCGATGACGTGTCCCGTCGCGTTGGGGAAAACGAACACCGCCAAGGTCATGCCGACGGCGCAAATAAGCTGGGCCGCGGCAAGGCCGGGATAGAGGCGCAGATAGGAGAAAACTCGAAGAACGGAGCGCATGACGGGAGGCGAACCGTCGTGGCGGGGAGCTTTTTTGTAAAGGCGGGGACGAAAACCCATGAACTTTGGGATTGCGGCCGGAAAAGACTCCTTCCTAATGTCCGCCCACACGTTCAAACCCAACTTTTAAATCCCGGAACCCTATGGGCAACATTCTTGGCATCGTGACGACCTTCGTGCTCTTGTCGTCCGCCTTCCTCGCGTATAAAAACAAGGGCAAATACGAGCTCGAAATCCAGCGTCGCCAGGACTCCAAGGACCTACTGGACAAAACGGTAACCCGTTTGAGCAAGGCCAAGGCCGATCTCGACACCACCATCGCGGATCGCCGTCAAACCGACGACGATTTGGCCCGCACCAAGCGCGACATCGACGACCAAAACCGCACCAACGCCGAACTCGCCCCTCAAAAGGACAGCAAGGAAAAGCAGGTCGCCGACAACAAAGTCAAACTGGATGACGTCCGCCAGAAGCTTGAAGGCTACGGCGATCTCGAAAGCCTCGGCGGCAAGCTCCGCACGACCCGTTCCGAGATCGAGGAACTTGAAGGCCAGATCGCGGACGCGGAATCCAAGATCACGAATCTGACGGCGGAGAACACTCGTTTGGAAGCGACCTCCCAAGACCAGCGCGCGCTGACCGCCCGCTTCGCGTCGAAGGAGTCGAGCCCGAATCTGAAAACCCGCATCACGGCGATCTATCCGAATTGGGGCTTCGTGACTCTTGCCGCGGGAAACAACGCGGGCATCGTCGCCAATTCCACCCTCGCGGTGGTTCGGGACGGGGAAACGATCGCGAAGCTGCAGGTCACCGCCACGGAGGGCGGCACTTCTTCCGCCAGCATCATTCCCGATTCGGTCAAGCCCGACACGGTGTTGATGGTCGGCGACTCGGTGGTTTCTTCTCCGAAGACCAAATAACTTTCTTTCGGCCCGCAACCCATACCGCCCGGATTTTCCATGAAACCCATTTTTCACAGCGTCGCCCTCCTCGCCGCCATCGCCGGCATTTATTTTTCGTATGATCTTTCCAATAAGTTCGAGGATCAGCAGACGCTGCGCCTCGGCTACGATAAGGAGAACGTCGAAAAAACCGCGATGGCTGTCAGCACCGAGAAGGAGCTGAAGGACGAGCGCGAGCGCCTCACCAAGGCGAAGGACGAAAAATCGCTCGCCGAGCAGCAACTCGCCAATCTCAAGGCCGAGGAAGCCAAGGCCCGCCGCGAGATCGCGACGTTGGAACAATCGCTCCAGCAGCAGAACGTCGAATTCGATCAGCTTAACAAGGCGATGGACGAGGTGAAGAAGATCCTCGCTTCGCTGGGAGACGACGTGACCTTCGAGACTCTTGCCGACAAGGTGAAGGGAATCGAGCAGGACAAGCTCGCCAAAGAAGCCAAGATGCAGGAGCTTGCGACGGTTCTGGAAGGCGCGAAGAACAAGAACGAGGCGCAGAAAGCCGAAGTGGCCCGCCTGCTCGAAATCAAGGGCAAGCGCGACACCCGCATCCGCAGCAACGCGATGGAAACCGTGATCACCGCGGTGAACCAGGACTGGGGCTTCGTGGTGGTTGGCGCTGGTTCCAACACGGGTTTCACGCCGCAGACCAAGCTTTTGGTGGAGCGCAACGGTTACCGCATCGGTCAGCTTCGGCCGACTTCGATCGAGCCGACCCAGACGATCGCCGAGATCGAATTCGAAAGCCTCGCGCCCGGTGTCCGCCTTCAGCCAGGCGACCGGGTGATCCTCGCCGAGCCGGCGACGAACTAATTCAGGAATTTCAGCCGAAAACCTCCGGGGGACTTGCAGCCTCCGGAGGTTTTTTTATGTTCACCGTATGCGCTCGCTCCTCTTCGCCGCCCCGGCCACCCTTTTTGCGGTTTCATTCGTTTCCTGTGCTCCGATCGAAAAGGAAAAGAAACCGGTGGGGCCTCAGTCGAGCGCAAGCAACATGCCATGGAACACCCCGGTTTCGGGCCAGGGCCAAGGGCAGTTCGCCATGATGCCGCAGTTGAATCAGCGCCGCTGATCCCGCGGTCACTCGCGGTGATACGGCGAGCCGGCGCGCATCGACGCGACCCGGTAAAGCTGTTCAAGCAGCACGACCAACGCGAGCTCGTGCTGCAAGGTCAGTGAGGAAAGCGATAAGACCAGATCGGCCTTTTGCCGGAGTTCCGGCGTGTGGCCGTCGGACGCGCCAATAAGGAAGGCGACCGTTTTGACGTCGCCACGGCGCTCCAGCGCTTCAAAGCGTTTCGCCAGCTCCGCGGTGGTCAGTCGCTCGCCGCGTTCGTCGAGGGCGACGCGGAACATGCCTTCGGATCGTTCCAACAATCGCTGCGAGACTTCCTCGGAACCGCCCGCCTTCACAAGTTCCAGCGAGGCCTGACCGTAACGTTTCAGGCGCTTGAGATACTCCTCGATGCCATCCTTGGCATAGGCCAGGGCGGGTTTGCCAGCGGCGAGAACGAGGAGTTTCATGACGGGAGGTAGACTGGAGCGATGCCGGGGAAAAACAAATCCCGATCCGGATGACTTGCCTTGTGGCGTCGACCCGGGAATTTTCAAAAGGATGAAATTCGTTCCGTTGCTGTTCGCGTTGGCGGCTGTTTCCTGTGTGCCTCCCAATCCTCACACGCCCCAAGCCCATCACCAGAAGCGGATGGCCTTGTTGGAGAAGTTCGACCGCTTCGACTACAACGGCAACGGCAAGCTCACGCGTCGTGAGATCGAGCAAGGAGTGCGCGAAAGCGACGTGCAAGGGGTCGACAGCCAGGAGTTGGACGCGGCGATGAAATTTTACGACGTCAACAAGGACGGCTCGATCTCGCGTTGGGAAGCCGAGCACGCGGTCACCAAGCCTTTACCCGCTCATCCTTGAGTCGGAAACGCGAAGAGCGCGGAATCGTCCGCGCTCTTCGGTTTGATCGGTTGGGGTCGAAGCTCAGCGCACGCGCTCAAGCAGCCACGGCAGCAAGGCGTCGACCGCGATGCGCTCCTGCTCCATCGAGTCGCGATGGCGGATGGTGACGGTGCCTTTCAATTCGTCGCCGTTTTCGCCGAGCGTATCGAAGTCGACGGTCACGCAGAACGGCGTGCCGACTTCGTCCTGGCGACGATAACGACGGCCAACCGCGCCGCCATCGTCATAGAACACGGTCATCCACGGCTGGAGCTTCGCCTGGATCTCCTTGGCGATGCGGACCTGGTTCTCGTTCTTTTTGAGCAGCGGGAAAATACCGACCTTGATCGGAGCCATGCGTGGCACGAACCGCAGCACGGTGCGGACGTCCGCCTTGCCTTTCTCATCGGTGAGTTCTTCTTCGTCGAAGGCCTCGCAAATGAGCGCCAGCACGGTGCGGTCGCAACCGGCGGACGGTTCGACGACGTGCGGCAGGAACTTTTCCTTCGTCTCTTCGTCGAAGTATTGCAGCGGCTTGCCCGAGTGCTGCTGATGCACGCCGAGGTCATAGTCGGTGCGGTAGGCGACGCCTTCCAGCTCCTGAATGCCGAACGGGAACTCGTATTCGATGTCGTAAGTCTTCTGCGAGTAGAACGCGCGCTCGCCGTCCGGGATGTCGAGGATGTGCAGTTTTTCGCGCGGGATCCCGATTTCGCCGTAGAACTTCAGGCGGGCTTCCAACCACTCGTCGGTCAGGCGCAAGCCATCTTCCGGGCGGCAGAAGTATTCGATCTCCATCTGCTCGAACTCGCGTGAGCGGAAGGTGAAATTGCGCGGGTTGATTTCGTTGCGGAACGACTTGCCGACCTGCGCGATGCCGAAGGGCAGTTTCACGCGGTTGGAATCGAGCACGTTCTTGTATTGCACGAAGATCGACTGCGCGGTTTCCGGTCGCAGGTAGGCGATCGCGTTCGGATCGTTGTCGTCCGCCGAGGCGCCCATCTTCGTCTGGAACATCAGGTTGAACTGACGCGGCTCGGTGAGCAGCGAACCATTGTCCGGGTTGAAGGAAACCGTGTCGGTGAGTTCCTCGCGGCGTTCCTCAACGAGTTCGAGTTCCTTCGGCGAAACCTTTTTGTCCGGCATCAGTTCGCCGTAAAACTTGCGGGCGGTCTTGTGCGCTTCGATCGGGTCTTTGCCCGGGGCGACCAACACGGCGAACGGGCGTTCGACGCTCCAATCGGTGGCGGGAAGTTTCGCGCCGGAGAACCACACGGCCGTGCCATCCTGAGCGGGCACCTGGTCGGCGCGCAGGCGGGCTTTCGAGAGCAAGCAATCGCACATCGGATCGGAGAATCCGCCGACGTGGCCGGAGGCGACGAGCACCTGTTGCATGGTGAGGATCGAGCCATCCATGCCGAGGACGTCGTCGCGTTCCTGGACGGTCTTGCGCCACCAGTAATCCTTGAGATTGCGCTTCAGTTCGGCGCCGAGCGGACCGTAGTCCCAGCAGCCGTTGAGACCGCCGTAAAGCTCGCCTGCTTGATAGATAAAGCCGCGGCGTTTGCAGAGGGAGACGATCTTCTCCATCCGGACGGGGTCGGTGTGATCCTTGTTGGCCATGATGCTGGGGAAACGGTGGGGCCGGGATGGAACCAGCCGGGGCGGCGGGGGGCAAGGCGGGATTGCACCAAGGAGCCGGGACATTCCTGTCCCGTTCGAATCGGAGCGTAAACGGGACAGGAATGTCCCGGCTCCCTGCGTTTTAACGGCTTTTTAACGCCTTCCGCCCGGGCTTTGACTCCCCGGTCCGGCGATCCGTGGGATCATGTCTCAACCTCTCGTCGCTCATGGAAACGATCCTCACCGGGCTGCTCGCCCTCGCTTTGTTCGCCTATCTGCTCGTGGCGATGATTCGCCCGGAACGCTTCTAACCCGCCTCCGCCATGCACACGACCGACTGGCTGCAATTCGGACTCTTCATCGGGTTACTGGCGCTGATCACGAAACCGATCGGGCGATATCTCTTCCAAGTGCTCGATCCGGGCGGGAAAACGTTCCTCGATCCGGTCGTCCGCCCGCTTGAACGGATCACCTATCGCCTGATGGGCGTTGAATCCGGGAAAGAGCAGGATTGGAAACGCTACACCTTCGCCATGCTGCTGTTCAGCCTGGTGGGGATGCTCTTCACCTACGCGGTGCTGCGGCTTCAGCATGTGCTGCCGTTGAATTCTCAGGGCTTGCCCGGCCTGAGCCACGCGCTGGCCTTCAACACCGCCGCCAGCTTCACGTCCAACACCAACTGGCAGAGCTACGCGGGCGAAGGGACGATGTCGTATTTCTCGCAGATGGTGGCGTTGACGATCCACAACTTCACCTCGGCGGCGACCGGCATCGCCATCGCCGCGGCGCTGGTGCGCGGGATTTCCCGGCACTCGGTTTCCACCCTCGGGAACTTCTGGGTCGATGCGATCCGCGTGATCTACTACCTGCTCGTGCCGGCCAGTCTGGTGTTCGCGGTTTTCCTCGTCTCGCAGGGGATGATCCAAAACTTCAAGCCGTACGACACGGCGAAATTGGTCGAGCCCCAGATTGTCGAGGTCGTGACGACCGATTCCGCCGGGCAAACGGTCGCGGAGAAACGGACCGTCGCCACGCAAACGATCGCGCAGGGCCCGATGGCTTCGCAGGCGGCGATCAAGATGCTCGGCACCAATGGCGGCGGTTTCACCAATGCGAACTCCGCGCATCCTTTCGAAAACCCGACGCCGCTTTCCAACTTCGTCCAAATGCTCTCGATCTTCGCGATCGGCAGCGGCCTGACCTGGTATCTCGGCCGGATGACGAACAACCAGGCCCACGGTTGGTCGGTTTGGTCCGCGATGATGATTCTGTTCGTCGCCGGAACGCTCGCGTGCTGGTGGGCGGAGGCGAAAGGGAATCCGATCCATCAGACGCTCGGAGTGGTGGCCTCAGGGGGAAACATGGAGGGCAAGGAAGTGCGCTTCGGCATCTTCAACTCGGCCTTGTTTTCCACCATCACCACCTCGGCTTCCTGCGGCGCGGTGAACTCGATGCACGATTCCTTCACCGCGCTCGGCGGGTTGGTGCCGTTGTTCATGATCGAGCTGGGAGAAGTCGTCATCGGCGGCGTGGGCGCGGGGCTTTACGGCATGCTCGTGTTCGTCGTGCTGGCCGTTTTCATCGCCGGGTTGATGGTCGGTCGCACGCCGGAATACCTCGGTAAGAAGATCCAGGCCTTCGATGTGAAAATGGCGATGCTCGCACTGTTGGTGCTCACCGCGACCATCCTCGGTTTCAGCGCGTGGGCCGTGGCTTCGCCGTGGGGCCTGGCCGGTCTGAACAACGCCGGACCGCATGGTTTCAGCGAGATCCTTTACGCCTACAGTTCCGCCGCCGGGAACAATGGCAGCGCCTTCGCCGGGCTGACCGCCACGCCCGTGAACGGCGATCCGCATTACAACGTGACGCTTGGACTCGCGATGTTGGCTGGTCGCTTCCTGATGATCGTGCCGATCCTGGCACTGGCGGGTTCGCTGGCGAAAAAGAAGGTTTCGCCGCCCGGAGCGGGTTCGTTCCCGGTTCATGGCGCGACCTTCACCGTCCTGCTCATCGGCATCGTCCTGCTGGTCGGAGCGTTGAATTTCCTGCCGGCGCTCGCCCTCGGTCCGGTGGTCGAACACTTCCTCATGCTCAAGGGCACGTCGTTCTAATCCTCATGGAGCAACGACATTCCTGTCCTTGTTTCCGACCCAATCTTAAAATCCAAGGACAGGAATGTCCTTGCTCCCTGTATGTCCCACCAAGCTCCATCCTTGTTCGACCGGACGATTCTCGTGCCCGCGATCGGCGGCGCTTTCAAAAAGCTCGATCCGCGGCTGATGATCCGGAATCCGGTGATGTTCGTCACCTTGGTTTGCGCGGTGCTCACCACCATCGCGATTTTCACCGCGAAAGCGGATCACGGTTTTATCCTCCAGCTCGCCCTGTGGCTGTGGTTCACCGTGCTGTTCGCGAATTTCGCGGAGGCCATCGCGGAAGGTCGCGGCAAGGCGCAGGCCGATAGCTTGCGCAAGGCTCGCAAGGACGCCGTCGCACGTCGTTTGAAAAACGACCGCGAGGAACAGGTTTCCGCCCAACTTTTGGAAAAGGGCGATCTGGTCGTTTGTGAAACCGGTGATGTCATCCCCGCCGACGGCGAGGTGATCGAAGGCATCGCGAGTGTCGATGAAGCGGCCATCACCGGCGAATCGGCTCCGGTGATCCGCGAAAGTGGCGGCGACCGCAGCGCCGTGACCGGCGGTACCCGCGTGATCAGCGATCGCATCGTCGTGCGCATCACCTCGGAAAAAGGAAAAACCTTCCTCGATCGCATGATCTCGATGGTCGAAGGTGCGAAGCGTCAGAAGACTCCGAACGAAATCGCGCTGACGATCTTGTTGGCCGCGATGACGCTGATTTTCCTGTTGGTTTGCGTCACGTTGAAACCGTTCGGCGCATACGCGGGCATGGAGTTCACCCTTCCCGTGCTGGTCGCGTTGCTGGTCTGTCTGATTCCGACGACCATCGGCGGCCTGCTCAGCGCCATCGGCATCAGCGGCATCGACCGCTTGATCCGTCGCAACGTGATGGCGACGAGCGGACGCGCGGTGGAAGCCGCGGGCGACATCGACGTCTTGTTGCTCGACAAGACCGGCACCATCACCATTGGCAACCGCATGGCTTCGGATTTCGTTCCGGCGCCGGGCGTGACCGAGCAAACGCTGGCGGACGCCGCGCAACTCGCTTCGCTGGCGGATGAAACGCCGGAAGGCCGCAGCATTGTCGTGCTGGCGAAGGAGAAGTTCAACATCCGCGGTCGCGAACTCCTCCACCCGCATGCGACCTTCGTGCCCTTCACCGCCCAGACCCGCATGAGCGGCGTGGACCTGGACGGGCGAAGCATCCGCAAGGGCGCGACCGAATCCGTGAAGCGTTGGGTGGAAGAACAAGGCGGTGTTTGCCCGGTCGAGGTCGAGAAGGCCGTGGAAGCCGCCTCCCGCGCCGGACGCACGCCACTCGTGGTGGCGGAAGGTTCCAAGGTGCTCGGCGTGGTCGAGCTCAAGGACGTCGTCAAAGGCGGCATCAAGGAACGTTTCGCCCAGCTCCGCAAAATGGGCATTCGCACCGTGATGATCACGGGCGATAATCCCATGACCGCCGCCGCCATCGCCGCCGAAGCCGGCGTGGATGACTTCATGGCGCAGGCGACGCCCGAGGATAAGCTCACCCGCATCCGCGCGGAACAAGCCGCCGGCCATCTCGTCGCGATGACGGGCGACGGCACCAACGATGCTCCCGCACTTGCTCAAGCCGATGTCGGCGTGGCCATGAACACCGGCACGCAGGCCGCGCGTGAAGCGGGCAACATGGTCGACCTCGATAGCAACCCGACCAAGCTCATCGAGATCGTCGAGATCGGGAAACAACTCCTCATGACGCGCGGTTCGCTCACGACGTTTTCCATCGCGAACGACGTGGCCAAGTACTTCGCGATCATTCCCGCGATGTTGATGGCGACCTTCCCCGCGATTGCGCCGCTCAACATCATGGGCCTCGCTTCACCACAGAGCGCCATTCTAAGCGCCGTGATCTTCAACGCGCTGGTCATCATCGCGCTCATTCCACTCGCGTTGAAAGGCGTGCCCTATCGCCCGATGGGGGCGATGGCGGTGCTTCGCCGGAACCTTCTCGTTTACGGACTCGGTGGTCTGGTGGTGCCTTTCATCGGCATCAAGGCCATCGACCTGCTCATCGCCACCCTTCACTTCGCCTGAATCATGAAAGCCTTTTTTTCCGAACTTCGCCCCGCGATGATGTCCACCGTGGTACTCGTGGTCGTGTGTTGCGGATTCTATCCTCTGGCCGTCACGGGCATCTCGCAGTGGGCGTTCAAGTCGAAAGCCGACGGCGGTTTGATCGTCGACAAGAACGGTGAGATCCGGGGCTCGGCTTTGCTCGGCCAGAGTTTCACCGGGGAAAAATACTTCCGGCCCCGCCCGTCCGCCGCCGGTGCCAACGGATACGATGCGTCATCGTCCAGCGGCAGCAATCTCGGGCCGACCTCACAGAAGCTGGCCGATCAGATCAAGGAACGCGTGGCGGCTTATCGAACGGAAAACGGTCTTGCGGCGGACGAACCCGTCCCTGCCGACGCTGTGACCGCTTCCGCTTCCGGGCTCGATCCCCATATCAGTCCGGCCAACGCCGCGCTCCAGATCGCCCGGGTCGCCAGAGCCCGCCATTTGCCCGTTGAAAAAGTGGGGGAATTGGTGGCGTCGAACACCGATAAGGAGGATCTTGGTTTGTTAGGCGATCCCGGTGTGAACGTTCTGAAGCTGAACCTCGCCTTGGATCAACTCAGGGAGTAGGGACATTCTTGTCCCGATTTTTTAAACCTAGAACGGGACAGGAATGTCCCTGCTCCATGAACGACGCGCCCAAATTCCTGAATCCCGACGTGGAGATTTCGAAACACGGGCTCAAATTGCCTCACTGGCAACAGGATGGCTCGACGTATTTCCTCACTTTCCGCCTGGGTGATTCGATTCCGCATACGAAGCTTGCGAAGTGGAAAGAAGAGCGGGCGATCTGGCTGCGGGTTCACCCTCGACCATGGTCCGAGACGGAAGAGAAAGAATATCACCGGCGGTTTTCGAATGCGATCGAGACCTGGCTGGATGCGGGTGAAGGATCATGCGTGTTAGGCGATGCCCGCGCGGCGAGTGAGGTTCGCGAAGTTTTGTTGGCGAAAGACGGAGAGCGGTATGCTCACCATGCGTTCGTAGTGATGCCGAATCATGTTCATTCGCTCGTTTCGCTCGGGCCGGGAGAGTCTCTCGAGAAATTGCTTAAAATTTGGAAGGGCGTTTCCTCCCGAAAAATCAACGAAGCTTTGTCCCGCTCCGGCGAACTTTGGCAGGCGAACTACTTCGATCGCATGATCCGTGATTCGGAGCATTTTTGGAACTGCGCCCGGTATATTCGTCGGAATCCGAGCAAGGCGCGACTACCCAATCATCGTTATTTTTTGCACGAATCTTCCGCCGTGAAACAGGCGCTCGATTTTAAAGAAACCCTCAAGGAGTAGGGACATTCCTGTCCCGTTCCTTCCGCATCTTCCCAAGGACAGGAATGTCCTTGCTCCATGATCTCATGAACGACGATCTCCGGCCCGATCCCGATGTGCTTCTCGCCCAACTCCGGCGCGAGGAGGGCCAGGAAAAACGCGGTCGCTTGTTTCTCTTCCTCGGCATGTGTCCGGGAGTCGGGAAGACCTACGCGATGCTCCTATCGGCTCTGCAACGGCAGGCCGAGGGACTGGAAGTGTTGGCGGGCGTGGTGGAAACGCATGGTCGCCGGGAAACCGAAGCGTTGCTTGAGGGTCTCCAGATTTTGCCCCGCAAGAAGCTGCATCATGGCGGGCACGTGCTCGAAGAGTTCGATCTGGATGCGGCGTTGGTCCGCCGGCCCGATTTGTTGCTGGTCGACGAACTCGCTCACACGAACGCCCCCGGGAGCCGCCATCTCAAACGCTATCAGGACGTCATCGAACTGCTCGACGCGGGCATCGACGTTTGCACCACGCTCAACGTCCAACACATCGAAAGCCAGGTCGATACCGTCCGTCAGATCACGGGCGTCGCAGTGCGGGAAACGGTGCCGGATTCCATTCTCGATCGCGCCCAGGAAATCCAGCTCGTCGATCTCAGCGTCGAGAAACTCAAAGAGCGTCTGGCGGAGGGGAAAGTCTATCTCGGCGAACGAGCCGAAGCCGCACGTGAGGGATTTTTCCGGGAGACGAACCTGACGGCGTTGCGCGAGCTGGCCTTGCGTTTCACCGCCGAACACGTCGATCGCGATCTCGAAGATCTCCGGCGCGAGAAACGGGTGTCGAGCGCTTGGAAAACCCACGCCCGTTTGATGGTCGGGGTGGGGCCCAGTCCTTACTCGGAAAGTCTGGTGCGGTGGACCCGTCGGGCGGCCGGGCGTCTGGGTTGCCCCTGGCTCGCGGTGTGGGTCGAGAGCACGCAACCGCTTTCCGCATCGGATCAGGAAATGCTCGGGCGGGGTTTGACCCTCGCCCGCAATCTCGGTGGCGAGGTGGTGCATGCCATGGGCGATGATGTGGCGGCCGAGCTGCTTTCAACCGCGAGGGATCGCAATGTTTCGCAAATCGTCGTGGGCAAGCCGGATCACCGGCGTTGGTGGAAGCCTTCGCTTGCGGACCGGATCATCGCGGGCAGCGGCGATATCGACGTGTGCGTCGTTCGTCCACTGATCGGACGGCGTCCGGCACCCTCAACGGTGAAACCCGGGGCCTTCCGCGGTCAGAAGATCTGGCGCGAATACGGCGAAGCGTTGGGCGTCACGTTCGCGCTCACTTGCGGAAGCTGGCTGCTTTTGCCGTGGACGGGCTACATGTTGCCGGCCCTCGTGTTTCTTTGCGGCATCGTCGCCATGGCTCTGCGCGTGTCCCGCGAGCCGGTGTTGCTGATGGCGACGTTGTGCGCGCTGCTGTGGGACTTTTTGTTCATCCCGCCGAGGTTCACGCTGCATGTGGCGAAGCCCGAAGACGTCGTGATGCTGGCGATGTTTTTCATCGTCGCCTGGAGCATGGGCCATCTCACGGCGCAGTTGCGTCGACGCGAAAAAGCCGAGCGCCGGCGGCAGATCGAGACGGATGCCTTGTTGCGGGTCACTCAAAACGCCGCGCTCGCCGCGGAGATGGATAAGGGATTGTCCAAGGCGTTGCGAACCATCGACGCGGTGATGGGAGGCGAAACGGCGCTGATCGTGAGGAAACTTGATCGGTCGTTGCCATCGGATGCGCACCCGGCGAGTTCGTTCATGCCGGATGCCCAGGAGTGGGGAGTCGCCGGTTGGGTTTATGCCAATCGCCAGACGGCCGGCCGTTTCACCGACACGCTGCCGAGCTCCGAGGCGACCTGGTTTCCTCTGCAAACGGCGACCTCCACCATGGGTGTGGTCGGCTTGCATTTGCCGGGCGCGACCCCGTTGGATTTCGCCGGGCGTCAGGCGATGGAAGCGTTCGCCTTGCAGCTGGCGCTGGTCCTCGAGAAGGACCATTTCATCCAAGCGGTGAACCAAGCCGAGTTGATCGAGAAATCGGAGCAACTTCGGCGCACGTTGCTCGATTCCGTTTCCCATGAACTCAAGACGCCGCTCGCGGTGATTCGCGCGGCCCTCGACGGCTGGAGCGATCCGGGTGGCGAGCCCTATCGGCGGGAAATCGTCACGGCGACGAAGCGTCTGCAACGCGTCGTCGACGGCTTGCTCCAGATGGCGCGGCTCGAATCGGAAGTGGTCGAACCCCGCAAGGAATGGTGCGACGTCTCCGAGTTGGTTTCCGCCGCGTTGGAGTCGACCGGCGACGTGATGGAGGGCCGCGAGGTGAGGGTGGGGATTCCGCCCGAATTGCCGTTGATCCGGACGGATGCCGCGTTGTTGGGCCAGGCTCTGGCGAACATTTTGCACAACGCGGGAGTTTATTCGCCCGGCAACACTCCGATCGAAGTGTCCGCGTCGTTCGCCGCGGGCAAACTCCGTCTCGGCGTGCGCGACCACGGTCCGGGTTTGCCGCCGGGCGAAGAAGGCCGCGTGTTTGGGAAATTTCACCGAACTCCCGGTTCGCCCGCGGGAGGCACCGGGCTTGGTTTGTCGATCGCCCGTGGCTTCGTCCGGGCGTTGGGAGGAGACATCGCCGCGTGGAATCACGCGGAGGGCGGGGCGGTGTTCGAGATTGTCCTGCCCGCCGAGTCCTTGTTGCCTGAAGCATGACCGCGCTCGTCATCGACGATGAAGTCCAGATCCGGCGATTGCTTCGACTGGCGCTGGAGTCGCGCGGCTACACGGTGCACGAAGCAGAAAGCGGGCGACTGGGTTTACAGGAGGCCGCATTTTGCCGGCCGGACGTTGTGCTGCTCGATCTCGGCTTGCCCGACATGGACGGTCTGGAAGTTCTCAAGGAACTGCGCGGTTGGAGCGATGTGCCTGTGCTCGTGCTCTCGGTGCGCGACCGGGAGGACGTGAAAATTTCCGCACTGGAATACGGAGCGGACGACTATGTCACCAAACCGTTCGGCACCGGCGAATTGCTCGCCCGTTTGGCCGCGATTCAACGCCGCCGGCACACGGGCGAATCGCCGGAAATCACGGTCGGTCCATTGGTCCTGCACCTCGACCGGAACGAAGCGGAACTCGCGGGCGAACCGATGAAGCTGACGCCGACCGAGTTCGCGTTTCTCGCGCTCCTCGCGCGTCATGCGGGGAAGATCGTCACCCAACGTCAGTTGCTGCGCGAAGTGTGGGGACCGCAGGGCGACGGGCAGACGCATTACCTGCGCGTTTACGCCAATCATTTGAGGAAGAAGCTCGGCGACCGGTTAGTCCTCCGCAACGAACCGGGCATCGGATACCGGTTGCTCGAACCATCGTGAACGCCATGCTGTCGACATGGAACCGTGCCGCTGCTTCTGGGTGCCCGTCGACAAGCCTCTTTACGTCGAATACCACGACACCGAGTGGGGCGTGCCGTCACGCGACGAGCGGCATTTGTTCGAGATGATCTGCCTCGAAGGCGCGCAAGCGGGCCTGTCGTGGTGGACTGTCCTTCAAAAGCGCGCGCATTACCGCGAGGTGTTCCACGGTTTCGACGCGGTAAAGATCTCGCGGATGACGGATGCGGAGCTGGACCGGTTGGTGCTCGATCCGGGCATCATCCGGCATCGCGGGAAGATCGAAACGTTTCGCAAAAATGCCCGCGCTTGGCTGACGCTGAAGGAGCGCGAGGATGACGTCGTGGCCTGGCTATGGTCATTCGTCGGCGGAGAACCCCGGCGGAATCAATGGGAGGCCAAAGAGGATCTCCCGACGAAAACTCCGGAGTCGGACGCGCTGAGCAAAGCGTTGAAGAAGGTGGGCTTCGGGTTTGTCGGCTCCACCACGATGTATGCCTTCATGCAGGCGGTCGGCATGGTGAACGACCACATGAAAGATTGTTTTCGCAGGGAGTAGGGACATTCCTGCCCCGTCTCTCTTCCTTTTTACAAGGACAGGAATGTCCTTGCTCCCTGTTCACTGAACCGGCGACAGCAGACGCGCGGCGCGACAGGCGGCGCGGAAGCCGAACGAGCGATCGGTGAAATCGCCGACTTTCGATTCAGTCGCGCCCTCGAAGTCGTTTTCGAGCATCGCTTTGACTTCGGCGACGAACCGGGTGTCCGGCGACAGGGCGGAGATTTCGAAGTTCAACCGGAACGAACGATTGTCGAGATTCGCCGTGCTGACGCAGGCGAGCCGGTCGTCGATCAGCATCACCTTTTGATGCAGGAACCCTTTCGAGTAGCGGAAGAGCTTCACGCCGTAAGGAATCGTTTGTTCGAGGAAGGTGAACGATGACAACCAGACGAGCAGATGGTCGGCTTGCTGGGGCAGTAGAATGCGAACGTCCACTCCGCGCAACGCGGCGGTCTGCAAAGCGGTGAGCACGCCTGCGTCCGGGACGAAATAGGGCGAGGCGATCCACAATCGCTCGCGCGAACTGTTCGCCGCTTCGGCGACAACGAGCTGCCACGATTCGCCCGGGTCGGCGGGGCCCGTCGGGATGACAGCGGCTTGCTGATCGGCTTGCCTCGGATCGGCGTCCCAGGCGAGCTCGGGAACTTTGCCGCAGGCCCAATACCAATCCTCGAGGAAGACGAGTTGCACCGCTTGCACCACCGGGCCGGCCAAGCGGAGATGCGTGTCGCGCCAGCGACCGAAGCGTTTGTCACGGCCGAGGTATTCGTCGCCGACGTTGAAGCCGCCGAGAAAGGCTTCTTTGCCATCGACCACCACGGTTTTCCGGTGGTTGCGGAAATTGAGTTGGAACGGGGACCACCAGCGGCGGTTGCTGCCGAAATGGAAGCATTCGATATTTGCCGCGCGGAGATCTTCCAAATAGCGGCGCTTGAGCGTGTGCGAACCGACTTCGTCGTAGAGGAAATAAACGCGCACGCCGGCTTTCGCGCGTTCGATCAGCGCGCGCTTGAAGCGATTTCCCAGGCGGTCGTGCTTCACGATGAAGAAGTTCACCAGCAGATAGTCCTCGGCTTTCGCGATCGCTTCGAACAAGGCTTCGAAGGTTTCTTTGCCGTCGATCAGCAAGTCCAGTTCGTTGCCGCGGGTGAAAGGCAGTCCGCCGAGAAACTCCGCGCCGCGGGCGAAGGCGTCCTCCGCGGGCAGTTCGTAAGCGCGCAGGCGTTGGTGCATGTCCGTCGCCAATTTGCGCAGCTCGGCGTCCTCGCTCCGTCGGGCGCGGACGTAGCCTTCGAAGCGACTGCGGCCCGCGATCCAATAAAGCGGCACGGCCACGTAGGGGATCGTAATGAGCGATAGGATCCACGCGATCGTCCCCTGCGCCGTGCGCACGTGCATCAGCGCGTGGACCGCGTGAGCCACTCCAAGGATGTAGAAGAGAACCGCGGCGCCACCGGCGAGAAACGCGATCCATTCGGAAGCCGCCATGCTTTCTAACATAGCAAGCGCGCTCCAATCGGCAACGCCGGGAGCGGGTGAACGAAAACGATTATCGCCGGAGATGATGAAAAAAATCGCAAAGTGGGTTGACGGATGGGGCGCTCTGTCATATCTCAAGCGCGTTCCCGATGAACCCATGATTTCCCGCCGCTCACTTGCCCGAAACGTCCAGCGCCTCCAGCAGGCGATGGTCAAGGCATGTGCGTGCGCGCATGCGGGCAAACGTTGGCATTCCGCCAAACGCATGCAGCCACCGGGAAGCAGGAACAGGCAAGAAACCGCCTAACGCCGCATCAATCAAGGATTTGACGCCGCCCTGCTTCCCACCGGAAGCGGGGCTTTTTGTTTTTCCCGAAGCCTTCCATCAACCTCTTTTTCCCATCCAAACCGACAGACAGCCACCCTTCTGAAATTTTTCCGCACTCCCATTCGTCGATGCCGCCGCATCCGACTTCCGCTTTCGGAATTCCTTTCGCTCATGATCGTTCCTGCTTGGAATGATAAGGAAAAGATATGAATTCCGGCGAGGATCGCGCCCTGAAGGGTCGCCTCAATATTTTCAACCTTTCTCCTTTTCTCATGAACTTCGATTCCATCACTTTCCTTGAAACCGAGCGCTTGTTGCTCCGGCCGTTCACCATCGCGGATGCCCCGCGGGTTCAAGACCTCGCGGGCGAATCACGGGTGGCAGAGTCCACCACCCGGATTCCTCACCCCTATCCCGACGGTGTGGCCGAGGCGTGGATCGCGTCGCATCCGCACGACTGGCGCAAACAACGCGCGCTCACCTTCGCGGTCGAGCTCGTCGAGACGGGCGAATTGATCGGCGCGATTTCCCTGCGCTTGTTCGCCCAAGGTCCGCGCGCCGAATTGGGTTTTTGGCTCGGGATTCCGTTTTGGGGCCGGGGCTATGCGACCGAAGCGGCTCGCGAATTGGTGCGCTACGGCATCGAGGAGCTGAAGCTGCAAGGCGTCCAAGCTCGTCACTTGACCGGCAATGTCGCCGCGGGACGCGTGCTGGAGAAACTCGGCATGCGTTACGAAGGTGTCACCCTGCAAGGTGCGTCGCGCGGTGGCGTTTTGTTGGATGTCGTCGATTATTTCCTGCCGGCCGCGAGTCTTGGCGAGAACCGGTCGGCCGCCTGATTTTTTCCTCCGGGGAGCGATTCCGCGGCAGGCCCGGCATTTTCGTCTGGCTTGCTGCGGAGTCGTGCTAGGGTGGCGCGCCGCTCATGTCTCTGCCGCCGCTTGAACAAATCCCGCCGGATGTGGTTTCGGTGGACGACTACGAAGCGCTCGCCCGTGAACGGGTGGATCCGGCGGTTTGGGCCTACCTCGCGGGCGGCTCGGCCGACGAGCTGACGCTCCGGGAAAACCGCGAGGCCTACGCCAAACGGAAACTTTGCCCCCGGGTATTGGCCGATTTCACCGGAGCGAACACGCGGGTCGAATTGTTCGGGCGGACGTTTCCGCATCCCATCCTGATCGCGCCGACCGCGTTTCACCGGCTGGTTCATTCACAGGGCGAACTCGCAACCGTGCTGGGCGCCGCCGCGATGGAGGCGGGAATGGTGGTCAGCACTCAGGCGAGCGTTTCGCTGGAAGACGTCGCCGCGGCGGCGCGTTCGCCTCTTTGGTTTCAGCTCTACATTCAACCCGACCGGGCTTTTACGGGCGAATTGATCCGTCGGGCGGAAACGGCGGGCTACGAGGCTTTGGTCATTACGGTCGATGCGCCGGTGAATGGCCTGCGCAATCGCGAACAACGCGCGGGATTTCGCCTGCCACCGGGTGTCGAACCGGTGAATCTGCGCGGGATGGCGACGCCCGCCGCTTGCTCGTCCGTATTCGATCCTGCCTATGAATCCGGGTTGCCCCAATGGAAAGACTTGGCCTGGTTGAAAGCGCAGACGCGACTGCCCGTCTTGCTGAAAGGCGTGCTCGCGGTCGAAGATGCGGCTAAAGCGCTTGAGGCCGGCATCGATGGGTTGATCGTTTCCAATCACGGCGGCCGCACGCTTGATACCGTTCCCTCGACGCTCGAGGCGTTGCCCCGCGTGGCGGATCGGGTCGCCGGACGCGTGCCGGTGCTGATGGATGGGGGGATCCGGCGAGGCACGGACATTTTGAAAGCGATCGCGCTGGGAGCCGATGCGGTGATGATTGGGCGTCCGGTATTGCACGGCTTGGCCGTGGCAGGCGCGACGGGCGTGGCGCATGTGCTGAAAATTTTGCGGAGCGAGTTGGAGGTCGCGATGTTGCTTTCCGGGCGACGCACTCTTGCGGAGATCGATCGTTCGGTTCTTTGGGATTGATCGACCCGATGGGAATCCGTCGTGGGATTTCCAATCGTCGGCCGCCCTCTCCGGCGGCACCGTGCCTGAATGATTTGGGCTTGGTTGATCTTTATCGGATTCGTTCTGGCGATGCTCGCGCTGGACTTGGGCGTCTTTCACCGAAAATCGCACACGGTCGGCTTCAAGGAGTCGCTCGGCTGGTCGGCGGTATGGATCACCTTCGGTCTGTTGTTTTCGGTCGCTGTCTATTTCGCCTACGAAAACCACTGGTGCGGCTTGGGCGTGACGCCTGACGCGGTGGACGGGGTCATCAACAACGGCAAGCTCGCCGCGACCAAGTATCTCACCGGCTACGTGGTCGAGAAATCGCTGAGCGTGGACAACATTTTCGTGATCGCAATGGTCTTCGGTTCACTGGCGGTTCCCTCGCAATACCAGCACCGGGTGCTGTTCTGGGGCATTTTGGGCGCGCTCCTATTGCGCGGCGCGATGATCGGCATCGGCGCGGCTCTCGTGCAGAATTTCCATTGGGTGCTCTATGTGTTCGGGGCATTTTTGATTTTCACCGCCATCAAGATGCTGGTGATGGAGGACAAGGAGGAGCACCCGGAGAACAACCCGGTCGTGCGTTGGCTCAAGAGATTTTTCCCGGTAACCCGCGACTATCACGGTCAGCATTTTTTCGTGAAAGCGGGCGGCGAATGGGCGCATGAGGCCCCGGTGCCGGGCGCGGAAATCGTCCGCGATCCCGTCGTGGAAGCCACAGTTCCCGGTAAGTGGTTGCTAACGCCGCTGGCGGTGGCGTTGGTGTTGGTTGAAGTGACCGACCTGATTTTCGCGGTCGATTCGATCCCGGCGATTTTCGCGATCACCGCCGATCCGTTTCTCGTGTTCACCAGCAACGTTTTCGCCATCCTCGGCCTGCGTTCGCTGTATTTCGCGTTGGCCGGAATGATCGCGAAGTTCCGTTACCTCAAGCCCGCGTTGTCGCTCGTGCTGCTACTGGTGGGCGTGAAAATGCTGGCCGCGAAATGGCTGAAGGTGTGGCTCGGCGACTCGTTCAACCTCACGGTGCTTGGTGTCATTCTGGCGGTCCTTGCCACGGGCGTGGTCACTTCGCTGATCGTTGGAAAACAGGACGAGGAAGACGCGGGGTGAGTCTTCAATCCCCCCCTCCGCCACAGCCACCGCAGCCTCCCCCGCAACTGCTGCCACAGCCCGAACTCCCGCAACCGCTGGTGCCGCATCCGCTCGATCCGCCATCGCCGCTTCCCGCAGCCGCACGTCGGCCCAAATTTTGGTCGAGGGAGGCAGCAATCAGCGCTTGGTCAGCCAAGCCGATCATGGCGTAGGTCCCGGCCAACGCCACGCCGGTCGACCACAAGGCGAAGTCGGGCTGAAATTCCCTGCCGCGCGATCGATTTGCCTGCTCCATGCGCAAGCGGCCCAGCAAATCCGTTCCGGATGCCGTAAGGCGTTTCCGGGAGAGGGATTGTTTCAGAAATACGATCGCGAAGCCCGTGCCGAGCAGCAGAAAGAAGAGGATGCCAACCGGTTTGTCGCGGCTCAGTCCGATGATGAGTTTAAGGATGCCGAGGCAGAGCACCACGAGCATAGGCAGGACGCTGCGGCGCGCGGCGAGCTTCGTTTCACTGGCGGTCGGGCGCAGACCCAAACGGGCCAAGCGGATTTCAAGGCTCGCACATGCGGGCGAACAGAGGGCGGGCAAGTTTTTCAGGGCGATGCCCTTGGGGTTTGCCAGCAGCGCGGTGTGCAGCACCACCTCGACCGGATGTAGATCCGCGGGAGGTTTTGGATTGTTGTTCGGAACCAGCCGATCACCGCTCCAGTGCTTTTCCCACTTCGCCAACTCGAGCTTGAGTAGGCGCGCGACCGCTAGTTGGCAAACGCGAGGAATGCCTCCCGCGAGAAAGGCGATTTCGAAGGGATCGGTGAGGGGTGAAGGCGGGGCGGGCGATCCGAAGCGCTTCGCCGCTTTTTTCTTCAAGTGTAACGACCAGATCAGCGCGCCGGTCAGGGCGAAGATGTAGAACACGAGGAATTCCGTGCCCTGCCAATCGAGGATCGGAATTGAGGCGGAAGTCAGGACGGGTTTCAGAATCATGAGGGAAAGGGAGAGGAACCGCCGTGCCGGAACGGCCAGCATTTCGGCAGCAACCAATACCGCGCGGGATCGAACCAACGTGCGCCGGTGGAAACTTTCTTCGCATCGGGCGACGGCCACAGATCCGGCGGCGGCGATTCGCTGAAATGTCTGCGGTAGCTTTCGAGCGTGCGCGCATACCAGTCGTCGAACTTTTCACGCTCGTTGTGACCGCCCTGCGTCGGTTCGTGGTGCAATTCGAATCCCAGCACTTCCTGGCAGAGGGTTTTCCAATAGCTGCGGGTGTAGAGCAGATGGAGATGCCAGACGTGATCGACCGGTTCCGATGGCGACACCGGATGGCCGGCGACCGCGGCGAGAAACAAGAAGCGTTTGTATTCTCCGATCGCACTCGCGGCTTCGGCGTGGGTCCAACCTTGCTCACGGGCGAGACGGCTGGTGAAGGGAAGCGCGGCACCGGGTTCATCCAGCTCGTAGGCTTCCAGCCTGTTCCATAATTCCAAGTGCACTTCCTGCACGCCTCTTGCCTATCGCCTGCCCGGGAGTCCGGCAAGCGTCACGTTTCCCGCCTTTGCAACGGAATCGCCACCTCGCATGCTACCTCCGTGGACGACCTGTTTGCCAAACCGAAGCCTGCGGAACCGAAGGCGCTGTCCGTGACGCAGCTCGTGCGACGGATCAAAAACGTCGTCGAAGTCAGCGTGGGCGAGGTTTGGATCGAAGGCGAAGTTTCGAACCTCAAAAAGCAGGCGAGCGGCCACTGGTATTTCTCGCTGAAAGACGACGGCGCGCAGATCCAGTGCGCGATGTTCGGTGCGCGGAAGAAGTCCGGCTTCGACGCCTTGGAGGATGGTGCGAAGGTTCGCGTGTTCGCCGAAGCGAGCGTGTATGAAGCGCGGGGCCAGCTTCAGATCATCGTGCTGAAAGCGGAACGCGCTGGCTTGGGCGACTTGCAGGCGCGCTTCGAAGCATTGAAGCGGAAACTGCACGCGGAAGGTCTGTTCGATGCCTCGCGGAAAAAGGCTCTGCCGCGTTATCCTAGGGTGGTCGGCATCGTCACGTCAGGCACTGGCGCGGCGATCCGCGACATCCTCAACGTGCTCGGCCGTCGCGCGCCTTGGGTGCAACCGGTGCTGATGCCGGTGCGGGTTCAGGGGAAAGGGGCCGAATGCGAAATCGCCGCCGCGATCGAACGGATGGGCCAGCCTGAGCGTTACGGGGTTCCGCGTTGCGACGTGTTGATCGTGGGCCGAGGCGGCGGTTCGCTCGAAGACCTCTGGTGTTTCAATGAGGAGACGGTCGCTCGCGCGATCGCCAACTGCCCGATCCCGATCGTTTCGGCGGTCGGTCACGAGATCGACTTTACCATCGCCGATTTCGTTGCGGACCTCCGCGCGCCGACCCCTAGCGCCGCCGCCGAACTCGTCGTGCCGGACGGCGAGGAATTGCGCGCACGGCTGGCCCTTTTCCGTCGCCGGATTGCTCGCCAGCTAGCGGAAAAACTTCAAACCGCCGAACGCACTCTCGCCGTTCTCAAACGCGGTGTTTTGCAGCGAAGCGGCGACCGTTTGTTGCGGGAGCCCTCGATGCAAGTGGATGCCTTGCGATCCCGTCTGCAAACCGCCGTGGCTCGATCCATGGAATCGAACGCCGCGCGCTTGGCGGAAGCGCGGGCAAACCATCGCTCGCATCACCCCGCGAAAATGCTGGAGCGGCGTGCCGAACGAATCGACGCGCTGGCTCATCGCCTCGCCCGGCTTGGGAGCGAGCAAATCGCCCAACGCGAAGAAAAGCTGCGTCGGTTGGGGGATTTGCTTCGAACGCTCGGGCCGGAATCCGCGTTTCAGCGGGGCTTCAGTATCACCTTGGACGGGCAAGGCCGGTTGGTGCGATCCGTTGCGGATCTTTCGCCCGGCGACGAAATCCGGACGAAACTAATCGACGGAGTAGTTGCGAGCGAAGTGAAGGAGTTGGGCTAATTCCTGCAAACCCGAGGATGTCCCCTGACAAGAAAAAACCTTCCTTCGCATGCGAAGGAAGGTTTGGAAATGATAGAAGCTGGTGTTTGCCACTCAGTTCATCGCGACGAGCTTGTGCTCAAGGTCCGAAGGCACGGCTTTGCGATCGACAACTTGAAGCTTTCTCCCATCACCGGCGTTAAGCGTCGCCAAGGGCTTCAAGTTGGCGTCCACTTTGTCTTCAAGACGCCACATAGCGCCGGTGGCCGGATCGACGATCACAAGTCCGATTAAACCGCCGAACACGACGTTGCCGAAATACCAGCCGTTAAGACCGGCGGTGACTTCAACCGTCTGCGATGGACTGCCTTTTTTGCTGAACTCCATCGAATATTTAGCCGGCTTGAAGTAACCGTCGGATGACTTGAGGGTCACCAGGGTCGGTGTGTTCGCCTGATGGACGACTTCGCCCTTATTGTTTTTCACTTTTACCGTCGCGCCAGCCGGATTGCTGCTGATGGAGACGGGATATTGGCTTTTGCTGAGGATGGTCGCGCAGTTGGCGAGCAAAAGGCACGGGAGGAGAGCAAGGGGACGGAGATTCATATCTGCGGCGGGGAGACTGGTCGGTTTTTATAACCTGTCAAATCGCAATGTTAGACTGGTATCTGGCGGTTGAGATCGCGGAATGAGGTTTATTTCTTCTCAATCAGGTTCTTGCCGTAAGTCAGCCCTGATTTCAGCTTCAGCAATTTGAGGCCATGCTGGCCGAGCGCGTCCGGGACCGCTTGGAAGTCATAGAGGGTTTTGCCGTCCGGGGAGTGGATGAGAACGACATAGCCCAGATACCGTGAGCCGAACTGGGCATAACCGCGGTTGTCGTAGGCCTGTGAAATTTCCTTCATCTCGAAGAGGGAGGAGTCGCCCGGCTTCAGGCGGGCGAGTTCGAAGTTCTGGGCTCCCAATATCTGAAGATCGTCGTTCGATTGGACGGGTCGCCCGAAGATCAGGACCGTGACTTTCCCGTTTTGCGCTTCGGTGTCCAAATTGGGGTTTTTGACGGTGATTTTCGGCGACAGGTTGACGCGCTTGTCGTCGAAATCTTCGCCTCCCGTTTTCCGGCGGTTCTTGCCCGTATCGACGCTGATTTCGAATTTCTGCGAGAGGCCTCCGCCTTTCTCCAGCCAGGTTTTGATGGCGGCTTGGCTCGCCGGGTTCAGGCGGGAAAGGGGCAACGCGAACGTTTGGCCGTCCGAATCCCGGATCACCCGGACCGTGGTTCCGTCGGAGGAAAGCAGCCTGACCGACATTTCCCGTCCTTCGGTGTCCGCGATCTTCATCGGGTCACTCGCTGCGACGGCCAGGTCGAAGCCAAGGGCGAACAAAAGGATATGAAAAAGAAGGCGTGATCGCGAAAGGTAACTAGGGGAAATCACGCGACGCTGTTAGTTGCAACAGTTTACACCTGCAAGAGTCGCCTGACCTAACTTGGTGTCTCTGGTAAGCGGGGCCATGAATTCCGTGCATGAACCTGTGAGAACGTAGCCGCGAAATCTTCCGGACGGTCGCTTGACCGCTTCCGGCGCGATTCCTAGCCTCCCGACCGTCCCCGCGATTCTATGAACATCCACGAATACCAGGCGAAGGAGCTGTTTGCGAAATACGGCGTTGCCGTTCCGAAGGGCGTCGCCGTCCAAAACGCCAACGATTTCACCACCGCGCTGTCGCAACTCGATGGTTCGGCCGGCTACATGGTGAAGTCCCAGATCCACGCCGGGGGGCGCGGAAAAGGCGTGTTCAAGGACGGTTTCCAAGGTGGTGTGAAGTTCTCGCCGACCAAGGAGAAGGCGATCGAGCTGGCCACCAAGATGCTCGGCAACACGCTGATCACCAAGCAGACGGGCGAAGAAGGCCGCAAGGTGCAAACGATCTATTTCACCGAAGCCGCCAACCTCGGCAAGCGCCCCGACGGTCGTGACGACGAGTATTACCTCGCCATCCTCCTCGATCGCGCGTCATCCCGCCCGGTGATCGTCGCCTCGACCGAAGGCGGCATGGAGATCGAAGAAGTCGCCCACCACACCCCCGAAAAGATTTTCAAGGTGCAGGTCGACCCGGCGGTCGGACTGCAAGGCTTCCAAGCCCGCCAGGTCGCTTTCGCCCTGGGTTTCACCGGCGACCTCTTCAAGCAATGCGTGAAACTCGTTACGAGCCTTTACCAATTCTTCTGGGAAAAGGATTGCTCGATGGTGGAGGTCAATCCGCTGCTCGTCACCGCGGAAGGGAAACTCATCGCGCTCGACGCCAAAGTCTCCTTCGACTCGAACGCGTTGTTCCGTCATCCGGACATCGTTGCCCTGCGCGACCTGAACGAAGAGGATCCGAAGGAGATCGAAGCCTCGAAGTTCGACCTCTCCTACATCGCGCTCGATGGCAACATCGCCTGTCTGGTGAACGGCGCGGGTCTTGCGATGTCGACGATGGACATCATTCAGCACTTCGGTGGTTCGCCGGCCAACTTCCTCGATGTGGGCGGTGGCGCTTCGAAGGAGCAGGTGACCGCGGCTTTCAAGATCATCCTCGGTGACCCGAACGTGAAGGGCATCTTCGTGAACATCTTCGGCGGCATCATGGACTGCAACGTTATCGCCACCGGTATCGTCGAAGCCGTGCGCGAAACCGGCCTCAAGCTTCCGCTCGTCGTCCGCCTCGAAGGCAACAACGTCGAAGCCGGCCAGCAAACGCTCGCCGATTCCGGCCTGCCGATCATCTCCGGGGACACCATGGCCGACGGTGCGCAGAAGATCGTGGCCGCTGTTGCTTGAGTTGCCAGTTTACAGTTTCCAGTTGCCAGCAAGGCCATGGGTAAATCGTTCGAAGATCTGGAGGTTTGGAAGCGGGGCTGCCGTCAGGCGGTGAACGTGTACCGGACCTTGGAATGCGATCGCCATTTTTCGCTTCGCGATCAAATGGAGCGGGCCGCGGTTTCAGTGCCTTCGAACATTGCCGAAGGTCAGGAACGCGACACGACTCCGGATTTCGTGCGCTTTTTGCGCATCGCCAAAGGCTCGAACGGGGAACTGAGAACCCAACTCTACATCGCACGCGAACTGGGCATCATCGACGAATCCGCGGGCAAAGAGCTCGTTCAGGAATCGCGTGAGATTTCCAAAATGCTTCAAGGCCTCATCCAATCCCTCAAACGCGCCGGTTCCACTTCGCTGGAAACTGGCAACTGACAACTCACAACTTCTTCTCCCATGTCCATTCTCGTTAACGAAAACACCAAGATTCTCGTCCAAGGCATCACCGGCGAGTTCGGTGGTCGTCACACCAAGCTGTCGCTCGACTACGGTACCCAGGTCGTCGCCGGCGTGACCCCGGGTAAGGGCGGTCAATTCTTCGAGCACAACGGCAAGAAGGTTCCGGTCTTCAACACCGTGGCCGACGCCGCCCGTGAAACCGGTGCGACGGTTTCCGCGATCTTCGTGCCGCCTCCGTTCGCGGCCGACGCCATCCTCGAGTGCGTCGACGCTCAACTCGACCTTGCCGTCGCCATCACCGAAGGCATTCCGATCAACGACATGATCAAGGCCAAGCGCGCGATGCAGGGTGCCAAGACCCGTCTGATCGGCCCGAATTGCCCAGGCGTCGTGACTCCGGGGCGCGGCGAAAAGTCGTTCGGTGGCTGCCGCATCGGCATCGCTCCCGGTTACATCCACAAGCGTGGCAACGTCGGCGTCGTTTCCCGCTCTGGCACACTCACCTACGAAGCCGTGTGGCAGCTCACTTCGAAGGGCTACGGCCAATCGACCTGCGTCGGCATCGGCGGCGACCCGGTCAACGGCACCTCGCATCTCGACGTCATCAAGATGTTCAACGAGGACCCGGAAACCGAAGCGATCATCATGATCGGTGAAATCGGCGGCAACGCCGAAGTCGAAGCCGCCCGCTGGATCAAGGAGAACTGCAAGAAGCCGGTGGCCGGATTCATCGCCGGTGCCACCGCGCCTCCCGGACGTCGCATGGGCCACGCGGGCGCGGTCGTCGGCGGAGCCGAGGATACGGCGGCCGCCAAGATCGCGGTGTTCCGCGAATGCGGTATCGAGGTCGCCGCCACCCCATCGGACATGGCCGACGCCTTGATCCGCCGCTGGGGCAAGTGAACCAGTTTTGAAAAGCGGGCGCGGCCGTAAGGTCGCGCCCGTTTTTTTGTTCACCGTGAGATAACCGCAGGGCACAAATCCCCTCTCAATCGTATGAAGCCGCTTTTGGTAACGATCTTGGGTTTAGTTTGTGCCGCGACTCTTCGGGCGGATAACTCTTGGGTAGGTGTTCTTCCCCCGGATCTCCGAAGCGCGGAAGAACATGTTCTCTCTCGAGATGAGAATGCGTTGTTTTTGGCCGTCGCTCAAATTTCCGACCAGAATGAAGCGGAAGCCAAACGCTGGCGGGATGCATTGACCGCGGTGAAAAACGGCCGGATTTCCGAGGATGCGGATTTGATCCGGCGGGCGGAGGAAATCCACGCCAAGACGGAAAAATTCGCCCATTTGCCATCGCGCTTTCCGGTTTCCATTGAGTCGCCGGAAGGAAAGCGGGTGCTCCGGGTGATGGGGTTGTTCCGCGCTGAGGAATTGCTAGCCCGCCAAGCGGCTCTTCAAGGCGATCGCGAAAAGATGGACCGTCATATCGACATCCTGCTCGCGTGGAACCGCTCGCTTCGGCAGGCGCGCCCCAACCTGGTGGATTGGGCATTATGTAGTTTTCCGTGGGCGGCGGCATTCGATCTTTTACTGGAGGATTGGCAGAACCATCCTGATCAAGCGCGACGCTTACGGGAAATCACGGAGCGTTTTGAAAAGACGCGGGTCGGCCGGAATGAATTGATCGGTGTTTTGCGAGCCGATTTCGACACGGTCGTGGACATGGGGCCACTCCCGGAAATGTTACAGGGGTGGAAGGAAATCGGGAGAATGTCGGTTCTAAACCCGCCATTCGACGCGGTGCCGATCGAGGAATTGCTCAAACTGCCCTATGACCAGAAAGCGACGATTGAGGCCTCTGTCGCGAAACTACGGCAACAGCTTTCCGACATAGCTTCGGGTAAGCCTTTCGCGGAGTGGGCCGAGGTCCGTCGTAACGTGCCTTCTCGCACACTCGATGATTATCGAAAGATGCCCAATGGCTTGTATCGGCTGCAGGAAGAACAGCTCAAACAATCCTCCACCTTTTCGGTAATGGGCGGCGCGGAAATGATGGATGCCCAAATGGCAACCTGCTTGCACTGGTTGGAAGCCGAACGAGCGGGCAGAGAATTCGTTTCCGGGAGTCCCGAAATCGCACAAGATCCGATGAACGGAAAGCCGCTCAGGGTTGAGGTGAAGTCGCGATTGATTCGTTCAGTGGGCGGCGACTTCCAGGTCAATCAGGGCGAGGCGGTTCCCGCGCGGGTGGGATTTCATCGCGTTTTACAAGACCCTGCTTTGCGTGTGCCCGTTTGGCGATGAGGTGATTCCGCTTTCCGGGATTGCCACCGGCGGGCGCAATTCTTATCGCACGGCGGATGAAGCGCGTCGAAACGATGGCCGAGGCCGATGTGGTCCTGATTGGCGGGGGAATCATGAGCGCCACGCTGGGCGTGCTCCTCCATCAGCTTGATCCCAGCCTCAAAATCCAGATCGTCGAGGCATTGGCCGAGGTAGCGAAGGAGAGCTCGAATCCTTGGAACAACGCGGGCACCGGCCACGCGGCGTTGTGCGAGCTGAACTACACGAAGGAAAAGGCCGACGGCTCGGTCGATATCTCCAAGGCGCTCGAAATCAACGAGGCGTTCGAGGTTTCGAAGCAGTTCTGGGCGTATCTGGTTGAGCAGGGATTGCTGCCATCGCCGCAGGAATTCATCACCGCCGTGCCGCACATGAGCTTCGTCCGTGGCAAGGTGGATCGGGAGTTCCTCCGTCGTCGTTTCGAAACCATGGCGGCGCATCCGTTTTTCGCGGAGATGGAATACAGCGAGGATCCCGCGACGATCGCCGAGTGGGCTCCACTGCTGTTGGAAGGCCGGCGCAAAAGCGAACCGATCGCGGCGACGCGCGCGGCGGGTGGCACCGATGTGAATTTCGGCGCGTTGACCAAGAGTTTGGTCGATTTCCTGGCGTCGAAGGACGTCGTGAAAATCGCGACGCATCACCATGTCCGCGACATCCGCCGCAAGCGGAACGGCCAATGGGAGCTCGTCGTTCGCAATCTCGACAAGGGCATCGATCGCAAGATCGCCGCGCGGTTCATTTTCGTCGGCGCGGGTGGAGCGTCGCTGCCGCTTTTGCAAAAGTCCGGCATTCCCGAGGGCAAGGGCTTCGGCGGATTCCCGGTGAGCGGGCAGTTCCTCGTTTGCGACAACCCGGAGATCGTCGAACGCCATCACGCCAAAGTTTACGGCAAAGCCGCGGTCGGCGCGCCGCCGATGTCGGTCCCGCACCTCGACACCCGCGTGATCGATGGCAAGCATACCCTGTTGTTCGGGCCGTTCGCCGGGTTTTCGCCGAAGTTCCTTAAGTCCGGTTCGTTGTTCGACCTGCCCGGTTCGGTGAAGCTTTCCAATCTCGTGCCGATGCTGGCGGTGGGCAAAGACAACCTCGACCTCACGCGCTATCTCATCGAGCAGGTGCTCCAAAGTCCGAAGGACCGTCTCGATGCGTTGCAGGAATTTTTCCCCGCGGCGGAATTGAGCGACTGGCGATTGCTCACCGCCGGTCAGCGCGTGCAGATCATCAAACAGGATCCGTCAAAAGGCGGCGTGTTGCAGTTCGGCACGGAAGTCGTCGCGTCGGAAGATGGCGCGATCGCGGCGCTGCTTGGCGCTTCCCCCGGAGCTTCTACGGCGGTCGACGTGATGCTGAATATCCTCGAGAAGTGCTTCGCCGATCGTTTGTCCGGATGGCGGGGGCGTTTGGAGGAAATGGTGCCGTCGTATGGCAAGAAGCTCGCCGACGATCCCGAGCTTTATCGGACGATTCGCCGGAAGGCGGACGAGACGTTGCGATTGGCTTGAGCCCGATTTGCGCGTCCCATCGGGACGCTTTATCATAGCCCGGCACGAAGTGCCGGGTTGGGTGAGGATTTCGCGTCCTGCAAGGACGCTTCATGCAGGGATGAGTTTGTGTTAGATCGCGGACATGGCCCAATCTCTCGCCCGCATTGCGATCCATTTGGTATTTTCGACCAAAAATCGACAACACTGGCTGGATGACTCGCTGCGGCCGAACTTATTCGGTTATATGGCAACCGTCGGCCGGCAGCAGGGTTGTGAGGTTTTCCGCGTCGGCGGCGTGACCGATCACGTGCATCTCGCCATTGATTTAGGGAGGACGATTTGTATAGCGGACTTTGCCAAGCGAATCAAACAGGCGAGTTCCGTTTGGTTGAAAGAGCAATCCCGCGAGCACCATCGTTTCGAATGGCAGGCGGGCTACGGCGCGTTTTCGGTAGGCCAATCGCAATTGCCGAGGCTGGTCGAGTATATCGATAACCAAGAAGAACATCACCGGAAGGTGGGATTCCGGGAAGAATACCTGAAGTTGCTGGAAAAATACGGATTTCCGAGGGACGAGCGTTATTTATGGGATTGAATGCCGTGCCCCAGGATAAGGCGTCCTTGCAGGACGCGGGTTCCATAAATCGAGCCAACCCGGCACCGCGTGCCGGGCTTTAATAAGGCGTCCCTTTGGGACGCGAAGAAAGAAAAGCGATTCTTGCTGGAAGTCTCGGATTTGATCCCGAGCCCTGCCCGTTCTAACCTTCCCGCGTGATCTACCTCGACGCCAACGCGACGACGCCGCTTTTGCCGGAAGTGCTGGAAGCCATGCTGCCGTGGCTGACGGAAGGCTTTCACAATCCGAACGCCTCCTACCGGGGGGCGAAGGCGGCCCGCGCGGCGATCGATACCGCCCGAGAGCAGGTCGCGGCTTTGATCGGCGCGGAGCCGGACGAGATCGTGTTTACCAGCGGAGGAACCGAGAGCACCAATACCGCCCTCAAATGGCTCGCCCGATTGGTCGGACGAAAAACCGGTCGCGTGATCACCTCGTCGATCGAGCACAGCGCGGTTCTGAAACCGTGCGAGGCGTTCGAAGAGGTAGGTTATCCGTTGATTCGCATTCCGGTCGACGCTTCCGGGCGAATCGTCATCCAAGTGTTTCTCGATGCCTGCATCGCGGCGGAAAAGGGCGGCGGCTTCGTTTCATTGATGTGGGCGAACAACGAAACCGGCGTGATCCAGCCGGTTTCCGAAGCCTGCGCGATTGCCAAGGCGAACGGCCTCGCGTTTCACACCGATGCCATCCAAGCGGTCGGAAAAATCCCGGTGAATGTTCGCGAGGTGCCGGTCGATTTCCTTTCGCTCAGCGGCCATAAATTCCACGGCCCGAAAGGGGTTGGCGCTCTCTATGTTCGCAACGGTTGCCGTTTCGAGCCGATGCTGCGCGGGGGCGGGCAGGAAAAAGGGCGGCGCAGCGGAACCGAAAACACCGCGGCGATCGTCGGGCTGGGCAAAGCGGCGGAGATGGCGAAGCGGTGGATCGAAGAAGGAACCGATCCGCTGCACCTGCTGCGCGATGCGTTCGAAGCGAAGCTGTTGGAAACGATCGGCGGCTGCGAAGTGAACGGCGATCCCGTCCATCGGTTGCCCGGCACGAGCCATGTTTCGTTCGAGCGCTGCGAAGCCGCCGGACTCCTGATTCTACTGGATGATCTCGGCGTCGCGTGCTCGGCCGGCTCGGCTTGCATGACCGGCAAGCAACAACCTTCGCACGTGCAGAAGGCGATGGGATTTTCCGATGCGAAGGCGAAAAGCAGCCTGCGATTCGGATTCTCCCGCCTCAATACCATGGAAGAGGCGATGCGGGCGGCCGAGGACGTGCGCAAGGCGGTCGAGAAGCTTCGTCGCGTGCAAGGCCCGGGAGTGGGGCCGGTGACGGTTTACACGTCCTGAACGACAGGCTGATCAATCCCGGGGGATCGACAGCTTCAGTTCGAGCAGGAAGGCGCGTGCTTCGTCGCCCGATTGCGAAATCGCTTTGTCGAGTTCGCCGAGGAGTCTCTTCTTGTCGCTGCTACGTTTGAGCACTTCGAGCGCGGCCGCTTTGGCGGAAGCCCGGATCGCCGGCGATTTCCGCAGTTGGATCGTTTCCAGCAAGGAAGTGAATTCCGCATCGCCGGCGGTGGCCCAGAGCGCCTGAAGCGCGGCTTCGGCGGATTTGTCTTCGTTCGTGGTGCGGGCGAATTCCGCGATTCGCGAAGCTCCGCTGTTGGCTCCGCGTCTGCGAATGACATCGAAGAACAACCCGGCGCGGGTGTCCGGGGTAAGCGCGGCGGTGGTCGCGAATTCGGCGATCTTCAGATCCACGTCCGTGATATCCGTCGCCCGCGCCGCCCGCAACGCGCGGAAAATCGTTTGCTGTTCGTTGATGGGGCGCGGTTGAAGCAACATGTCCAACAGGCCCTTCAATTGCCTTCCGTTGATGGGCAACTCGGTGACGGAAGTATCGGCCGCTTTTTCGATCAACGCCCGGAGAGCCTGTTCCTGTTTCGCGGAATCGGATTTTTTGAGAAGCAGAATGCCACCGGCCAGCACGGCGAGCGCGGCACATCCGCCGATGATGGCTTTACGAACTCCGTCGTTTTTCTTCTTCGGCGTGACCACGGGGACGACCGAAGGGGCGACCGGCACCCGGCGGGTTACTCCGGGTTGTAGCTGCGTCGTCGCGGTCGGGTGAATGGGAACCGTCGCGGTGTGCAAGCTGGGCTTCGAGCCTTCCGGTGGCTGAAGCGGCTGAGGCGCGGTGGCGGTCGACGGCGGTGGGGGAACTTCCGCGCCGGGATTGATCAGACGCGGACGCTTCGAGGGGTCGATCCGCAGAATCGGAGCGGCCATCGGCATCGTCGCGTTGGCCGGATTGTCGTTGCGGAGAAAATTTTGCAGCGATTCGCGCGCGTTGGAGGGTCGGTCGTCCTGATTGCGATTGATCTGCCACATCACCCAATCGCACACCCAGCGTGGGAGATCGGCGCGCACGTCGCCAATCGGAGTAACGCGGTGGCTGAGATGAGCGGCCATTACCTGCGGGCCGGTGTCGCCGTCGAACGGATACTTTCCAGTCAAGGCGAAGTAATACACGCAGCCCATCGCGTACATGTCCGTACGGGCATCGAGTGGCGCTCGCTCGAATTGCTCGGGTGCCATGAAAAAGATCGAGCCGAAGACCGAGTCGCCTTGGTCAAGGGTTTGCAGGGATGGCTTGGGAGTGAATTTCGCCAGTCCGAAGTCGACGATCTTGACCTGGAATTTTCCGGACGGGAGCCAGGTGAGCATGATGTTGCCCGGCTTCAGGTCGCGGTGAACGATGTTGAGCTCCTGCGCGGCGATGAGCGCCTCCTGGGTTTGCATCGCCAGCTCGCGGAAGTCTTGAAACGTCAGCGGCGCCCCTTTCTCGACCACTTCATCAAGGGACTTGCCGGTGAGCAGTTCCATCACGACGTATGGGCCGTCTTCGTCCATGCCGACGTCATACACCGTCACGATGTGCGGATGCTGCAGGGCGGCCAATGCCCCGGCCTCCTGGGTGAGCTGACGGGTCGCTTCGTCTCCCACACCGCCTTCGGAAAGGATCCGCTTGATCGCGACTTCGCGGTTCATCCGCTGGTCGAAGGCGCGATAGACTGCTCCAATCCCGCCTTGACCGAGTTTCCCACGAATTTCGTAACGCTCGTCCATGTGATCCTAACCGTAGGTGAGTTTGGCCGTCCTAATGGCGATGAGGCAATCCATAAAACCGAATCGTCAGGATGCAATGGCAGCTCGCTTCGTGGTCGAGCCGTGACGAGCGGCATCTGGCATGCTTGATTTCGCCCGCATGCCGACCGATCCCGTCCTCCAAACGTTGCGTGAACGCTTTGGTCACGATGCGTTTCGCAACGGTCAGGAACCGGTCGTAAGAACGTTGCTTGACGGACGTTCGGCATTGGCCGTGTTCCCAACGGGCGGAGGGAAATCGCTTTGCTACCAGCTTCCGGCGCTTTTGCTGGATGGATTGACGTTGGTCGTTTCTCCCCTGATCGCGCTGATGAAGGATCAGGTCGACGCCCTTTCCGCCCGTGGTGTCGCCGCCGCCCGGCTTGATTCGACTCTCACGTTCGAAGAGGCGGGCGAAGTGTATGAACGCCTTCGGCAGGGATCGCTGAAGCTGCTCTATGTCGCGCCCGAACGGCTCGCCTCGGAGTCGTTTCGCCAGCGATTGAATCGTCTGCCGATCGCTTTGGTCGCCATCGACGAGGCTCATTGCATTTCCGAGTGGGGGCACAATTTCCGGCCCGATTATTTGAAACTCGCCCGCTTGTTCCGCGAGTTGAAGGTGCCACGGGTGTTGGCACTCACCGCCACCGCTACGCCGGAAGTCGCAGCGGACATCCGGAAGGAATTCAAGATCGCGGAGGTCGATCACGTTCAGCTTAGCTTTCATCGCCCCAATCTCGATCTGCGCGTCACCCCGTTGGCCTCAGGCGAGCGGAAAGCTTGGTTGCTCGGTCGTTTGAACGAGACGTCCGGGGCGTCGATCGTTTACGTGACGCGACAGGAAACCGCGGAAGAGGTCGCCACGTTTCTGCAGAAGAACGGCCAGTCCGCCCGGGCCTATCACGCGGGAATGCCGGATGATTTCCGAGCCGATGCCCAGGATGCGTTCATGAGCGGTCGCACCCGCGTCATTGTCGCGACGATCGCCTTTGGCATGGGCATCGACAAGGCCGACATCCGTCAGGTCTTCCACTACAACCTGCCCAAAAGCCTCGAAAATTATTCGCAGGAAATCGGTCGCGCCGGGCGGGATGGTTTGCCTTCGGTCTGCGAATGGCTCGCGTGCGGCGACGATTTGCCCGTGCTGGAAAACTTCATCTTCGGCGACACTCCGACGCCGCAATCGATCCGCAATTTGCTCGATCGGGTTCTCCGCTTGGGTGACCGCTTCGATGTTTCCGCCTACGATCTCTCGGTTTCGTGCGACATCCGTCCGTTGGTGATCGCCACCGTCATGACTTACCTCGAATTGGAGGGAATTCTGGAAGCGACCGGTTCGTTTTATAGCGGATATGCGGTGTCGTTGCTACGCGACTTCGAGCGGGTGCTGGCGGGTTACGATGCACGGCGGAAAGAATTTCTCCGGCGGCTATTTGCCGCGGCAGGGGCGGGGCGGAAGTGGCTGAATTTCGAAATCGATGCCGTCGCTTTGAAGACGGGCGAATCGCGTGAGCGGATTGTCGCCGCGCTGACGCACCTGGAAGAAGCGGGCGATCTCGTGCTGAAGAAATCCGGAGTGCGCCAAGGCTATCGCTTGAAAGAGGATCCGGGCGATTTATCCGCGCTGGCCAATCGCCTGATCGCTCGTTTCCAGAAACGCGAGCACGCCGATCTGGAGCGTTTGCGAAAGGTGATGGCGCTCGCTGAGACGCCGGACTGCTTGACGGTGGGGTTGGTCGCGCATTTTGGAGAAACGATGCCGCCGTGCGGTCACTGTGATCGTTGCCGCGGCGTGCCGGTTCGCCCGGTTCCTCGCTCCATTCCGCCCGCGCCCACGGAAGAAGACTGGGCGGTTTTGCGGGAACTCATCCGCTCCCGTCCGTCGGCGCTTGGCACCGCGCGGCAACTCGCGCGCTTTCTTTGCGGGTTGACCAGCCCTGCGACTACGCGGGAAAAGCTCACCCGTCACGACGCGTTCGGACTTTTCGCCCACTTGCCATTTTCCGAAGCGCTCGCGATCGCGGAAGCCCAGTAAGCGTCATTCCCGCAGGCTCCGGAACCGTTCGTAGCGGCGGTTTCCTTCGTTCGAATCTTCCACGACCATGCGGGCGTTCGGATCGAGAATGGCGTAACCGGATTCTCTTCCGCCGACCCATTCGATCTTCACTCCGCGTTTTCCCACGGGCACGACTTCGGTGCGTGGATAGCTGCCGATGCGAGCGGTGCCCAGCGGGCGGGAAATGACCGGAATGCCGGCGTCGAGGACTTCGTAACGATAGGCGCGTTTCGCGTCCGGTCCGTAGAGAACAACTTGAAGATTCGTCTGCGGAACCTGGGTCCGCGCCGCGAGTGGCGGGTTCTTGGTGCAACCCGCGAGCATGGCACAAGTGGTCAACGCGATGGCGAGTGGTTTCATGGCTTGCCGAACGGTGATTCAGCGACCTTGCAGGGATGTCGCAGGGTTACATGAATCTCGCTTGGATTGGCCTTTCGTCCATCGGAACTTGGACTTAAAAAGCAAGTGGTGCGAATCGCCATGACGACGAGGCAAAGAGCAATTGAGATGACTGAAAATCTCGCGCTGAGAGACGTGCGGATTCCAGAAATTCAAGAGGTCCTGAGTGAGCTTGGACTAGCCGCCGCTTTGACCGAATCGGAAATCGAGATGATTGTGACAAAGATCGATGCGGCGAAAAACGCGCTTCCTTTGGAACCCTCCAAACTTGTGGCGCGACTGGTGGGAATCGCGGCGATTTTGGTAGGGGCGGGTTTGTTTTATGCGGGAAGAGGCAGCTTCTTGATCGTCATCCTTGGGATGGGACTTTTGATCTGGCCGCGTCTTGGGAAGACGGACGTCAGAAATCCGTTTCGTATCCGTTGGTGAAATCGGCCTTCGTTTCACTCCCGTCGCCAAAGCAGTCGCAAGCTGTTGAGCACCACCACCACGGTGGAACCTTCATGGCCCATCACGCCGATGGGCAAAGGGATAAGAGACCCGAGCGCGGAAAGGGCGAGCAGTACGACCACGCCGAGGGAGATCGCGAGGTTCTGGCGGATGATGGCCCGGCAACGGCGGCTCAGGTGAACCGCCTCGACCACGTGCTCAAGGCGGTCGCGGGTGAGGATGACGTCGGCTTGCTCTAACACGGCGTCGGAACCGCGCAAACCCATGCCGATCGATACATCTGCGGCGGCGAGGGACGGCGCGTCGTTCACCCCATCGCCCACCATGGCCACGCGTTCGCCTCGCGCGCGCCATTCGCGGATTGCCTCGACCTTGTCTTCGGGTTTGAGGTCGGCTCGGAAGTCATCCAGTTCGAGTTCCCTCGCCACGAGTTCCGCTGCTTCCGAGCGATCACCTGTGAGCATGGTGACGCGGATTTTTTCGTCATGAAACCGTGCGATGAGCGATTTCGCTTCCGGGCGCAGGCCGTCGCGCAAAAGTAATCGTCCCGATAACCCGTTGGACGTGATCAATACTTCGGTGAGACCGGGTTCGGGGGCGGGCAACGCGTTGATCCAAGTGTTGTCGACGAAAAGGTCTCTCCGGCCCTGAGTCGCCGTTTGGCCTTCGACTTCGCCGCGCAGACCATGTCCGGCGATGGACTCCGAGTGGGCCGCCGGCGCGAGCGCTTGGCCGTGCCGTTGCGTCCAAGCCCGGACGATGGCGCGCGACAGGGGATGCGTGGAGTTTTTCGAAAGCGCGGCCGCCGCCCGCAGGATGATCGCTTCCTGGCCGGGCTCGGACGTTTCGATCTCGACCAATTCGAGTTCGCCTTTGGTCAACGTGCCGGTTTTATCCACAGCCAGTCGTTGGATCGAAGCGAGGTTTTCCAAAGCGATTCCGCCACGGAAAAGAATGCCGCGCCGGGCGCCCGCCGCGATGCCGGCGAGAATGGCGCTCGGAATGGAAATCACCAACGCGCAGGGCGAACAAACGACCAGCAGGGTCATCGCTCGATAGATGGCGGAGGGTCTGTCCGGCGCGGAAACGAAAGCTGGAATGCCGAAGGCGAATGTCCACACGAGGAACATCGCGAGTGAAAGCCCCAGAATCCCGAGCGTGTAGCCTGTGCCGAAACGATCCGTGAACCGTTGCGACGGAGCCTTGCTCGCTTGGGCGTCGCGGATTAGCCGGATGATCCGGGCATGGGCGCTTTCCGAGGGAGGGCGTAGGACGGTCGCCGTGAGGGTTCCCCATGTGTTGAGCGTGCCGCCGAACACCGGATCGCCCGGCTGTTTGTCCACGGGCAACGATTCGCCCGTCAGCGAGGATTCGTCCGCGGCGGATTCGCCGGTCGCGACGCGGGCGTCGGTGGGAAATTGTTGGCCGGGCAGTACGCGCACGTGCATGCCGGCGGTCAGTTGTTCGGTCGGCAGTTCGTGCTCGCTGCCCTCTTCGTCGATCACCAGAGCGGTGGTGGGGGCCTCGCGGAACAAACTGCGGATCTCCCGTTCCGTGCGAGCCATCGCCATGGCCTCCAGCGAGTTGCTCAATGAGAACAGGAATAGAAGCGTCGCGCCCTCCCACCACGCGCCGATCGCCGCCGCCCCGATGGCGACCGCGAGCATGAGGAAATGGATGTCGAGCCGACTGCGTTTCAGGCGTTCGAACGTATCCAGGGCCGCATCCCAGCCGCCGCACAGGTAGGCGGCGGCATAAGCGGCATGGGCGAGGTTTTCGGTTTCGGGCTGACGGTGGAGATAGACGCCGAAAAGAGTGAACACCCCGCAGCCGATCGCCGAGGCGAGCAAAAGTTTCCACGAGGGTTCTTCCGTCACCGGAGAGTCGCCGTGTGCGCAGCAATCATGCATTGCACGATCTTCGCGCAGGTCCGCCAACTCGCACAAGTTTTCCGCGCATGGTTTCGCGGAACATGGGGAATGGCTAGATCACGTGTTCTTCGCCCGGCTGCGGAACGATCACCTCCGTCGAGGGCAGTTTTTCCGCAAGCTGTTGCTTGAACCACTCGATCGCCGGTTCGTCCCCGTGAACGAGGAACGTTTTCTTCGGGGCCACCTTGAGAATGTATTGGAGCAAGGCGTCGCGGGTGGCGTGGCCGCTGAAGTCGAACACCCGCACTTCGCAGTTGAGCGGCACGGCCCCGTGTCTCGGGTCGAGCACCACGTGTTCGCCGGTCGAGGCGGCCCGGATTTTGCCGCCGGGCGAGGCGGGATCGGCGTAACCGACGAAGAACAAGCCGTGGCGTTTGTTTTCCAGGATGCCAGTGCGGGCGAAGAGATTCGAGACGGTGTTCTCCGTCATCATGCCGCTGGAAAGCGCGTAGATTGCACCGTTGACGAGCGGGATGTGGCGCGGACGGCGGCGGTCGCGGTGGCCGGATTCCAATTCCATGTCGGCCAAAATGCGGAAGCCGGGCAAGTGGCGGCGCGACGTTTCGCTATGGCGGTCGTAAATGAGCGTCATCTTCGTGCTCAAGCCACCGATGTACACCGGGGTGCTTTCCGGAATGAGCTTTTCGCTTTTGAAACGCTGGATCATCGCCAGGACTTCCTGGGTTTTGCCCATGGCGAAAACCGGGATGAGCACGGAACCCTTGCGCGCCAGCACGTTACGCATCGCTTCGGCGAGCGAGTTTTCCTCGTCGGCACGGGTGTAATCTTCGCGGCGTTCGTGGGCTCCGCGAGTGGTTTCGATCACGAGCGCGTCCACCGTGCCTTCCGGCAACAGCGCGGCTTTCTGAATGGTGGCGTCCTCGAAATTGACGTCGCCGGTATAGAGCAGGCGTTTGCCATCGGCTTCGATCGTGATGCCGACCGAGCCAAGAATATGGCCGGCGTCGTGAAACGTGCCCTTCACCGTGCCATCGATATCGAGATCGAACGGGCGCTCGATGCCCTTGAATTCGAATGCCTCGCTGGTACGGTCGATGTCGTCGTGGCCGAACAGCGGATACTCGGTGATGCCGAGCTCCATCCGCTTCGACTGCATCACGTTCACCGAGTTGTGAAGCATCGCACAGGCGAGGTCGGCCGTTTCGGGCGACAGGAAAATGCGAGCCCGGCGCTGATTTTCCGCCAGCACCGGCAACGTGCCGACGTGATCCAGGTGGGCGTGGGTGACGACGATCGAATCCACTGATCCGGGATCCAGTTCATCGAAACGAGGAGCCGCGTCGGAACCTTCCAATTCGGGGTGCATCCCGGAGTCGAGGACGATCCGGGCGCGATCGGTTTCAATCAGGTAGGAATTCGCGCCGATTCCGGCGTGGCGACAGAGACTCTTGAAAATCATGCGTTTGGCTAAGCCCAAGGAACATGGGCGACATCGGCGCGAGTGTCAATGGAACCGACCGGTCAGCCGCTCTCGCGCACGGCGGCCAGCACATCCGTCGCCTGCCGGGTGGTGGAGGCGTTCAAATCCCGCCAAACCAGGCGACCGTCTTTGAAAAGAAATGCCTGTCGTTTCGTGAACCTCAGAAAACGCGGCACGTGAAACGCCTTGGCAAGACATCCGTCGGGATCGGAAAGCAATTGGAAGGGCAAAGCTTGGGTTTCACGAAATCGCCGCAAGACTGGCGGACGGTCGGAGCTGACCCCGAACACGGCGATTCCGTGGTCGAGCAGTTCGGCGTAGGCGTCTCGAAGGCTGCATGCCTGCGCGGTGCAACCGGGAGTGCTCGCTTGCGGATAGAAATAAACGAACGTCCAGCCGTTCGCGAAGTTCCGCAGGTGAACCTTCTCGCCCAATTCATTGGCAGCGGAAAGATCCGGCAACGGCGAGCCCGGAGGAAGGGCGTGGGTTTCCGGAAGAAACCATCGGCTGAAGCCGGAAAACGGCGAGCGAACGCGCATGCGACCACTCGTGCGCGGGAAGTCGGCAAAATCAAGCGGCGTGGTGCAAATTTTCCAATGGACAAATCCGCCGACGGACCGTATCGAAAGCGCCCCCGGCGGCCTTCGCCGGAAGCGACGTGGCAGAGTAGCTCAGGGGTAGAGCAGAGGACTCATAAGCCTTTGGTCGGCGGTTCAAATCCGCCCTCTGCTACCACGCGCTTCTTTTCTTCTAGCAGGGCTAGAAATGGAGAGATGGATGGTGATGCGACCTGCAAGGGGGAGATCTTCACTCCAAAGAAAAACGCCTGCCCCAGAAGGAGCAGGCGTTGGAAGGGAATTCCGATTAACGGGTAGATTGCGTGGATGCCGAGCTCGCCGCAGGTGCAGGAGCATCGGATGGAGGCACGTCGTCGAACCCGTTCAGCGTGATACGACCCGTGGCGGGGTGTTGATAAATGATCGCCAAATTACGAGTTGATTTCGGAATCGGCCAGTAACCCGCCGAGACCCGCGACCAAGCGTTCCCGTTTTGGACGAATGTTTCCATTCCCGCTTGGTGATTCTCCCCAATGGGAGGATCGGTGATGAGCAGGGTTTTTCCCGGGGTGAAATCGTATTGGGTCTTTTCCAGCTTCAATCGCACGTTTTTCGGGCTGATGTTGGTGATGTGGAAAGAGCCAGGCGGAAAGGCGCGTTTGGAATCATCCACCGCCATCATGAGATTCGCCGCCTTATCTCCCGGCTTGCCAGGTAAAAAGATCATGATGGCCGAGTTGCTAGTAGTAGGGAGAGAAGCTTCTCCGATCAGCTCCCCTTGGCGGCTGATGGAGGCATGATCCGGTTTGGTCGTGAATACCACTTTTTTGGATCGGGTCGCGACCGTATAGCCTTGATGATTGAGATAGCTTTTAATTTCGGCCTTTATGCCAGGAATATCGGCCGCGGCCGTGGGATCATGGGCGTAAATCTCAGGCTTGCACAGTTCCTCCGTGAAAGCCAAGAGACGAACCTTGGCTTGGACGACCGGAGCAGGGGCTTGCGCGGCAACGATCGAAGTGGAAGTGACGGCAAGAACGGCAGCGAGAGCGGAATGACGAATCATGGGCTTATAAATAAGTGGCTGTCTCAGAGCTCTTTCTCGTCGAGATATCTGAAGGATACAATCGCGAAACGGCGTCCAAACGTCTTATTCGCCTGGCTCGTCAACTGATCGATGGCGATTTCGGGAGCATCCGCCGGGTCGACGAATTCCGGGGTGCGCTGGACCACCGCTTCACACCACGCCCGGGCGAGAACGTTGGTCCCGTTCGCTTCAAGCGCTTCGCCGTAAGCTCGAATCTTGAAGGTGTCGCCACGCACCGTGGCGACCGTAGCAAGCCCTTGCATCAGGTCGCCTTGAGTGATGATCGTCGGCGCGCCTTCGGCACTCTGGCCGTCCAAAACGGAGGAAGTGATAACGCCTGCTTTGCGCCTAGCTGCGACCGATGCGATCGATAGCTGCTTCGAATCGCTCTGATGCGCCGCCTCGTTGATGTTGGTATTGTTGATGGCCGTTTGCAGCAAGCCCGCAGTCACATGTAGCGAGGATTCGGACCCGATACGGCGGTTCACGAATTCCCCCAGCGTCATGGCAGGAGCACTGTCCGTTTTGCCGCGCTCTTTGATTTGCTTGACGATCTCATGTGCGAGATCGCGGATGTTTTGATCGGTGAGAGCGCGGAAAGCCGCCCATCGGACTTTGCTGTCGGCCGAATTATCTCCCATGGGCCGGTTGGTCCGTGCCACGGGGGTTTCGCCGGTGTTGCTATAGGTTGACGTCTCAATGGAATCTCCATTCAGGCCCAAGCCGTTTACACTGCGATCCCGGAGAGACGAGAGCGCGGCGATCCATGCGTCGACCGAAGTTGAATTCACATTGAAGGGGCCGCTGATCGCGACGTGTTTGGCGATCTGCTGTGCTCGTTGAATGGCTGGAAGTTGAGAAAGTTTTTCAGCGAGTTCGTCTGCGTCGCCGGAAGCCTTTGCCGGGACTAATCGCGTGTTCAAAGCCGGCTTTTTCCCTTGGAATAAGTCGGACATCACCGTTTTGCGATCGCGGGGAGGCGCTAGCAGGCTGGTGTCGTAATCTGTCAGGCTGGAGAAGAAGTAACTGTCCCACAAGGCGTCGTTCAGGAGGTAAGAATGATCCATCGCGAGGCGGCCGCCGATGGTGGTGATGAGGCGAGTGGTTCGCAGGAGCGGATGGGCTCTCGAATTTCCAAATGGGTGGACGACCCGCGGAAGTTGCGAGCTTGCGACGAGGTTGGCGGGAATGAGGTCGCCGAGTGACGCTGCCGGAGCCGTCGGCACATGATGCATCGTTACGAAGGAAGAGCCTTCAGAGTCCAAGTGGCTGGCGCCGAAATAACCCCGTTTGGTGTTTGGGTCTATTACGATTGGGATACTGTTCCAGCTCGAGATGGGCTTCAGTCGCAGGTCGTAGCTCTGGGCGGCGAGTCCTACGGTCGTGGTTGTTTGAGACGCTCCTTCGACCACGGGGTTATTATATAGCCATGGTTTCGTGTCGTTATATTGGTCCTTGGTCGTACGGGCCGACAACTCAAGCATTGCGAATGGCCGTTTGTAATCCGATGTCATGTCGGTATCGTTTTGCAAAAGGTCCTTTACCTGAAACTCGCGGCTGATGGGGTTGCCATCCCAAAGCTCCAAATTAGGATCACTAAAGGTGAAGCGGTAACTACGAAGCGTGTCCGCTTCGACACCGGTATTATTCGGTTGGGTGATCGAAAAAGCGGTGCCTTCTTCCTTGCCCGCTAACAAGTCCACTTGGAAATTTGAGGATGCGCTAGCCGTCACCTGCGGTTTGACTTCCACCCGAACTTCATCCGATAAATTGGGATCCTGTGCCGGATCCGGACCGCAGATGCGCATGGTGACAAAACCGTTGTTGCCTTCGTAGCTGGCCTTGGTCAGCGGATTGCGAGGCTCGGCCAAATGGTCGGGCTGAAGCCCCGCCCGAGTGACCCAGCCGGGTGCGCATTCCAATCCGTATTTACCCCAGGTGCTGGCACTTGTCCGATGATCCTTGTTTCCAAACGCTTTCGTGACATCCCAATCGAAAAAGGTGGCTTGGCTGTTAGAGCCATAGCCGCCGGCCGTTTCGACGCCCCAGTTCCAAGCGGTTTCCACCCGGGGAGAAAATACTTTTACTTCTCCCGGCTTCAATTGCAGGGAACCGGTCAATGCTTGAGTGGTGCCCTCCGAGAGCAAAAGGGTGATGCACTTTCGCGCGGCAGTATTCGTTCCGTAGGTTCTCTGAAGCTGAGCCGGGCGGGCCCATCCGCCGTCGGCGGTGCGAAAATTTTCCCAATTCGGGGTAGTGCTCAACCCTTTTCGTTGAAATTTAAAAACGACGGGCGGGTCCCAAATGCGAATACGGATTTTTTTGAGATCCAAGGTTACGTCATATGGATTGTATAAAGTGATTACCGGATCATAAACCAAGTCTGGTACGGCATATTTCCTCCAGTCTTTAGGATTACCGTTTTGGTTTAGATCATTCCGGCGATTAGGTACATCGAACGGCCAGTGCGCGACGATTGAGAGAACCAACTGGCATTTCGCGATGGTGGGAAGCAGGCGTTCGACATTGGGCGTGGGGTTGACGGGGACCCCATTGTTCACGAGAAAATCCTCATTGTTGGGCGTATCCAACTGATAGCTTGGCACGCCATTGGAGGCGGTCACTTTTTTGTATTTTCGATAGTGGCTCTGTAGATAAGCCCAGGTTGGAGCACCGTCGGTGGTGAGGAATGCTGCCGGATAAGGGCTGTTCTGAGTACGGAAACCCTCGGTTGGCAACGTAGCTTCCTCGAACAGGGAGGTGAGGTCGCGCTTTAAGCCCCCATTCGCGGTGTCGGTCAGAAGGCCGATGCTCCCGGTGGTGAAGTCGTGAAAGCGTTTGCGGATCTGGTCCGCGTTTTCAACGGTCACGGGCAGAACGGCGGTCCCAAGCGTGAAGAGTTTTTCGGGAGTCTTGAGTTTTTCCAATGAGCCCGGCTCCACAACATCCGCGCGCATCCGGTAGGGGGAATTGCGGGAGCCGATTTCCTCGCCCGGCGTTTGGGCGGTTTTCGGTTCGCCCAAATCAATGGATGCTTTGATGCTCTCATCGAATACCGCCCAAGCATACCTGCTGGGTTTGACCGGATCATTAACGGTCACTTTTTCCGCCATCACCTGTGTGGAAACCCCTTGGCTATCCTGGCGGTTGGAAACCAGCTCGACCGCGTCGGGTTTGGTAGGCGCATTGGATGAGGCGTAATCAAGCTGCTTGGCGGTCTCGGGATTCGCCGTGGAAATTAACCAACGCTGAAATTTTTTCGTTTTTTGGTCATAAGGAGGAGGGGTCCCGCCAGTGGTGGGAGCCCAATGCCATCCTGCCCAAGTTCCGGTGAGGTGGGGTTGCGAGGCTGAAGGCACCACGGAAGAGGCAGGGGCCGACACGCTCGTGTCCGGTCCCATGGTTTTCTGCAGCTCGCCCAAGGCGATCATCAGCGCAAGCCGGGCATTGGCTCGGGCGGTGGCCATGGCTTCTTCGCGTCCGCTGGCGCGCACGGTGACCGTGGAAAGCGTCAACAGGCCGACCGCGATCAGCGTGAGCAGAATCATCAGCGACAGCGTCGCGACCAAGGCGAAGCCTTTGGTTTTGAGAGTTCGAAGACGGGTTTTCATGAATAGGCGGGTAGCTTGAAGGCAACGTACCGATGTGAATTGTATTTACAAATGAAATCCAATGCAGGGTCGGAAAAAAGTGTGGCGGGCAATTTCCCGGAACCGGACGGGACTGCAAGAAAGAAAAGGCGCGCCGCAGGGCGACCGCGCTTTGGGAAACCATGAATTCACCCCGTGAACCGAATCCCGAAATCCAATCGGAGGTTCGTTGCCCAAAGCGCAGGTCAACGACCGATGGATTTCTCTTATATATTCACGTCGATTTGCATCCGTTCGGCATCAGATTTCTAAGGCGGTGGCCTTGGAAGGGGCTCTGAAAGGGGTGATCGCGGGGGCTTTCGCTGAGGTTGTGTTTTTCGGTGGGGCGTTTTGGCGTGTTTTTGGGAGCGAAATTCGGCCGAGAGGCGCCGGAAAAATTTTTCCCATTCGTTCGGAAGCTCGGATGTGTGTGCTGTAAGTGTCGTGCAGAGAAAGGGTTGTGCGATTTTTTAGCCCCTGATTGATCGGGAAAATATTTTCAAATTAGGGCTTGTCAGATCCCTTCCCATCCCTATTTTCGCCGCCCCGCATTGCGACCCGGGTGTTTTGAACGCACCGGCTCGCCTACAGGGATCGATTTTATCGGGTGCAGCTCCGGACAAAAGGCTCCTGCGAAGAATTCGCCGGCGCTCGGATATGCACTCGAAGCTAGATGCAAATCCAGAACCACGCAGGATAACATGCCGACCATCAACCAGCTCGTTCGCAAAGGGCGCCTTACTCCGGCTGTAAAGTCGAAGTCGCCGGCTTTGGTGAACTGCCCCCAGCGCCGCGGCGTCTGCCTTCAGGTCATGACGCGCACGCCGAAGAAGCCGAACTCCGCGCTTCGTAAAGTGGCCAAGGTTCGTCTTACGAACGGCTACGAGGTGATCGCCTACATTGGCGGCGAAGGCCACAACCTCCAGGAACACTCCATCGTCCTCGTTCGCGGGGGTCGAGTGAAGGACCTTCCGGGTGTCCGCTACCACATCGTCCGTGGTTCCCTCGATACCCTTGGTGTCGATAAGCGCCGCCAAGCCCGCTCGAAGTACGGTGCCAAGCGTCCGAAGCCGGGCCAGGCCGCCGCTCCCGCCAAGGGCAAGAAGAAGTAAGCCTTCTTTCAACCGACTTTAACACCAACCGATTCCCGCCATGCCCCGCCGCAAGCGCGTTTTCACCAAGCCCGACCGTAGCGATCCTCGTTACGCCAGCCCACTCGTCGGCCATCTCATCAGCAAGGTCATGCGTGACGGCAAGCGTTCGCTCGCCCAGCGCATCGTTTATGCCGCGATCGACAAGGCCAACGAAGGCGTCGACACCGTCGACCCGCTCGAAGTCATCACCCGCGCGATCGAGAACTCCAAGCCGCGCGTCGAAGTGAAGTCCCGCCGTGTCGGTGGTGCCACCTACCAGGTGCCGCTCGAAGTCGCCGCCGATCGCTCCGAGTCGCTGGCGATGCGCTGGATCTGCACTTACGCCCGCAACCGCAAGGGCACTCCGATGCACGTCGCTCTGGCCAACGAGATCAAGGACGCGGCTAACAACCAAGGCAACGCCGTTCGCAAGCGCGACGACGTCCACAAGATGGCCCAGGCCAACCGCGCCTTCGCCCACTTCCGCTGGTAATCACAGCCGTCGCACTCACGGAAAACTCTCACTCAGCCGGTCTCCGGCACGCGTCGTGAATCCAAACAGTCCCAACCGCCAATACACGCTGGAGCGCACCCGAAATATCGGGATTGCGGCTCACATCGACGCGGGCAAGACGACCCTCACCGAGCGGATCCTGTTCTACACGGGCATGATCCACAAAATCGGCGAGGTTCACGACGGCGCTGCCACGACCGACTGGATGGAGCAGGAGCGCGAGCGCGGCATCACGATCACTTCGGCCGCCGTCACCACCGAGTGGTGGCAGCGCACCGAAGAGGGCGTGACCAAGCTTTTCCCGGAAGAAAAGCAGCGCATCAATATCATCGACACCCCCGGTCACGTGGATTTCACGGCCGAGGTGGAGCGCTCGCTCCGAGTGCTTGATGGCGCGATCGTCGTGTTCTGTGGCGTCGCCGGTGTCCAGCCCCAGACCGAAACGGTCTGGCGCCAGGCCACCAAATACCACGTGCCGCGCATCGTGTTCGTCAACAAGATGGACCGCACCGGCGCGAACTTCGACAACGTTTACCACGAGGTGAAGGAGAAGCTCGGCGCTACCGCCGCGCGCATTCTCATCCCGATCGGTGCCGAGGAACACCTTCGCGGCCAGATTGATGTGGTGAACCAGAAAGCGGTCTTCTATTCCGACAACGACAAGTTCGGCTCTACTTACACGGTGGCCGAGCTCGAGGGCGACCTCAAGGACCTGGCGGAAGAAGCCTACGCCGAACTGGTCGACATCGTCTCCAATGTGGATGACCAGCTTGGCGAGAAGTTCCTCATGGAGGAGCCGATCACTAAGGCGGATCTTAAAGCCGCCATCCGCCGCGCCACCATCGCGAACAAGCTCGTCCCTGTCGCCGGTGGCTCCGCTTTCAAGAACAAGGGCGTCCAGTATCTCCTCGATGCTGTCGTCGACTACTTGCCGAGCCCGCTCGATATTCCGGCGACCATCGGCATGGATCCCGATAACGAGGATCACAAGATCGAGGTCGTCACTTCCGACAACGAGAAGTTCGTCTCGCTCGCCTTTAAACTCTGGGCGGACAAGTTTGTCGGGAAGCTCGTTTTCTTCCGCGTCTATTCCGGCTCGATCAAGAAAGGCGACACCGTCTACAACCCCCGCACCCGCCGGTCGGAGCGCGTGGGTCGCCTGATCCGCATCCAGTCGAACGAGCACAAGGACGTCGACGCTTGCTACGCCGGTGACATCGCCGCGATGGTGGGCATCAAAAACGTCACCACGGGCGACACGCTCGCCGCCGAGAACTACGACGTCGTTCTCGAACCCCCGACTTTCCCGGAACCGGTCATTTCGATGGCCGTCGAACCGAAAACCAAGGCCGACCAGGAAAAACTGGCTCTCGCCCTCGGCCGCCTCTCGGAGGAAGACCCGACCTTCATGGTCAAGACCGACGAGGAAACCGGCCAGACCATTATTTCCGGCATGGGCGAGCTCCACTTGGAGATTATCGTCGATCGTCTCAAGCGCGAATTCAAAGTGGAGGCCAACACCGGCGCTCCGCAGATCGCCTACCGCGAAACCATCACCGCCGGCGCGTCCGGCGACGGCAAGCTGGTCAAGCAATCCGGTGGCCGCGGTCAATACGGTCACGTCCGGCTTGAGATGAAGCCGAACGAAAAGGGCAAGGGCCTCACCATCGAGAACAAGGTGGTCGGCGGCGAAATCCCGAAAGAATACATGAACGCCGTTTTCAAGGGCGTTCAGGAGTCGATGACCAACGGCATCATCGCCGGCTACCCGGTCATCGATGTCCACGTCGACATTCTCGGTGGATCCTACCACGACGTCGACTCCAACGAAAACGCCTTCACCATGGCCGCCATCTTCGCGATGAAGGACGGCTTCAAGAAGGCCAAAGCGATTCTCCTCGAGCCGATCATGGCCGTGGAAGTCTCCACTCCGGACGACTACCAGGGCGACGTGATGGGCGACCTCAACCGCCGCCGCGGTCAGATCCAGAACATGGAAACCAAGGGCAAGCTGGCCGTGATCCACGCCAACGTTCCGCTCAAGGAAATGTTCGGTTACTCGACCGACGTGCGCACCATCTCTTCGGGCCGCGCTTCGTATTCGATGACCCCATCGCATTTCGAGCAGGTCCCGAACAACATCGTCGAACAAATCGTCAGCGAGCGCGGCCATTGATTCGAGCCCGTTTTTCCCAACTCTCACGCACCTCACTCACACGCCATGGACAACCAGAAAATCCGCATCCGCCTGCGCGCTTTCGATCATCGCGCGATCGACCGTTCGGCCCAGGAAATCGTGGAAACCGCCAAACGCACCGGTGCCAAGGTGGCTGGCCCGATCCCGCTTCCGACCCGCATCGAGAAGTTCAGCGTCAACCGCTCGGTCCACGTCAACAAGAAGTCGGCCGAACAGTTCGAGATCCGCACCCACAAGCGCCTTCTCGACATCGTCGATCCGACCGCCCGCACCGTGGACGAGCTGAAGAAGCTCAACCTGCCGGCCGGCGTTGACATCACCATCCGCATCTAATCGCGGAGTTCGAATCCCACCTCTTTAATTCACAACTTTCTTTCGCCATGTCTCTCGGACTCCTCGGCAAAAAAATCGGCATGACCCGCCTGTTCGACCAACAGGCCGGCAGCATGATCCCCGTGACCGTCATCGACGTCTCCGGCAACACCGTGCTTCAGGTCAAGACCGCTGAAAAGGACGGCTACAGCGCCGTGCAAATCGGTTTCGACGACCAAAAGGAGCAGCGCGTGTCCAAGCCGGACCTCGGCCGCTTCAAGAAGGCCGGCTCCACGCCGAAGCGCTTCGTCAAAGAATTCCGCTTCAATGAAGCCGCTCCCGAAACCCACCCGGGTCTCGATCTGCTCAGCGCCGGCCAATGGGTCGACGTGATCGGCACCAACAAGGGTAAAGGTTTCCAAGGTGCGGTGAAGCGTCACGGATTCGGTGGTCTCAAGATGACCCACGGCTCCATGATGCACCGCCGAACCGGTGCGATCGGTTGCCGCTCCACCCCCGGCCGCGTCTGGAAGAACCAGAAGATGCCCGGTCACATGGGCGACGTGAAGAGCACCGTCCAGAACCTCAAGGTCGTGGCCGTCCGTCCTGAAGACGGCGTGATCCTCGTCTCCGGTGCGATCCCGGGCGCGAAGGGCAGCTACGTCACCGTCCGCCCCGCCAAGAAGAAGTCCGCTTGATCCGGACACTTCGCTGAACACCTCAACCGATTCCCGTAATGCCCGCGAAAGCCTTCACCGCTGAAGACGCCCAAGCAGCCAACGTCGTGCTCGTCGAAGCCGACCGTGGCGGCCAGGCCGTGCACGACCTCGTCACCGCTTACCGTGCGAACCGTCGCTCCGGTTCCGCCAACACCAAGACCCGTGGCGAAGTCCGCGGCAACAACAAGAAGATCTACAAGCAGAAGGGCACCGGTAACGCCCGTCACGGCGACAAGCGCGCCCCGATCTTCGTCGGTGGTGGCGTGGTCTTCGGTCCGCGTCCGCGCGACTACTCGAAGAAAGTCACCCGTGGCGTCCGCAAGCTCGCCTTGCGCCGCGTGCTCGGCGACCTCGTCCGCGACGCTTCGATCCACACCGTCGAGTCGTTCTCGATCGAAGACGGCAAGACCAAGTCCTTCGTTTCGACCATCGATTCACTCGTCCCGGCCGGCAAGGTCCTCGTCATCGCCAACAGCTTTGACGAAAAGACCTACCTCGCCGCCCGCAACGTCTTCTGGGCCCAGCTTGCCACGGCCTCCGACGTCAACGTCGAGCAACTCATCCTCGCCGATTCCGTCCTCCTTGTGGGTGACGCGATCAACACCCTCGCGCAGCGCACCGCCTGAACCCCGGACCCGACGCAAGACCATGAAAGACATTTACCAGGTCATCAAAAACGTCCACCTCAGCGAAAAGGCCACTCTTCTCCAGGAGACCAACAACGAGATCGTTCTCGTGGTCGACCGGAAGGCCAACAAGGTTGAGATCAAGCAGGCGGTCGAACAACTCTTCGGCAAAAAAGTCGAAGGCATCCGCACCTCCAACGTTGCCGGCAAGCTTAAGCGCCAGCGCCGTGCCGATGCCGGTCGCACCGCGCATTGGAAGAAAGCCGTTGTTCGCCTCAAGCAAGGCGAATCGCTCGATCTCGTCTAAACCGAGCGACCCACCTGAATCCCGCTAACACTCGAAACACACGAGTCATGCCTCTTCACAATCTCAAGCCCGTCACGCCTTCCGCGCGCTACATGTCCCTTCCTTCGTTCGAAGAAGTGACCAAGAGCACGCCGGAAAAGAGCCTGCTCGAACCGCTCAAGCGCAGCGGCGGCCGTAACAACACCGGTCGCATCACCTGCCGCCACATCGGCGGTGGCCACAAGCGCCACTATCGCCTTGTGGACTTCAAGCGCCGCAAGTTCGACGTCCCGGCCACCGTGGTTGGTATCGAATACGATCCGAACCGCACCTGCCGCATCGCCCTGATCCAGTATCAGGACGGTCAGAAGTCCTACATCTTGGCTCCGGCCGGTCTGGAAGTCGGTGCCACCGTGGTGTCCGGCGCCAATGCCGCCCCCAAAGTCGGCAACGCGATGCCACTCAAGAGCGTGCCGCTCGGCACCTCGATCCACAACATCGAGCTGACGCCCGGTGCAGGTGGGAAAGTCGCCCGCGCCGCCGGTCAGCTTGCCGTTCTTTCCAACCGCGAAGGCGGCTGGGCCCTGGTCAAGATGCCTTCCGGTGAAATCCGTCGCTTCAGCGAAGAGTGCTTCTGCACGATCGGTGCCGTCGGTAACCGCGACCACATGAACGAATCGTCCGGCAAGGCCGGCCGCACCCGCTGGCAGGGCGTTCGTCCGACCGTTCGCGGTATGACGATGAACCCGGTCGACCACCCGAACGGTGGTGGTGAAGGCCGCTCGAAGTCCGGTGGTGGTCGCCAACACCTTCTCAGCCCGTGGGGTCACGCCAAGGGCCAGAAGACCCGCAAGAAGAAGAAGCCGACCAACGCCTTCATTGTGGAATCCCGCCACAAGGCCAAGCGCTAATCCGGATCTCGTTTAACCGAACATTTCACGACAGCCATGCCACGCTCGCTCAAAAAAGGTCCGTTCGTCGACCAGAAGCTCCTTGAGAAAATCGACGCTACCGCCGAAGCCGGTTCTGATCGCAAGCCGATCAAAACCTGGAGCCGCAAGTCGATGATCACCCCCGACTTCGTCGGCCATAACTTCCTCGTTCACAACGGCAAGACCTTCGTCCCCGTCTACGTGACCGAGAACATGGTCGGCCACAAGCTCGGTGAATTCTCGCCGACGCGCCTGTTCCGCCAGCACGGCGGCATCGGCAAGAAATAAGCCGTTCTACGTTTCGCTCCCATGCGTCTTACCCGGTCATTCCAACCGCACTTCGCCGCAGCCCTCGGGCTGCTGGCAGGTGTGGCGGTGTGCCCGGCGCAGGACGCACGGGTGGCCGAACTGGAACAACGGGTCAGCGCGCTGGAAGAACGCAATCAAGTTCTCCAACGCAGCCTCGCCGAGGCGAATCGAAGCGAAAAGCAGGCTTCGGAACAATTGGCCCAGGTGCGCACGCGCCTCGAAGTCCTCGGCAAAAATCTTTTGGATGGCGGCGAAGATCGCCGCGTCGATGCCGCCACCGATCTTCTGCTCGCCAACGAACGTCTCAACGAGCTTCAGGGCGCGTCCACGCGCCTTGCCTCCGCCGTCACGAATTACCTCCGCCAAGCGGTGGTTTCCGACCCCGCGGCCCGGCTTGAAGTAGAAACTTCGTTACGCAAGCTTGACGCCCAGCTGGGATTAAGGCAGAAGCCGCGCCCCGATGTCCGGACCGGTAGCCTGCAGCAGGCGAAAATTGTCAGCATCGATCAGGAAAGCGGATTGCTGGTTCTGAATGTCGGGGAAGCCGAAGGCGCCCGCATCGGAATGAGCTTCCAACTCTCCCGAGCCAACCAACCTTATGGCAAAGCCATAGTCGCCGACGTCCGCAAGGCCGTCAGCGGCGCCTTCGTCGATCATCTCGACCGCACGTCAGAAACCGCCCGTCTCGGCGACACCGCCATCCTTGAGACACAACCGTAACCTTTCGCCGAAACCACCCACTTTCACGACGATGGAAGTCAAGAGCACCACCAAGTATGTCCGTCTTTCGCCGAAGAAGGCGCGTGACGTTGCCCGGGAAATTCAAGGTCTCCCCGTGTCGAGCGCGCTCGATATTCTGACCTACACCCCCAAGAAGGCCGCCGCCCTCATCAGCAAGACCCTCAAGACCGCCATCGCGGACGCCGAGCACAATTTCTCGCTCGATACCAACACGCTCGTCGTGAAGGAAGCGACCATTGGCATCGGTCCGGCGATCAAGCGCTTCAAGCCGCGCGCCAAGGGTTCCGCAGGTGGCATCCGCAAGCCCACCAGCCACATCTTCATCACTCTCACCGGTTCCGCTCCGGAGAAAAAACAGCGAGCGCCCCGCAAGGCCGCCGCCAAGAAGGTCGAGAAGACCGAAGAAGGCGCCGCCGAAGAGCAGGCCTGATCAATTTAAAGAACGTTTCACCACGCACCGACCATGGGCCAGAAAGTCAATCCGATCGGATTCCGCCTCGCCGTCAGCAAAGACTGGCGCTCCAAGTGGTTCGCCACGGGCAAGGATTTCAGCACGAAGTTGCATGAAGACCTCGCCATCCGCAGTTACCTCAAGCGACGTCTCCAGAGCGCCGCTCTCGCGAAGGTCGTCATCGAACGTGCGTGGAACAGCGTCCGCGTCACGCTTCACACCTCCCGCCCGGGCCTGATCATCGGCCGCCAAGGCAAGGACATCGAAGTGATGACCCGCGAGATCAACGCGCTTTGCAACGGTGCCCAAGCCAAGGTCGACATCGTGGAAATCCGCAAGCCGGAACTCGACGCCCAGCTCATCGCCGAGCAGGTCGCGGTTCAGCTTGAACGCCGTATCAGCTTCCGCCGTGCGATGAAGCGCGCCGTGCAGACCGCCATGGACTTCGGTGCCGAAGGCATCCGTATCCGTTGCGCCGGTCGTCTCGGTGGTGCCGACATCGCTCGCTCCGAGTGGTATCGCGAAGGCAAAGTGCCGCTTCAGACGCTGCGCGTGCCGCTCGACTACGGCTTCGCCGAAGCCCGCACCCTCTACGGCGTCATCGGCGTCAAGTGCTGGGTGAACAAGAAGGAGGACGATTCCCGTCCGTCCGGCCGCGGTGAGCGCTCCGAGCGCGGCCCGCGTGAACCACGCCGCGACAATCGCGGTGACCGTGGCGACCGTCGTCCGCCGCGCAACAACGGCTGATCCAGCCATCACTTTCGAACGAACCCCGAACATTTCCCCAGGAGGACTGAGCCATGCCCTTGATGCCCAAACGAACCAAGTTCCGCAAGAGCCACCGCGGCAGCCGATCCGGCAACGCGTCGAGCGGAACGACCGTCGCGTTCGGCGACTTCGGTCTCCAGACCGTTGATCGCGGCTGGATGACCAACCGCCAAATCGAAGCCTGCCGTATCGCGATCAACCGTTACCTGAAGCGTAAAGGCAAGGTGTGGATCCGCATTTTCCCGCACAAATCCGTCACCGCCCGTCCGCCGGAAACCCGAATGGGTAAAGGTAAAGGCTCCGTCGAGTTCTGGGTGGCCGTTATCCGCCCCGGCAACATGCTTTTCGAAGTCGCCGGTGTGCCCGAATCTCAAGCCCGTGAAGCGATGCGCCTGGCTTCCTACAAGCTGGGTATCCGCACCCGCTTCGTCGTCCGCAACCCGCACGCCTGAAGCGGAGCCCACTAACACCGAACGATTCCCGATCCCATGGCCAAAAAGACCAAGGAAATCTCCGAGCTCACCGCCGCCGAGCTTGAGCAACGCTTGCGCGAACTGAAGCACGAAGGCCTCAACCTCCGCTTGCAGCAGGCGACCGGCCAGCTTGAGAACCCGGCTCGCATTCGTGCCGTGCGCCGCGAGTCCGCTCGCGTTCTCACCGCGCTCACCGCCAAGAGCAACGCCTAACCTCAGATCCCCATGAGCGAAACCACTTCCCAGGACTCCCGTCCGCACTTGCGCAAGACTCGCGTCGGCGTTGTCGTCTCCACCAAGATGGACAAGACGATCGTCGTCGAGCACGTCGCTCGCGTTCCTCACCCGAAGTTCAACAAAATCGTCAAGCGCTCGAAGAAGTACTACGTGCATGACGAAAAGGGTGAAGCCGCCGTTGGCGACCGCGTTCGCATCGTCGAAACCCGCCCGTTGTCGAAGCTGAAGTGCTGGAACCTCGAGCAGGTCCTCTCGCACTAATTCGGATTCTCCATGACCGGGCGCAAGCCGTCCGGTCATTTTTCCTACCCACTCCTCACCACCTTTCCCGCCATGATCCAGATGGAAACCAAGCTGACGGTCGCCGATAACACCGGTGCCCGCAGCGCGAAAATGATCGGCGTTCTGGGCAAACGCACCCGCATCGCCAACGTCGGCGACGTGATCACCGCCCACATCCGCGACTCGATCCCGACCGCCTCGGTCAAGAAGGGCTCCGTCGTAAAGGCCGTGATCGTGCGCACCGCCGCTCCGATCCGCCGTTCCGACGGTTCCGTCCTCCGCTTCGACGGCAACGCGATCGTCATCATCGACAAGGACAACAATCCTCGCGGCACCCGTATCTTTGGACCAGTCGCCCGCGAACTTCGTGAAAAACAGTTCATGAAGATTGTTTCGCTTGCGCCGGAGGTTCTTTGAGTTCACTTCCAGCCCCTCCTTTTCCATGAAGAGTCACGTCAAAAAAGGCGACGAAGTCGAAATCATCGCCGGCAACCATAAAGGCAAGCGTGGCACGGTCCTTTCCGTGAACGCCGTCAAAGGCCAGGTCGTCGTCGAAGGCGGCCGCAAGATCAAGAAGGCCGTGCGCCGCTCCGAGAAGAACCCCGATGGCGGTCTTCAGGAAGTCGACGGTCCTGTCCACCTCTCCAACGTTAAGAAGTTGGGTTGATTTCCCGCGAGGGAAACGACCCGCGCTTAAGCGCAACCTGAACCAAGCGCTGACCCGCTAAATACATGAGCACACCGAATCTGCTGAAGCAGTACAAAGAAAAGGTGGCGCCAGCTTTGAAAGAGAAGCTCGGCTACGCCAATCCGCACCAGGTGCCTCGCCTCGAGAAAATCGTGGTGACCTCCTGCATGGGCAAATCGCCAGACCGTAAGCTCGCCGTGGACGACGCCGTCGTCGAAATCGGCAAGATCACTGGTCAGAAGCCGTCGATCACTTTCTCGAAGAAGGCTGTTGCCAACTTCAAGCTCCGCGAGAATGAGGCCCTTGGAGCCCGTGTCACCCTTCGTGGCACCCGCATGTGGGAGTTCCTCGACCGCTTCATCAACATCACCGCCCCGAACATCCGCGACTTCCGCGGTATTTCGTCGAAGTCTTTCGACGGCAAGGGCAACTACGCGGTCGGTTTCAACGACCAGTCGATTTTCCCGGAAATCGAACTCGACCAGATCAAGCGCCAGATCGGCTTTGACTTGATCTTCGTCACCACCGCCAAGACCGACGACGAAGGCCGCGAGCTGCTCCGTGCGCTCGGTCTGCCGTTCCGCGATTCCAAGAAGGCCGAAGGCGAAGCCGCTGCCTGAGAACCCCGATCCGACTAAGAAAGACCTGACACCATGGCAGTTCTCACCGACCCGATTTCCGATTTCCTCACGCGTTTGAAGAACGCTTGCCGCGCTGGCAATGAGGAATTCACCGCTCCGTTTTCCACGATCAAGGCGAACATCGCCAAGATCCTTCAGGAAGAAGGCTACATCTGGAACTACGAAGTCGTCACCGGCGACCGCGCCGAACTGAAGGTTAAGCCGAAGTTCATCGACGGCCGCCCGGTTCTGACCGACCTCAAGCGCATCTCCAAGCCCGGCCGTCGTCACTACGTCGGCGGCGACGAGATCCCGCGCGTTATGTCCGGCCTCGGCATCTCCATCCTTTCGACCTCGAAAGGCGTGATGACCGGCGGCACCGCCAAGCGCCATAACCTCGGCGGCGAGCTTCTCGCCATCGTTTGGTAATTTTTCAACTCGAACTAAGGAACCATCACCATGTCACGAGTTGGTCTCAAACCAATCGCTCTTCCTGAAAAGGTCGCCGTCAAAGTCGACGGTGCCGATGTGACCGTCGAAGGTCCGAAGGGCAAATTGAACTTCGCGCTTCCCGAAGGCATCACCCTCGCCGCCGAAGGCAGCGAAGTGATCGTCTCCCGCGTCAGCGAATCCCGCCAGCACAAGGCGCTTCACGGCACCGCCCGCAGCCTGATCAATAACATGATCATCGGCGTTTCGAAGGGCTTCGTGAAGGACCTCGAAATCCAGGGCGTGGGTCTCCGCGCCGCCGTCAAAGGCACGGAAATCGACCTTTCGCTCGGCCGCTCCCATCCGCTCCTTCACCCGATCCCGGCCGGCCTCACCGTTACGGTGACCGACAACACCAAGATCAAGGTGGAAGGCATCGACAAGCAACTCGTCGGCCAGTTCGCCGCCGAGGTCCGCGGTTACTACCCGCCTGAGCCTTACAAGGGCAAAGGGGTGCGTTACGTGGGCGAATACGTCCGCCGCAAGGAAGGCAAGAGCGTTGGCAAATAACGCAACGACGAACGAAACCACGAACCGATCCACTCCAGATGAGCAAGATCAACCGCAAGGAAATCCGCCGTCGCATTCACGCCCGCATCCGCAAGAAGGTTGTCGGCACCACGTTGCGTCCGCGCCTCGCCATTCACTACTCGAACCAGCACGTTTACGCGCAGGTTATCGACGACAGCATCGGCTGCACGCTGGTCGCCGCCTCCACCCTCGACAAAGAGATGGAGAACGCTTCTTCCAACATCGCTTCAGCCGAGAAGGTCGGCAGCCTGATCGCCCAGCGCGCCAAGGCCGCCAACATCAGTGCCGTGGTCTTTGACCGCGGTGGTCACCTCTACCACGGCAAGGTCAAGGCCCTCGCCGAGGCTGCCCGTGAAGCCGGCCTTCAGTTCTAACGCACTTTAATTGTGAGCAATCCAGAAAATCAATCCGCTGCTCCGGCTCCGGCTCCCGCTCCACAAGGCGACCGCAATCCGCGCGGCCAAGGCCCAGGTCAGGGTCGCGGCTTCGGCGGCCAAGGCCGCGGTGGCTTCGGTGGCCCTGGTGGTGATCGTGGCCGTGGCCGTGGTCCCCGCCGCGATGATCGTGCCCAAGCCGCCGAGTCGGAAGGCCCGCAACTCGCCGAGAAGGTCGTCTTCATCAATCGTTGCGCCAAGGTCGTCAAAGGCGGCCGCCGCTTCAGCTTCTCCGCGCTCGTCGTCGCCGGCGACAAGGAAGGCAAAGTGGGTCTCGGTTTCGGCAAGGCCAAGGAAGTCGCCGATGCGATCAAGAAGGCCAGCGAGATCGCCAAGAAGGCGCTCAAGCCGGTGAACCTCGTCAACGGCACCATCCCGCACGAAATCGTCGCCGAATTCGGTGGTGGCAAGGTGCTCCTCAAGCCCGCCTCTCCAGGTACCGGTATCATCGCCGGTGGTGGTGTCCGCGCCGTCTGCGAAGCGGTCGGCATCCGTGACGTGCTCGCCAAGTCGATGGGCTCGTCCAACCATGCCAACGTGGTGAACGCCACTCTGAAGGCTCTGTCCCAGCTCCGCACCCGCGACCAGATTCTGGCTTCCCGCGGTAAGCAGAAGAAGGAAAAGGCCATCTGAGCCATACGGAACTCCAACTTCCCCATAGGAAATGAAATTTCACGAACTCAAGCCGAACAAGGGTGCCAAGCACCGTGTGAAGCGCCTCGGTTGTGGCGAAAGCTCCGGCCACGGCAAGACTTCCGGCAAAGGCAACAAGGGCCAAAACGCTCGTTCCGGCGGCTCCGTCCGTCCGGGCTTCGAAGGCGGCCAGATGCCGATCCATCGTCGTCTGCCCAAGAAGGGCTTCAACAACTACGAATTCCGTGACGTGGTCGCGGTGGTGAACCTCGACGACCTCGAGGCCAACTTCGATGACGGTTCCGTCATCGACATTGCGATCCTTCGCGCCGCCGGCTTCATCAACGGTCGTTTCGACAAGGTGAAGGTCCTCGGCAACGGCACTCTCACGAAGAAGCTTACGATCACGGTTGACGCGGTCAGTGCTTCCGCCCGTGAGAAGATCGAGAAGGCTGGCGGCACGATCACCGCCTGATCCTCCCGACATCCTCTGTCTTTTACCGGCGAGGAAGCGCTTGCGCGCTTCCTCGTCGTGTTTATAAAGCGCGCGTTCATTTTTTCTTTTTCCCCATGATTTCTGCGTTTGCGAACACTTGGCGGATTCCCGAACTCCGGGACCGTATTCTTTTCACGCTGGCGATGATCATCATCATCCGCTTGGGCGTTCACGTCACCTTGCCGGGTGTCGATGGCACCGTGATCAAGGCCTACATGGACAGCTTGGCCAAAATGGATCCGACGAATGCCGCGGCCGGTCTCACCGCCATGTTGCAGATTTTCTCGGGCGGCGGCTTGCAGCAGGCCGGGATTTTCGCTCTCGGCATCATGCCTTATATCTCCGCGTCGATCATGATCCAACTCATGACCGCGGTGGTGCCCAAAATGGCTCGCCTTGCCCGCGAGGACAATGGTCGCCAGAAGATCACCCAATACACGCGTTACCTCACGATCGGCATCGCGGTGGTGCAGGGTTACTTCGTGTCGCGCACCCTGCTGCATCCGGAAACCATGCCCTATTTGCAGGGCATTAAAGACTTTGGCGTGCTCGTGCCGGATCCTTCGCTGCTATGGCAGGTGCTGGTGACGGTCACCACGGTGGCGGGAACCATGCTGCTGATGTGGATCGGCGACCAGATGACCGAACGCGGTATCGGCAATGGCACCTCGATCATCATTACCGTGAACATCATCGCCTCGCTTCCGGGTGCGTTGGTTCAGGCGTGGCGCTACTTCGTGACCGGTGACGTGGCGACTGGCGGTGCGAATCCATTTCGCGCGCTGTGGATGGTTGGCCTGATTGTTCTGTTGCTCGTCGTGATCGCGGGAACCATCTCATTGACCCAAGCGCAACGCCGCATCGCGGTGCAATACGCCAAGCGCGTGGTCGGTCGGAAGCAGTTCGGTGGTCAAACCCAGTATTTGCCGCTCAAGGTGAACTACGCGGGGGTGATGCCCATCATCTTCGCCTCGGCCGTCCTTTCTCTTCCACCGATGATGTTGGGCTGGATGTTCCCGAACGCCGGTTGGGCTACCAAATTGCAAAACGCGCTCACCGGACAGGGCACGCCCTATTATGTTTTAGGCGCTTTGTTCATCTTCTTCTTCTCCTACTTCTGGGTGGCGACGATGTTCCAACCGTCCCAAATCGCGGAAGACCTGAAGCGCAACGGCGGCTACGTTCCCGGCGTGCGTCCGGGCAAGCCGACGGCTGACTTCCTCGACTTCACGATGACCCGCCTGACTTTCGCGGGCGCGATCTTCCTCACGCTCACCTTCGTGCTTCCGGCCCTGGTGGGTGCGTTCACCGGCCTCCAGCCAGGTTCGTTGATCCTCCAATTCTTCGGCGGCACCAGCTTGCTGATTTTGGTCGGTGTCGTTCTCGACGTGATGCGCCAGGTGGAAACCCAACTCATCCAGAAGCACTACGACGGCTTCCTGCGCAAAGGAAAGGTGAAGGGCCGTTACGACCGTCTCGCCCAAACCGGTGCGGCGGCTTCGAAGACCGCCTTGGTTTACCTCTGGACCGTGGTGGCCGTTCTGGTCGTCGTCGGCGGAGCGGTTTGGATCTACAACAAGTCGCACTAAACGGCTTTGTCTATGTCGCCCCGTGTCGTCTTGCTCGGCCCGCCGGCCTCCGGCAAGGGGACGCAGGGGCGGCGACTGGCCGAGTCTCTCGGCCTCGCCTACCTCAGCACGGGAGCGTTATTGCGCGAAGCGGTGGAGGAAATGACGCCGCTGGGGCGTGAGGCGAAACCGATTCTCGATCGCGGCGGCTATTTACCCGACTCGTTGATGTGCCCGATTCTGGGCGAGTGGTTGGCGCGACAATCGGGGGGCTGGGTGCTCGATGGTTTCCCGCGCAGTTTGCCGCAGGCTGAATTCTTGGATGCTTGGCTGGCTTCCCACGGGCAAAAACTCGATCGCGTGATCGCGCTTGAGGCCCCGATGGAAGAATTGCTGCGCAGGATCCGGGGACGCGTCGAATGTCCCGAATGCCGTTGGTCCGGCCAGGTCGATCAACTGGACGCGGAGGGGAGTTGCCCGGTCTGTCACCAACCGGCCGCCCGCCGGCCCGATGACGACGAAACGAACTTCCGCAGTCGTCACGCGGCCTACGAAACGCTCGCATTGCCTTTGGTCGGCTATTACGAATCCCGCGGAATCGTCAGCCGTTGCGACGCCACTGCGTCGGCCGACGAAGTCGCCTCCCGTATCCTTCATCTTTTCGTTCCCTCTTCGGAAGCACGGTGATCCGTTTCCGATTTCCCCCATTTTTCGTCATGGCTCGTCACAACCGCATCCCGATCAAATCAGCGCGCGACATCGAAAAGATGCGTGAAGCCGGAGCCGTGGCTTCCGCGGTGTTGCAGGAACTCGCCAAAGCCGTCGAGCCCGGTCGAACCACGGGCGAGATCGACAAGCTGGCGGCCGAACTGATCCGCCAACACGATGCGAAAAGCGCGTTTCTCGGTTATCGCGGCTTCCCCGGCCAAATCTGCATTTCGGTGAACGAGGAAATCGTCCACGGCATCGGAGGCGCGCGCCGCATTCAGCCGGGCGATATCGTGAAAATCGATGTCGGGGTGGTGAAAAGCGGCTTCATCGGCGACAACGCCACCACGGTGGCGGCGGGCGAGATTCCGCTGGAAACGAAGCGTTTGCTCGCGGCGACCGAGGAGTCGTTGTTCGTGGCCATTTCCCATGCCCGAGCGGGACGCCGGCTCTCCGACCTCTGCGGGTCCGTGGAAGAGCACGTTCGTCCGCTGGGTTTCACGGTTGTACGCGAATTCGTCGGTCATGGCGTCGGTCGCAAACTCCATGAAGAACCGCAGATTCCGAACTATCGTCCGGCGGGCAAGAGCCCGATTCTGATGCCGGGCATGACCTTGGCGATCGAGCCGATGGTCAACGAAGGCCGCCCGGGCGTTCGCATCCTCGACGATGGTTGGACGGTCATCACCGAGGACCGCAAGGCGTCGGCGCACTTCGAACACACCGTGCTGGTCACCGACGGCGAGCCGGAGATTTTGACCTGGCGTCCGCGCGAAGCGACGCCGGAACTGCTGGGTATTTCGATGTGAGCTGTTCGCGAAGTTGCCATGACCGGTCCGGCCGGTATGGTGTCGCTCCTCGCCCGCCATGACGCCGTTCCTGCGCAAACTTCTCGGCATGAACTGGATGCTCGTGCTGCTGATGTACGGGCTGCTGATTTTCGGCGTGTTCATGATCGAGAGCGCGGCCCGCCATTTGCCGGGAGGTGGTCAGCATTTCTCTGAATTGCAGAAATACTGGGTTTTGGCCGGCACCGTGGTGTTTTTCGGAGCGGCGTTGATCGATTACCGTTGGATCCGTTGGCTCGGTTTGCCGTTTTACGGGGTGGGCATCGTTTTGATGTTAATGGCCATGGTGAAAGGCGATGCGGTTCACCGCTTGTCGTTTGGCGGGCTTAGTTTCCAGCCGGTCCAATTGGGCATTTCCTCCGGCATCCTGTTGATCGCGTGGCTGGTGCATGATTTGCCGAAGCTGCATCCTTGGTTCGGGCTGCCGTTCGTCAGGGTGGGGTTGATTGGCGTGCTCTCCGCAATTCCATGTCTGATCGCTGTTAAAATGGGCGACATGGGTTCCGCGCTGGTGTGGATGCCGGTGGTGGTGGTGGCGCTGCTGATTGGCGGCGTACCGTTTCGTTACCTGTCGTTCATGGCGTTGGTAGGAATCGCCATGTTGCCCTTGGTGTATTTCGTGGTGCTGCCCAACGTTTCGAAACGCGGCCCGGAGCGCATCGATCTTTGGCTGCGGATGGTGCAAGGCCGCGAGGTGGACATCAGCGGCGAAGCCTACGCACCGCACAACGTGACCATGGCGGTCGGCAAGGCCGGTTGGAAAGGGGTCGGCTGGAACGCTCCGGCGGAGAAGGGATCGCTTCAGGCTCGGAGATTCATTCCATGGGAAACCGCGCACAACGACTTCATCTTCGCGGTGATCGCGGAAGAACTTGGGTTTCGCGGCAGCTTGCTCTTGATCACCGCGTTCGCGTTGCTGCTGATGCAGTGCTTGTTCGTGGCGTTTTACAGTCGCGACGGCTTGGGGCGGCTATTGGTCTGTTTGGTCGTGGCCCTCTTTTTCGCTCACATTTTCGAAAACATCGGCATGTGCGTGCTTTTGCTGCCGATCACCGGAATTCCGCTACCCCTGATTAGTTACTCGGGCACGTTCGTGGTGATCTGCATGTTCCTGCTCGGCTTGGTGCAAAGCGTCTGGGTGCACCGGAACGCTTTGACCGAATCGGACGAGGAAGAGGCGACCGCTTGAAGCCGCCGCTATAGCTCGCGGACGTGAATCGTGACTTGGCGGATCGTGCCATCGCGCGGGTCGGTGGCCGCGAGAACGTGGGTGCCGGGGACGAGCCGGGCGAGCGGTTCGGAGCCGTTCGAATCGAGCGCCAAGGTGGGCGACGACCAGCGGGCGACTCCCGGCAGATTGCTCGCGAGGCGGAGGGTTTTGCCGCCCGAGGGGAGTTCCGGATCGAGCAGGCAAACGACGCCATCGGCCGGAGCGAGGATCTTCAGCGGTTCCGGCGCGGGGCGATCGCAGGCGAGCGAGAAGTCGTGGCGACGAAGGTTGGCGGAGCTGGCGAACCATTCGCCGAAGGACGCGTCGAGCAATGCTTTGCCTTCCGGGTCATAATCGGCGGCTGAGGCGAACAAGGGTAGCGACGTTTTCGGACACCATTCGGTTTTCCCCCGTGGGTCGGCGGGATCGGTCAAGCGATGACCGGTGCGTGGATCGATTCGGATCGTGGCGACTCCACTTGGAGGTTCGAACCAAGCGGGCGATTGATCGCGATGCAGTCGAACCATCGTGCGATGGAAAATCGGCCCCGCGCCCGCGACGCCGGAAAGCCCGCCGAGCGGGGTTTGGTCGAAGTTGCCGGCCCAGACGCCGACGGTGAACTCGGGGGTGAAACCGATGCACCAGTTGTCGTGGAAGTCCGACGAGGTGCCGGTTTTCACCGCGCAACGGAAAGGAAGCTCAAGCGGACCGTGCCTGCCGAAGCTCGGCGCTCGCGCGTCGGGATCGGCGAGAATATCGGCGATCAAATAGGTCGCCACTGGATCGCATAGCCTGCGGGGTTTTCCCGCCGGGGCGGTGGAGAACAAACGGGGAGGGAGGTGATCCCCGCCGCGAGCGAGCGTGGCATAGGCATTCGTCAGCTCCAGCAGGCGGACCGGCGCGTTGCCGATCGTCAGGCCAAGACCGTCCTGAGTGGGGTGATCGCCTAACGTCGTCAGGCCGAGATCGGTCAACAACCGGTGAAGAGACGCGGGACCGCCCAGCAGGTTGAGTTCGCGCATCGCCGGGACGTTGAGCGAGCAGGCGAGGGCGGTGCGGATGGAAACCGGGCCGCGATGCGTGCGGTCGAAATTCGCGGGCAAATCGAGTCCCTCGGGCGTGCGGAAACGCGTGGGCACGTCGGCGAGAATCGAGCCGGGGAATTGTCCGGCGCGTTCGAAACCGAGCAGGTAAGTGAATGGCTTGAGTGTGGAACCGGGCGAGCGCGGGATCCATGTGCCATCGATTTGCCCGCCTCGGGGATCATGCCAATCGCCTGAAGTGACGAGCGCGAGGATTTCGCCCGTTGGGTTGTGCAATACGACGACCGCGGCGTGATGGAGGTTGGCGGTGCGGAGAGCGTTGAGTTCTTCGGTGACGATGGATTCGACGTCGTGCTGGAGATCGAGGTCGAGAGTGGTGGCGATTGCGGATTGCGGATTGTGAATTGCGGATTGGGCAAGAAGCCAGGGCGCGGCGGATTTTTCGCGAAGCGGGCGAAGGTTGAGCGGTTCGTTGCGGCTGAGCACGAGACGCTTTGGATCGAGGACGCCGGTTTTTTCCAGGCGATCGAGGATCGTATCGCGTCGCTGCAAAGCAGCAGCCGGACGCTTGATCGGATTGAGTCGCGTGGGGGCCTGGGGCAAACCGGCCAGCAGCGCGCATTCGGCGAGCGAGAGATCGGCGAGCGGCTTTTGGAAATAGAAGCGGGCGGCTTCCGCGGGGCCGACCCGGCGGTTGCCGTAGTCGAGACGGTTCAAGTAGGCGATGAGGATCTCGTCTTTGCTGCGGGTCATTTCCAGCCTTCGTGCTCCGAGCGACTCGCGCAGCTTCGCGGCGAGGGTGCGTTTGCAAGGCGGGCTGGAAATTTTAACGAGCTGCTGGGTGATGGTCGACGCGCCGGAAACGACGCGTCGATGCGCGGCGAGATCCTTGACCGCGCGCATCCCGGCCAACGGGTCGATGCCGCCGTGATGGCGAAAGCGCTTGTCTTCCGCCGCCAGCGTGCAGGCGATGAAATCCGACGGCAGATCGGCCAGCGAAACGGTTTCCGCGCGCGTGGCGTCGGGCAAGGTCAGGCGGTGGATCGGTCTGCCGTGGCGATCGAGCACGACGGGCGAAACGGGTGCCGCGCCCGAAAGGCCTTCGGGCAACGGCACGGCGAAGGGCAGGGCGAACCAAACGGTCGCCCACACGGCCGCGAGCGCGAGCGGCAAAGTCACGCGCTTGCGGCGGAGGAAACGAAACGGTTTCACATGGGGAACGCCGCGTGAATGCGGCGCGGTGTTTCATCGGGTTTTGAACACGCGTGACGCCGAGAGGGCGAAGTTTTCCGGATCGTACATCGACTCCACCTTCGCCACGGGGGCGATCGCTTCGCCCGGCACGGTGCAACGGGCGAGGTAGGTGACGTGATAGGTGCCGCTGCGCCAGACCCGGTCGACGAAAAACACGGCGCGATCGCTCCGCAGTTCGCTGTGAGAAACCGTCCAGTTGTTTTCACTGGTGGAGACGCCGCTGGCGGCGCGCTGGCTTGCGAAGTCGCTGTTCACGGTTTCGAAGATCGCGGGCAGCGGATCCTCCACCACGACGTAGCGCGTGTCATCGCGCGGCAAGGTGACGCGCAAGGTCACGCGGATGAGATCGCCCACGGCCGGGCGATCCAGCGGTTCGATCGATCCATCCGGTTTCACCCGTTCGTAGAAACGAGTTACTTCCAGACCGTTGCGGCCCACCGGCTGTTGCGGTTCGATTTTCGGTTTGGCGGCGAGGTTCGCGCGCAGGAAGGCGACGGCATCGCTTTGGATCACCGGAATCGTACCGGAACCGAGTTCGAGTTTCCGGCTCGCCGACGGGTGTTCGGAATCGAGCGTGATCTTTTCGCCATCGATTTGAATGGCGATGGTGTCATCCCGATCCGCTTCGCCTTCGGCATAGTTCGCTAGAGCGAGTAAACTCCAACCGTTCACCCAGGTCGTACGCCATTCGCCGTAAGGATTCCGGTCGCGGAACATGCGATCGATCGAACGGGTCGTTTCGGGCGCTTCCGGATCAATCCGGCTCCATGCCAACAGCGTGAGCGCATCGTCGGGATTGTAGGTCATCCAGGAATCGTCTTTCGCTCGGAACGGTTTGGTTGAACGCAACACGGTGGCGGCTTCGGTTTGGGAGTTGTCGCCTTCCCCATCGGCGATCGCGAGAGCCAGGAAGCAACGCGACCGTGGCGAAAGTTGCTCCAGGCGATCGCGCAAGAGGTTGAGGTAGGACGACTGCGGCTTGCCCGCGAGCGACAGCACCCAGAGGCCGCGAGTCGCGCTTTCCATGTCCCAAGGCGAGCGCAGATCGGAAACTCCACGCAACGAATTGATCAGATCGTTGCACAAGCCTTCCACCGCGCTGTCGGGAACGCTCGCACCGGCTTCGCGTGCGAGGACGAGGCCGAGTCCCGCATAGGAGGTCGCCCAATCGACGCGTTCGCGATTGCCAGGCCAATAGGTAAATCCTCCCGTCGGCAGTTGCATCGACAGCAAACGATCGGCTCCTTTTTGAATGGCGGTTTCGACCTTCTTATCGGACACGGAAGCGAAGCGAGGCACATACGGTTTCAACGCCTCGACCGCGAGCCACGGCATCAGCGACGAGGTCGTTTGTTCGACGCAGCCATGCGGGTAGCTCAGCAGGTAGTCGATGGAACCGGCGGCTTCGAGCAGCAAGGAGCGCGAGAATTCCAGATCGAGCGTTCCTTTGCCGTCGAGCAACTTTGGATCGAGCAAGCGCTTCAAATCCGTTCCGTCCCCGGTGTCGAGCTTCACCAGTTTCGCCTGGCGGAGCAACGGCATCGGGTAGTTCACGGGAAAGCGGGTCTCCACCGAATCGGACAGCTTCTTCGCGATCACCGGGGTGAGAGTGGTGTTCTCCAACGAAACCGGCTCGGCGCGGAAGGTCAGCACCGCTTCGCCCGTGGCTTCGACCGCGATGGGAAACGGCACGGTGGCAGAGGCGCCCGCCGCAAGCGTAACAGTGCGGGTGGTTTCATCGAGCGCGCGGCAAACCGGCGTGCCGGTCGCGGCGTGTGGGTTGAACGTGATCTTCCACGTGCCGCCATGAGGCGAAGCGTTTTGCACAAGCACCTGCGGCGTGAGCGTATCCGACTGGTTGGCGAAGCGCGGGGCCTTCGGTTCCAGCATGACGGGCTTGTTCACCACGATATCGGCTTGAGTGTTGCCGAAGCGCGAGACGCCTTCGGAGGCGATGGCCAACACACGGTAGCGCGTGAGCGTGTCGGGCAGCTTGAACGAATGGCGGAACTTGCCGTCAGGTCCGGCGATCAACGTCGGCGCCCAAGTCGCGCAGGGATTGAAGTCCTTGCGGAGCTTGCTGCCGAAGTCCATCGCCTCGTCGCCACCACCCACGAAGAACCCTTTGTTGAAGAAGCTCTGTTGATCCGGATCTTCCGAGACGAAGTTTTCAAGTGATGTGCCGGACAGGACGGTCAGCAAGCGTGGGTTGTAGAAGAAGCCGATCGGGTCCGGGTTTTCGTAACCTATCACCGCCAGCGTGCCTTCGTCTTCCGCATACAAGGTGACTTCCGCACCCGCCGCGGGCGAGCCGTCGGCGCGGGCGACTTTGCCCGAAATAATCACTTCTTCGCCCGGTCGATACGCGGGCAAGCCCTTGCCGCCGTTTGTCGAAACCAACATCGTATCGGTGGAATTTTCCGCCGTCAGTGAAACCGCCAGGCGGTCACGACGATTCTCGACCGAGAGTTCGCAGTAACCCAGCCGGAGCTGCGGTTCCTTGAATTTTCGGGCGGAATCCTGCGAGCCCTTGATGATGAGAACGGAAACGTAAGCGTTCGGGGCGTCGTCGTCGGTGAGCGGGATTTCGATCACCGGCTTGTCGGCCTTCAACGGCACGGTGAACGAACGAAGGACCGATTCGCGTTCGACCGTCACCAGCGCGCTGCCTTCGATCGGCGAGAGCACGAGCACCCGCGCCGTTTCGCCCGGCTTGTAGGCCTTCTTCTCGGGCACGAGCTTGATCTTCATGCCTTCCTCATAGGCCCACGGATATTCGTCGCTGCCATAAACGTAGTAGGTCGTTGTGGTGGCGAACGAATGGCCCGCGGCGTCCTTGCCTTTCAACGTGAGGAAGTGCTTGCCGGTTTGAGTCGGGGAAAACACGAACTCGGTGCCTTCGCCGCGGTTGGCGGCGGGATCGAGGGTTGCGGTACCGGTGGAAACCGTTTCCTCACGCAAATCGTTGCGGGTGACTGTGGCTCCGGCTTCGGTGCGTGTTTTCGATTGCTCGTTGATTTCGCGAACCAGCGTGGTTTCGACGGTCACGGCTTGGTCGAACGGTTCGCCCGCCGGGGTGACGGCCACGAGTTTCAACGGGACCCGATCGCCCGCGCGAACGAGCCGGTCGAGACGCGAGACGCCGACGTAAACCGAAGCCGGGTGAACCGTCGTTTTGCTTTCGGTTGTGAGCGTTTGATTGTTCGCGTCGGTCACTTCGGTGCTGACGCTGACTTCCCGGGCGGTGGGGAAATCGCCTTGTGGCAAGCTGACGGCGAAGGCCGTTTTGCCCGTGGCGTCCAATTTCAATTCACCGTTCGCGGCGGTGGTCTGGCGCTCCGGTTGGTCGTCCCACTTGTAGTTGAAGTAGTGAAACCAGTAGTGCCAGTCCTCGGCCTTGTGGTTGCCGAAGAGGAAATCGCGGAAGCGGTCGGGATAGAGGTTCACTTCTTCGACCCGCGAGTAATGGACCGCTTTGCCTTCCGAGACGGCTTGGCCTTGGTAATAGCGAGCGGTCAGATCGACTTGGAGCGCGGCGGCGCCCAGCGGTGGATCGGGAATCGCTTGCGTGAGCTCGAACGCGTTGCGGCGGAATTCGTCGACCCGCACGGTGAACTCAAAGCGAGCGTTGCCGAGAATGCGTTCCTTGTCCTCATAGTGATCGTCGTCGAGCGCCTCGGCTTTGGCGACTTCTTCCGGCCATTCGATCTGAATCTGATAAGTGCCGACTTCCCCTTCCGGCGCGGTGAAATCGAGATCGAACGAGCCGGCGGCGGAAAGGGTGATCTCACGGTTGAGGATTTCCTGCTCGGTCGGATCGAGCACGCGGACGTGCGGTTTGCCGGCGTCCGGCGCTTCGATGGAGTTGCCACGTTGCGTGCGGATCAGGCCTTTCAGGTGGATCGTTTCACCCGGGCGATAAAGCGAGCGATCGGTGAAAACCATCACGCGCCGGTTGGTCTCCGCCGGTTTCTCCCAAGCGTAACGCACGGGGAATCGCCACAGCGAAACGGTGGACATGCCAGTGTCGAAGGCGGTGATGAAGGTGTCATTGCCAAGGCTCGCACGAAGATGACGGGCGGCTTCGGAGCGGGGCAGCGAGGCCAGACCATCGGCCCCCGTCGCGGAGGATTGCAGCGGTTTGGCGTCTTCGCCGAAGACCTCGAGCTTCACGCCGCGCAACGGTTCGCCTGTGGCGCAGGAGAACGCGTAAATCATCGCGCTCTTCGTCGTCATCTTCCACGCCAAGCCAATGTCGGTCAGTTGAACGAACGCCTGGGCGGAGGGCTTGGTGCGCGTTTGGCCATCGACTTCGGTCTTCGATCCTTCAAGGGCGGAGCCAGTGGCTTCGACGAAAAACGCGCCATGTTTCGGCGCGCCGGGAATCAAGCGATCCCATTCGAGGACGATTTCCTTCGACTGGTCGATCTTCGTATCGAGCGGAAAGCTTTGTTCGAGGGTGTTGCCCGCGATCAACTCGAACGGCACGGGACCGGTCGGTTTGAGTGCCGTTTCGTTCGGGCCGCGACCGGTGTAGTGGCGATAGCCTTGGAACGCTCGGACGAGATCGACGCCCGCCAAGGTTTTGATGCGAACATTCACGTCTTTGAGGTTCACCGTTTGGATTCGGTAACGACGGCTCCCGGCGGCGAGTTGGGCTTCTTCATCCGTCGGCAAGGCGAGGCTCGGTTCGAGGCGCTCGAACTTCAGGCTCTTCGTCACATGCTCGGCCAACGCGCGGCCGTCGGCGGAGGCGAAAGGAACGCGCAGCACGAGTTCCCAATCGTCCTGCGTTGCGAAGTCGCCTTCGAGCGTGAGTTGCGAGCCTTCCACTTTCGCCTTCAAATCCGCGGGTTTCGGGTCGAACGCGATCGCTTGCTCAAGCCATTCCAGAGGTAGGGGATTAGGAAGGGCGAGATTGAAATCCACCGTGACCCGTCGGGGTTGGTTGGCGACCGTGTTGGCGGAAATCGACGAGATCCGGAACGGCTCGATGTTGCCCACCCAGCGCACGGTGTTTTCGGTCAGCTTCGCGTTGGCCGCCGTGTTCGGTAAACCCGCCAGCACCGCGAGTTTCCAGTCTTGTCCGACGGGTAGAGGCGTCAGTGGCGTGACCAGCAAACCGGGGGAAAACGGTTCGTCCTCGGCGTGTTGGGGCGCCTCGGCTTTGCCCGCACGGGCCTTATCGAAACGTTGCGTCCAGGATTCGCCATCGTAGCCGACTTTGCTTGCGGCGCCATACGTCGCGCGTTGGGTTTTCGCGGCGACGCGTTGGCCGGTTTTACTTTCGAAGGAGAAAAACGGCGCGGCGGCGGTGGGGTCGACCTCGTCGTTGAAGCGCAGGAACCACACGGCGGTGCGCGGCGAATAGGTCGACGAATAGCGGTCGACCGGCACGGCGGCCTCGATTTGAAACGGCGAGCTTTGAACGGTCGCGATCTTGCCGGCGGGCACGGGCGATTGGTCGAGGTGCTTGTGGCCGGCACGGAGCGAAAATTGATAAGTTGTGCCGAGTGCGGGGGGCTTGTCCGGCAGGAAGCGCGCGACGTTCGGCGCTTTCCATTCGAGCTTGCCGGGGAGGGCGGGGGTGACGTCCAGCCAGTCGTTTTCGGCGGGGCGGCCGACGGCCTCGTCCGGCACGACGGCGCGGTCGAGAATCAATTCGATCCCACTCTCGGGCGCGAGCGTAGGGGTCGAGACAAACAAGCGCGGGGCCGCGGTTAAGCTGGCAATCCCCGCGCCGAACGCCACGAGGGCGAATCGGAGTGTTTTCATGTGGTTCGGGATGAGTCCCGTCCGGACATATATCGAAGCCGGATGAAAACTTCAGCAGTTGTCTTCGAATCGCCCGGAAAATTTTTGTAACCGGCTCTTCCGCCGTCCCGCCGCCTCGGCTAGGAAACCGCGTGGCCGCGAAAAACATCGTCTATTTCGACCTCGAAACCCAACGCAGCTTCGGCGACGTCGGCGGGTTCGCGAACAAAGGCAAGATGGGAATCTCCGTCGCCGTGACCTACAGTACGGCCCGCGGTACCTACGAAATCTACCGCGATACCGAGCTCGATCGCCTGGGCGAGGAACTTTGCCGTGCGGATCTAGTCGTCGGCTGGAACCACATCCAATTCGACTACCCGGTGCTCCAGCCGCACATTTTCCCGACGCTGGCCGATCAGTCGATCAACCTCGACATGATGCTCGACCTCGAACAGAAGCTTGGTTTCCGGTTGAAGCTCGACTCGGTCGCCTCCGCCACGCTTGGCACCGGCAAAACCGCCGACGGCCTCGACGCGCTGAAGTGGTGGCAGGAGCACAAAAAAACCGGCGACTTCGCGCCGCTGCGCAAAATCGCCGAATACTGTGCGTTCGATGTGAAGGTGACGCGCTTCGTCCACGAATACGCATTGGCGAACGGCCACCTGAAATACGAAGACCGCGCCGGGCAGACCCAGGAAATCGCAGTCGCGTGGGCCTGAGAGCCCGGGCGATCAGAACGCGCCCATCACTTGCAGCACCGTGAAGACCGCCCACGCGAAGGTGAGCGAGAGGACGACGATGAATGCCTTGGCGCAGGCTTCGATGGATTGGCGGGTCATGGCGGCGGGGTTCTAGTCTCTCGCGGCGCGTCCGCCAAGGGAGAAAATTTCCCGGATTCCAAGGGGATATGGCCGGTTTTGGGCGCTTTTGCGCCGAAATCGGGTTGCTACCATTGCAAGGTCGGACAAGGATAAATCATGAGTCGCGACCCCGAGGAGACCGATCGGAACTCGCTCGAACGAATGCTGTTGGCGTTGCGCGCCTCGAATGAAGGCATCTGGGATTGGAGTCCTCCGCAGCGGGAGATTTATTACTCGCGCCGGGTGCTGGAATTTTTCGAGTGCTCTACCGCCAACGCTCCCAATTTGTTTTTGGCGCCGCATGAGGCGATCCACCCCGAAGAACGCGCTCGTTTCGAAAGCGTGGTGCGTCAGGCGCTCGATCCGGGCGGCTTGGACAAACTTTCCATCGATTGCCGGGTGATGACGGGCGGCGGGAACTGGCGTTGGCTGCGCATCCGTGGCGCGGTCGTTCGCGACCGCGAGGGCAACGCGGCCCGGATCGCTGGATCGATGATCGACATCAGCCTGCGCAAAGCCGCCGAAGCTCAGGTCGAAGAGGAGCGCAACCTGTTGCGCCAGTTGATCGACCACGTTCCCCTGCAGATTTACTTCAAGGACCTGGAATCGCGTTTCGTGCTGGCGAACCAGCGGATGGCGAGCTGGTTCAAATTGGACGACCCATCGCAACTGACCGGGAAACACGACCGGGATTTCTTTGATGAAGCCCACGCCGAACCTGCGGCGCGTGACGAGCGCCGGATTCTGGAAACGGGAGAACCGATCACCGATTTGCTCGAGTGCGAAACCTGGGGACGTGGCGACGGTCGCGAAACCTGGGTGCAGACGTCGAAGTTTCCCTGGCGCGACATGCATGGCCGGGTGAAAGGCACTTTCGGTGTTTCCTCCGATGTCACCGATCTGGTGGTGGCGCAAAAGGAAGCCTCGGCCCTCGCGGAGGAACTCGCCCAGCGCAACCAGGTATACGAAGAGGAACTCCAACTTGCCCGCGAGATCCAGCAGGCACTGGCGAGCGGACATTTCCCCGCGGTTCGTCACGAGGAAACGGTGCTGCGATTCGGCGCCCGCTACGTGCCGATTTCCGGCTTGGCGGGTGATTTCTTCGAGGTCGTTCCGGTTTCCAACCACTCGGTGGGTTTGTTGATCTGCGACGTGATGGGCCACGGGGTTCGTTCCGCGCTGATCGTGGCGATGTTGCGCGGCTTGCTTGAAAAACAACGCGGCCAAGCCGCCGATCCCGCCGCTTTCCTCCACGGGCTCAACGACGGCTTGTGTTCGATTCTCCGCCGTGCGCACGCGACCATGTTCGCCACCGCGTTTTATGCCGTGGTCGATTTGGAAGCCGGCACGCTCTCGTATTCCTGTGCCGGCCATCCGGGCGCGGTGATTTCGGGACCGGGCGGTGTCCGGCAAATCGCCGTGCAGAAGTCCGAGCGCGGTCCCGGTCTCGGGTTGATCCCGCGGGTGAATTTCCCGGTGAACCGGCTTCCGCTGAAGGAAGTCGATCGCATGGTGCTGTTCACCGACGGCATCCTCGAAGCTCAAAACGTGCAAGGCGAGGGATTCCTCGAGCAACGCCTGATGGAAGCCGTGGCCGCGGCGCCCCGCGAAGGACTGGACGCGTTGCTCGATGGCATTTTGCAGCGCGTTCTGGAGTTTTCCGAAAGCCAGCACTTCGACGATGACGTCTGCCTGCTCGGTGTGGAGTGGCAGCGACAGGAGGCGAAAACCTCTTCGAAGGTGGAGGCGATGGCGTGATCTCGGACGGCGTTTCGTTTTTGTGCTGACGAGGGGACGATGTTAGAATCCGGCGTTGCTCATGTCGGCATCGCACGAACATTCTGCCCCGTGGTGGAAGCGCTTCGCCCTTCGTTGGGTGAAGCACCGCCATACCGACAACTCTGCCGCGTTGTCGTTTTACGCGCTGTTCTCGGTCGTGCCACTGCTTTTGCTCGGCGTCACGGTGGCCGGCGCGATGATGGGCGAATCGGCCGCGCGCGGTGAACTCCACCAACAACTGACCGCCGCGGTCGGGCAGGACGCGGCCTTGTTTCTCGAATCGACCGTCGAAAGCGTGCGCGTGGCTCCCGGCACCGGACCGTTCGCCAGCGCGGTCGCGTTGCTTACCGCTCTTTACGCCGGGTCGCACGTGCTCGAAAAACTGCGCCATTCGCTCAATACGGTGAACGGCGTAGAAGCGAGCGACCCGAGGCGCGGGTTGCTTGGCAAGTTGCTCGCGCGGGGGATTTGCGCCGCGCTGATTCTCGCGTTCGGTCTTTTGCTGGCGATCGGCTCGGCGGTCGAAGGCTTCATCGGCTATTTCACCACGCGTTATCACGAAACCTATGCGGGCACGTTTGATTTGCTGAAAGGCTACCAGACGCTCTCGATCTATTTTACCCTGATCTTCGCCTTCGCCCTGATTCTGAAGATTCTTCCCAGGCGGCGGCCAAAGTGGTGGCACGCGTTCGTGGGCGCGACATTCGGTTCGCTGATCGCCGGATCGTTGAAAGGTGGCCTCGACTTCTACCTTCGTCACGGCATGTGGGGTTCCGTTTCCGGGGCGGCACTGACGTTGCTCGTCGTGCTGTTCTGGCTGTTCCTTTCGATCCAGGCCTTCCTCGCGGGAGCGGAAATCACGGCGGGTCTCGGCCGGCGAGCCGCGCGGGATAAAGTCCGTCCAGAGTGATTCCCGGTTGAGAAAAAGCCGCGTGGAATGCGCGGCGATTCACGACGGGGCATGTAGGACAAAAGGGTCCTAGACTCGTCTGAATAGCGAAGAATTGAAGCCAAATGCTTACCAAGTCGGGTGTCTCTGGTAACCAAAAATTCAATATCGGAACAACCTTCGATCTCGTTTGACCCATCAAAGTTTCAGGCGAATAAGGCCGACGCTTTGAAAACTATGAAACCTACCTACCTATCCTCACTTCTTGCTTCCGCGTTCCTCATGTATGCGGGCCATGCTTCCGCTCTTACCGTGACCGAACTCCGGACCACCGGAAATCTCGGCGGTTCAATGACCGCGGCTTACGGCCTCGCCAATGGCAACTGGACCGTTGCCGGTGAAGCGGAACTCAGCAACGGCGAGCGTCACGCCTATTTCGATCATTCCAACGACGGCAGCGGCATGGTCGATCTCGGCACCCTTGGTGGAGCCGGCAGCATCGCGAAGGATTATGAGATGAATTCCACCTATTCGGGCGGCTATATTGCCGGCAGCTCCTTGCTGAGCAATAACGACTGGCATGCATTCGTTTGCGAGGACGATGGCACTCCATCGCTGGTGGATCTCGGCACCCTTGGCGGAAACTACAGTTGGGGCACCGCGGTGAACTCTTCCGGCCAAGTCGTCGGCGTATCCTCGATCTCTAGCGGCGATCACCGTGCCTTCCTCTATTCGGGCGGCACCATGATCAACCTCGGGACGTTGGGAGGGGGCGGCAGTTCAGCCGAAGGCATCAGCGCCTCGGGTGTGGTGGTCGGGTACTCCTCGACTTCCAGTGGGGACTTCCACGCGTTCAGCTACTCCAGCGGAACCATGACCGACTTGGGCACTTTGGGCGGTGCCTATAGCTTCGCTTATGCGATCGACGACAACGGCGGCATCGCCGGGACGTCCACCCTCTCGACCGGGGAGGAAAGAGCCTTTCTCTACACGGGTGGCACCATGCAAAATCTTGGGACCCTTAGCGGCGACTACGGCAGTGGTGCGCTTGGAATTAACAATTCCGGTGAAGTCGTCGGCTACAGCTACTACGGCTCCGCCTCGGAGCGTGCCTTCATCTATTCCGGCGGCACCATGTATGACTTGAACGACCTCGCTTCCAGCTACATGAGCGATGGGGTTACCACGCCCGGTTTCGTTCGGTTGGCTTACGCCCACGCGATCAACGACTGGGGGTGTATCGCGGGTTACGGCGACTATTTCGATGGTAACACCATCACGACCCAAGCGTTCGTCTTGGGCTACACTAATTGAAACTTCGATTCCCTCGGCGGCGCGGTTCGTCCGCCCCGCCGGGGGATTTTCGAGGCGGCATGGGCGGGTGCGGTGTTTTGAAAACGCCGCTCGGCCAGGTGGCAGGATGCCGCCCGGCCACCTCATGCGGCTTTCAAAGCGGCACCCCGACTTTCGCGAGAATGTCTTCGACGGGGGCGAGGCGGCCTATGCCTTGGTAGCCGCAGGCGAGGTCGCCGGTGTCCGGTTCGATGAACTCGCAGCCGTCGGCTTTGAGTTGGGCGACGTTGCGCTGGGTGGCGGGATGGAGCCACATCTTGCCGTTCATCGCGGGGGCGATGAGCACGCGGGTGGTGCGCGGCAGGGCGAGGTAGATCGACGTCAGCGAGTCGGGCGCGAGGCCGTGGGCGAACTCGCCGAGCACGTTGGCGCTGGCGGGGGCGACGAGGAAAAGGTCAGCCCGATCGGCGAGATCGATGTGGCCGGGTTTCCAGCTTTGTTTTTCGTCCTCCAAGGTCACCAACACCGGATTGCGCGTGAGCACTTGCAGTGTCAGCGGAGTGATGAATTCGGTGGCTGAACGGGTCATCACAGAATGCACCTCATGGCCGGCCTTCACCAGCTGCGACGCGAGGTCGGCGGCTTTGTAGGCGGCGATGGAGCCGGAGATGCCGAGGACGATGGTCATGAGAAGATGACGAAGACTGAATCCTAATGCGCGGAAGGGTGAAGGCGCGATATGCGGAGGCGTTCGGCAAGGAGAAGGGCTTTGAAACGAAGGTAATCTTCCTCGTGGGTGCCGGAGAGCAAGCGGAAGGTGTATTCCGGCCAGTGGCGCATTTCGTCGAGCGAGTTGGCCATGCGCAGGGCGATGACGTCCTCGCTGTCGGTGCCGCGCCCGGTGAGGCGGTTGCGCAACTCGGTTTCGTCGGGCGGCATGACGAACAAATCGACCAAGGCGGCGCGGATCGCGAAGTCATCGCAGGCGCGCACCTGGGCGGCGCCTTGGACGTCGATGTCCATGACGATGTCGGTGCCGTGGGCGAGATGTTCAAGCACTTCGGATTTCAGCGTGCCGTAGCGATTGCCGTGGACTTCGGCATGTTCGAGGAAATCGCCCGCGGCGACACGGCGTTCGAACTCGTCGCGCGTGAGGAAGTAATAATCGCGGCCATGTTCCTCGCCGGCACGGGGCGAGCGAGTGGTGCACGAGATGGAATAGCGGACTTCCTTTTCGCCCGCGAGGCGGCGGCAGAGCGTGGTTTTACCGGAGCCGGAGGGGCCGGAGACGAGCAGGAGGATGCCGGTGCGGTCGGACATGAATGGATGAAATCGGTCGGATCCTGGCTGATCAGGCGATCAGTCGGATCGGATAAAAATCACGCGGTGACCCCGAAGAAATTGCCGAGCAGACGCAGACCGGCGTCCTGGCTTTTTTCCGGGTGAAACTGGGCGGCGAGGAGCGGCCCCTGTTGGACGGCGGCGGCGAAAGTCTGGTCGCCATAAGTCGTTTCCGCCGCGATCACGGCGTCGTCGGCGGGAACCGGGAAATACGAGTGCACGTAGTAAAAATAAGGCTCCGGGCCGAGGCCTTGCCAAAATCCGGTATCGGGTTGGCGGGGGACGACGGAGTTCCAACCCATGTGCGGAATTTTCAAGCCGGGCTTTTCCTGAAAGCGGCGGACTTGTCCGCGCAACACGCCGAAGCCGGCGATGTCCGGGGTTTCCTCGCTGCCTTCGAACAGGATCTGATAGCCGAGGCAAATGCCGAAGTAGGGTTTGCCCGCGGCGGCCCAATCGCGGAGCGGCTCGACGAGATTGCGCGCGGTCAGTTCCGTCATGCAATCGCCGAACGAGCCGACGCCGGGCATGACGACGTGCGTCGCGCCTTCGAGCTGGTCGGGCGAGGAAACGAGGCGCGGGGTGATCCCGAGCGCGCCAAGCGCGTTGGCGACGCTGCGGAGGTTGCCGGCGCCGTAGTCGATGAGAGCGACGGTCATGGCTTCAGAGCGCGTCTTTGGTGCTGGGAATGCCTTTCACCCGCGGATCGATCTCGCAGGCTTCCCGCAGGGCGCGGGCGAGGCCTTTGAAAATCGCTTCGGCGATGTGATGACCGTCGCGACCGTAGAGCAATTCGACGTGGATGTTCGCCCGCAGGTTCGACGCCACCGCGCGGCAGAATTCCTCCACCAGTGTGAATGGCAGATTCGGCGCCGACGGCGTGTGGGCCGGGGCGCGGAATTCAAGGTGCGGGCGATTGCTCAGATCCACCGCGACGCGAGCGAGCGTTTCGTCCATCGGCAGATAAGACGAACCGTAACGGCGGATGCCTTCCTTGGTGCCGAGGGCATCGCGCATCGCTTCGCCGAGGGCGATGCCGGTGTCTTCCACGGTGTGATGCGAGTCCACTTCCAGGTCACCCACCACGTTGAGGTCGAGATCGAACAGGCCGTGCTTCGAGAACGCGGTGAGCATGTGGTCGAAGAACGGCAGGCCGGTGGCGATCACGGACTTGCCGGAGCCGTCGAGGTCGATTTTCAGTTCGACGTGGGTCTCGGCGGTTTTGCGGGAGCGGGTGGCTTTACGGGACATGGGAAAGGGAAAAGAGGGCGTCAGGGTTTCAAACCCGCGGCCTTGGCGGCGTCTTCGAGCCGGGTCAAGTAACGGGCGGGCATCTTGGCCGCGCGGGCCGCCTTGAGCGCGTCGGTGGTGGCTTGCTGATCGCGATTTTGGGTCGCCGACCAAGCGTCGCGCCAAGCTTTGCCGCTGTTGAGTTCGGTTTCGATCTTCAAATTGTCGAACCGTTTCATTTCCTGGTCGAGGTAGCGCAGGGTTTCGTCCAAGGCGGGCTTGTCCCACTGATCGGGGATGAGCCACTTCATGCCGGCCTTTTTCTCGGCGTCGTATTGGGTTTTGACCACCTTGGATTCCTCCGCGAGGGCGCGTTCGGAGTTCACGCGGTCTTCGGGCTTCATTTGGGCGAGGCCGGCGTCGCGTTCCTTCACGCGTTGCGGGTAGCTCGTCACCACGGTCGCGATTTGAGCGCGGTAGTTCTGAAAAATCTGACGGAGGGTTGGCAACGAGTCGCGGAAAGTATCGGTCGTGCTGAAATCCTTCTCAAATTCGCCCAACTGGCGGAGGGCGGAAACGTAAGCGCGGGCTTTCGCGGCGGCTTGGATTTTCGCCGCGAGGATCTTGGCGTCGATTTCGACGGCGTCCTTTTGGCGGTCGGCGGCGGAGATCATTTTGCCGTTGAGCTTCATCCCGCCGGCTTCGACCGCGGATTGTTCCTGCTCAAGCTGGGCGGTGACCTTTTTCACCTCGGGCAGATGCGTGCTCTGAGGGTAAGCCTTGATGAAGGCATACATCTTCGCAATGCGTCCCTGATAGTCGCTCGCTTCCAGAAGATCCGCCGCCGGCTCCATCGAGAGCTGGTTAAAAGCCTTTTGGTCGGGCAGTTCGCGTTCCACCGATGCCACGTCCGCCTTGGGAATGCGTTTCACGTCCTTGATGCTCTTGGTGACCTGCACCTCCAACACATACTGCTCCGGGTCCTCCTTGAGGATCTTGCCTTGATAGGTCGTGCCGTTTTTGAGGCGGATGGTGTCCGCGGACGCGACGCCGAGAAGCGGGAGAAGGAGGATAGCGGTGAGAGTCGAGCGGGATTTCATGGCTTTTGGGTGAAGTGGCGAAAGGTTATGCACTCAAGGTTTCGGTCCGCCAGTCTGGATCGCGGAAAGTAATTCTTTGGGGGTGGTGACGACGGATTCCGCGCCGTCGGCGAAACGAACCCGGGCGGCGGTTGGAGGGGCGGGGTTATCCGGGGTCGCGGTCGAGCGGGTGAAAAGGCGGAACGGGAGGCAGGCGATCGCGTCCTTGAGATCGGCGGATGCGTCCGTTCCGATGGCGATCGTCACGCCGTGATTCCTCAATAAGGCGGCGAAAAGCAGATCGGTGTGAGCGACGGGCCCTCGCTGAATCGTCACTGGCAAGGGAGCGACCGCGTCGTGCAGGGACGCTGGCACGGCGACGGCCCTGCGGGCGAGCCGGGCTTCGCAGGCGGAAAGCAAGCCGGCGGTGGATTCTTCAAACAGCATGACGCGGTCGGAGATAGGCAATCCGCTCAGGTTCTGTTCCGTCGGGGCTTCCAACAGCGCCGTGTCCTGAACGAATCGTTCGTTCACGGTGGCGGCAAGCTGTTCCGCCCATTCCGCGTGACGATTGTCCAAAGTGACGTCCGCCAGGTCCAAGGCGGCCTGCATGGCGAGCGCGTAGAGAAACGCCCGGCCTTCGCCCGGAGGTGTGGCGGCGGCATAGGGCCGGAGATCGGCGTCCCGGGCGAATTGCCCGCGCGCGCTGGCGAAGGTCTCGATCGCCCGTTGCCGGTATGAGGGTTCTCCTGTCGCCGCGAAGGCCGCCGAGTAAGCGGAAACCATGCGGAAACTGGCGGCGGCTTGGGGTGTTCGATCCACGGTCGTGTTTCCAAAGCGCTGATTGCGAATCGAAAGCAACGTTTGGCGCGTGGCCTCGAATTCCCGTCGCGCATCTTCGGGAGAAATCCCGAGCTTTTCCGCCGCTTGATCCAACGGCGTGGTCAACGCCAGCCGGTTCAGATGCAGGTAGAGGCGTTTCGGGTCGTTATCGATGGCGATGTTGCCCATCGGTCGCCAGTCGCTGAGATAAGTCCACAAGCGCGCTTGGCTGGCGGACAGCGCTTTTTCGAGGTCGTCCGTTTTCCACAACCACTGTTCGGGCGAGAACGGCGCGTCCCACCCGGAAGAGAAGAGATGATCCGGCGTACCGTAGGTTTTTTCGGCGAATTGGAGAGCGGCGCGTGCTTGTTCCAACAACACCGGACTGCCAGGCACGCGCGACGCTTGGAAGAGGGCGATGGCCGCACGCGCTTGTGTCGCGCAGTCACGGCTGAAAATGGGTAGTTCCCAAGTCGCCGACCGTCGTCCGACGAAAACTCCGCCGTCGAGAGGATCGATCATCGCACTGGTGGAAAGATCCTGCGAGAGGCCGGTCGAAGTGTCGTTAGCCCGCTGGCGCAGACCCTCGCCGACTTGCGGGGCGAGAGCGGTGCTGGCGAAGAGTTCCAAGCTGGAGGAAGGGAACAGGCCGCCGACGTTGTCGAAAGTCCGGGAGAGCGGATCGTAGAGGGCGGTGAGATTGCGGATCGCCGTCAGCGTTTCCGCCTCCGCGTTGGCCACGGCCGGTTGCGTTTTCGCCGCGGCGGTCACCCGCGCGAGCCGGCCTTCGTGGTCGTGGGCGCTGTTTTGCAGAACGTAGTCCCGGCTTGATTCCCACATCTGGCTGACCGTGCCGTGGGCTTGGTCGAAAATCAGCGGAAGGTGGTTGCCATCCGGATTCGACGAAACGGTGGTAACCAGATGGCCGGCCGACGTGAACCAGGCTAAAAGCGGCAACCGCAGCGGTTGGCGGGTGTCTCCACAAAAAACCGGCGCCAGCAGTGCCATTTCGCGAAACACGCCGCCATCGATCAGCACCGGGACGTAGGTGGCATTCACTTCGCGCACGATTTCCGGATTCGCGTCCATCGCGGACAGAACTTTCCGGTAGTCCGCTTGCTGTGGCTGGGCGATCACCGCGAAGATCAGCCGATTGGCTTTTTCGGCGCGCTGGAATGTCTCTGGCGACCACGGTTGCCAGTGAATCGGCGAGGACGCCTGGGCGCGGAGCATCGGAGAAAACGATTCGCCCAGCGCGTTACTTCCCAACTCGGGCGCGACTTCCGCCGCGGGGGCCGTCACGCGGACCGTGGTCGGTCGGGCTTTGCGGCAGGAGAGACTTGCCAGAGCCAAGACACACGTCAAAGCCAGCAGGGCCGGGCGGATGGAAGTGGGAGGAGATCGCATGAGATAGGGGAGCCTTGTTCTCGCATTCTGAAGAAAAGGCTTTCGCCGACACAAGCCGAAGCTACGGTGCCACCGAATTTCCCAAAGCGTGATCAGTCTAGTCGTTTCCAGTCAAAAAGGTGGGGTGGGCAAAACCACGCTGTCGATCAACCTCGCCCACGCGTTCGCGAATGCGGGCGTGAGGACGCTCCTCATCGACGCGGATCCGCAGGGTTCGGTGGGGCTTTCGCTGACGCGTCAATCGCGCAGTCTGCCCGGGATTTACGACTACCTCGCCGATCCGGGAATTTCGCTCGACCGGCTGATCATCCCGACACGCATGGACACGTTCGCCTTGGTGGCGAGCGGCCAGGCGAGCGACTACGAAGCGGGCGGTTGCGCCGCCGGCTCCTATCTGGCCCGCATGCGGACGTTCCTCAGCGCGGCTGAAACGCTGGGTTACGACCTTTGCATCGTCGACACCGCCGCCGGTCTGTTCGGTCTTACGGGCGACGTGATCGCGGCGGGCGACGCGGTGGTTATCCCGCAGCAAGCCGAGCCGCTGGGCATCCGCTCGGTGCCGAAATTATTGGAAGGCCTGAACCGTCTGCGCGTGATGAATCCGCGCCTGTCGGTACTCGGGGTGGTGTTGACGATGGTGCAGCACGATTTGCCCGAGAGCGTGGAAGCGGCGAAAGCGATGCGCCAGTTGCTGCCCTCCGAACTCGTCTTCAACACGTCGGTGCCGCGCCATGGCTTGTTCGTGAAGGCGAGCGCCCGCGGCTTGCCGGTTGGCGCGCTGGAAGACGGCGCGGGAGGGTTGGCGGTGTTCGAAGCGCTGCGGGCTGAAGTTCAAGGCAAGCTTGACAGCCGGGGCGGTCGTATGGCGACTCACGGCAGATGACGTCCTACGACGCGTGGCTTGATCCCGAGGAAGTGAAACGGCTCGCCGGCCAATTGCTGGAGCCGGTTCCCGTGGCGACGCCGAAACCTCCGGGTGATCCTTCGTTCGGCGCGGACTTCGTCGGCTTCGCGGCGGCTGAACCGGAAACGAAACCTTCAGCTTCCACGCCGAGCGGCGTCGAGGGGCTGCGGCAACGTTTCGCCCACGGAATGTTTTTGCTCGATGAGCGGGGCGAAGCGGTTTTCGCGGAAGGTGAAGCCGAGCGGCTCCAACCGCTCGCGCTCGATTTCGCGCGGTCGATGGCGGCAAACCGTCGCGGCGTACGTCTGAAGATCGACGCCTCGCGCTGGCTTGAGCTGGTGCCTGTCGATTCACCCGAATCCCGTCGTGTGTTCGGCGCGATCGTGACCGAGCCGTTGGACGCGGCGGCTCTCGAACAGATCGAAGCGGCGTTGGGGGAGTGAGGGGAACAGGTGAGGGAGATATGAAGCCTATGAGGCGGGAGTTTTGATCCAAGACTCCGGAGCCAATTTCGACGCTTCGTTCCAGAAAAACAGGCCATTCGGCGAGCTGCCGCGGATCGGATTGAGAAACCGGAGTGGCCCTTCGATCTCCAATCCTTTCATATCGGCGGCTTCTTCCGGTGGATTCGGCTTGGCGGTCGGATTGGATGGATTCGTAAGCAGAAGCGCGGTGAGATACGCCACCTTCCCGGCCATTTCGAATATGCCCCGATGGCTGAGCACACCGTCCACCACATGATTGGCGAGGCTGTGGATGCCTTTCCAAAGTGTGTCGCTGTCGCGATGTCTTCGCTGCACTGGAAAGGTGACCATTGTTGCGGCGAGACAGGCTTGGAAGGTGTCCTTGAGCACGTCGTCGGGATTCAGGTCTTTCAGTCCCCGGTAGTCGGCTTCCTTTTTTACATGCTCCTGCCATGCTGGCAGGCACGCGGCAGGATTGCTGTTGAGATCGAACAAGGTCGCCACGTCGAAGAACTGCTTCGCGATCTGCATCAGATCGCCCTCGGTGCCATTCCTTCGGAGATAGGGGACGCCGGTGGTGCGGGGAGCGAAGGCGGCGAGCTTGTCGCCGAGCAGGTAGTCGAGGGTCTGGACTTTGACGGTGGTATCCCGGCTGGCAGTGAACCAGGACTGGGCGACCGACTTATCCTCGGTCTGGAAGGTGGTGAAATCGTCCTCCACCACGTCCAATAGCAATGGAACGGGCACTGTTCCGCCGGTCACCGGTTGGTAGAAGTAGCGGAAATGCCGGCGGTTCGGCAGACCGCGGAATCCCCGGTCCTGCTCATCGAACGAAAGGAACGGGTCGCCCTCCGCCACTGACCGGAGAATCTTGAGCAGATTCTCGCCTCCCACGGGGGTCATGATATCGATATCGGTCGAAATCCGCCGGGGCGTGGCGGAGTGAAGGAACATGGAGGTGCCGCCTTTGAACAGGAACGGCAACCCGCTTGCGGACAGCCTGCCGAGCAGTTCGAAGGCGTGTAGGCAGGTTTCAAAAAGCGACGGCTGCTTGAAATTGAGTAACTTACAGGAACTTCCCAGAGCATCCGGATGGAAATGCTCCGAGGTGATGAATCTGTCGATCTTGTCCATTATCTCGAAAATAATTTTATTTTTCAGATAATGGACAATCCCGCCAGCAACTCATCGCCTTTCGGAACACGGCTTTTGAGGTAGCTCAGGAGCGAGGAAAACTGCACTCGTTCCGCATGGATCCAGCGCAAGGTCGATTCCTTCAACTCTTTGGAATCGAAAAGATTGAACGCTTTAGTCTCGACCCAGGAATCCACCAGAAACTGCTCCACCGGAGCCACAGGACCTTGGCCGGGAGCCGCTTTCGGGCGGGGACGGAGAACGACGGTTTCCGGCCCGAGGGGATTCTTCGCGATCTCCACCGCCGTCGGATTCAGACGGGAATCGATCCCCTTCGTGACCAGAAACTCGTGGACCGAGGGAAGATTCACGGAATCCGCCTGGAGAAAAACGGTGGAACGGTTGACCAAATGCCGCAGCCAAGGGTTCCAGTGAACGGTGGCCCAGGAGGTGAATTCCAGCAGCGGAAAGGCCTCGGAAACGAGGTCGATCCACTTCTGGACGGGTTCTGCGGGAAGAACCGCCGGATTGGGCAGGGACGAATACCAGCCTTTGCCCGCATCGAAGAGGAAACCCCGTTCGGCGGCTTCGGAGAGATATTGCCGCAGCGTGTCGTCCTTCAGCTCCGGCCAGGTCTCGTGGGCGTGCTGCTTGATGGCCTCGAAAGAAATATAGGGCCTTTGCTCTCCCAGAACGCGGAGGCGGCGAAAGAGGGCTTCCTTTTTGTCGGGCTCGCCGTGGCGGCCGACGGTTTCGGGGGTTCCCACCGCCTCCTCGATCAGCGCGATCTCGGCGGGGGTGAGGGAGAAGAGGCGATAGACGATTTCATCGATCTCGCGCTCGGTGGCGCGCAGGGAGCCCTTGTCACCGGATTTCGCGAAACCGGCGGCACGCTCGGCGAGGGTGGCGAGGCGAGATTGGTCTTCGGAGGTCGCGGGGGGGATGGGGATTTGGCGAGAGTAGCGTGGTTCGCAGTCGTAGCTATTGTTCTGCTTCGTGGCAAAGACCTGGGTCGCGAACCAAAAGCTCACTGACGAGTTTACCACGGCAGCGAGAAACTCCGGTGCTTCGCAGACGGCGATGGAAGCTTTGTTGTTGGCATAGAATCCGTCGCGGTCAGCCACAGCGCTGGGTCGCGGAGTGATCGCTGGAATAGCAATCTTGGGCAGCTCGAATGCGCGGAGGAACTCCGGCTTCGGGTTGTTATCGAGTTCGAGCCAGTGGTGCTGGCCGCCTTCCTTCTTGCCGCGGGAGGAGGTGCATTGGCCGCGCTTCTTGAGGTCTCCCTCGAACTGGGTGAGGTGCTTGAGGATGGCGGGGTAGTCCTTGAGCTTGGTGTGGAAGCCGTGGGGGAAGGCGATGAGATAAAGGTTCTCGTGGCGGACGAGCCAGCGCTTCACATCCCGGCCGCGGAGGAAGGGCTTGATGAGTTCGGCGGACTTCGGGTCTTCGGCGATGAGTTGGTCGCGCTGCTCGCGGGTGAGGACGAAGGCTTCATTGAGGCCCGTGATGACACCCCGGTAAAACTTTCCACCGACGTAATCGCCGAGCGGTTTGCCGGTTTTGCGGAGTTTTTCTAATAGGCGGATGGAGGCGGGATTTTCCAAGCGCCAGCCATCGTCGGCGAGGTCGGCTTGGGCGAGGTCGATGGCTTGCTCATCGAGTGTTTGCGGGAGCCGGGCGATGGCATCCGCGACCTGCCAGGTGTAGGCGCGGAGCTGGTGGCTGGCGGGAGCCTCGGTCTTGGTGCCGATGAGGATGGAGGCGTAGGCGATGGCGTCGAAGACCGGCGCGTCGCCGAAGTCGATGAGGGTGTGTAGGGTGAGCTGCTTCTTGAGGAAGGGCCGCAGCTTTTGCCCGTAAGCGGCGCGGTAATACTTGTTGGAAGTGATGAAGGTGAGCGTGCCGCCCTCGCGGAGCAGGTTGACGGATTGCTCGTAGAAGAAGATGAGCAGGTCCGCGCGGCTGGCGGCGACCTTGAAACGCTCTTTCAACAGCGGGGCGATGTTGCTGATGGTTTCGTGGCGGACGTAGGGCGGATTCGCGACGACAATGTCGAAGCCACCTTGGGCGAAGACCTCGCCAAAGTGGAGGTGCCAGAGGAAGGTGGGGCGCTCGGGATCGTCGAACCAATCCTGCAAGCGGGCGAGGCACGTATCCTGCATGACGGCCTTTTCCTTTTTCACCGCATCGATCTCGCGGATGCGCTGGCCGAATTCCTTCACGCCCTTGTCGAGCTGGGCGGTGCGGACGGGATCGGTGCCGAAGAGGCCCTCGTCATTCCGCATGCGGGTGAACTCAAGCTGGGCGAGCGAGGCGAGGGCGCGGTAGAGCGCGAAACGGGCGGCGCGTTTTTCCGGCAGCCGATGAGCGTCGAAGAGGGATTTCTTAGCGGCGATCAGGTCATCGACGGCGGCTTTCATCATGCCGCCGACGGTGTTTACGTCGCCGAGGTGCGCGGGCTCGCCGCGGATGTATTCCACGAGGGAATCGGCGCGGTGGATCTTGTAATCCAAATTCGGGAGCGGCCTGGGGATTTCCTCATCGACGACGAGGGCGAGCCAGAAGCGAAGGCGGGCGATTTCGACGGCGCCGGGGTCGAGGTCGACGCCGTGGATCGAGTTCTTGATGATCTCGCGTTTGAGGCGGGCGCGATCCTCCGGGGTGTTGAGCTCCCAGTTCAGGGTGAGACGGGTCCAGAGGATTTCCTGGAGCAGGCCGATGGGAAAGGCGCCCGAGCCGATGGCGGGATCGCAGATTTTCACGTCCTCCAGCAGCTTGGCGATTTGCTTGGCGTGCTGGTGGACGAAGCCGTTTTTCGCGAGCTTGGTGAGATCCTTTTCCGCAAGAAGGAGAGCGATTTCCGGATCGGGGCCGAGGTGGGTTTCGAGGTAATGGCGCAGCGACTCGCGGGCCATGTATTGGACGATAGCCTTGGGCGTGTAGAAGGCTCCCTTGTCCTTGTTGTCCTCCAGCAGGTTCTCGAAGATGTGGCCGAGCATCTCGGGATCGATGCCGACCTCGTGGTCCTCGGGGTCATTCTCATCGATGGTGAAGTGGTATTCGCCGAAGAAGCCGAGCAGTTCCTCGAAGAGCAGTGGCGGGAAATCCATCGCGCGGAGGGCGGGCGCGTCTTCCTCGAAAAGGCCGCCGTTCAGGTAGGGCAGGCGGCTGCCGGTGAGCGGAAAGAGATCTCCGGGGCGGTCCGGCGTGTTGAGCGCCTCAAAGAACAGCGGGGCGAGGTATTTCGAATGGAAGCGGTCGGCTTCGCCTGTGGCCTTGGCTTTATCGAAGAACTCGGCGATAAAGTTTTCCTCGCCGTCGGACCAGTCAGTCGATCCGGCCGGGCAGCCGAGCCAGCGCTTTTTCTGGAGGAAATAGAGGAAGACGAGGCGGCCGAGGAGTTTCTTGGCGAAATCGCGGACCGGCTTATCGGCCTTGTCCTGTTCCTTCGGTTGGATGAGGACGGGAATGCCGAAAGCCGCGCGGGTGGCGGCGGCTTTTTCGGAGGAAAGCAGGTGAGCGGTGAAGCGTTCGTAGAATTCCTTGTAGCGCTTGAAGAAGTCTTTGTTCAGACGTTCGACGGAGAAGGCGCGTTCGAGTTCATCAAGGGTGAGATTTTCCTTACCCTCCAGCTCCTTAAGTCGGCCGGCGGCTGTCTTGCAGGTTTCGTCCGGGCCGAGCAGGAAGGTGAAGCGGCGAGGCGAGGTTTCGCTGTGAGTGACGGCGAAGGTTTCGGGATCGAGCGTGGTGCGGCGGGAGGCGTAGGTGAGCCGCCAATCGGAGCGGGCCGGCTGGTGGAAGATGGCGAGCACGGCATCGCTGCTGCCGGGGACGATAAGTTTGCCGATGAAATTCCGCAGGGCGATGCGGTTCTTCGCCAGCATCACGCTGTCAGCGGCCTCGACCTCGACGAGGGCGACGCGATTGCCATCCGCGAGCTGGAGACGACCGAGCTGGTGGGTGGCGGCAATGGAGTCGTGGGGGGCGTCGATTTCCGCCGGAGTAGCGAGCAAGGTAACGGAACCGTCCGGGAAAAGATCGCGCAGGAGGGTGGTCCACGTCTCGCGGCGGTAGCGGGAACGGAGGAGCGGTTGCAAAGTAAGACTCATTTCCGGGAGGCGAGGCTTTGGACGTGCGGATAGGTGAGGATTTTGCCGTCGGAGGTGAGGACGGTCAGGCGATGAACGCGGGCGGTGGCGACAACAATCTGATCACCGGGATCCTTGTGGGACCAACCCGGTAAGCGGGTGGCGTCGAAGGAGATCTCCGGCGAAAGTTCGACGACTTTCACCCGGTTCGGCGGCAGGGCGATGCGAAACCAGTCGGGAAGGGGCATCCCGAAGATCAACTGGCTGGCGGCTTCTTTGCGCGCGACTTCCAGGAGGCTAATGGAGGAAATATGGATCGTCCGCTGCGAATTGATCAGCTTGCGGATGTCCGGTTTCAGCAGTTCGGGTGCGGAAAAGGCGTCGATCCACGCGCAGGTGTCGAGAAGGTAGGTCGTATTCACGTCCGTCTGGCGGTGTCAACTTTCCCAGTCCTCGGGATCGAAGGCCGGTGCGGCGGGGTCATAGCCGGGGCCGAAGGTCACGGTGCCTTTCCCGCTGCCAACCCAATCTTCCAAGGTGGGGGCGGAAGGCGCGGCGGACGGTGGTTGGACCACGGCGACGGTTTTACCGTGACGGGTGAGTTCGAGGACAAGGTCGCCCTTTTCCACTTCGCGGATTTCTTCGGTACAGTGCGCCTTGAACTCGCTGATGCTGATTTGGCGGACGGTCATGAGGTGAATTTAATTGGGTCGGGAAAAGGGTCAAAAGTCATTCCGAGAAGGACTCGGAAAGTATGATGGCGGGCTGGAGTTCGGTTGCGGAAAGGCCACCGCGGTTTTCCTCGATGCGGCCTTCGTCCACGGTCATGAGCGGGAAGCCCGAAAGGATGTGGAGGGCTTTTTCGAGCAGCAGGGCGGGTTGGACGGGGGTGGTCTTCTGCGCTTTTTCCAGCTTGTTGAGTTCCCGGTGCAATTTGGCGAAGCGAGCGCGGCGGATGGCGTCCTGCGCGGCCTTGATTCGCTGCTTTTCCTCTTCGCTGGTCATCGGCAGAGAGAGGAAGAGGTTAAGGAAACGTAGAGCCTTTTGTTCGTTTGGCCCGATCTGGTGATCGACCACGTCGCCTCGCGCGGCGTCGGCCTGGAGGTCGGCGCGGAAACGGTCAAGCGCGGCGCTCACTTGCCCGTGGTGCCGGTCGTGGAGCGGGCAGGCCTTTTCCTTGGCATTCGCCTGGAAGATACGGGCGGCTTCGACGAAGGAGAGTTCGACTGGCTCGCCCTCCGCAGGCAGGTGATAGAAGGCATCGCGCCGTTTGTTGCGGATGAAAGTGACAGTGGTGGTGCCCCGGGTCTTGTCGCGGCGGCCGCAGCGGGCGCGGAGAGGCAGATTACGGATCTCTCGGAAGCGGGCCGGGTTTTCGTGGCGGAACTTTCGAAGCTCCATCAGCAGGGCGAGCGCCTCGTCTTTTTCCTCCTGCATGTCGGAGTCGAAGAGGCCGAAGTTGTCCACGACTTCATCGGTCGAATAGATCTGGCTGTCTTCGCCGAGAGCGGAGTGAAACGCCTGGAGTTTCACCACGGCCTTCTTTTTCAGCTCGATGTCGGCATCGACCTTCGCGGTGGGGAAGAAATTGAAGACGTGGACGGTTTCGGCGGTCGTGCCGATGCGGTTTACGCGACCGATGCGCTGCATCAGCCGGGTGGAGTTCCACGGTGTGTCGTAGTTCAGGATCACATTGGCGCGGTGGAGATTCACGCCTTCCGCGAGGACTTCGGTGGAGATCAGGATGTCGAAGTCGTCGTGTTGGTCTTCCAGCGGGACATTGGCGTCGAAATTCAGCCGGATCGTCGGCATTAGGTCTTTCCGTGAAGCGGAATCGACGGTGAGGAGCCGTTCGTAGCCTAGGCCGCGCAGGCTTTTCGCGAGGTAGTGGGTGGTTTCCTTGGACTCGGAAAAAACGACGAGCTTGGGCGCTTTGCCCAGAGCTGCGGGGTGATTGCGCTCCTTCGAGAGCAGCTCGTCGTTCAAGTGCTCGATGAAGGCGTCGAGCTTCGGATCTCCTTCGACGGCTTCCCAAGCTTTCGTCAGTGCGTCGAGCAGTTCGAAATCCGAGCGCAGACCGGGAAGGAAGCCTTTCTCGAAATCGTCGGGGCCGCAGATCGAGATCGATGGGTCCGTGTGCTGGGCTTCTTCGATGAGAGCGATGAGTTCCTCCTCGCGACCGTCGAGGATGTATTCGGAAACACCAAGATTCGGGGCGATGTAGATGGTGCCCTTATCAAACATTCGCAACATCGCATCGGTGGCATCGCGGAAGCGGCGCAGCGACCCGCGGAAAGCGGTAAAGCTACTGTCGAGCCGCTTCAGCAGCATGATCTTCATGATCTTGGCGAGCTGCGCGGAAATGCGGTCGGCCTGCTGGTAGCGGAGTTTCTTTTCCGGGACGAGGAAGGCGATGGCCCGGTAGCGGTTGTAAGTGAGCTTGCCGGCGAGGGTTTCGACCGTTTTGTCGTAGAGCGACTCAATGGCGGGCGGCAGCGGATAGAGGATCTTGTGCGGCCTGCCGACCTTCGGGAAACGGATGCCCTGAGCTTCGAGATCCTTCGCGTAGTCCTCGTGGTCGAGCAAGTCGGTGCGGGTGCGGCGGATCGTGACCTCCTGGACGATCTTTACCCGGATCTCCTCATAGATGGCGTGGATGGCGGCACGTGCTTCCTCGTGGGTCAGCTCACGCATCGCCTTCTCGAATTCCTTCTGTTTGCGGGCAAAGAACCGCTGAAGATTGTGGATCTCCAAGGTCGAGTCCTTGAGATCCTGGAACAGGGCGATGAGGTTCTTGATGTCGTCCGGGCGGTTGTTCAGCGGGGTGGCGGAGACGAGAACGATCTTCTTGCGGGCGAACGAACCGTCGGCGAGGCGGTGCTTGGTGGGTGTCTTGCAAATCCGCTGAAGCAGATCGAAGGCGTCGGCGGTGTCGTTGCGGAAGCGGTGGGCCTCATCGACGATGACGAGGTCGAAGCGGTTCGCGGAGCGGATCTTGTGGAGCGAGCCGCAGCTTTCGAACTTGGCCGTCTTGATTCCGAACTTCTCGAAGGCGTCGCGCCACGCCTGGAGCATGGTCGGCGGTGCGACGACGAGGATCTCCGAAAGGTGGTTCGGAAAGCCGTTGTGATAGAAGAATTTCTTCGCGATCAACGTGCCAACGATGGTTTTCCCGAGGCCCACGACATCAGCGAGGAAGAAGCCATGGTGCTTTTGGAGCATCAGGAACCCCTGCTTTACCGCGTCCATCTGATAAGCGAGCCGCATGAAGCCTTCGGGCATGTCGGTTTCGCTGTTCGGGTCGTAGTCAATGGCTGGGCCGAAGTATTCGATGAGCAGCTTGAGGTAGAGTTCGAAGGGAGTGAGATCCTCGCGGAGGTGGCTGGTCGCGGTGATGGCGGAGATTTCCGTGGGTAGAATCGGTACGCCTTCGTTCCACAAGGCCTCGAACTCATCGGAGGCGAACTTCACGTCTTCATAGGAGTGAAGGAGAACGTTGAACTCATAATTCGAACTGGCTTCCTCCACGCCGAGCCCCGCAGCGGTCAGATTTGAAGAGCCGGTGATGACGGCACCCGCCTTATGCTCGTTGAAGCCCTTCGGAATGAAGAGATAGATCTTGGCGTGAAGGCGCTTCGTGGGGTGGGCGCGGAGTTCCACTTTTTTCGTCGCTACATCTTCGGCGAATTGAAGGATGCCTTCTTCCACCTCGGGCGTGTAGCGGGAGTCGCGGATATCAGCCGCAAGGTTTTCCCTGAACTGGTGGAGGGTTTTTCCCGCATCGGCGAGGAACAAGTGTCCCTTCTTTTGATACTCGTCCACGATGGCATCCACATTGATTCCTACCAGCAGCCGGATTTTTGGCACGGCTTCCAGATGGGGGCGAATGGCAAAATAGCCGGAAGCGCGAAGATAGCCAATCAGCGCGTCGAAGCGCGAGATGTCTGGATTGTGCTCGAAGATTCCCCGAAACTTCGCGAGCAGTGTATTGCCGTCCGAATTAGTGAAGAAGCGAGAGGACATTCGTAATCTTGTTTCTCAGGCTAAATAGACCAAAAAAATGGTCAATTGTTATTTAGTCCCCAATACATGTGACCATTTTGAAGGGAGCATTGGATTAACGGGTGAGGTAGAGTGACCGCGCTAAAGTAACCGTATTTGGAACCATCCCTTCGGTGTCCTCGGTCCGTTCCAACTCTCAGCCACCCCCTCTCCAGTCAATGCGTTCGCCGGTTCTGGGCGGAGAGGATGATGCCGGCGGCGATGCCGCAGCCGATGACGAGAAGCAATTGAATCGCAATGGCGAAGTCGAGGGTGTCCACCTCGGTGTCGCCGACGTATTTTTTCAGCGAGAGGAAGATGTTGCGTTTCGATTTCGAAAGGGTCGCGTTGCGGTAGTCGTTGCGGAAGGCTTCGGCTTCACGAATGAGGAGGTCGATGCGTTCGTTGACGTAAAATTCAGACGCCGGACGAGCCCCGCTGTCGTCGTCCGGCCAGATTTTCATCGTCTCGACTTCCGGGCGGCTGCCGACGCGGGCGGTGTCGGTGATGCGGGAGATGAGTTCGCGCGCTTCGGAGGGAGTTTTCGCCCCGGCGGCCAGCAAGCGGCGCAGGCCTTCTTTCATCAGGTCGAACCGTTCCGCCGCGGGCCCCGACAGACGCGCGTCGGTGTTTTTGGTGCGTTCCACCCGTCGTTGCAGCCGGGCGCGTTCGTATTCGAACGGATTGCGGGTTGCCTGGGTGACGATCAACGATTCGTAGGAGTGTCGCAACGGCATGAACCAGGAGGGGACCGGTGTGCCGCCGCGTTCTCGGGTGAAGCCGCTTTCGCTGAACAGGCCGCGGTTCATCTCCTTGTAAGGCACGAGTGCTCCGGCGAGCAGCATTTGAGGCACGAGCAAGAGCGGCACCGAGGTCAATGCCGCGCGTTCGGTTTTCACCAGCGAGGAGACGACCAGGGCGAGGCCGGTGCCGGTCCATGCGGTCAAGGTCATCAACAGCCAGTGCTCCAGCAGCATGCCGCGGATTTCGAGGATCGGGTTGCCGACCACAAGGTAGGTGAAACATTGGGCAGCGGCGACCAGGCCGAGCGCGCTGAGTTTCGCCGCGATGTAAAGGCCCGGGCTGGGTTGCGAATTGCGTTCGCGACGCAGCAGCGGGCGATCGCGCAGGATTTCGGTGGCCGAGTTGGTCAGGCCCAGGAACATCGCCACGGTGGCGCTGAGGAAAAGATAGGCCGGAATGTGCAGCGCGGTGGCGAGCGAATAGGCTTCTTTCGGCGACGCCCGAAGCGTCAGGCCGATCAATGCGGCGAGCAGCGGCGCTTCGAGAAACGTGCTGTAAAGCGTGCCGCGATTGCGGACCTTCGATAGCAGAGCGCGCTGGAAGTGGGTGACGAACAGGGCCAGCCACGCCCGCAGACGACGCGTCGGCCGCGGGGGGACCGGCAAGGCTTCGTGCGGCAAATGATCGGCCGCCGTTTGTTCGCCCATCGGCCCGTTGCCGGGTTCCAGCGATCGCACCAACGAGAGGCTTTCGAAGCGTTCCTGCCAGAAGGACGCCGGGAAACGTCGCGCGGCGCCGGGGGTGAGTCCGCCGCCGATGGCGCTCAGCGGCGTTTCCAACACGTCGAACACGAAATCCGCTCCAAGCGGCGTGCCCGCCTGCACCGCCGGATGCGAGATGGCCAGTTCGCCGCAGGCTTCGCGGAAATAGCTCACCATCGACGCCGGAGTACCAAAGTAGGCGATCCGGCCGCCGTTATCGATCAGCAGCACTTTGTCGAACAAACGCAGCACCGGCGCGCCGGGCCGGTGCAGCGAAGCGATCACGATCTTGTCGCGCGCCAGCGAGCGCAGCGTTTCCGCGACGTGCTCGGAGTCCTTTGACGACAGTCCGGAAATCGGTTCGTCGAAGAGGAACACTTCCGCGCGGCTACCCAGATCGAGGCCGAGGTTCAGCCGGCTGCGTTCGCCGCCTGACAATGTCTTTTCGCCGGGCGCGCCGACGCGGCGACGGGAGAGCGATTGCAGGCCGAGTTCGGCAAGCACGCTGTCCACCCGCCGTTCGTGTTCGGCGGGAGAAAGGGCGGGGCGGCGCACGGCGATCGCGTGCCGGAGTTGCTCGCGCACCGTGAGTTGCGGGTTGAGCGCTTCTTCCTGCGGCATGTGCGCCACGAACGGGATGAGCCGCTCGCGATGCTCGTAGAGGCTGATCCCGTTCATGAGGATCCGTCCGCGAGTCGGTTCGAGTTGCCCCGAAAGCACGGACAACAGCGTGCTTTTTCCGCTGCCGCTCGGGCCGATGATGCAAAGCATTTCGCCGCGCCGGACCTCGAAGCCGATGTTGTCGAGAGCGCGGAAACCCGGGCCGAAATCGTGAATCACGTCTTCGACGACGAGCGAGTCGATCTGTGTCCGTTCTTCGTCGAGAAATCCTTCGCTGAACCGGCACCGCACCGCTTGGGTTCCCGAGAGACGGATCAACGAACCGTCGAAAAGCGGCGCATTGCCCCGCACAAGCAAGCCATCCACGGTGACCGGTCCGTCGGCTTCGCGCACTTCCAGGAGCCCTTCCGCGCGTTGTTCGTCGAAGCGGATGAAAAGGACCGCCCGCGGCGAAAGCCCGGGGCCGAGCAAAAGATCGCCTCGCGAAAGGGCCGTCGGGTCGTTCGAAACGAGGTATTCCTGGCGGTCGCTGGCCAGGCGGAACCGCCGGCCGGCATGGATCGCGCGACGCCGCAGTTCGTCGATCGACACGCTGAAGCCGGCGTCGTCGCCGAGGCGCTCGTGGTTCTCGCAAAGCACGACGTCGCCCTTTTTCAGCGGGCCTTTCCCGCCGGCGCGGAGGGTCGTGTCGCGGAAGGCTTCGACCTCCGCTTTCAGACCGAAGCGGACGCGGGCCAAGCTTTGCCGGCTGCGGGTGCGTTCGGCGGTGAAGCCGCCGTCACTGGCGGCGAGCAAAATCGCCGGCGGGTTCTCCGTTCGCCCGACATCGAGGAAAAACAACAGGTCTTCCTGCGTCAGCGTCCAGCCCGGTACAACCAGCGGCTGGCGTTCGCGCATCCGCAAGAACGCGCCGGCTTCCATCGATCGACCCCGGATCCACAGCGGAGCCGGGCCCATGTTCCGCACGAGAATCAGATCGCCCGTGCGGTAAACCCGGAACGAATGCTCGCGGGCGGCGGGTGGCAAGACGACGTCGGCTTTCTCCCCACCGAAAATCAAACGGTCGAATGGCAGCGGGCCTTCATCGGTCGCGCCCTGCATTTCGCGCAGAATCGCCAAACCGTAGTCCGGCCGACCGAGCCGACGCATGAACTTTTCGAAATTCGCCCGGCTCCGTTCCGAACGACCCGCGGCGTCGACCAGTGTGAACAATTGCAGGCCGACGGCCAGTTTCCCGGTGTCGTCGAGCGTGTCCTTGAGTTGGACGGCGATCGACTGGAGCGGCGTCGGATGTTTCACCGCGCGTTGCAACCGCCGCGCCAGCCAGCCGTGGTCGACTTCGGGAAACGCGCTGCGAAGAAGATCGAGGACGAGGTCCGCTTCCAGCGTATTGAGCACGTCGTCGAGGGTCGCGAAGGCGGCGAAGGCGTCCACCAACGGCCCCACATGGGCGCCCGTGCCAGGGCGGAGCGAGCGCAACCGGCCGATCCCGGGGATCAGCCGCAGCCACCGGGTCCAGCGCGTCCAGCGATCGGCGCGGGATTCACGGGATGGGGCTGAGTTTGGGTCCACGGCCGCCATGCTTGGCCGTTGCAAGGGTTGCGGGCAAGCCCGGAGGAAACACCGAGATAAGCCGGTGCCAAGTTTCGCCGCATTTTATGAGTTAAAAAAGGGGTTTCCTTTTCTTTAAGGGATTTTACCCTGCCGTGCCTTTTGCGTGTTGCGAGAGGCGTGCTAAACTGCCGTGCCGGGCGGGGCATCCGCCCGCTCATTCTTCATCATGTCCGATTCTCCGAACCCCCGACCGCCCCAAAACCAGGGCCGCGGTCCTGGCGAACCCGCTGGCTTCAACTGGAAGGTTTTCATCATGCTTTGCCTCGGCCTGCTGGTCATCGGGCTGGCTTGGGGAAGCTCCAGTTTAAGCGTCCGCACGGCGGCGCTTTCCTTCCCCGAATTCCGTAAAGCCTGGGATCAGGGACGGATCGTGACAGGGGACAACCTGAAGAAGCCCTTGAAAGTGGTGACGGGCGATACGCCCTATGACGCCGAAATTTCCGGTTGGATCGGGCCGGAGAAGGTCGCGCCGAAGACCGACGCCAAGATCGAGCGCTACACCTTCCAAGTGCCGCTCAATTTGGAAGTGCAGGGCCAGGAAGTGCGGGCGTTGCTTGGCGACCAATTGGTGACGACCTCCGGGCCTCAACCGGCGACGGGTGAAAAAGTCCTGAGTTTGGCCGAATTCCGCAAGGCATGGGCGTTCGGCGAAATCAAGCCGGCGGATGCCGCTCGGCCCCTGGTGCTGGTAAGCGGTCCGAAATCGTCCGACGCGGCGCTCGTGGGCGTTCGCGAAGAAGTGCTGAATCGCGCGCCGCTTGCCGCTACCGACGGCCGGGTGCCGGAGCCGGTGCCCTTCAAGGTTTCCGTGTCCACCGCGTTGAGCGCGGATGATTTGCGCTCGTTGTTGCAGTCCGACGCACTTTACGAGCGCAACAGCGACATGCTTCGCAGCGCGATCTTCACCTTCCTGCCGGTCTTACTGGTGGTGTTGCTGCTGTTCTTCCTTTTCCGCCAGCAAATGAAGGCCGCCGGCCGTGGCGCGATGTCGTTCGGCAAGAGCAAGGCTCGCCTGCTGACGATGGATCGGAACAAAGTGACGTTCAAAGACGTCGCCGGGATCCAGGAGGCGAAGGAAGAGCTGTGGGAAATCGTCGATTTCCTGCGCGATCCGCGGAAGTTCCAGAAGCTCGGTGGTTCGATCCCGAAAGGCGTGCTGATGGTCGGTCCGCCCGGCACCGGCAAAACCTTGCTCGCCCGCGCGATCGCCGGCGAAGCGGACGTGCCGTTCTTCTCGATTTCCGGCTCGGACTTCGTGGAAATGTTCGTCGGCGTCGGCGCCTCCCGCGTTCGCGACATGTTCGAACAGGGCAAGAAGCACGCGCCTTGCTTGATTTTCATCGATGAAATTGACGCCGTCGGCCGCCATCGCGGTCACGGTCTCGGCGGTGGTCACGACGAGCGCGAGCAAACGCTCAACCAGTTGCTCGTCGAAATGGACGGCTTCGATACCCAGGAGGGCGTCATCATCATCGCCGCGACCAACCGTCCGGACGTGCTCGATCCGGCGTTGCTTCGCCCGGGTCGTTTCGACCGTCAGGTCACCGTTTCGCTGCCCGACGTGAACGGTCGCGAAGAAATCCTCAAGGTCCATGCCAAGAAGATCAAGCTCGCCGCCGGTGTCGATCTGGCGGTGATCGCCCGCGGCACGCCCGGCTTCTCCGGCGCGGAGCTCGCCAACCTGATCAACGAGGCGGCTCTGCTCGCCGCCCGCAAGGGTATGTCGGCGGTGACGCTGGCCGAACTCGAGGAAGCGCGCGACAAAGTCCGCTGGGGCCGCGAGCGCCGCAGCTTGGCGATGAGCGAAAAAGAACGCGTCGGCACCGCTTGGCACGAGGCCGGTCACGCCTTTCTCAATGTCGTCCTGCCGCACACCCATCCGCTGCACAAGGTCACCATCATCCCGCGCGGTCCGTATCTCGGCGCGACGATGTATTTGCCCGAAGGCGACAAGTATTCGACGCAACGCAAGGAAGCGCTCGCCAGCCTGGTGGTCACCATGGGTGGCCGCATCGCCGAGCAGTTCCATTCCGACGACGTTTCGAACGGTGCGTCCGGCGACATCCGCCAGGCGACCAGCCTGGCCCGCAAAATGGTCTGCGAATGGGGCATGAGCGACCGCATCGGGATGATCGAATACAGCGAAGGCGAAGGTGAAGTCTTCCTCGCCCGCGACATTTCCCGTCCGCGCAATTATTCCGAGGACACCGCCCGTCTGATCGACGCCGAGATCAAGCGCTTCATCGACGAGGCGTATCAGCACGCGACGGAAATTCTGACCGAAAATCGCGCCAAGGTGGAACTGATCGCGAAGGCTTTGCTCGAATTCGAAACGCTCGACGCCGATCAAATCCGGGATCTCATCGAAACGGGGGTGATGCGCAACCCGCCGAGTTCGCCGAAGCCCCCGGCTTTGCCCGAGGAGTATCGCAAGAAGGACGCGCCGAAGCCGAAGGACGGTGGCACGCCCGAAGACAACGGCCCGCTTCCGGGCACCGTAGTCGGCGCGCCAGCCTAAGCGGATTCCTCCACAACCCGTTCATTTCCCAAGGGCTCGCCGATCCGGCGGGCCCTTGTTTTTGACGCGAATCGGGCGCAGATTGTCAGATGAACACGGGGCATCCCATCAGTTCAGCATACCTGATCCTCGGAACTCTGTTCGCGATCGCGATCGTGTTCGCCTTGGCGTTGTTGCTCACGATGCTGTTCCGCGGTCCGGTTCCGTTGCCGCTCGATCCGGGTCTGCCGTTTCCGGCATATCCTTCATAGCAATCGGATGCCGGTGAATTGCTTCGCGGCGGTGCGGCGGACGGTTTCGAGGAATTCCCGCATGTACGCTTGCTGCGACGTTTCCCGGGTGGTCGCGGCGTAAAGCGAAGCGCGCAAACCGTGCGGGCCGATCGGGCGTTCGGCGACGTAGCCGCGTTCGAGATACGGTTGCACCGCCCAGCGCGGTAGCGCGGCAATGCCCCGGCGACTTTTCACGAGTTGAAGGATGGCGACGGTCAACTCGGTCGTCCGGCGTTCTTTCGGTTGGATGTTCGCCGGGTCGAGCACGTGACGGAACAAATCCATGCGGTTGTCCGGGATCGGGTAGGTGATGAGCGTTTCGCGTTCGAAATCGCGCGCCGTGAGATGCCCTTTCCGCAGCAAGGGATGATCGAGTGCCAGCAACGCGGGCATGTCGTATTCGAATAACGGATGGTGTTCGATGCCCTTCCGCCGGCGGGCGCTGGAGACGATGACCAGATCGGCGCGGTTCTCGTCGAGTAGTCCGGCCGGGTCGGCGTGGAAGCCGGAAACGATGTCCATTTCCACGTCCGGCCAGCCGTCGCGCAGGTTGTCCATCGCCGGCATCAGCCAGTCGAAGCACGAATGGCATTCCACCGCGATGCGCAGGCTTCCGGCGACGCCTTGTTCGAGCCGTGCGAGGTCACGTTCCGCTTCGGCGATGATACGGGATGTGTCGTAGGCGAGCACCAGCAGGCGTTCGCCCGCGCGGGTCCAGCGCAACGGACTCGTCTTTCGTTCGAACAGTTCGACGCCATAGGTCTCTTCCATCGCGCGGATCTGGTGGGAAAGCGCGCTTTGGCTCAGGTGCAATCGTTGACCCGCGCGGGTGAGATTGCCGGTCTCCGCAAGGGCGATCAGCGATTGAAGATGGCGGATTTCGAGCATGGAGGAAGTTGAGAGTTGAAGGGTGACGGAACGGACCGCGAACTTGAGCTCGCCCCGTCAGCCAAGCCATCCGGGGCGGGCTAAAGCTCGCGGTCCGTTAAACTCATCATTCAAAAAATGGCCAATCAACGTGAAAATCATGCGTTTTGTTCATTGAGGGGCGACGGCGATGATCGTCGCCGATGAATTCAAACCTGACCACGCACATTGCCGGTTACCCGCGGATCGGCCGCAAACGCGAACTGAAGCAAGCGCTCGAAGCTTTCTGGGCGGGACGGCTCGCGGCTTCCGATCTCGAAGCGACCGCCCGCGGTTTGCGCCTGCGCCATTGGGCCGAGCAAAAGGCGGCCGGACTCGATTTCGTCGCAGTGAACGATTTCAGCTATTACGACAACCTCCTCGATCTCGCCTGCGTGTTCGGCGTGACGCCCGAGCGGTTCGGCAAACCGGGCGATCCGGTGACGCTCGATCGGTACTTCCGCATGGCCCGTGGTCGTGGACGACAGGACGGTCGCCCGGATGTCGCGGCGCTGGAACTGACGAAGTGGTTCGACACGAATTACCATTACCTCGTGCCCGAACTCGCGGCGGATCAGGAGTTCCACCTCGCGTGGGACAAGCCGGTCGCCGAGTTGAAAGAAGCGCTTCAAGCCGGACATCGGCCGAAGGTGGTGCTCACCGGGCCGGTGACGTTCCTGGCCTTGTCCAAGTCCATCGATGGCAAGAGCCGTCCGCTGGATTTGTTGGAAAAGTTGCTGCCGGTTTATCGCGAATTGTTGGTCGCGTTGAAAAAGGAAGGCGCGGAGTGGATCGAAATTTCCGAGCCGGTTTTCGCCGCGCGACGCGATGAAGCGGTCCTCGCCGCCGCCGAACGGGTGTGGAATGAAACGGACGGTTTGCCATCGGTTGTCGGGCTGAAATACATCTTCTCGATTCCTTTCGGTTCGCCCGGTGAAGCGTTGCCGCGTTTGGCTTCGTTGCCGGCCGATGTCTTCCACGTCGATGCCGTGCGCGGGCAAGCCGACGTGCCGTGGTTGCAAAAGCATTTCCCGACCGACCGCATCCTTTCGCTCGGCGTGATCGACGGCCGCAGCATTTGGCGGACGAATCTTGAATCGTGGCGCGCGGTGATCGAGTCGTTCCGCAACTCCCGCCCGGCGGAATCGTTGTGGCTCGGTTCGTCGTGTTCGTTGCTGCACGTGCCGCACACCACGGCCGATGAAACTTCGCTCGATCCGCAACTGCGCTCGTGGCTGGCCTTTGCGCAGGAGAAGCTCGGCGAATTGGTCGCGGTCGCCGCAGGCACGGAGCCGACCGATGCCTTGGCCGCCGCGCGATCCGCGCTTTCCAGCCGCCGCTTGCACCCGGGTGTCCACATCGCGGGGGTGCGTCAGGCGATCGCGGGCCTCAATGCCAGTGCGACGCAACGCGGGTTGCCTTTGCCGCAGCGCGCCGCCGTGCAACGCGAAGCGCTCGGCTTGCCGTTGTTCCCGACGACCACCATCGGTTCGTTCCCGCAAACGGCGGAAATCCGTTCGCTGCGTGCTCGTCGCCGCAAAGGCATCGACGATGAAGCCACTTATCAGGCCGGTCTCGACGCCGCCTTGCGCGAGGCGATCCTTCATCAGGAGGAACTCGGTCTCGACGTGCTCGTGCATGGCGAATTCGAGCGCACCGACATGGTCGAGTTTTTCGGCGAAAAGCTCGATGGCGTCGCCGTCACCACCAATGGCTGGGTCCAAAGCTACGGTTCGCGTTGTGTGAAACCGCCGGTGATTTGGGGCGATATCGTCCGCCCGCAACCGATGACGGTGGAAGTCGCCAAGCGTGCGCAATCGCTCACCGAAAAGCACATGAAGGGCATGCTCACGGGACCGATCACGATTCTGCAATGGAGCTTCGTGCGCGATGACCTTTCCCGCTCGGCGGTGGCGAATCAAATCGCGTTGGCGATCCGTGAAGAGGTGAACGATCTCGAAGTCGCCGGATTGAAGATCATCCAGGTCGACGAACCCGGTTTGCGCGAAGGCTTCCCGCTCGATGTGGCGGACCGCGAAGCGTATCTGGAGTGGGCGGTGCGCGCGTTCCGCATCGCGACGTCCGGTGTGCGCGATGAGACGCAAATTCACACGCACATGTGCTATGCCGAGTTCAGTGATGTGGCAGCCGCGATCGCCGCACTCGAAGCCGACGTGATCACGCTCGAAGCGTCGCGCAGCAAAATGAAGGCGTTGGGCGCGGTGGTGACCGGCGGTGTCGAATCCGACGTCGGGCCGGGCATTTGGGACATCCATTCGCCGCGGGTTCCGTCGCCGGAGGAAATGGCCGATCTGTTGCGTCGTGCGGCGAAAGTGATTCCCATCGAGCGCCTGTGGGTGAATCCCGATTGCGGTCTCAAGACCCGTGGTTGGGAAGAAACCCGGCAGTCGCTGGCGAACCTGGTCGCCGCCGCCCGGGTGGTGCGCGAGGAAGCGGCCGTCGCGGTCTAACTTCACCAGAGCGAAATTCGCGCATCAAGCCGGTCGGGATGTGTCCCCGGCCGGCTTTTGTTTGGGGAGGAACACTTTCCGTTCATGTTCGGCTACTTCCGCGAATGGAGAACGAAAGTTGGTTCTTGATCATGAAGTCTCAACCGTTCTTATTCATGATATCTAACAGTGAATCTGGTGGATGATTTGCTGTTTCTCGCCCCTACGAGTCATTTTATGAAACCTTCGAATTTTCTTCTTCCTGGTTTGGCCTCGATTTGCCTGGCGTCTTCGGCCGAAGCGGCGGTGTTGTTTTTCGATGATTTCACTACTTCGGGGCAAAGCAACGACGTGAATTTCGAGTATAGCTCGGGGCGTCAGTCCGGCACCTTGGGCTCCGTTCAATATCGCCAAGGCAATGGCGCTTTCTCTTCCACGTTGACCGGGACCCTCGCCGACGAGGCTAGCAATGGGGACTTAACCCAGGTGAGTAACAACTCGGCGCCGGGGACGCTTTGGCTCACGGGCTCCACCTTTGCCAGTGTGTCGCTTGAGCACAACTTCACCGAGAACGCGGGCGTGGGTGGCTACACGTCGATTTCTTTCACCGTGGATCCGATCACGGCGAGCCTCGGAACAAGCGACAACTGGGCCGCCATCACCTTCGGGGCAGGGGACAATTCCGCGTATGGATCTTCCGGCTCGGGCGCGCGCGGCCAGTTCATCACGAACGCGGGCGCCCATTTCGGTATCCTTTTCCGGGATAACGGGCTGTACCAGGTTTTCAACGGCTCGTCGGGGATTGGCAGTGGCACCTACGACGCGACTCCCACGGTGGGCACGACCCATTCGGTCGAGATTCGGATCACCGGCTTGGTCGATGGAAACGCTTGGGATGGATCGGGCGACTCGCAGATCGACGTGTATGTCGATGGCGGGCTGACTCCGTTTTTCACCTACACGAAAACCGGCGGCTACACCGACAACTTCATCACGTTGGAGAGCTTTGGCGGAAACAGCCAATTCGACGATTTGCAGATCTCCGTCGTTCCCGAGTCCTCCGCCGCTCTGTTGGGCGGGCTGGGTTTGCTCGGATTGCTGCGCCGTCGGCGAAGGTAAAGCAGGGAGGCGGGTCATTCCTGTCCCGCTCTTTCTTTTTCATTTAAGGGGGACAGGAATGTCCCTCCTCCTTGTTTAACGGGACAGGAATGTCCCGTCTCCGTGGACAAATTGCATCGATCCGCTAGAACGCGGTCATGGATGCTTGGTCGACGGCGGTGGAAACGGTGCGCGCGTGTTTGGCGGCGGGGGTGCGGGAGTTCGTGATTTGCGCCGGAGCGCGCAATGCCGCCTTGATCGAGGCGCTGGCCCGGGCGGAGGAAAACGACAAGGTCCGGTTGTGGCGGCACTTCGAAGAACGCTCGGCCGGGTTTTTCGCGCTCGGGCGAATCCTCTCGACGGGCGAACCGTGCGCGGTGGTGACCACGAGCGGCACGGCGGCGGCGGAGCTGTTGCCCGCGGTGGTTGAAGCGCATTACCAAGCGCGCCCATTGATCGCGATCACCGCCGATCGCCCGGCGTGTTTCCGGGGAACCGGCGCACCGCAGGCCATCGAGCAGGTGGGGATTTTCGGTGTCTACGCCCGCACCTCGCAGGAGGGCGAATGGTTCGCCCATTGGTCGAAAGCCGGGCCCTTGCACCTCAACGTGGAAATCGAGGAAACGTTCGCACCGGCGGCCGCGACGTTCGATTCGCCCGCGGAATTCGTGCCGTTGAAATCCCGGCTCGATGTTTCAGGTCTGGCGCGTTGGCTTCGCGACGACCTTTACCGCGGATTGGTCGTGATGATCGGCGGCCTCGACCCCGAGGATCGCGAGGAAGTGTTTCACTTTTGCCAATCGCTCGGCGCACCCGTCGTGGCGGAGGCGACCAGTGGCTTGCGCGAGGCGCTGCAAGGCTACGCATTGCCCGATCCCGACCGCTGGTTGCGGGAAAAACCGCCGGGCAAGATCCTGCGCTTGGGCGAAGTGCCGAGCGGCCGGTTCTGGCGGGATCTCGAAGACATGCCGGATACCTCGGTGTGGTCGGTTTCACGGGCGGGTTTTCCCGGATTGGTGCGCGAATCGCAGAGCAATCGCGGGCAAGTCGCGCGGGTGCTGCAAGCGCTGGGCGACATCGAAAAAGCAGGCGATGCGTTGGATTATTTCCCCGAAATGTCTCGTCGCGCGAACCTCATCGACGAGTTGCTCGAAGCCTATCCCGACAGCGAACCGGCGATGGTCCGGACCCTTTCGCTCTACGCGTCGTATGGCGATTCGCTCTACCTCGGCAACAGCCTGCCGATCCGCGAGTGGAACCTTTTCGCCCAATGGGAACGACCGATTCCCAACGTGCGGGCGAATCGCGGGGCGAACGGTATTGATGGCCAGCTCTCGACCTGGCTCGGCTGGACGGCCGAACAAAAGGAAGCGTGGGCGGTCGTCGGCGACCTCACCGCGCTCTACGATCTCGCCGCGCCGATGTTGCTCGGGCAAACCGACAACGAAGGCCGTGTGCTGGCGATCATCAACAATGGCGGCGGGAAAATTTTCCAACGTCTGCCGCGCTTGGAAAGCCTCAGTCCGCGGGCGGCCGAGTGCTTGCTGAATCCTCAATCGGCCGATTTCGGCGGCATGGCGAAGTTGTGGAACATGCGCCATGTGCGAATCAGCCGTGCCGACGAGTTCGATTTGTTCGAAGGCGGGGGCGATACCGTGTTGCTCGAAATCGTGCCGGACGAGGAGCAAACGAAGCAGTTCTGGGCGAAATGGGACGCTAGTTGATGGTTGAGGGTTGGAACGGACCGCGAACTTTAGTTCGCCCCGTCAGCCAAAGAAAACTTAGCTTGATGGGGCGAGCTAAAGCTCGCGGTCCGACCCTGGCTCTTTCCATCAACCCTCAACTCTCAACCATCAACATGCACGAACTTTGGTGCCTCCATGGCGCGGTGGGGTCCGCGACGGATTGGAAACCGTTCGCCCATGCGATGGCGGGGGAGGGTGTGGAAACGCGGGCGGTCGACCTTTGGCGGATGCTGGAGTGTTGTCCGATGCCGCTGATGGAAGTCGGCCGGATGTTGAATGCGGAATGTCGCGGGCTGGGACGTAAGAGCGAAAGGCGGCCGGTTTTGTTGGGGTATTCGATGGGCGGCCGTTTGGCGCTGCATGCGCTATTGGATGAAAATCCCCCGTGGCAGGCGGCGGTGATCGTCGGGGCGCATCCCGGGCTTGAATCGGAGGACGAGCGGATCGCCCGGCGGGCGAGCGACGCCGAGTGGGGGGCGAAGGCACTTTCGGGCGATTGGTGGGAATTTCTCGACGCCTGGAACGCCCAACCGGTCTTGGTGGAGTCGGGCGAACGGGCCGCGCCGCCGGTTTTTCGACGGAGGGAAATCGCGCGCAGTTTCGTCGATTGGTCGCTCGGGGCGCAGGAATCGCTGTGGGAGGAATTGCCCGGCATTCGCGTGCCGGTGCTGTGGGTTTGCGGCGAGCGGGATGCGAAATTCCGGGCGATCGGCGAACGGGCGGTTTCGCTCATTCCCGGCGCGGAGTTGGCGGTGGTCGACGGTGCCGGGCATCGCGTGCCGTGGGACCGGCCGGATGCGTTCGCCCGGCGGGTCGGCGAGTTTTTGCGACAGCGGGGCGGTTCCAATGGAAAAGGCTAAAAACCGGCCGATTGGAACCCGCGCCCCCTCCCATTTCACTTGCCACCCCCCCGGCGGAGCGGCCACAACAAGCGCCCCGCCTTCCGGGCTGTCCAACGCCGTTGCACCGCCGGAACGCGGGCAACCCTCATCCGCGCGCATCCATGGACAGCATTTCATCCCGTATCGCACAGGTTTCCCCGTCGCTCACCTTGGCCGTGACGGCCCAGGCCAAGGCCATGCAGGCCCGCGGCGAAGAAGTTTACGGTCTCGCCGGCGGCGAACCGCAATTCGACACTCCTGAGTTTATCAAGGCCGCCGCCATTCGCGCCCTTGAGGAAGGTCACACGAAGTACTGCCCTTCCGGTGGCATCCCGCAGCTCCGTGAGGCTCTCTCCGCCAAGCTCGCCAAGGACAACGGCCTCAACTACGCGCCGAACCAGATCTGCGTCACCGCTGGCGCGAAAATGGCCTGCTTCAACGCGATCCTCGCCATGGTCGAGGAAGGCGACGAAGTGATCATCCCGACCCCTTATTGGGTGAGCTACCCGGAAATGGTCCGCCTCGCGGGCGGCAAGCCGGTGCTGGTCGAAACCAAGGAGTCGACCGGTTGGAAGATGACACCCGAGCAGTTCGAGGACGCCATGACCCCGGCGACCAAGATGGTCATCCTCAACACGCCGTCGAACCCGACCGGCGCGGTTTACACCGAAGAAGAACTCCGCGCGATCGGCGACATCGCGCTCGGCGAGGACATCGTGATCCTGGCCGATGAAATCTACGAAAAGCTCGTCTACGGCGACGCCAAGCACGTCTCGATCGCCTCGCTTAGCGACGAACTCGCCGCGCTGACGATCACCGTGAATGGTTTCTCGAAGGCCTACGCGATGACCGGCTGGCGTCTCGGCTACACCGCCGCGCCGAAGCCGCTCGCGGAAGCGATCGACAAGATCCAGAACCACACGGTTTCCAACGCTACGACCTTCGCCCAATACGCCGCCGTCGAGGCGCTCACCGGCGATCAGAGCTTCATCGAAGACATGCGCGGCGAATACGACGTCAGCCGTCAGTTCATGTTCAACCGCCTGAAGGGCATCAACAACATCCGTGTGGTTGAGCCGAAGGGCGCGTTCTACTTCTTCGTCTACACCGGCAACCTCGGCCTGAAGTCGCTCAACCTCTGCGACAAGCTGCTTTCGCGCTACAAGGTCGCCGCCGTTCCGGGCGTCGCCTTCGGCTACGACGACGGCATCCGCCTCAGCTACTGCACGACGCTCGACGTCCTCAACGAGGGCCTCACCCGCTTCGAGCAGTTCTGCCGCGAGCATTGATCGTCCGCCGCGATTCGATTCAAACGAAACGCCGCTTCGGGAAACCGGAGCGGCGTTTTGGTTTGGAGTGCTGCGATTCATCGCAGCTTTGTTGGAAAGAGATCTTCGAGATGCAAAGCTGCGATGAATCGCAGCACTCCAGATCAACTCAACTGCGTCTCCGCCAGCAGCTTATAAGTCCCACCGTGGGCGATGAGTTCGTCGTGCGTTCCGCTTTCCACAAGCTCGCCGTGGTTGATCACGAGGATGCGGTCGGCGTGGCGAACGGTCGAAAGCCGGTGCGCGATAACCAAGCTCGTCCGTCCCGCCATCAGTCGCTCGAGCGCTTCGTTCACCAAGCGCTCGCTCTCGGAGTCGAGGGCCGACGTCGCTTCGTCGAGCAAGAGGATCTTCGGGTCGGCGAGGATCGCCCGGGCGATCGCGAGGCGTTGTCTTTGCCCGCCGGAAAGCTTCGTGCCGCGCGGGCCGACGAGCGTGTCGTAGCCTTCCGGCAAAGCGGCGATGAAATCGTGCGCGTTCGCTTCTTTCGCCGCGGCCTGGATTTCCTCGAACGTCGCGCCCGGCCGGCCGTATTCGATGTTTTCCCGGATGCTGCCACCGAACAGCAGCACTTCCTGCGGCACGATCGCGAGCTGCGAACGGACCGATTCGAGGTTCAATCCGGCGGCGTCGCGACCATCGAATAACACGTTGCCCGCGTCCGGCGTGTTCAGGCCGAGCAGAAGGGAAAACACCGTCGATTTGCCCGCGCCCGAAGGTCCGACCAAGGCGACCCGTTGCCCCGGGGCGACCGCGAAGCTCAGGTCGCGCAACACCTGCACGTCCGGTCGCGAAGGATAGCGGAAGGCGATGTGGTCGAACGCCACCGCGCCCTGCAATCGCGCCGCGGTTTCGCCGCTGGTCCGTTCGGCCGGGGTGTGGAGCAGCTCGCGCAAGCGATCGGTCGCGCCGACGGTCTGTTGGATTTGGGAAACGATTTCCGGAAACGATCCGAGCGACGCGCCGACGAAGATCGAGAACAGGATGAACGCGGTGAATTCGGTCGAGCTGATTTCGCCATGTTGGACCATGTGGGCGCCCTTCCAGATGACGAAGGCGATCGTGCCGAACATCGCGAAAATGATGAACGACAGGAAGGCACCGCGTGCTTTCGCCCCGCGCAGGCTGACCCGGTAGAAGGACTCGAGCGCGCGGTCGTAACGCGAAATCTCGAAGCGCTCGTTGGTGAACGCCTTCACATCGGCGATGCCCTGGACGGTTTCCTCGATCACCGTGCTGGCTTCCGCGAGCGAATCCTGGGCGTCGCGCGAGTGCTTGCGAACTTTGCGGCCGAACAACGCCACCGCCAATACGACCACTGGAATACACGCCAGCATGATCAGCGAGAGCTTCCAGGTCACCACGAAGATTACGGTCAGGCCGACGATCAGGATGACGGTCTGACGCACGAGCTGCGGCACGGTGTTGAGCAAGGTGTCGCGCACCACGCCGAGGTCGGCGGAGACCCGGTTGCTCAGCGCGCCGGCGCGTTGTTCCTGGAAATAGCCCAACGGCAGGCGGACGAGATGATGGAAAATTTCGCGCCGCAGGTCGTTCAGCGCCGCTTCGCCCGACCGAATGAAGCCCTGCACCCGGAAAAATCCGATCAAGGCCTGCAACGCGAGCGCGCCGAGCAGCCATTTCAGCGTGTGGTTGATCTTTGCCACGATCGCCGAGGCGTCCACGCCCTCGCGCAGGGCGTCGGTCGGATTGCCGATCAGGTCTTTGAGAAACCACGGAAACGCCAGCGCCAGCACCGCCGTGGTGAACAACGCGATCAGCGAGGGCACGAAGACCTTCTTATGCCGCATCAAATAGCCCGCGATCCAACGGAACGACGAAATGGCGGACTTTTCAGAACTCGGCTGCGGCATGCGCGGATGGGAGCGGAAGGGGCTCCGCGCGTCAATGCGGGGGAGGATATTGCTTGCGGGTATGGCCGGCTCTTGATTCCGAAGGAATCGCCGCACCGGTAGCCGGAGGTTGAGGAGCGGAGCGACGACACCTCCGGATAGCGCCAACTTTTCTCTCCCGACCCCGCAAGAGATCGCAGCATCGGTCGCTCTTCGCGCTTCCGCTCCCCGCGATTTGTTCATTGCCAAGGCCCAGCGCCCTTTTGTCTGTTACTGGAATGAAATCCTTTCAGTCGCAATGTAAGACGACGAGTCGCGATTCATCACGACTTGTCGTCGAATAACTGTTCGGCGAATAAACCTGAGCCCGTCTCCGTCCCACTCAAGCTATGATCACCCGAATTTTGTCTATGCTGGTTGTTTGCCTTCTGTCGCAGTCGTTTGCTGAATCGCCTTTTTCTGTGCCTCGCCGGATGATTCCCATAGGTCAAGACCCCGCATCGAGGGAGGCTCGAGAGCGAGCTGAAGTCGAGCTTCTCGGAATCAAACACTATTCGTTTACCCTAGGAGCCGAGCCGGGTTCGCAGTCGTACGAGATTCGTGTTGAGCCGGTTTCCGGAGAGAAAGGGCAGGAGGTCAAAAACAGCCTGATCATGCGGAGTTCCAACGAGCCTTCGGTTCTCGGTATTTCGGTTCTACTTGGCGGCGGGAACTCGAGGATGAAGCTGTTCACGACGAGAGCCAGCGTGCTGTGCGATCTGCCCTCCAAGGAGGGTGCACGCATTGAGCTTGGCGATCTAGGCGCAGGCGTCCTCCTTCGTTGCATCGCCGGAAAGGAAGAGATCTTCAGGGTGACTTGGACCAAGAAGGCCGAACAAGGCAGCGCTGGACAACCCGCTACCCGATCCGAGTCGAATTCGGAGGGCAGCGACAAACCTCAACCTGAATCGGAGGAGCGTTCCCGGTAGTTATCGAGCGTTTGGGGAAGTGACGTCCATTGATCCGGTCGTGGTCGATTGTGGGATGATTCAGATTCCGGATGTCTTTCATTCGCGCGATCTCCGGGTTATCGGTGAATTCGTCGCCTTCACGGTCACCAGGCTTGAAGCCTCGCAATACAACCAAGCCGAATAAGCCGGAGCACAGAACCCCTGACCCGCCGCAGCCTCGTGAGCCGTGAGGCTGCGATCCCTTCGGGATCGAATGAAAAAGGAGCGCATTGTCCGGAGGTGTCGTCGCTGCGCTCCTCAACCTCCGGCTACTTGCGCGGTGATTCCTGCGGAATCAAGAGGGCTCGGTATGTATCGACGAGGCTTCCTGAGCCTAAACCGGCGTGGCTTGCGGGATTCCTTTGGCCGCTTCTTCCCGTGCCCACAAATCCGCCGTGATGATCGCGTCGAGTGGCGCGTGAAGCACCGGGACGTGCGCATCCATCACCCGTGCGACGGTTTCCCAAATGCCCGGGAAGGAAAGCCGGCCGGCGCGGAAGGCATCGACGGCGACTTCATTGGCGGCGTTGTAAACGGCGGGCAAAGTGCCGCCGGTGAGACCGGCGCGGCGGGCGAGTTGGAGCGCGGGGAAGTCGTCGTCACGGGGCGCTTCAAATTCGAGCTTCGCCAAAGTCGGGAAATCGAGCGGCTTCAATCCGCCGGGAACGCGGTCCGGCCAGGTCAGCGCGTACTGGATCGGGAAACACATGTCGGTCCGGCTGAGCTGGGCCAGCACCGAGCCGTCGACGAATTCGACCATCGAATGGATGATGCTCTGCGGGTGCACGACGACATCGATGCGCTCCATGCCGATGCCGAACAGCCAGCGCGCTTCGATCATTTCGAGGCCCTTGTTGAAGAGCGTGGCGGAGTCAATCGTGATCTTCGGCCCCATGTCCCAAGTCGGATGCTTGAGCGCCTGGGCGGGCGTGACTTTCGCCAGATCGGCGGCGAGCCACGTGCGGAACGGGCCGCCGGAAGCGGTGAGAATGAGGCGGGAAACTTCCTTTTTGCCGCCGCGGTGACCGTCGAGGCACTGGAAGATGGCGTTGTGCTCGCTATCGACCGGCAGCAATTTTACCCCATGTTTTTCGGCGGCTGCGGTCACCGCTTCGCCCGCCATGACGAGGATTTCCTTGCTGGCGACGGCGAGGTCTTTGCCCGCTTCGATCGCGGCCAAAGCCGGATGTAAACCCGCGGTGCCGACGATGGCGATGAGCGCGATGTCGGCATCGGCCAGCGTGGCGATTGTGATGAGGCCTTCCGCGCCGGTGTGGATGCGGACGCCCTCGGGAAGCAATGCGCGGAGAGCGGCTTCTTTCGACGCATCGTAAATCGCGACATCCCGCACGCCCGTTTCGCGGACTTGCTCGGCGAGCTTGGCGATGTTGTTGGCGGCGGCGAGGCCGACGATTTCCACGCGGTCCGGCAGTTCGCGGGCGACTTTCAGAGTGGAGGTGCCGATGGATCCGGTGGACCCGAGGAGGACGACGCGGCGTTTGCGGGGCGAAGGCATGGCGATCAGGGCTGCACCCACTTCAGGTAGAAATAGAGCGCGGGGGCGGTGAAGCAGAGGCTGTCGATCAGGTCGAGCGCGCCGCCAATGCCGGGCAGCATGTTGCCGGAGTCCTTGGCGTTGAGGCTGCGCTTGAGCACGCTTTCGGCGAGATCGCCGACGACCGAGAGCAGGGCGAGCAACACCCCGAGGCCGATCACGTGCGGCCAGCCGCCGAGGATCGCGAGTTGATTCGGAAACAGGGCGAACAAGCCGCAGCCCGCGAGCTGGGAGAACAAAAGCGCGCCGCCGAAGCCTTCCCACGTTTTGCCCGGGCTGACGTGCGGGATCATCTTGTGTTTCCCGATCAACGAACCGGTGAGGTAGGCGCCCATGTCGGTGAATTTCGTCACCGCGATCAACCAGAGCAGGAGGAGCGCGCCGGGAACCTGGCCGGAGCCGGGAACGAGGAACACGAGCCGGGCGGCGAAACCGAACAGAAAGGGGATGTAAATGAAGCCGAGGATGTTGGAGGCGACCGCTTGGATTGGTTCCAGGCCGCGGATCGGTCGGCGCAATTGCAGGCAGAACGCACCGATGACGGCAACGGCCATCGCGGCGGCGTCGAGCGAGACGGGCGCTTCGAGGGCGAAATCCGGGCTGGTTTTCCGGCTGAGAAAGCTCGCGGCAAGGGCGATCGAATACCCGAGCGAAAGGGCGTGGCCAAAGCCGGTGAAGCATTTCACGCCCGCGGTGCGCAGCATCTGGAAATATTCGAGCGTCGAGAGGGCGATGAGGACGACGATTAGTCCGAGGTAGGCGAACGCGTTTTGGCTGAGAAACACCGCGGCAACGAGCCCCCACAGCCCGACGGTGCTGAGGGTGCGGCGGAAGAAAACGCGTGCTTTGGAAGGCGCGGAAACTGGCGGAGATTCGGCCATGGGTCGCCGCATCCAAGCCACCGGGCGACCCGGAGGCAACTCATTCCCACACCGTTCGGCGGGTGAGTGGGAATTTGCAATTCCCGGCAGGACCCGGGGCGTTAGCCTCTCCGACGCTTCCCAAAAAGGCCGGTCTCGGCCAAAAGGATCGTATGGTGGATCGAACACGAAAGGGAGCCATCCGTGCGGCGGCTTTTCGAGCGGCCGGCCGGACGGTTTTTGCCCGGCTCGCCGGGGTCGTTGCCACGTTCCTGTTCGCGTCCGCTGCCGCCGAGACGCCGTTGCACCCGAAAGTCGGGGTGGGCGACTGGATCTGGGCTCAGGAAACTCACGACCGTCAGGAATGCCGGTTCGTGCGCACCTTCGAAATCCCGCGCGGCACGCAGGTGACCTCAGCGTGGTTGCGGATGACGGCGGACAATTCCTATCAGCTATTTCTGGACGGCCAGCCGGTCGGCCGGGGCGGCGATTGGCGGGTGCTGATCGAATACGACGTGAAGCTGCTCCTGACGCCCGGCGAACACGTGCTCGCGGTGAGCGCTCTCAACGATTTCGACGTGGCCGGGCTGCTCTTCGGCATGCGCGTGGAAATGAGCGATGGCCGGGTGATCGAGATCGCCTCCGACGACTCGTGGAAGATCGCGCCGAACGACGTGGCGAAGTGGCAAAAGAAAACCCGCGCGTGGGAGCGATGGCCGGCCGCGACGGTGCTTTACTCCGTTGATCGAAACTATCGCCCGCAGGTCTATCAGGCTCCCGTTTCGCAGCCGCTGGAGATCGAGTTCTGGCAGCGCAAGGGTTTTCAAATCGCGCTATCGCTGGTCGCTTTGGCCAGCGTCGCGACGGGACTTTTTCTCGGCAGCCGCTTATTCCTGAAATCGCGGATGGAAAAAGTCGTCCGGCGGGAACGGGAGCGCATCGCCGTGGATCTCCACGACGATCTGGGCGGTGGCCTGACCCAGCTCGTGCTCATCGGCGAAACGTCGCGTCGAGAATTGCCGCCGGACTCCCAGATGGCGGAAGCGTTGGGACGCTTGTGCGATCAATCGCGCGGCTTGCTGCGCGGGATGAACGAGACGGTGTGGTTGATCAATTCGCAACGCGACACGATCCGCGACTTCGCGTCCTACGTGGCGAAGTATGCCGAGAGTTTCTTTCAAAACTCGCCCGTGCGTTGTCATTTCGACCTCGAAGACGACCTGCCGCCATTGCCCTGCGATCTTGGGATTCGACGGAACCTTTTCCTCGCGGTGAAAGAAGCGTTGAACAACATCCTGCGCCATTCGGGGGCGAGCGCGGCGGAGATCGTGATCCACCGGTTGCGCAACGAACTGGTGGTGACGATTCGCGACAACGGCCGGGGTTTCGACCCGTCGAAAGAACGCGATGGCAACGGCTTGCGCAACATGGCCAAGCGCGCTCGTGAGGCGGGTGGCGATTTCAAAGTCACGAGCCGGCCGGGCGAAGGCTGCACGATGGAGTTCCGCGTGCCTTTGTTTTGCTCCCGCTCGTTTCGGCATCGCGCGGTTTTTCCCTTGGAACCGGAAACGCCGCCCGGCTGAATGACGAACGAATGACCCCCAGCTCCAGTTCGTCATCCGTGCATCGCGTGGCTCTCGTCGAAGACCGTCGCGAGGTGCGCGAGCAATGGGCGAGCTTATTGGACGGCTTCGAAGGCTTTGCGTGCGTCTGCGCTTGTTCGTCGGGCGAAGAAGCGTTGCAGGCGATTCCGCCGCTGCGGCCGGACATCGTGCTGATGGATATTTTCCTGCCAGGCATGTCGGGCATCGAATGCACGGTGCGGTTGAAGGAAGTGCTGCCGGAAAGCCGCGTCCTGATTCTCACCGCCTCGGACGACGAGGAGATGGTTTTCCCCGCGCTTGAGGCCGGGGCGGATGGGTATTTGCTCAAGCATTCGACCCCGGGCGAACTCCATCACGCCTTGCTGGACGTGCTGCACGGCGGCGTGCCGATGACCAGCGGCATCGCCCGGCGCGTGGCCGGGTTTTTTCGCCGTCGTGGAACGGCGCGCAACGAGATGGTCCGGCTCAGTCAGCGCGAGACGGAGGTGCTCGATTTGCTGGCGAAGGGCTTCGTGAACAAGGAGATCGCCGACCGGCTTTCACTGAGTGTGGAAACGATCCGCAGTTACCTGAAGAACATCTACGAGAAGATGCACGTTCACTCGCGGGCGGAGGCGGTGGCGAAATATATCACCGGTCGAGGCGCGGGGCCTACCCGCACTTGAGGGTATTGGGGGAAAGGGGGACCGCTGATACGGTGGTCGATGAGTGCCCGGAGATCCAGGCATTCGAAAAACCCCACCGTCCCCCGAAACCCACGTGAGATCTTTCGTCACGCGCCTGTCGCTATTTTGCGCCTTCGCCTTTGCTCCGTTGCTGTCGGCGCAAACCTCGCCCGCCTTTCACACGTGGGCGGAGCGGCCGGTCATGGGGTGGAATAGCTGGGATTTCTACGGCACGTCGATCAACGAGGAGAAGACCAAGGCGCAGGCCGATTACCTGGCAGCGAACCTTTTGCCCCATGGATGGGAACTCCTCACGGTGGATATCCAGTGGTACGAGCCGAATGCCACCGGCTTCACTTACAACGCGAACGCCACGCTCACGATGGACGAATGGGGACGCCTGACTCCGGCGATCAATCGTTTTCCTTCCGCCGCGAACGACGCGGGCTTCAAACCGCTGGCCGATTACGTTCACTCGAAAGGCCTCAAGTTCGGCATTCACATGATGCGCGGCATCCCGCGTCAGGCGTGGCAGCAGGATCTGCCGGTGAAAGGCACGGTTTACTCCGCAAAGGACATCGCCGACGTCAACAGCACCTGTTCCTGGAACCCGGACATGTACGGCGTGGACATGACCAAGCCGGGAGCACAAGCGTACTACGATTCGCTCATGGAACTGGTCGCTTCGTGGGAGGTCGACTTCGTGAAAATCGACGACCTTAGCCGACCTTATCACCTCAAGGAGATCGAGGCCATCCGCAAGGCGATCGACAAGACCGGCCGGCAAATTGTGTTCAGCACCTCGCCTGGCGAAACACCGGTGGATCAGGGCGCGCATGTGATGGATCACGCCAACCAATGGCGGATCAGCGACGACTTCTGGGACAACTGGAGCGCGCTCTACGATCAGTTCAAACGTCTGCACGATTGGACGCCCTATCGTGGGCCGGGGCATTTCCCGGATGCCGACATGCTACCGCTCGGCAAACTCTCCGGGGGAAACACCACCTCGACTGGTCGCGCCACGAACTTCACTACGAACGAGCAGTACACGATGATGAGCCTGTGGGCGATCGCCCGCTCACCGCTCATCCACGGCGGCGACATGCTGCAGATGGACGCTTTCACTTTATCGCTGCTGACGAACGACGAAGTCATCGCGGTTAACCAGTATAGCACGCACAACCGTCAGCTTTTTCGCTCCGGCAATCTGATCGCGTGGACGGCGGACGTGGAAAACTCCACCGACAAATACCTCGCCGTTTTCAATACCGGTTCCACCGCCGCGAACGTGCCGGTGAATCTCGCCACGCTCGGTTTTTCCGGCTCCGTGCAAGTCCGTTCCGTGTGGGATCAAAGCGATGTCGGCCCATACAGCGGCACGTTTTCACCGTCCATCGCCTCGCACGGCGCCGCGCTCTACCGACTCGCGGGCGCATCGTTGCCCACGCCGTGGATGACGGGTGCGAGTGCGGGCGATGGCCAAGTCGAGCTTGCGTGGGAAGCACTCGCCACCGCCACGTCCTACCGGCTCAAGCGCGCGACGTCCGAAAGTGGTCCCTATACCGTGATCGCCGACGGTTTAGCGGCGACCGCCTACACCGACGAGACGGTGCAGAACGGCACCCCTTATTACTACGTCGTTTCCGCCATGGTCTCCGGCCAGGAAACGCCCGACTCCGGTGCGCGCTCCGCCATGCCGTTGGCACCACCGCAGGTCATCAGTTGGAACTACGATCGTAATGGTACCGTGACGGGCTCGGCGGTGGCGGGAGTAGTGCCGGTGGCGAACTGGAACAACTCGTGGCCGAACAATCCGGTCAGCAACCTGATCGACAGCACCGGCGGTCCGACCACGCTCGATATCAGTTACAGTTCTTTCAACACGTGGAGTATCCAGGGAAGTTCGCCCGCGCTCGATGCCAACGGATCTGCAAACAAGCGCTTGCTCAACGGCTACCTCAACGCCGGCCCCGCGGCCTGGAGCCCGTCGACGATACGTTCCTCCGTCACCTTCTCGCAGATCCCGCACGGCTACTACGATCTGATCGTTTACTTTTCTTCCGACCAGGCGGGCCGCGAGGGTCAAGTCACCGACGGCACGACCACTTACTATTTCAGCACGCTTGGCCCGGCGAGCATCTCGGGTTCGAACGCGACGCTGACCCAAACCACCCAGACGACCAACACCTCATGGCCGGGTGCGAACTACGCCGTCTTTAGTGGACTGACCGGTGAGGATCGGACGGTCATCGTGCAAATGCGCGACAACGACGAGTGGGGAGGCATCGCGGCCGTGCAGATTGTCCCACGGGTCGACCCGCTGCCGCTGGCGCAATTCCAGATCGCGAGGCCGACCGGCGGAGCTTCCGCGATGCTTTCGTGGCCTTCGGGTCTTGGCACGGTGCTATTGGAAGAGAGCGAAGATCTCATCGATTGGCTGCCCGCCGATCCGCAACCGGAGGCCAACTCGATTTCCGTGCCAGCCAATGGCGGCAAGCGCTTCTACCGGCTTGTCCGGCCATGAACGATTTTCTCCAACCCTACAACCCATGACCCTAGTAAACATGATGAAACCGCTGGTCCTCGTCAGTCTCGCGGCCGCCGCCACGGTGTCCGCTTCGACCATCAGTTGGAACTACGATCGCTTTGGCACGGTCAACGGCTCGGCCGTGGCGGGCGTAGTGCCGGTGGCAAACTGGAACAATTCGTGGCCGGACAATCCGACCACCGATCTCATCGACGATTCGGGCGCTACCACGACACTGGACATCACATACGCTTCCTTCAACACGTGGAGCATCCAAGGGAGCGATCCGGGACTCGATGGTGACGGCAGTTCCAACAAGCGTCTTCTCAACGGCTATCTGAATGCCGGAAACGCGGAATGGGGGCCGGCCATTACCTCGTCTTCGGTCAGCATCACCGGGATCCCGTACGAAAACTACAACGTCATCGTGTATTTCTCGTCGGATGGCGCCGGTCGTGAAGGCGAAGTGACGAATGGCGCGTCGACCTTTTACTTCAGCACGCTGGGAGCGGGGAGCATCGCGGGTTCGAACGCCACGCTCACGCAAACCACCTCCACCAGCAACAGCGACTACGCGGGTGCGAACTACGCCGTCTTCTCCGGTTTGAGCGGTGCCTCACAGACGATTACCGTGCAGATGCGCGACAATGACGAATGGGGCGGCATCGCCGGTTTCCAAGTCGTCGCGGTCCCGGAGCCCGGCGTCACGTTGCTTGGTGGGCTGGGCTTGGCGGGACTGCTGCGTCGTCGTCGCGCCTGAAGCCTTTTTCTCGCCGGGCACGGATCCGCCTCTGACGAGCCGGGAGCGCTACGGAAAAACCGGGCACTCCCGGCTTTGTCGTGTTTATGCGGGAGGGGAAACCGCCAACTGGGTTTCGCCCGGGCGATTTTTCCTCATCGCGCAACCTTTTCCGCGCCCCCGGGTTTCAGCCAACAGACGGGAACGTGTGATCGTTCTCCGGATTCCGAACAATCCATCCCATACGATGAAAACCAAAGTGACTTTGTTCGCCCTGACGTCCCTGCTCGCGGGGCCTCTTGCTTTCGCTCAGGACAGCAACCCGCCGCCGGAACGCAAAGGTCCTCCGCCGGAAGTGGTCAAAGAATTCGACAAGGACGGCGACGGCAAGCTGAGCGAGGAAGAGCGCAAGGCGATGAAGGAAGCCCGCGAAAAGCAAATGCTCGAGAAGTTCGACACCGACAAGGACGGCAAGTTGAGTGACGAGGAGCGCAAGGCCGCCCGCCAAGCGATGCGCGCCGAGCATGAAAAGAAGATGCTCGAAAAGTACGACAAGGACGGCGACGGCAAGCTGAGCGAAGAAGAACGCAAGGCGATGGTCGAAGCCGGTGATGGTCCTCGTCGCCGTGGCCCGCGGCCGGATGGTCCGCCGCCGCAAGGTGGTCCGACCCCGAAGCAGCCCTGAAACGAATTTACCCCTCGGTTTGGAAGCCGTGGTCCGCTCGACGGGCCGCGGCTTTTTTGTTGGGTCAAAGCTCCTGCTCGACCGCTTTGAGCGCGAGGAAGAGGTGATTCCACCGTTGCATGCGCGGTTCGAGCTCGAACTTCTGACGCGCGAGGTGGCGTTTCACTTCTCCGAGGCAACCCGTGTATTCCTGGAAAAACACGCGGAGCGCTTCTTCGTAATCGCCACGCAGGGCGTGGGCGAACGTCCCGCAGGTGGCGAGTAGACGATCGCGGAAATCGCCGACGATTTCACGTCGGGTGAAGTAGCTGTTGAGGATGAAGAGCAGGCTCGTTGCTCCGGCGGTGCCCAAGGCGATCCATGGAGCCCACGGGACTTGCAGCGTGCCACCCACTCCGGCGGCGGTGAGCGCGAGAAGCGTGAGTGCGACGAGAGTTTTCAGCGACGTCCGGCGATGTCGCAGCGCCTGCTCAAGCGCGTGCCGGACTTTCAGGCTGCCGATACCCGAACGAGCCGCGCGGCCGAGTCGTTGGATAAAGCGTTCTTTCGCGGGGTCGAGAATCGTTTCGAGTTCCTCCGATGCTCCGAGTTCGACGCCGATTTCTTCCAGCACGCGGGCGGAAAGTGCAGCGCGGTGTTTGCGGCAGACATCGACGGTTTCGCCCGCATCCTGCGTGGCCACGGTTTCGACCGCCGCTTGAAGTCGCGCGATGAAAAGACTTTCGATTTCCGGTCCGCTGCGTTCGCCGGTGAACAGACGCAGCAACGTCGGAACCGGACCGAGACGGCGCTTTAAGCGCTTCGTTACCCACGCGGCTTCGCTTTGGAAAACGCCGGTGACTTCGGCGAGATGGCGCGGGAGGCGAAGTACGAAGCGCTGGCGCAGCGAGTCGATCTCCCGCTCGATTTCCGCGAGGAAGCGATCGCTGCGATTCACTCCGCGCAGGGTTTCGTCCATCCGTTCCTCGATCTGTTGGAGCGTGATCGCGGCGTGTTTTCGCCAGTGATCGAGCATCTTGCGACGGCGATACGACTGGCAAATTTGCCGGGAAAGGTGGTCTTCCAACGGGCCGAAACCGCTCGCCTGCCAAGGCGCGTAGGCGGGCGGCGTGGTGAGCTTCGCTTCCCACGCGCGTCGTGCCGAAACGGCGAAGAGCGGGGGAACGCGGCCGAGGCGTTTCAGCGAAAGCTCGCGCAGATGGCCGAGGATGACCTGCACATCGGCGGGCGCGCGACGGTCGCATTGCTGCACGACCACCACCGTGCGATCGAGCGAGGTTTCATCGAGCCGGGAAAGTTGATCCCAGGTCGTCGACTCCCAAGGATTGTCGGCGGAAAAAACGATCAGGATCAGATCGAGATCCGGCAGCATCGCGTGGATGGGAGCCAGATGATCGCGGGCGGCGGAATTCGTGCCGGGCGTGTCGATCAGGTGGAAGTCCTTCAGGAAAGCCAGCGGCCGCGCGCAGTCGTCGAGAAACGGCGCGGCTTCCCGGTCGCCCGCCGTTTCGCCGTGATGGTAGCGGCGCACCCGGCCGGTGTCGGGCAGATTGCTGACGCGGCAGAATTCGCGACCGAACAGTGCGTTGAGCAGACTCGATTTGCCTGCATTGACCTCGCCGAGGACGAGAAATTGAAATGGCGAATCGAACGCCGGAGCGTTCTCCTCGTCGAACGCCGGTTCCTCGGCGCGGGTTTCCCCGGCCAGCACGGCGATGCCATGCATGACCTCACGCAGTCGCTCCCGGGTCGCGAAATAACGTTCACCCAACATCAGTGGAATTCCGGACACACGCCGGAAAATGAACGTCAGGGAATCGCGGGAGCGGGTTGCTGCGGTGCGGAGTCGACGCGCATCGCTATCAATTGCGTCACGGTGACGAAGCGGTAGCCCTTGCTCGACAGGCCATCGAGCGTGCCGGGCATGGCGTCGATCGTTTGACCGTGGATGTCGTGGGCGAGAATGATGCCGCCGCTGCCGGTTTGACCGAGGATGCGTGAGGTGATCGCGCCCGCGCCGGGTTTCTTCCAGTCGAAGGGGTCGACCGACCACAGCACCGTCGGATAGCCGTATTCTTTCATTGCCCATTCGCGTTGCGCCTGGGTGAAGGAACCGTAAGGCGGGCGCATCGTGCGCGGCGCGACGCCGGTGGCGCGGACGATCGCTTCATGGGTGCGGGAAAGCTGCGAGCGCACCTGTTCCTGGCTCATTTTGCCGAGGTTCGGGTGGTTGTAGCTGTGGTTCCCGATTTCGTGGCCTTCCGCGATCATCCGGCGCAGGAGATCGGGGTAAAGTTCGGCGTTGTTCCCGCATACGTAGAAGGTCGCCTTGAGGTTGCGCTCGCGCAGCATATCCAGCAGGCGAGGCGTGAAGGTCGCGTGCGGGCCGTCGTCGAACGTGATCGCGATGTAAGGGCCGTTCACGGGAATGCGATTGATCGTCACGCCCGACGACGTGCCGCCCGTGTGGCGCACGCTTGGCACCGGAGGGGTGCGGTAGGCCGTGTTCGCTGTGGTTTTCACCGGCATCGCCGCGTTCGACGGCCTCAACGGTTCGGCGGGGCTGCAACTGCCGAACGAAGCCCCCAGCAAGGCGAGAGCCAAGGTGGCGGAGACGCGACTTTTCAAGGGACGGGAAAATGGGAAGCGCATGAGCGTAGGGGCGAAAATATCCGCCCCGTTCCAGGTGTTGTCACGTCCCGTTTTCCCCGTGGGCGAGGCGATTTCGCCCGGAAAGACCTCGCCGTTTCCTCAAAGAAACCGCTTTAACAAGGGTTCCAGCGAAGTCGTCGTTTCCGTGGGCCACAGGTGGCGCGGTGTCATGATCGCTCCATCGAGGGCCCGATGTTCGGGCCAGTCGGGAATCGACGGGATGCGCGGGATCGCTAGGGCGAGAGCCCGTTTCGCCGCGGAGACGTTCGCTTGAAGATGGCCAATGACGGTCTCCGCCGTGACGGGCTCCTCGTCGGTTTTCCAACAGTCGTAGTCCGTGACCATCGCCAAAGTCGCGAGGGCGATCTCGGCTTCGCGGGCGAGTTTCGCTTCGGGCAGGTTGGTCATGCCGATGACGTCGAAGCCGAGCTGGCGGTTCGCCAGGCTTTCCGCACGGGTGGAAAACGCGGGGCCGTCCATGTTGATGTAGGTTCCGCCGTCGTGGACGCGGCAGCCGCCTTCCGTGGCGGATTCCCGCAAGATCGCTCGCAATCCCGCGCTCACCGGGTCGGCGAACGCGATGTGCGCGGCAATCCCCCGGCCGAAGAAGGTGTGGTGTTCGCGACGGCTCGTGCGGTCGAAATATTGATCCGGCAGCACCACGTCGCGTGGCCGGTATTTTTCTTTCAAGCTACCCACCGCGGTGACGCAGATCAGCCAGCGGACGTTCAAACTTCGCAGCGCCCAAAGATTCGCGCGGTGATTGATTTCGTGGGGCAAAATCCGGTGGCCGCGACCGTGACGGGGCAGGAACCAAACTTTTCGCCCAGCGAAGGTTCCGCCGACCAAGTCATCGGATGGTTCGCCGAAAGGAGTCAGCACGCGGCGTTCTTCCGATTGCTCGAAGCCATCCAATTCATAAAGTCCGCTGCCGCCGATGATGCCGATTGCCGGTTCCATGGCCGAGGGTTAAAAACCGAAAAATGTCCTTTCACAAGTCATCGCTGAAACGATGGTGCGGGATCGTGTTCGCCGCCGCCGTTTGTGGATTGGCGGCACAGGTCGGACTGCGTTACGCCGGTCGCGTGAACGCGCAATCGCCATCGGAAAAACGAGATCAGGCGGCCGCGGCGCGCGTGTTGCCGGAATTGAAAAAGGCGTTGGAAGACAAAGGGCTGCGTGCGGGTGCGCCGGTGTTCATCCGGATTTTCAAAGAAGAAAAGCAACTCGAACTTTGGATCCGGAAGAACGACGGAACCTACGCGCTTTTCCGCACCTATCCGGTCGCCGCGATGTCGGGCGAATTGGGTCCGAAACTAGCCGAAGGCGACAACCAGGCGCCGGAGGGGTTTTACCACGTTCCGCCCGCCGCGATGAAACCGGACTCCACCTTTCATCTCGCGTTCAATCTCGGTTATCCGAACGCCTACGACCGCACCCATGGGCGCACGGGCTCGTTTCTCATGGTGCATGGCAACGAGGTGTCGATCGGTTGCTATGCGATGACCAACGAGAAGATCGAAGAGATCTACACACTGTGTGATCTCGCGTTGAAAAACGGTCAGTCGTTTTTCCGCGTGCATGCGTTTCCCTTTCGCATGACGGACAAGCGCATGGCCACCGCCGCGGGAAGCAAGTGGGAAGACTTTTGGAAGAATCTGAAGGAAGGCTACGACTTTTTCGAACGCTCCAAAACCCCTCCCGAAGTCACGGTTTCCGAAGGTCGCTACGTTTTCCAAGCGGCCAAGTGAACCGTCATCGAAGTGGCTGCGAATGTCGCAAGGCCCATCAAAGCGGACGGTCGAATTGCGCCGCCACCGAGGGTCGTATCAGGACGATGAAGGTGAAGACGCCGAGCAAGGTGCCGAGCGGGAAATGCAGGCAATTGATACCTGCGATCACCAGGCAGAATGTCCGGTTCCGGCGCGCCGTCAAACTCCGCCCGGCAATGATAAGACACACGCCGATGGCGGCGCAAACCAGGGCGATCACGCCGCCGATGAAGGCGAAGATCCACCCCATTTCCGGCGGCGGCGCGGAGTGGCCCGGAGTGGCCGGGATGTGCTGGAAGACGAAAAACCCGGCGAACATGTAGAACACGCCCACGACGGTTCCGAGGAAGCTCAGGGCGCCCACGACGTAGTGGAAAATCGCCAGCAGCTTCAGGTGTTCGTCGTCCTGAGAGGAGCCCGGCAAATACGGCATGGGTGGAGGATTCACGCTCCGATAGCTAACATTCCTCCCCGGGCGCGCGAAGCTTTTCCAGCTTCGGGCTGCTTGATGAGGATGCCTTTTCCTGAGTAATCACTGACGATTCGGTAAAAGCCGCCGAATCACCCATTTCTCATCAGACATTCGATGGGTGATGGTAACTCATTTCCTATCAGCGGTCGCCGCTGAAAATGGAATTTCGTTAGTCGTGGGATAGACTCGATGGAATCCCGGGAACGTCGGAAGAAAAGATGAGGAATCGCCCAGGCCGGGCTTCGTCGCAGGGAGGGGTGCAATCGGGCGAAAGGCGCTGAATCCTTTATGAAATAAGGAATTTATCGCGAAAAAGCTCACCCCGCTGGATCTCTTTTTTTTGCAAGTGATCCGTCTTTGTTAGGGGATGAAAATCCTTCATGGAAGGCGGGTTTCTCATGTTTTTAAAGACATTCGGACGATGTGTCCGGGTGACGGTTTTGTCTTTTTGAAGATTCAGGTTGCGTGGATGAATGATCTGTCTAACAAGGTGATGGCTCTCGCCATTTTTTCGTCAACCAACACCCTTGACAGAGATGACAAAACTCCCATCCGCTTCGCTGGCCATCGGCCTCGCCGCCGTTTTGACTCATTCCGCCTCCGCGCAGAACGTTGGCATCGGCACCACGACTCCGAAATCCAAGCTCAGCGTCAACGGCAGCACCGCCAGCGGCGGTTTGGCCGTCGGTGACGCGACCTACACGAGTACGACGGGAACCGTGGCTCCGACCAATGGGGCGATCATTCAAGGAAATGTCGGAATCGGAGGCACCGTGCCGCTCGCCAAACTGCACGTGCGCTCGGACACCGTTCCGCAGCTCTTCGTGGGGCCGGAGGAAGGAACGACGGACAGCATCGTGCGGCATTATGGCATGCTCACCCGGGCAAACGGCGGAGGAGCTTTCTTCGGCTATATCGGCGCGGGCCAGAACCCTACCGCTTCCAGCAACACGGGCGCTGCGATCATTGCGGGTGCCGGAAAGGACATTTCCTTTTTCACCGGCTCCAACACTCTTGGAAACCCTGAAGATCCGAGCAACCCCACCAACGTGAGCCGCATGACGATCAGAGCGTCCACCGGCAATGTCGGAATCGGAACGGTGGCGCCTCAAAGCCAAGTGGATATCCGGGGCACCACGAAGGTCATGGCCACCACAGGCACCCAGACCGGTGACTTTTGGAACGGCACTTCCAACGTCAACGGATTCGAAGTGACTACCAGTGGTTCGGATGTGTTTGTGGGAATCCAACGTGCTGGCGCGGTCGCTCCCCTGCATTTGGCCAAACCCGCAGGTGCGGCGGTCGGAGATCCTTTCGCGCTCTTCATCGTGAATGCCGCCAACGTTGGCTCCATCACCCGCACGGCGGGAGGCGTGGCCTTTAACACCACGTCTGACGAGCGACTGAAGGAGCACATTCGCCCGAGTGCAAAGGGGCTCAGCGAGGTGATGAAAATGCAGGTCAGCGATTACAATTACAAGGCTACTCCCAATCGCCCCGAAACCGGCTTCATCGCCCAGCAATTGAATACGGTGTTTCCCGACGCCGTGACTCCGGGGGGTGAAGACCCCGCCAAGGATCCTTGGACCGTGGACTACGGTCGCCTTACGCCGGTGTTGGCGAAAGCTATTCAGGAGCAGCAGGCGGAGATCGAGGCCCTCAAAGCCGCGAACGCGGAGCTCAAGGCAACCAACGAAAAGCTGGCATCGGTCGTCTCGGAAGTCGAGGCGCTGAAGCAAGCGGTCGCCACTCTCCGTTCGAAGGGAGAAGGGTCGAAGATGACCGGGCTTCAGACGGTCTCCACGAAGTGAATCACGCTCAATCGACGACACACACCCGTTACGCATGAAGACGATCATTCGAACCTCCTTGATGGCGCTGGCGATGGCCGGTGCTTCGAGCGCGGCCACCCTGTCGCTGGTCACCAACACGAATCCGGAGGAAGTGACCGGCGGAGAAGGAGTCAACCAGACGGACTTCACGAGCGAGATTCTGCCGGGCCAGACTCTGTTTATCGGCGTGCCCTATGACGCGGGATCATGGGGAAGTGCCGAGGCCACCGATTACTTGGAAGTCCGCACCTTTCTTCTCGCTTCGGGGGGGACTTCGACCGCGTCATTCGATTTCTACACCGCTACCGATACCGGGACGAGTTTGGCCGACATCGCGGTATTCAACAATGGTGGCCTGATTACCACCGGAGTGGCTAATGTGGCTCAAGCGGTATCGGGCACGCCGTCCGACCCGGGAAATACCAGCATCGCGAGCGTCACCGCCCAGCTGGAATACGGGGATACGACGGGAAATCCCTTCGGCTCGCTTTCCGCCGGCGTGGTTTGGCTTGGCATCACCAACTCCGGCTCGAACACGATCATTTACTATACCGGTGTGCCGGGGGGCTTCGGCTCCCCGAATCCGCTGTATAGTTTCGGCGATCCTTTCGACAGCGCGGCGACGAGCTTGGCGGAAGACACCTATGTCTATAGCTCGGGCGTCACTCCGCACGATACTTTAGAGACCGCGAACCAGAACGTTCACCCCTACCTCACGCTTACCGCGGAAACCGTCACTCCCGCACCGGAGCCGGGCGTCGTCGGGTTTATCAGTCTCACGGGACTTTTGCTGCTACGCCGTCGCCGTTGTGCTTGAGGATCGAATCGAGGGAGATCGTGCCATATCGGAACGGTCTCCCTGCTTTGAAGTTGGCAATGACCGTCCATCATCACCAAGGATGAAGCGCCAAGCTCTGATCGCCTTCGCGGGGCTGGGGCTTCTCGTGGCCGGCGGCGCGGGATGGTATGGTCTGAAAGCCGACCGTCCCCAGGCCTTGGCGGTCAGGGATTCCAAACCCGGCCGACCGGCTCCATCACGGTCCGGGGAATGGACGACGGAGGAAGCGATTCAGGCTTGGTTCGAGAAAGCGGAGACAGCCCCGGACGCGCACCGGAAAAAAACGGCGATCACGATCACCTCCGCCGATTCTCCAACGCGCAGGAAGGCGTTCCAGACATTGCTGGCAGCGCTGAACCGCGACAACGCGTGGGAAATGTACGAGTTTCTCAACGGAGCGATCGACCAAGCGGGAGAACTCTCGGACACGGAATGGACAGCGTTTCTCCGGAAATGGGGAAGCCTTGATCCGGAGGCTCTGGAGCGAATCGCCGGTCATCCGGAGATCGGCTGGCGGGCACCTTCTTTGCTGTACGGCGTCGCTTCGGTTGATCCGGGGAGGGCGCTCGCTTGGTTTGAACGACACGCTGCATCCGGGCAGCCGCCGTCGTGGCGCGCGGCCGCTTTGCGGGACTTGATGCTCGGTTGGACGACGAGGAACTTTGAGGAACCCGCAGAATGGATTCGCGGGCATTTGGATGACCCGGCGTTGGACGAGGTGATCACAGCCTATGCCAAGAGCCGGGCGGCTGGCGACCCGGAAGCGGCCTTCGCATGGGCGAACGCCGTAGAAGGAGCCTGGCGAGCTTATGCGCGCGAATGTGTCGCCAAGGAATGGCTGGCGGCGGTTCCTGCCGAGGCGACGACCAAATTGCTCGAAGCCGGCTATCGTCAGGACGAGTTGGATCGATTCGCCACCGATCGGGACGGGGTGGATATCACCGTCACCGGGACGGAAGCGGGCGTGCATCTGGGAGAATAGCTCGCCCACCTCTAGTCGTCTGCGATCGGCGAAGCTTTTCCCGCTCGGCTTTGACTTGGCCGGAGAGGCTTGCTAGCCTCCGCCCGCGACGCGCCCGTAGCTCAGCTGGATAGAGCATCCGCCTTCTAAGCGGACGGTCACTGGTTCGAATCCAGTCGGGCGCGCTTTTTTCGACGGCCTCTTATTCGGGGTCTACACCAAAGATTACCGTGCCTCAGGGCGATTCCGTCAGGGCTACTTTGAGACGTAGGAATTCCTTCAAGCCCGCGCTGAGCGCCACCGTGGAGCGTAGAACGACGGTTTCGGTCAGTCCGTCAGGCGCGGGCGTCACGCTATGGACGGTCACTTGAATCGACGACCAACTGTCCGCGGCCAAGTTGGTGGACCGTTCGCCGGTGTAGACAACGTCCTCAAGCGTGTCCGCGCCCGCGGGACGGGTGTAGGTGAAGGTCAGGTAGCGCTGACCGTCGATCGTTTGGATGCGCGTGGCCACGGGAGCGCCGGAGGAGGACAAGGGCGAAAGACCCAGTGCGTATTCGAGAAGGTTGTTCAAACCGTCGGAGTCAGGATCGCTTCCCGCGAGTGCGGCGTCGCCGGTGAGTCCGTGTTGCGCGGCCCACGCGGTCAAACCGGTGCTTGGTTGATAGTCGGAGAGAGAAAGCGTTTTTCCGCCATTGGTGAACTGAGCGGCGAAGGAGCCAAACCCGTCGGAGGTAACGATCCGGCCGTTGACGAGATTGTCGATCGAACCGTTGATCACCGAGCCCGAGGTCGCCACGTGAAAGACATCGGTGGAAAGAATGGCGTTTTGGAAACCGGAGAGGAATTTCACCTTCAACACGCCGTCGAGAACCAATGCGCCGCTCACATTGATCACGTCGTATTGAGTGCCGGCGTTCGTTCCTGCGATTTCGATTTCGAGTTCGCTGCCGTTTTCAAAGGTGAGGTCGCCGTTCCAAGTGAGTAGTCCCGGGCTGTTGCCGGGACGCATGGAGCCCCCGGCATTCAGGAGGCCGGGTCCGGTGAAGGATCCGTCGCCTCGGATCACGCCGCCGCTCTGTGCGTTGAGGCCGCCCGCCGCGACCATATTGCCACCCCCGGCGGCCACGAGATTGCCGCCTCCCGCGGCCACAATGTTGCCCGCTCCCGCCGCGACGATCTGGCCGCCATTTTGACTGATGATGTTGCCCGCTCCCACGGCGACCATGTTGGCTGCTTCGATCCGGCTGCCAATCCCGTCTGCGGTGACAATCCCCCCGTCGGCATTGAGACCGCCAGCGGCAACCATTTGCCCGCCGTTGTGGCTGAGAATGTTGCCTGCGCCGGCCGCGACGAGATTGTTCGCCTGGATCAGACTGGCGAGTCCGGTGGCAGTGATGTTGCCGCCGCCTGCTGCGACCAAATTGAGTCCGCCCGCCGCCACGATATTGCCACCCCCGGCCGCGACGAGATTCAGCCCGCCCGCTGCGACCATGTTCAATCCTCCGGCGGCGACGATCTTGCCGCCGTTAAGATTCATGTTGATCGAAAGGGTTTCGAAATTCGGCAGCGAAATCGAAATTTCCGAACCTGCCCCGGCGGTTTCAAGCAGACTCGGCAAATCGGTCAGCTCGGCGGTCGAAAGCGAGAGCGCAACCTTCGAGCCATTCGATGCGGCGATGCCACCGGTGCCGGTGAACGCTTTAAGGAAGTTCACCTGACCGCCACTGAACTCGAGCACGCCATCGTTATGAAATGGCATGTCGATGTTCGTCGTGCCCGACGAAGAATGTACGATGCGGCCCGTGGAAGTGTTGTGGAAGAGCGTGCTGGTGTCGCCGTTGAAGCTGCCGGGCGATTGTAGGAAGTTGAACTCGCCGCTGTTGATGAATCGTGCGCCGCTTTGGAAATTCGCGGTGGTTCCGGCCAAGGTCCACAGTCCCGCATTCGATCCCGTTCCGCCGTTGGTGAGACGCGCGCCATCGCTAAACGATACGCTGTTGCCGGAGAAAGTGATGCCTTGCTGGGCATCAATGTGTCCCGGGCCGGCAATCGATGGCGCGGTACCGACAAGTCGCAAGCCGCCGGTGGCGGTGAGTGAGGTTTCTTCATCGGCAAGCACGACCGGCGCGGAGGCCGCGAACATCATCAGGCCCGGTCCGGCAAAGGTGTTGGACCCACTGAAGGTATACGTTTGATCGCCCTCGAGCAGAAGTTGCGCGCTGGCCTGATTGGTGTACAACGCGGCACCCGTGAAATGACCGCCGCGTCGCATGAAGACGTTGCTGTTCTGGACGATCAGCTCGCCCGCCATTTCGGTGAAAATATCCAACGTGGCACTGCCGCCGAAGAGCGTGGCACCGCTTGAGGTTGTTCGGAAAACGCCGAGGCCATCGCCCGTGCCGCCGGCCGGATAGGTGGACGAGGTGATCTTGGGCCCCGAGTATTCAGTCGATTCGTGGCTGATATAGAGGACACCTTGGTTCTCAAGAACCGCTTGATTGACCAAACGGAGGAACGAGCCTCCTCCCAAGTTTGAGTAGCCGCTGACGCTACCAGCGCAGCCGGGCAAGAGACGGACTGTCGACCCCGAGATCACCGGATCGAGGTTGTAACCGGAGAAATCGAGAGCCAGCGCGGGTTCGATAGTGCCCGGTCCGGTGAGGGTGGTGGTCCCGGTGATTTTAAGATCGCGGGGACTGAATCGGGTAGTGTTATCGGTTAAGGCGATGGCCGCGCTCTCGAACGAGATCGTACCGAGTCCGGTGGTTTGATTGGTCGCGCCCGAGAATTGATAGGATTGCGGGCCGGTGAAGGCGACGGTCGAAACGCTGCCGATGTTGAAGCTGCCGTTCTGGATCGTGCCACCGCCCGTGAAAGCGAGGCGGCTATTGATGCCCGTGTTGGCGATTGTTCCCGTATGCTGAAGCGAGGACTTCACGGTGAAGTTGCCGAAGTTGTCGGTCTTGAGGATCGTGCCGCGGTTGCGGATCAGGGAACCGCCGTTGTCGAGGCCATTCAGGCTGCGGGTGTCGCCCTCACGACTCACTTTCAGCACACCGTCATTTTCGATGATCAGGCCGCTATCGAGCGTGATTCCTTCTTCGAACTGCAACGTGCCACCCGCTGCGGTGCGCAGCGTGCCCCCTTTGATGGTGCGCAGGTAATCCCAACTGCCGCCGACCGAGACGGTCGAGCTGCTCTCCGCCCGGATCTCAGCGCCCGCGTTTTGAATGACGGGAATGTTCATCCACACGTTTCCACCGCCGGTGGCGGTGATCGACTTGCCGGGCGAATTGGTGAGGACGTTGGGGTGCAGACTCAGCCACTTTCCGGAGGAATCGCCGGAAAGGACGCTGTTGTTGACCAGAGTGAGCTCGCGACGGTTGTAATCGCCGATATTGCCGAAACCTCGAATCGGCTGATTGGCAGTCAAGGTGACGCCAGAAGTGTCTTCATAAATCCACGAGTCGCCACCGCTCAGACCGAGAACCACCTCTCCGGTTCCATTCAAGATCACATGGGGATTCGCGGCTTCTCCAACGACAATATCGGTGCGTGAACTGGTCGATCGCGTGCGGAGTTGATCACGGTTTTCGATCGCTCCGACCAACCGAGTGGTGCGGCCGTTTTCCACCGAGATGGGACCATCAAGCGTCAGGCCCGAGCCGGGGTTGTAAAGCGTGGCGTAGCCGGCGTCGAAACTCCCGCCGTTGTTCTTGAGTGTGCCGCCGGTGACTCGCGTGTAATACGAAAAATTCGTCTGACTGCCGGACTTCGCTTCGATGATAGAGCCAACGTTGTGGATTCCCTCTGATGCGCGCAGGCTAAGGATGCCACCATTGCTCGAAAACAATTGGCCCGCGGTGTTGTCGATCGACTTCGCGAACAACGAAAGGGATTTGTCCGGGATGTCGGCTTTGATGACGCTCTGGTTGGTCACGCCGAGTTGGAAACGCCGCCAGTCGCCGATTTCGCCGAAGCCGTGAATCGTCTGGTTTTCGTTCACCAGAACGCTGTTGTCCGGTCCTTCGTGGAGGAAGTTCGCGTGGCTGCCCGAGCTGTCGTCGCCCAGTCGCAAATCGCCGCCGCCTCGCAGGGTGGTGATTGCATCGCCAGTTTCGCCCAGCCGGATATAGGTGTCGCTGCCGGTGGATCGGGCGCGGAGGGTGCCTTGGTTCGTGATCGCGCCGACCAAGCTCATCGCCTGGCCGTTTTCGAGAGTCAGTGCGCCTTGGGTAATCATGCCCGGGCCTGTGTTGACCAGCGTCCAGCCGTTCAACTTGATCGTGCCGCCGACATTTCGAACGAGGCCGCTTTCCACGCGGAGATTGCCGCCGCCGCGAATCTCGCCGGTGGTCAGCGCTTCAATAATGCCGTTGGTGTTCGCGATTGTGTCGGTGCTCAGTTCGAGGATGCCGCCGCCGGACGCACGCAAGTAGCCGCCGCTGTCGTTGGTCAGGGTCGTCACATCGACCATCAACACTTCACCGCTGCGATCGGCATGGATCACGCCGCGATTGGTGATTTCCATGCCGTAAGAACTCCAGCGACCGATGTTGCCGGTGCCGCGGATCGTCTGGTCTTGGATGACCAACTTGTTGGCCGTGCCATTATTGCCAAAGGCTGGGTAGTCGAACTTGTTGAGAACCACCGTGCCATTGCCCGTCAGCGTCACGGTTTGGCCGGCATCGTTGGCCATTTCGATGCGTCCGCCGTTGCTGGGAATGTCGATGACGCCTTGGTTGGTGACGGTGCCGTCGAGCATCAAAATATTCTTCACAGAGACGGAACCGCTGACCGTCAGATTCTTCCACTTCGAAGCGCCGCCGCCCACGACTTCAACAACGCCGCCGTTTGTGCCGGACATTGTCCCGGCGGTGACAAAGGCACGATCCATCTGAACCTTCGATCCCGCTCCATCGGCGAAAATCAACCCCCCCGCATTGTTCCAGTCGCTGGTGCTAAAATAGACAATGCCGCCGTCAGTCGCCTTGATGGTGGCGGAATTGCTTGAGGCGTTCGCGCCGGTTTCACCATGCAGGGTCACTTGCCCGCCGGTTACATTGGCATGGATCAGTCCTTGGTTGTGGATGATGGGCGTCGCGGAGTCATTGGCGTAGCGGCCAACCGTGAAGACCCCTTGCATCGTCGCTTGGTTGGTGAATACCGAGCCGTAGATTTCCGGGACTTCGCCGATAGCTCCCAATTCCAATGCTCCCGTGCCGGACACGACGACCGGCGACGCGTTCACGCCAAGAGTCATCGTCGATGAGCCCCACGGAATTAGGAGGGTTCCGTTGACCGTCAACGCACCTGCGCCTTCGAAGCCGCTGCCATCAATCACCAAGCTGGCACTGTCGTTCAGGCGGAGTTGATCGCCGGAATCAATCGTCAGCCGCCCGATCCCATAGTTCCCATCGAGTTTTACGCCGGAGCTGATTGCCGGCAAATCGTCGATGCGAACATCGGCGTCACTGGAATTAGGAACGCCGCCAGTCCATAAGAACGCACTGCTCCAATTTCCCATGCCGCCATTCCAGGTAGAAAGCGATTGCCCATGGGAGGATTGGGCGAAGGTGAAGCAGAAGGATAAGGTCAGCGTGCTGCGGAAAATGGAGGAGACTGTCATAGTGAAGTTAGGCGATGATTCGACCTACAGTCAGAGAAACCGGCAACAGCTGGCCGGTCGTATGAGGGGCAGCTCGGATAACGATAAAAAGGGCGAAAAGTGTCAAGCACTCCGCTCCTAGCAATTCGGATGCCTCCCTAAAATGCCACCAGTCATTGCCTCTACATCATTGGGGCCTCTTGTCTCGCTAGAGTGTCTTCAAGCTCTGCGGCTTCCGCCTGATTAGGGCGTGACAGACACCACCCGGATGTTCCGGTATTCGATCGTGCCTGGAAGGGTCGCGTGGGAATTCTGAAGCCCGATCAGACCGGTTTCCGGCCAATCGAAGCCGGGAAAGGCGGCATCAACGTCGGCGACATCCACGGTGGTCACGCCGTCGACTGCCACACGCAGGCGGTCGCCGATCATCAGGATCTCCATTCGATGCCACACCGAGTGGCTCGCGTCCGCCGCGGGGCTGGCGGAGATTCGATCATACACGGCGCCGGTCGAGTGAATCGGCAGGCGCGGTTCGTTGGTGAGTTGGATTTCGCTGCCGGTCAGCCACGGGCTGCCGGCTTCCTTTGCCCGGAGAAACACCCCGGCATTGCCGCCATTGGAAAGGCGGTATTCGAGGCTGAGAAGGAAATCGCCGAAGGTTTGGCCAAAGTGGACCCACTCCGATGGCGAGGCCGTGTCATGCCGGAGGATCCCGCTGGCGGAGTCGTAAGTCCATCCCGCTTCGCCGCCGATGAACGTCAGCCCGGCCAAGCCGTTGGCCAAGGGATTGATTCCCCCGTTTTGTGGCCAGCCGCCGCCGATCCGCCAGAAATACTTCGGATCCAACGGCCGCTCGATTTCCCAGCGATTCCGGATTTCCTCGAACGAATCCGGCGTCACCACGCTTTGCGGTTCCAACGTCCACTGTGCGAGATCGGGCGAACTCTCGATCCAGTAGAGGTTGCCGGGCAGGGCGGGGGCCTCAAGCAGCAGTTGACCGCCCGTGGTGGAGAGAGAGGTGAAAGGGTCGCTTCCTCCAAAGTAGGCCCCTTGGGCTCCCGGGGCGCTCGGATCGAAGCCGAGACGGACGGCATCGCCGTCGGTGACGCCGTCGTTATTGGTGTCCGTGTTTCCCGCTCCCACCCAAACGCGCAGTGCCTGATTGAAAGAAAGCCCGGCGCTGTCGGTTGCTTTCACCCGGACGGAATGGAGGCCGGCCGACAGGGTGGACGCGGCGACCAATTGATCGCCATGGATCGTGAAAGCCGCGTTGTCCGTGTCACCGGTGCCCGCCACGAATTCGAAGCGGGGATAGGCCGCGTGATGCGGGGTGACCGAATTCCAGTCGTCGTCGATTCGAACTTCGTCGACCGCGGGAGCCGAAGTCGTGACGTAATCGCTGAAACCAATGCGGTTGAAGGCGATGGAACCGCCGGTTTCGCTGGGGGTGAAGAGTAAATCCGGCGAGGAGGGTTCCGCGCCAAGCGGCGGATCGATCCAGACGGAAACCTGGTCGTTGCCAGCGAGGTGCTCGATTTTGACGACGAAGAAATGCGCTCCGCTGTCCGTTTGCGCGAAGAACTTGTTGGTCGCGTTCCGGACGCGCACGCCAAAGCCGCTTTCATTGCCGATCTGGAGCACGCGATTGGCATCGGCGGCGCTGCCGTTCCAGAACTCGATGCCCCAGAAGTGGACGTTGGAGCCGGGGTCCGCGAGGAAGCTGGCATAAGTCACGGTGCCGTCCGTGCCACGAGAGCTGGAGAGCGCACGGTGGTTGCGGGATAGCGGCGAGGAAAACCCGCGGTTGCCCAAGACTTCCAACGCCATCCCGGAACCGTCGGTATAGGAAAGCGAGCCGGAGGGGATGGTCGAGGCCGTGCCACTGACCTGCCAGGCTTCCGAGAACCCCGAGCCTCCCGATTGGCCGGGCTGGCTTGTGCCGGCGGCGTAGTCGAAGCCCTCGTAAACCACGGGGCTGGTTGCGGCGGCGGAGGAAAGAGCACCAGTCTGGAGGTCGCCAAGGTCTTGATCGTCCACCATCATCCGGCCGAGCAGCGCGCCCGCAGTATGATCGGGCGGTAATACCGCGTTCGAGAGCAGAATCCGGCGCGGGGGATGTTCCTCCGCGATATCGGTGACTTGAACGGTAACGTCGGATTCGGAAACAAGGCCCGATTCATCCGTGGCCCGGACGCGGACTTGATACGCGCTACGGCGCTCGTAGTCGAAAGCGCCAGCCGTCACCAAGTTGCCGCCGCTGAGGGTAAAGTGCGCGTTGTCCTCCGCGCCTTCCGGCAACGAGAAAACGATCGTTTCCCCGGCCATGTCATGATCCGCCGCGAGCGCGCCGACGGTCGTTCCTGCGTTTTGGTTTTCGGGGACGCTGCCTTGGTTGAGGCGGATGTTGTAGGGGCCGCCCGGGATTTCGTTGAGCGTGTACCAGGCCTCGCTGGAAAGAATCGCCGAGCCATCATCGGAGACGGGATCCGATTTCAAATAGACGACGTGTCCTTTCTTCAATCCGGGAATGACCAGCGTCACTTTGGTGCGATCGGCCGAAGCCGTGGCGCTCGTGACGGAAAGGGTTTCCTCGCCGATCTTCGCGCCACCGTAGGCCGCGGTGGGCTGATAGTACCACTGTTTGGCCGTGAAGTTCGCGGGCGTCTCCAGGAACGCTTGCGGCACCGGCTTGGTGTAGCTGATTTCGAATCCGGTCGCGGTGACCGAAATCTTGGCGATCTCGAACGTGACCGGGGTGCCTGACTTCGGCGTGAGGCGCTGGAGGCCGGTTTGGGTGCCGTTCCACGACCAATTCCCGGTGCCGCCGATGCAGCCGACGTAGAGCGTGCCATTCGGTCCCCAAGCGAGGCGGTTGACACCGCCTTCCAGCCCGTGGGTGAAGCGGTAGATGCAACCCTGCCAGGTGTCGTGGACTTTTTCGAGCGAGACGCGGTTGATGCCGCCGAGGGTGATATCGCCCACCAGCAGGTCGCCGGCGAAGGGGCCGTCGGGAATCGACAGCGGCTGCGAAGGCGAATTGGCGACCTCGTTCTGCGGGAACCAAACGGCCGGCGGCGTCATCGGTTGATCCGAAAAGAGGCTCGGGCTGCCGCCGTCCGCGGTGTTGTTGTAATGGCCGTAGAAATGACCTTGTCGCAGGTGGTTCAGGCGCGATGTCGGCTGCCACGCGCCTTGGTTGTCGGTCTGGAAGATCTCGTTTTCCGGGCCCAGGCAGATTCCGTTCGGTGTGCGCAGGCCGCCCGCGAGGTAACTGACTTCGCCGGTGGCCAGATTGGTTCGCACCAGCGTCCCGCGGTTCGGTGGATTCGGTCCGTTGAGGCCGGGGTAGTCGAAGTGAATCGAGGTCGACAGCGTGCTGTAGGTATAGCCGTCCTTCTCGACCAAACCGAAGTGGAACTGGTGATAGTTATCGGAGACCCAGCCGCCGCCGACGTCCTCCTTGGTTTCGTAATAGCCATCGCCATTGGTGTCGCGCAGCCGGGTCAGCGCGAGGCGCTGGGTGACGTAGAGTTCGCCGCCAATGAATTTCATCCCGAGAGGCTCTGAAAGCCCGGCCGCCACTTCGGTCACGGTGACCGCCTGAGGGTCTTCGCCCTGGACATTGGTGAGCGCCCACACCTTGCCATCGCCGCCGGGCAAGGGATCGGGCGTGTGATTCTGGTTCGGATTGAAAGTGGTGATCAGGAGTCGACCGTCGGGATGCACGGCCATCGCGCCGACCTTCGGGTTGAAGCCGGACGGATGGATGGTGGTGACCCGCCATGACGGATGGACGGCGTTCAGCGGTTGACCGTTGCCCGGCCGGGAGCCGTCGCCAGGGCGGATGACGTTCTTTTTCCCCGGGGCGACCACACGGGTGACCCCGGCGGTAGTCAGGAACGAAGAGGCGGGCACCGTGACAAAGTCCGCGGAGCCAGGAGTGCGCCATTCGAGCTTGAGTACGACGTCGCCCGTATTTTGGAAAAAGCGCAGCTTCAGCGGGTGCAGCCCGGCGTCCAGCGTGATCGCTCCCTCCATGCCCGTGGCGGCGTGTTCGCCGTCGTGGTCGATCACCAGGGTGTCGTCGATCCACAGTTCCGATCCATCGGCCGAAGTCAGCCGGAACGTATACCCGCCGGAGGCCGGAACGAACAGGTCGGCATGGCACTCCACGACGAACTGCTGGGAATAGCCCGCGAAATCAGCGCTGCCGGACCAGTCGATGGTGCTGCGTTTCTGGTCGACGTTCGGTGTCTGACCGGGGACCAGCGGGTAGAGCTGGTCCATTGCCGCCTGAATGTCGAAGAGGCGGAAAGTCAGACCGGACTCGTAGTCGGCCAGATTTCCCAGAATCAGAATCGCCCCGTCCGAAAGGACCGAAACCGGTTGCTGGCCGGCGGAAACCGGGGCGTCGTCGGTGACCCGCACGGTGTAAACGCCGGTATCCGCCTCCGAGACGGAGTTCAGTGAAAGCGTGGCCGCTGTGGCACCCGGGACCTCCACACCACCCTTGAACCACTGGTAGCTGAGGTTGCCGGTCCCGCTGGCCACCACGGTGAAGGTGGCGTTTTCGCCCGCCTCCACCCCGACCGGAGCGGGTTGTTGCGTGATCTCCGGAGCGGGAAAGGTCAGGCCCAAGGTTGCGACACTGCTATTCGTCGAACCGTTCGTGTTGGTGGCAACCACCCGGTAAGAGCCGGCCGCGGAATAAGGTGCGGAGTTGATCGAAAGAACCGGTTGCGTGGCTCCGGAAATCGAGGACCACGCGTTGCCATCGGCGGAATACTGCCACTGGTAGGACGGAGCCGGATTCGCGGTCGCTTCCGTCGTGAAGGTGAACGTGTCGCCGACGTAGCCGGTTTGGTTGGAAGGCTGCTGGAGGAAAAGCGGCTGGGCGGGGAGGACGGTGACGCTGTTGAAGGTGCTGCCCCATCGGATTTCATCCCAGGCGGAGGAGTTGCTCGCGTAGTCGGCAAGGGCGAGGCGGTCGAATTGCAAGTTGAAGCCGCTGCGCGTCACGCCGCCGGCTGGTTCGCCGCCGCCGAGCGCGGGATCGATCCACACCGTGATGCTGTCGCCGTTGTTGGCTGCGCTCAGGTTGAATTTGGCGACGAAGAGATGGACGGCGTTGTTCGGGGCAACGCCGAGATTGGCGCGGAACGAAGAGCTGTTTTTCGCGCGAAAGGCGTAGTTTCCGGTCGCGAAATCGCCGCTGGCGATGCCGGCGTCGAAGTTGCGGTTCGCGTCCGCGGTGCTGCCGTTATAGAGAGCGAGGGTCTGATAGTTATTGGGATTCGCCGCGGTGTTTTCATTGCCGGTGCGGAACAGCCAACTCAAGTAAAGCGTGCCGGTCGTGGCGTCGCCGACCGTCAACGAGGAATCCAACAAGCGGAACACGCGGCCGGAGTTGCTCGCCGCGACGCCCGCGGTGTCGGCTCCCTTTGCCACCCGGTCGCCGGAAGAACCGGTATAGGAGGCATTGCCATAAATCAGCGAGCCGGAGACGACGGCCGGTTCGGCGTCGCCGTAATCGATATCGGTCCACCCGCCGGTGTAACCCGGGATCGTGGGATTTCCCGCGGCTTGAAGTTCGGCGCCGGCGGTGTAGGCGGCGAACGGCTCCTTGCTCAAATACTGCGCGCGCGCCGCCGGTGCCCACAGGAGTGCGGCGGAAAGAAGGATGGAGGGAAAAAACTTCATCGTTTTCGGGTGGAAACGTTCAAGCGGGCGGGGAGAAAACAGCCGGAGCGCCAAGCACGCGCTCCGGCTGTTTAGCCGGCTCGACCGCCGCCTTGCGAAGACCCTACGACCTCGCAAAGCAGCCGGTTGGAGCAGGAATTTTACCGGTGAGAAGGCCGTTGTGTCGCCACTCGAGGCGACAGTCCGGCGGGCGACCGGAGGCGGAATCAACCGGTGGTGCCGCCTCCGCGCCACAGGCATCACTTACGACGACGGCGCAGCAGCGCGAGGACGCCGAACGAACCGAGCAAGGCGGAAGCGGGTTCCGGCACGGTGACCGCTTCGAAGTCGGTGCCCCAGCGGATTTCATCCCAGGACGCGGAGTTGCCGTCGTAGTCGGAGAGCATGAGGGTGTTCCAAACCAGATCCTGGCCCGTAACCGTCACTCCGCCGGTCGGATCGCCCACGCCGCCAAGGGTTGGATCGAGCCACACCGTCACGCTGTCGCTGCCGGCGGCGGCGCTCAGGTCGAACTTAACGACAAAAAGATGAATGGTGGCATTCGCGGCACCCAGTTCCTGAGAGGTGCCGGTGCCGTAGTTGCCATTCACACCGAAGCCATACTCGTTTCCATCGAGGGCGCCGTTGGTTGTGATGCCGAGGTCGAAGGTTCTGTTCGCATCCCCGTTGGTTCCCTGGTTCAGGTGCAGCGTTTGATAGGTGGTCAAACCGGTTTCCTGGCCGCTTTGGAACAGGAAGCTCATGTAAATCGTCCCGGTTGTCGTGCCGTTCACCGTCAAAGTGGAGTCCAACGTCCGGTAAACGCGGCCGCTGTTGCCCGCGGCGGTTTCTCCTCCGGCCGTGTTGTTGGGAACGCCGACCTTGTCGCCCGACGATCCGAGGTAAAGAGGGTCGCTGTAAGTCAGCGATCCCGTAGTGATGGACGGCTGCTGGGTGCCGAAGTTGGTGCCGGTCCAGTTGCCGGTGTAGCCGGCGACAGCAGGCGATGGCAAATTGGCACCTTCGTCAATCTGGACGCCAGCGGTGTAGCCCGAAAACGATTCGTGGCTCAGGGTGGCGGCTTGAGTAAGCGAGGGAGTGAGGAGAGCGGCCAACACAAGGGCGGCGCGCGTGGTTTTTTGGGAGTTCATGGGTCGATGGGGGTGGGCGCGGGTCATCGGAATTAGCGCCAACCCCCAAAGCGGATTTTCCGGGTCCAAACCCGACACGCCTCCGCAAAAAAAAATTCAGATTCCGAAAATCGCCACGGAATCGGCTCCAAACCCGTTACTCGCCGATCAGTTCGGTAGCCTCCCGCAGCAGGATCCGGGCGTTGACCCAGTCGAACCAGAATCCCTCGTTCGGAACACTCAACTGCATATTCTCGGAAAATCGTGCCCGCACCGGAAGCGCTGCGGCGGCAAGCAGGACGCGGCCCGCGTCGGGGCGTCCCGAGTGATGGGCGATCATCGCGAGGATGATCCGGACCGAGGTTTGCCTAGGCAAATTCCCCACGGGAACCGCTAAACAACGCTCGGCCCAGTCGGTAGCCCGTGCAAAATTCCCCTCCCGGTAGTTAAGCAGGGTGAGCGAAAAGCAGCCCCAGCCGACCAAGTCACGGTTGATGCCATATCGACCTTCGCCCGTATCGAGCGCCCGTTCGATAATCGCCGCCAGCGGCGTAAGCGCGTTCAAGGTCTTCTGATCCGCAGGTAAAAGCAGAGCCGCCTTCACCACCTGCTCCGCGACCACCGGATTGGAGGTTTTCGCGAAGCGCTCGATGGCCATCCGGCGGAACCATTCGTAGCGCTCGCGATCGCCCGATTGGCACAGGGTGGCGGCCGCGGGTAGAAGGTGCTTCGAGACGGCGTCGGAGTCGGACGGATCCACGCTGGTCATCGCGCGGGCGAGGGAGGCGAAACGGTCGGCGGCGACTTCCCAGCGCCCCGCCATCACGTGCCATTCGCCGACCGCCAGGAAGGAATTCGCCGCTTCCAGCGAGGGCGGCGTCTGCTCCACCGGCACACCGGCCATCAGGGCATCCGCGCCCGCAAGGTCGCCGTGTTGAATTTTAACGGCCGCTTGGGCGAGCGCTTCGCGAAACTCCGCACGCTCCCGCAGCATCGACTCGTTGGCGCGCGCGTGGTCGGCCTCGCGGCGTGCTTCCTTTTCCCTGAAGTAACGCCAGGTCGACGTCCCGAAGCCGGCGGCCAACGCGATGACCACGAGGCTGCCGGCGGTGAAAGCGACTTTGTTCCGCCGGACAAGCTTCCGCAACCGGTAGCGGCGGCCGGGCGGGCCGGCGTTGACCGGTTCGTGACGCAGGTGACGTTGCAAGTCCGCCGCCAGACCTTGGGCGGTCGGGTAGCGCCGCTGGCGATCCTTCTCCATCGCCTTCATGACGATCCAGTCGAGGTCGCCCCTGAGCTGTTGCGCCAACTTGTGGGGATCGGTGCCGCGGCAATCGGCCACCTGCTGCGCGACTTCAGCCGGCAGCGAAGCCACCTTTGCGGACGGAGCTGGTGGTTCTTCTTCCTGCAAAATGCGACGCATCTCCTCCACACCGGCCTTCTGAAGGCGCGTCGGATCGAAGGGCGGATGCCCGGTGAGCAGTTCGTGAAGCAACGCGCCGAGGCTGTAGATGTCGCTGCGGGTATCCACATCCTGCCGATTGCCCGACGCCTGTTCCGGACTCATGTAGGCCGGAGTTCCGAGAAATTGGTCGAAAGCGGTGTGCGTCGCGTTTTTCCCGAAGTCCGCGGCGGTCGCCTTGGCGATGCCGAAGTCGATCACCTTCGGCACCGGCACGCCGTCATGGATCCGGACCAACACGTTCGACGGCTTGATGTCGCGATGGATGATGCCCTTCTGATGCGCGTGTTGGATGGCGAGGCAGGTTTGAATGGACAGCTCAAGCCGCTGCCGGAGATCAAGACGACGGCGATCGCAGAAGTCGGTGATCTTTTCGCCCTCCACCAGCTCCATGACGAAGAACGAGCGCCCGGTCGAGGTCGCTCCGGCGTCCAGCACCCGGGCGATGTTGGGGTGATCCATCATCGCCAGCGCCTGCCGCTCCATCTCGAAGCGGGCGATCACTCCCTCGGTGTCCATGCCGAGGCGGATGATCTTGAGCGCTACCATCCGCCGCACCGGCTCAAGTTGCTCCGCGCGGTAGACCACGCCGCAGCCCCCTTCGCCCATCCGCTCGATCAGTTTGTAGCGACCAATGCAGGCGCTTCCGAGGGCCGTGGCTTGGTCGGGTGGGGCGCCTTCCTCGCCTTCGAGAACCGCCATCCGGGTCACGCCCGTCGGCATTTTCACGGGCGGGACGTCGAAAAAATCCTCCGCGCGATCACGGTTGTTCAGGAGCTTCTCCAGCTTCTCCCGCAACGCGGGATTTCCTTGGCAGGTTTGCTCGAGAAAGGCGCGCCGTTCATCCGGGTCCGAGAGGCCAAGCGCTCCTTCGAACAAGGTCCGCTCGATGCTCTTGGCGTGATTCGGCGACGGCGGGTTCATTCGTTTTCCTCCTGGATCATCTGGAACAGGCAGGCCTTCGCGTAGGCCCATTGCCGTTCCACCGTCCGCTCGGTGACGCCTTGGATCTCCGCGATCTCCCGGTTGGTCAGACCACCGAAAAATTTCAGCGCCACGACCCGCGCGCCATCCGGATCGTCCACTTCAAGGCGCCCCAGCATGTCATCGATCAGCAACACGCGGTCGTCACGACTGGTATCGGCGAGGTCGAGGAAATCGAGGCTAAGGGGCTTCTTTCCCTCGCCGCGTTTGATTGCCAATTTCTCGCGCGCCCGGTCCACGAGGATCCGTCGCATCGCCTTGGCGGCCGCACGCAGGAAATGCGCGCGATCGTTCCAGTCTCGCTCGCCCTTTTCGGTGAGTTGAAGCCACGCCTCATGCACCAGCGCGGTGGGTTGCAACGTGTGTCCGGGCGCCTCGCCGGTCATTCGCATGGTCGCCAGATGCCTCAATTCATCGTAAACCAGCGGCAGCAATTCCTCCGAGCTGAGGTCGCTCCGGCCGTCCAAGGCTTGCAGTATTCTGGAAAAATCATCCGGCATCCTGAAATGGCGCAGGTGAGGGTTTCTGCTCGCTGCAGCATCGATGGGGCGATGGCGCGGCGCAATCTCGCATCGTCTTAATCCGGCGAGAACGTTACTTCAGCTCCTTGCCGCTGGTGATGGAAACCCATTTCACGACCTTGCCGTCTTGCAGCAACGCTTTGACCTGCATCGCCTTTCCGCCGAATGGAGTGTGCGCCAGATAATCGAGCAGGCCGGTTTGGTAGGTTTCTCCTCCGATCGTTTCATCGGTGCCGGTCCGCCAGCGGGTCGGCGAAGCCTCAGCGAATTCCTTAAGGCCGTCGTTTTCGAAACTCTCCTGCATGGCAACGATCACGGGTGAAGTTTCGGCGGTTTCGGAAGGCGTGACCGGCGTCGACGGCTCAAGGTTCAAAGGCCGCACCGGAGGAAGCTCCACTTTTCCGGAAGGTGCGGGCGTCGTCTCTTCCGGCGCGGTTTCTTCAGGTTGAGCGGGAGCCGGTTCGGCGGGAGTTTCCGGTTCAGCCGGGGCTTCAGGCTCGGCGACCGGAGCGGATTCCTCGGCCGCTGGGGGAGCAGGTTCGGGCGCGGGTTCAACCTGCGGCTCGGTTTTGGGCGGCTCCGGCTCAGCCACGACGGGCGGGGCCGTTGGTTCCGGCGTGGGTTTCACAACGGCAGGTTGGGCAACCGGTTTGGCGGGAGTTTTCACTTCCGGCGTCAAAACAGGCCGCAGGGCGGGTTCGCAAAAATACCCGATCAAGCCCGCGATCGCAGCCATACCGATGATGCCGAATCCTTTCATTGTGTAGGCGATCCGTAGCGGATCGGCTCCCGTGATGGGAAGGATAATTCCCCCTCGACCGAAACGCGTTTTCGAGCGGCATTCGGCTTGGCATCGGGACTTCCCGGCTTTCTGCTCCCCGCATGCCCCGCCTTTTCCTGCTCGATGGCATGGCGCTCGTTTACCGAGCCCATTTCGCCTTCATCCAGAATCCCATCCGCAACTCGAAGGGGACGAACACGTCGGCGCTCTACGGATTCATCAACACGCTGCTGACCATTCTGGAAAAGGAAAAGCCGACCCATCTTGGCGTGGCCTTCGACACCTCCGCGCCGACCGCCCGGCATGAGAAATTTCCCGCCTACAAGGCCCAGCGCGACGCGATGCCGGAGGAACTCGCCGCCGCGATTCCCGAGGTGAAACGTCTCTGCGCCGCCTTCCATATTCCCGTTCTGGAGCTTGATGGCTATGAGGCGGACGACCTGATCGGCACGCTATCAAAGCGCGCGGAAACGGCCGGTTTCGAAACCTACATGGTGACGCCGGACAAGGATTTCGCCCAATTGGTGAGTCCAAGCACCTTCATCTGGAAGCCGGGTAAAAAGGGCTCCGACCACGAAATCATCGGTCTCGACCGCCTGCCCGAAATCTGGGGCGTGCGCGAGCCGGGACAAATCATCGACCTGCTCGGCTTGATGGGCGACACCGTGGACAACATTCCCGGCGTTCCCGGAATCGGCCCCAAGACCGCCCAAAAGCTCATCGCCGATTACCATTCGGTCGAAAATCTCCTCACCCGCCTCGGCGAACTCAAAGGCAAACAGCGGGAGAATCTCGAACTTCACGCCGAGCAAGCGCGTTTGTCGAAAGACCTCGCCACGATCGATCGCGAGGTTCCCTTCGAGGTCACGTGGGACGCGCTCGAACTTTCATCGCGCGACGACGAAGCAGTGAAGGCGCTTTTCAACGAGTTCGAGTTCCGCACGCTCACCAAGCGTTTGTTCGGAGCCACTGGGAGCGCGGACTTCAGTCCGCTTCCTGTATCTCCCGATGCTTCGCCCACGCTCTTCGAAACGTTCCGCACGATCCGCGACGTCGAACATACGTATCACCTCGCCGACACCTCAGAGAAACGGGCGGAACTTTTCGCCGCACTCAAAGAACAACCGGCGTTCTGTTTCGACATTGAAACGACCGCGCTCGATCGCTTCCAAGCGAAGCTGCTGGGCGTCGCTTTCGCGTGGAAGGCCTACGAGGCGTGGTATCTGCCGTACGACGAATCGGTTTTGCCCGAGCTGAAAACCGTGCTCGCCACTCCGGCGGAAAAGATCGGGCATAACCTGAAATACGATCTCTCCGTTCTTCTCCATCACGGCATCCGGGTGACGGGGCCGTTTTTCGACACGATGCTCGTTGATTCGCTGGTTTCTCCCGAGCGTCGGCACAGCATGGATTACCTCGCGGAAACTTTGCTGGGTTATTCTCCGGTCAAGCTCGCCGACATCGCTTCTGTCTCTCAACCCTCAACTCCCGACTCTCAACCCCAAGACGATCTCTTCGCCCATGCCGCGCAGAAGAAGGCGTCGAAGGAACTCGACGTCGCCTCGATCCCGCTCGCGTTGTTGGCCGAGTATGCGGCGGAAGACGCCGACGTGACGTTCCAACTCGCGGAAAAGCTTCGCCCGCAGTTGGCGGCATCCGGACAGGAACGCGTGTATCGCGAAATCGAAGGCCGTCTTTTGCCAGTGCTCGTCGACATGGAAATGGAAGGGATCGCCTGTGATCCGTCGGCGCTCGCGGCGATCGGCGTGGATCTCCAAACGCGCATCGACCAACTCGCCATCTCCATCCGGGAGCAGGCAGGGGTCGCGTTCAACCTGGGTTCGCCGAAACAACTGGGCGAAGTGCTCTTCGATCGTCTCGGGCTCGCCGACAAGGCCAAGAAAACCAAGACCGGCCAATACAAGACCGACGAGCAAACGCTCGCCTCGCTCGAAGGTCGCCATCCGATCATCGCGGACATTCTCGCCTGGCGCGAATCGACCAAGCTGAAGTCGACCTACCTTGACGCTTTGCCGAATCACATCGTCGAGGAAACCGGGCGAATCCACACCACGCTGCATCAGCTGGTCGCCGCGACCGGTCGCCTCGCTTCGACCGATCCGAACTTGCAGAACATTCCGATCCGCTCCGAAGCCGGTCGCGAGATCCGCAAGGCCTTCGTGCCAAGGCGATCTCAAATCTCAAATTTGAAATTTGAAATCCTCTCCTGCGACTACTCGCAGATTGAATTGCGCGTCATGGCCGCGCTTTCGGGGGACGCGTCGATGATCGAGGCGTTCCGTCAGGGTTTGGATATCCACACCGCCACCGCGGCGAAGGTTTACGGTGTCACCGAGCTGGAAGTCACCCGGACCATGCGCGGCACGGCGAAGATGGTGAACTTCGGGATCATTTACGGCATCTCGGCGTTCGGATTGAGCCAGCGTCTCGGCATTCCACGTGCCGAAGCGGCATCCGTGATTGAAGCGTATTTCCGGGAATATCCGGCGGTGCGCGAGTTCATGGACCGCACGGTTCTGGAAGCCCGCGAGGCGGGATATGTGGAAACCCTCACCGGGCGCAGGCGGTTTCTGCCGGACCTCGCATCGGGCAACCAAAACGTCAGGGGCAACGCCGAACGCGCGGCGATCAACACGCCGATCCAAGGCACTGCCGCGGACATGATCAAACTGGCGATGATCCGGGTGGACGCGTTGCTACGGGAGAAGCCGTATCGCAGCCGCATGCTGCTCCAGGTTCACGACGAACTCGTTTTCGATTTGGCGGAGGAGGAAAAGGACGAGCTCGTGCCCAGAATTCTCGACGCCATGCGTCAGGCGTTGCCTTTACCCGGCAACGTGCCGATCGAAGTGGAAGCCGGCACCGGCCCGAACTGGCTGGCGGCGCATTGACGGCGGTGGCGCTGGCTGCGGATGCGGTAGAGCCGCTCGGTGAAGCCGCCTTCTTCGGTGAAGGCGGCCGCCTGTGCGGCGATCTGGCGGTCTAACAGGGCACAGGCCACGCCGATGAGGACAAGCGCGGCATTCGCGGCGATCTCGGGATAGGTGGACTTTCTGGACGGGATGGACGAAGTGGACGGTTCTTTGGTTGGAAGTCCATTCCGTCCATCGTGTCCATTTCGTCCATGAATCTCCGCCACCCAAGCGGCCACCTCTTCCACTGTTCGGCATCTCCGCCTCACCAACTCTCCCCGTCTTGGATCTTCCTCTGACCACAGCATCATCCCGCGCTGCCGCAGGAAATCCTCATAATCCAGCCTGAGCTCCTCCAAACTCGCCCGGGCGACATTCGTCAGTTTGAGCTCCATTTTCTTCGAGGTGCCGCTCGCCTTGCTGCCTTCGGCGATGTTCTGCACTCCGCTGCGCGCCGCCTGCACCATCTGATCATGCGTGCGGCTGCGTTTGCTGATGTAGCGATCGCAAAAACGCACCGTCAGGTCGTAGGCGAGTTGACCGATCTGGAAGCTTTTCAAGTTCCGGTACCCGCCATGTTTAGGAATGAGGGGCTCCGGCTCCATGAATGATGGAGTTGTGAAAAAGATATCTCGAAACGGCAAGCCGATTCACTTTCCCACCAAGCTCCGCGCGTATTGCAGCGTGTCGATATCCGCCGGAGTCTTGTCCGTTCGGATCGACCTGATGCGGGGGAAGCGCAGCGCCAAGCCGGAATCGTGGCGGTCGGATTGGCGGATCGAGTCGAAGGCGATCTCCAGCACCACGTTCGGTTCCACGAAATGCTTCCGGCGTTCCTTCGAAACGGTGTGTTTCAGAAAGTGCTCCGTCAGGTCTTCGATTTCTTCGTCCGTTAGGCCGCTGTACGCTTTGCCCAAGACGCGCAGCACGTCCGTTTCGGCATCACGCACGGCGAAGGTGTAATCGCTCAGCACGTCGGAGCGTTTGCCATGACCTTGTTCCGCGGCGACCACCACGCAATCGAGCGTAGCCATCACGCCCTTGAGCTTCACCCACGATTTTCCCCGCCGGCCGGGCAGATAAGGACTCTTCGGCGATTTCGCGATCAGGCCTTCGTGGCCTTCCGTCAGCGACGTTTTGAACGAGGCTTCCAATTGATCCGTGCGCTCCACGCGGATGACATCGATGCTCCGAATCGGCTGGTCCAAAGCCAGCGAGTCGAGCCTTGCCCGTCGCTCGGAGAGCGGCCGGTCGAGCAACGATTCGCCCGCGTGCCAGAGCAGATCGAACGCCACGAACTGCAACGGCACCGAAGCGTGTTGGCTGTGGTCGGTGAGAAACAGATCGTTTTGCGAAAGGTTCCGTCCGAGACGTTTTTGCAGGTCGTTGAAACCGAGTTTTCGCCCTTCGGCGAACGCGACCAGTTCGCCATCGAGAATGCCATCCCACGGGAGATTCCTTACGGCGGCGATCAGATCGGGAAACGTGTCGTCGAGCGGCAAAAGATCGCGGGAGAACAGCGAGACGCGCTCGCCGACTTTATGAAGCTGCAAACGAATGCCGTCGTACTTCGGTTCGAGCCACAACGGCTCGCCCGTGTTTTCGATCGCGTGCCACGCCCATACCGCGCCGGCGTTTTCCATCGGCGAGGCGAGCATCGCTTTCACCGCGACGAACGGTCGCAGCTCCGCTTGGTCGAGTTGCTTGTGTCGTGCCAGCACCGCGGTTTCGCCCGGGTCGCCGGTGAGCATGTGGGCGTAGCGGACGGCAGCGGGTTCGGCTTCGAACGCGGCGGCGATGGCGTCTTCGACCAATCCTTCCTTCAAACCAATCCGCAGATCGCCGCTGAGAAGTTTGACCAACGTCTCGCCTTCGACCGGATGAAGCGTCTGCAGTCGCTCCGACAGACGGCCGATGCGAACCAACGCGCCGGGCGCGGCGGCGAGGCCTTGGAAGAACGCTTCGAGACCGGGCAAATCGAGTGGTTCCGGGCGAAGCGTTTGTTCCTGCAAAAACAATCGCGCGGTTCGAGCGGAGTCGTTCTGAGTCAGGGAAATTTCCCGGTAGCGCGAGGGCTTGGCTTTTGGGATGGCGAGCAGCGCCTGACGCAATGCGGCGGAGCCGGTTTGCAGCGTGCGTTTGCCCGCCGATCGAGGCAGGGCGTTGCCGGTCAGCCAACCCGCGGCAAGACGGAGGTCGAGGTCACTCCGCAAACCGCGCAGGTAGTTCGCGAGGAAATCGATCTTCGCCAGGCGGCTGTTGGTTTCGCCGACCAGACGGCAGACGTCGCTGAAATCGGCGAGCGGGCAAATCGGACGAATGTGTCGTCCCGCCAAACCCGTGGCTCCGTTGCGCGCCGGCGAAACGATGGAGAGTTCGAGTTGGTCGCCTCCCGCCGCGTCCCACGCCTCGAATCCACGACCGCGGAGTTCGGCGGCGAATTCCTTCGCGTAACCGTGAACCGTGAGCACGCGCTTCGGCCGGACGCGTTGCACGCATTCGAGCAAGCCGGGGTGATCGGCGTGATCGGACAACGGGATGACTTCGTCGACCCGGTAACGATACTTCGACCCCGCCTGCAAAGCCCAGCCGGTGAGCATGGCGGTGCGTTTGGCTTTCAGGCCCCGTAAACTGCGCGATCGCACGGCATTCGGCGGCGCGATGATCACGTGATCGGGCAGGGCGAAACCTTCGAAACGCAGCGGCTCGGGCAAATCGACGCCCGTTTTCCGGCAGGCCGCGGTCATTTCGGCGACCGAGGGATGCAACAACACGGGAATGCCATGCTGATGGAGGAGAGCGAGCGCTTCCTGCGCCTTGCCGAGGGAGTAGCCGAAGAGCACTGGTGTCTCGCCATCCGCGAAGGCATCGTGAACGAAACGCAGCACGGCGGATTCGACTTCCAGCGCGGGAGGGAAGGCGAACTGTGGCAAGCCGAAGGTCGTTTCCAGAATCAGCGTGTCGGCTTGCTGGAAACACACCGGTTCGGCGGTTCGCCCGCGCCGCGTCTTGAAGTCGCCCGTGTAGAGCAACGTCGCGTTGTCCCGCAATCGCGTGACGTGCAACATGGTGGAGCCGGTGATATGTCCGGCGGGCAACAAGCGGAGCCGAAATCCTTCGCGCACGATCGGGACTTGAAACGGCACGGCTTCGATCCGGCTGTCCGGCACGCCGAAGCGATGACGCATCAAAGTCGCCGTGGCATCGCTGCACAGGCTGACATCGTTGCGGGCGAAATGATCGGCATGGGCATGGGAAACGAAGGCGCGCGGTTTCGCCTCCCAGGGATCGAGCCAGAGATCGGCTTCCGGGAGATACAGGCCGCGTTGGAACCGCACTTCGATCAAGGCTAGCCAAGATACGGAGTGAGAGCGCTTTGGCAATAGAACGCGAGGGAGGAAAAATAGGACCCATAAGTCCCATGGGGACTCATAAGACCTATGGACTTATTGGAAAACGGCTCCTCATTTTCCATGCGGTGCCAGGTTGCGGGATTCGCTCGTCTCCGTATGCTTTAGGCATGCTTTCGCTTTTGCAGATTCTCGCGCAATACCCTTACCCCACCCAATCCACGGGCTTCATGGGGATTTCGATGATGTATTGGGTGATCATCGGTGGCTCGATGCTCGCGAGCCTGATGGTCAGCGGCATGCTGAAACGCCGGTTTCATCAATACTCGCAGGAACCCATGCCCATCACAGGCGCACAGGTCGCGGAAATGATGCTGCGGCAAAACGGCATCAACGACGTTCGGGTGATCAGCGTGCCGGGGCACTTGACCGACCACTACGATCCGATTTCGAAAACGGTGAACCTGAGCGAGCCGGTGTATCACGAGGCCTCGGTGGCGGCCGCGGCGGTGGCGGCGCATGAGTGCGGCCACGCGGTTCAGCATCAACAGGCCTACGCGTGGCTGACCTTCCGCTCGAAAATGGTCCCGGCGGTGCAGCTTTCGAGCAATTTGCTCAACTACCTGATGATCGCGGGCATCTTCGGTCTCAGCGTGTTCCATTCGCCGACCTTGTTATGGGTGTGGGTCGGCCTTTTCTCCGTCACCACCTTGTTCGCCTTCATCACCCTGCCGGTCGAATTCGACGCCAGCCGCCGGGCGCTCGCCTGGATCGACCGGAGTGGCCTGGCCGCCACGATGCAGCACCGGAAAGCGCAGAACGCGCTATTTTGGGCGGCGATGACTTACGTGGTCGCGGCGCTCGGCTCGCTCGCGCAGCTGCTTTATTACGTCATGCTTTTGCTCGGCCAGCGGCGAAACGAGTGAGCGAATCCACGCCACGACTTGGTTTCAGAGGCCGGACTTGATCGCGAGTCCGGCCTCGCCTTTTCTCGACCCCCGATGGCCGCCGCGTTTTCGTTCGATTCCCTCAACCATGCCCAACGCGAAGCCGTAGGCGCGCTCGACGGCCCGGTTCTGATTCTCGCCGGTGCGGGCACGGGCAAGACCCGAACGGTGACCTGCCGGATCGCCCACATGCTGGAAAAGGGCGTACGGCCGCAGGAAATCCTCGCGGTGACCTTCACCAACAAGGCCGCGGCGGAAATGCGCGAACGCATCGGCGGGATGGTGTCGAAAAAGGCGGCCGACGAGATGACCGTCTGTACCTTCCACTCGTTGTGCGTGAAGCTGTTGCGCGGCGGGATCGAAAAACTTGGCTACAAGCGGAACTTCGCGATTTTCACCGGCAGCGATCAGACCGGCCTGATGAAGCAGCTCATCATCCGGCAGGGCGGCGCGGATGAGAAGATCAAGGCGGAAGCCGTGATGGCGGAGATTTCCCGGGCGAAAAACAAGGGGATCGATCCGGGCGAACTGGAAAACGATTTCTTCGCGTCGCTCGGTCGCGCCTACCAAAACGAACTGCGCGCGCAGAACGCGGTGGATTTCGACGACCTCCTCGTTCTGGCGGAACAACTTCTGCGCGAGCATCCGGACGTGCGGGACGCTTTTCGCCAGCAGTTCAAACGCGTCACCGTGGACGAGTTCCAGGACACCAACGCGTTGCAGATGCAGCTTCTGCAACAGCTCGTCGGCCCGCCGTATCACGTTTGCGTGGTGGGCGACGACGACCAATCGATCTACGGCTGGCGCGGTGCGGAGGTGGCGAACATTCTTCAGTTCGAAAAGTTTTTCCCGAATCCACGGATCATTCGCCTGGAGGAGAACTATCGCTCGACCCATGCGGTGCTGCATACGGCGAACAGCCTGATTCGTCACAACACGGGGCGACGGGAAAAAGTCCTGCGCTCGACCCGTGCGGGCGGTAATCCGGTGCGAATCGTCGCCATGCCCGGCGATGCGGAGGAAGCGGAGTTCATCGCCGAAGAGATTTTGGCCGACAAGGCGACGATGAAGCGGGCGTGGGAGGATTTCGCGATCCTATTCCGCACCAATGGCCAGAGCCGGAAGCTGGAAGAGGCGTTGCGGGAACGGAAGATCCCGTACCGCATGGTCGGCGCGCAGAGTTTCTATGACCGCAAGGAAGTGCGCGACGTGTTGGCCTACTGCCAGGTGCTCGCTTCGCCCGATGCCGACGTTTCTTTGTTGCGCATCCTCAATACGCCCAATCGCGGCATCGGGCAATCGACGGCGGTGATGGCGACCGATTGGAGCCGAATCCACAATCAGAGCGTGTGGCAGGCGCTATGCGATCCGGAATTCACCGGTGGTCTTGGGACCAAGGCGAAACATGCCATTGAAGACTTCGTGGCCCGCATCGCCGGCGCGAAGGCCCGCATCGAAATCGCCAAGGAAAACCCGGGCGATGTGTTGAAAGCGATGCTCGACGGCATGGATTACCTCCCATGGCTCGAACGGGGCTGCAAAACCGAGAACGAGAAGCAGCAGCGAGGGGAAGGCGTGGCGGAGGTGATCGAGCAACTCCGCAAGCACTCGCTCAAGGGCAAGGATTTACAGTCCTACCTCGATAGCAGCGCCTTGGCTTCCGACCGGGAAGACGACGATCTGGAAAAGAAGCAGGGCGCGACCCTGATCACGCTGCACGCGTCGAAGGGGTTGGAATTCCCGATCGTGTATCTGGTCGGTCTGGAAGAGGGGATTTTGCCGCACAAGCGAAGCATCGTCGAAGGCACGCGCGACGAAGAACGGCGGTTGCTTTACGTCGGGATCACCCGTGCCCGGGAGTTGCTCACGATGACTTACTGCGCGTACCGGACCAAATACGGCGAGCGCACGTTTTGTCAGTCGAGCAGCTTCATCGCCGAGATCGACGACGAGCATCTGCTGCACACGACCTATGATGACATCCTTGGCGCGGAGGCCAGCGATGAAGAGCTGGGCAGCTTCTTCGGCGGCTTGAAGGACTTCCTCGCCGAGTAATCCAGAGAGGAAATGAACCGCTGATGGACACGGATGAAGAGAAACCACGAAAGACACGAAATTTCACGAAAGGTTCTGATTTCGTGCCCCTTCGTGTTTTTCGTGGTTTTTAAAAGTTCGTCACATCCGTGTTAATCCGTTCATCCGCGGCTCTCTCTTTCCAAGTAAGGCGCAAGCCAACGAAAAAGGGCCGCCCGGTTTCCCGGACGGCCCTTTGAAAGGCTAGCGACGCTTTACTTCTTCAGCTCGGCGGCGGTCCACGGAGTTGCCCGCGGGGTGGCGCGGACTTTCTTCACGTCCTCCGCCTTCACCGGCGCGGAATCGTTGGACCAGCTCTGGCGGACGAAAGTCAGCACGTCGGCGATTTCTTCGTCCTTCAGGTCGGCCACTCCAGGCATCACGCTGGTGAACTTCTGGCCTTTGACTTCGATCGGTCCCTGCAAACCGCTGGTCACGATTTTGATCGGGATCGTCGGATCGTTGACGAGCCATTCCGAACCATCGAGAGGCGGGAATGCGCCGGGAACGCCCTTGCCGTCGGTGCCGTGGCAAGCGGAGCAGATGCGGCTGTAGACTTCTTCGCCACGGTGATGGACGACTTCGTCGACTTTGAACTTCTTCTCCGCCGGGCCTTCTTCTTTCACCGGCGCGGTGCCAACCAAACCGACCAGCGTCTTGGCGAGATCGTCGCCACGCTTGTTCAGGGCGGTCACGGCCGCGGTCTTCTGCGCATCCGAGCCCTTGCTGGCGAGACGGCTGGCGACCGGCGAGAGCCATGAGCTGAGGTCGCTGAGCGGATCGGACGAAGCTTCGCCGAGAGCCACGAGGGAGACATCGTCGAACCAAGCGGTGCCGGTCGCACCGCCGTAGCCACCGAGGAGGCAGTGAACACGGATGGTGTCGGAGTCGTTGTTGAATTCGACCTGCACTTGCGTCCAATCGTTGGTGCCCTTGAGGTCCTGCGTCGCCACCGGAGTAGCGTGAACATTCAAGAGAGCGCCACGGCCGCCTTGCGGTTGCACGTCCTTGGTTTTGATCCAGGCGGACAGGCGATAGCGGGTGCCGGCTTTCACCGGGATGTCGATGCTGGCGCCGACGTCCGCTTTGTTGTCGTTGTGAATTTCCAAAGCGGTGCCGCCGTTGCGGCCTTCGTTGCTCACCGACATTTTGGTGTTCCCCTGGTATTGGCGAAGGGTCCAACCGGCGGGTTGATCGCCGTTCTTCTCGGAGAAGTCGGCGTTTTTCACCAGGTTCGGTTGCGGAGCGGCCGCCTTGGCCTTGTCGGCTGAGCTCGCGGGCAATTCCGCGGCGGCAACGAGGACACCGGCAGCCTGCTGGCGCGCGGCGATCTGCCAGGCGTCTTTCAGCGTGCTGTCTTTGGCGAACTCCTGGGATTTCGCCAGGAGGGTGCCGAGGATGGCTTTACCAGCCGCGTCGGAAGCCGGGGCTTGGCCGAAGGCGACGAGGGTTTCCGCCAGTTCGCGGGTATCGGCGGCCTTGATGGAACCTTCGCTGATGAAGGCATTCACCCAGGTCGCATCGTCCGCCGGGGCGGTAAGGCGGGCGGCGCGGCGAACGCCACGGAGCGGGGAGGCCGCGGCGGCCTTGCGAGTTTCCGCATCCAAAGCGCCGAGGCCGTCGAGCGTGTAAACGGCTTGGATCGCACCGGGCTCGTTGGCCGAAACCAACTTCTTCAGTTCGGGAATCGCTGCGGTGACCTTGTTGTCGACCATCAAACGCTGGGCGTGCTGACGCCAGATCAGGTTCGGATGATGAAGCGCTTCAACCAAGGTCGCCGGCGCTTTCACGTTGAGCTTCGGCTTGGTCTCGTCCTTGCTGCCCTGCGGATAGACGCGGTAAATCCGGCCGTAATTGGTGTCGCGAAGCGGGCTTTCGTAAGCGTTGCCCCTGCCGTTGCGCGCGTCGTAACCGGCGGAATTGCGGTTTGGCGTCGGGTTGTGCTGGATGATCAGATTATACCAGTCGCAAACCCAAACGGCGCCGTCCGGGCCTTCCTCGACGTAAACCGGGCTGGTCCAGGCGTCGGCGCTGGCGAAGATGCCGTTCGGCAGCAGCTTGGCGTAATAACCCGTGCCTTTGCGGCTGACTTCGAAGGAACCCGTGAACTTGGCGGTCGGCTCGCTCACGAACGCGATGCGGTCGCGGTATTCCGCGGGCATGCGGGTCGAGGTGACGAAGCCGTGGCCGCAACCCGCCGTGTATTTGTCGAACTGGTCGACCTGGCGAATGTCCATCGAGATCGGGAACACCTTGGGATTGTCGTTATCCGCCCGCGGGGTCTTTGGCGCGTTCAGGCCGGCCGAGGCGTAGGCTTCTTGTGGGAACGTCAGATACCAGGACGGATTGCCGTTCGCGGTCGAACCGATGATGTCGAAGTCGGAAGTGAAACCGAGGCCCCAGGTGTTGTTGGTCGTGGTTTGGAGGAACTCGACCTTGGAGCCGTCCTGCTTGAAGCGGAACACGCCGTTGGTGAACTTCGCGTCCTTGCCGCCGACTTTGCCTTCGAAACCGGCGTAACCGATGGTGCCGTAAATCCAGTTGTCGAAACCGTAGCGGAGGCTCGAAGGACCGGCGTGGGTGTCATGCGTCTTGAACCCCGAGAACAGCACTTGGCGGACGTCGGCTTTGTCGTCGCCGTTGGTGTCCTTGAGGAACAGCATTTCGCTGCCATTGGTGCAGATCACGCCGCCATTGGCGAAGACCAGCGAGGTCGGTACGGAAAGCTTGTCGGCGAAAACCGTGAATTTGTCGGCCTTGCCATCACCGTTGGTGTCTTCGCAGATCTTGATGCTGTCGTGGCCGAGATTGCCGGACTGAAGATTGTTCGGGTAGTCGACGGTTTCGACCACGAAGGCGCGGCCGCGCTCGTCCCACGCGACGGCGATCGGGTTGACGATATCCGGTTCGCTGGCGAACAGAGAAACCTGCATGCCCTGCGGCACCTGGACCAACTTGATCGATTCGGCGGCCGGAAGCGGCTTCTGCGCTTCCGTGATCGTCTTGCGTTCGCGATAACCGGGCAGCTGAACTTGTTCCGTTTCGAGTTGCGGGAGTCTCAGCGCGAGCAACTTGGCGCGGGCGCTGTCCGGCACGCTCCACAGAATGCCGCGACGCACGAGTTCATTGAAGCCTTCCTGGCTCCAGGTGCGCATGTCGTGACCGTAAGCGGTGTAGAAAATCCGGCCCTTGCCCTGGGTGCGGATCCAGGTCCACGGCTCTTGCTCGCGCTTTTGCAGGAGCGTGCGGTTTTCCTCGTTATGACGGTCGTGGATGTAAGTCTCGTCCCACGTTTCGAAACCCTCATAGCCCCGCATGACCGGGTGGTTCGGTGCGACGATCTGGGCTTTGAAAACGCCGGTGCCGTGGGATTTAAAGCGGGCGCCAACGAGTTTGATGAAAGCGTCGGAGTTGCCGAAGCAGGCCGAGGCGCAGTGGATCGGCACGAAACCGTGACCGTCTTCGACGTAGCTCAACAGCGCTTTTTCCTGTGCCGGGCTGATCCGGTCCCAGTTCGCGTAGAGCACGACGGCGTCGTAGCGGTCGAGCACCTCGCGCTTCAGATCGTCGAGGCTCTCGGTGTAGGTGAAATTGATGCCGGCGGTGCCGAGATGTTTGCGAACTTCGCGGTAGCGCTCGATCGGGTCGTGATGCGGGCCGTTCGCCGTGGGTGCGCCAAGGAACAGCACCTCGATCCGGCGCGCGTTTTCAAGCGGCAGGACGGTTGGCGCCGGGGCGCCCGGTGCTAGCGATGCCGCGAGCAACAGGGATGATAAAATCAGGGTGGATTTCATGAAGTCAGTGGGGCGAGGGAAGAACGGATCAAACCGCAGTCGCTCTTTCATGGATAGGGCCGATTCCGTAAATCGCTTGTAGAAATCCGCTAGCGCCGTGTATTTTTACGTCATGCCTCGAATTGGATAGCCTGAATTAGGCCCATTCAGCATGAAAGCGTGATAAATTCTTGGCGGATTTTTCCGACGTTCGCGGAAAGCGGCGACAAGAAGATCCATCCAGCCGAAACAAAAAAAGCCGCCCGCAATCGCGGACGGCTTTTCGAAGGCGGTCGATTACTTCTTCAGTTCGTCCGCGGTCCAAGGTGCCGGGCGCGCCACGCTGCGAGCCTTTTTCACCAGATCCGCCGTCACGGGCGCCGCGTCGTTCGACCAGCTTTGCCGGACATAGGTAAGCACATCGGCGACTTCCTGGTCCGTCAAATCGCTGAGACCCGGCATCACGCTATTGAATTTTTGACCGTTGACCTCGATCGGGCCCTGCACCCCGTGGGCGACGATCCGAGCGGGAATCGAAGGATCGCCCGTCACCCAGTCCGAGCCATCAAGCGGAGGAAACGCTCCGGGCACTCCTTTGCCGTCATCTCCATGGCAGGCGACGCAGGTGTGGCTGAACACTTGGCTGCCGCGCTCGTGAACTTCCTTGTCGATCGGAAACTTGCGGGCGACCGCGGGTTTGTCCGACAACGGAGCACTGGAGCCGGCGCGAGCGGCGACGGGCTCCAGCCAGGACTCAAGACCGGCGACCGACTGGGAACGCTGGGCTGCGACCACGGCGGCGGCCTGGTTGCGTGCGGCGATCTGCCACGCGTCCTTGAGAACATTGTCCTGGCCGATCAATTGCTCGCGAGCGACCAGGGTTTTCAGGATGACCTTGCCGACTTCCGTGGCCGGTTGGAGTTTGCCGAGGGCGAACAAAATCTCGGCCAGCTCACGGGTGTCGGAGGTTTGAATCACGCCATCGGGAGCGAACGCCTGGACCAGCACGGTGTCGTCCGCCGGAGCAGTTTGGAGTGCCGCACGACGCACGCCGCGGGCTTTCGAGGTCGCTGCCACACGCAGGGTGGAGGCGTCGAGCGCGCCCAAAGCATGCAGGGTGAAAACGGCCTGGATCGAACCGGGTTCTCCCGCGGCCACGAACTCCTTCAGCGCCGGCACCGCGTCCGTCACTTTGTTTTCGATCATCAAACGTTGGGCCGTGAGACGCCAATTCAGGTTCGGGTGACGCAAGGCCTCAACCAAGCTGGCTGGAACCTTCGGGCTCAACTTCGGCTTGGGCTCGTCTTTGGTTCCCTGCGGATAGACGCGGTAAATGCGGCCGAATTTGGTGTCACGGTGAGGCGATTCGTAGGCGTTGCCCTTGCCATTTCGCGCGTCGAAACCGGCGTTGTCGCGTCGCGGGGTCGGATTGTGCTGGATGATCAGGTTGTACCAGTCGCACACCCACACGGCGCCATCCGGGCCTTCGTCCACATACACCGGGCTCGTCCAGGCATCGGCGCTGGAGAAGATGTTGTTGGGAGAAAGGACGGCCGAATAGCCGGTTCCATTACGGGTGACGACGAACGAACCGGTGACTTTGGCGGTCGGTTCGCTCACGAAGGCGATGCGATCGCGATACTCCGCCGGCATGCGGGTCGAGGTGACGAACGTGTGGCCACAGCCCGCCGTATATTTGTCGAACTGGTCCACCTGGCGGATGTCCAAGGATGAGGGGAACACCTTCGGGTTATTGTTGTCCGCGCGTGGAGTTTTCGGCGCGTTCAGGCCGACATCGGCGTAGGCTTTGGCCGGGAAGGTCGTGTACCAGGACGGGTTGCCGTTGGCGGTCGAACCGAGGATGTCGAAGTCGGAGGTGAAACCGAGGCCCCAGGTGTTGTTGGTCGTGCTCTGGAGGAATTCGATGTCCGAGCCATCGGGTTTGAAACGGAACAGCCCGTTGCCGAACTTGACTTGTTTGCCGCCCACTTTGCCATCGAAGCCGGCGTAACCGTTCGTGGCGTAGATCCAGTTGTCGAAGCCGTAACGCATGCTCGACGGACCGGCGTGGGTGTCATGCGTCTTGAAGCCGGAGAACAGCACTTGGCGGACGTCGGCTTTGTCGTCGCCGTTGGTGTCCTTGAGGAACAGCATTTCCGAGCCGTTGGTGCAGATCACGCCGCCGTTGGCGAAGACCAGCGAGGTCGGGACGGAAAGCTTGTCGGCGAAGACCGTGAATTTATCGGCCCGGCCGTCGCCATTGGTGTCTTCGCAGATCTTGATGCTGTCGTGGCCGAGATTGCCGGACTGAAGATTGTTCGGGTAGTCCACGGTTTCGACGACGAAGGCGCGGCCGCGTTCATCCCAGGCCACCGCGATCGGGTTGACGAGGTCCGGCTCGCTGGCGAACAGCGAGAGCTCCATGCCTTGCGGCACTTGAGCCAGCTTCATCGATTCGGTCGGCGGCAGCGGCTTCTGCGCTTCCGTGATCGTCTTGCGTTCGCGATAGCCAGGCAGCTCGACCCGCTCCGTTTCAAGCTTTGGCAGCTTGAGGGCGATCCACTTGGCGCGGATTTGGTCCGGCACCGACCAGAGGATGCCGCGGCGCATCAGTTCGTTGAAACCCTCCTGGCTCCAGGTGCGCATGTCGTGGCCGTAAGCGGTGTAGAAAATGCGGCCTTTGCCCTGGGTGCGGATCCACGTCCATGGTTCCTGCTCGCGCTTTTGCAAGAGCGTGCGGTTTTCCTCGTTGTGGCGGTCGTGCACGTAGGTTTCATCCCACGTTTCGAAGCCATCATAATCCCGCATGATCGGGTGATTCCGCGTGACGATCTCGGTTTTGAAGACGCCCGCGCCGTGGGATTTGAAACGGGCGCCGACCAATTTGATGAAGGCGTCCGAATTGCCGAAGCAGGCGGAAGCGCAGTGGACCGGGACGAAGCCGTGGCCTTCTTCGACGTAGCTCAACAGCGCTTTTTCCTGAGCCGGAGTGATGCTGTTCCAGTTCCCGTAGAGAAGCAGGGAATCGTAGCGGTTGAGCACCTCGGGCCGGAGGTCGTTGAGGTCTTCCGTGTAGGTGAAATTGATGCCGGCGGTGCCCAGGTGCTTGCGAATTTCGCGATAGCGTTCGATCGGATCGTGACCGGGGCCATTGGCGGTTGGGGCTCCCAGAAAGAGCACCTCCAGGCGGCGGGCGTTCGCCGTAGGCAAGGCCGCGGCGGGAGGCGCCGCGGAAACCGGAAGCAGATGGGTGGCGGCGATCAAGCCGACGAGGACCAGGGTGGTTTTCATTGGATACGTGGAGAGGAAACGGGGTGCGCCGGATCCACTCTTTCATGCATAAACGGGAAGCGCCAAATCGCCTTGTAGGAAATCGTTCCGGATGTGTATTTTTTCGTCAAATGGATCTCGAAACCCAGCGGCAGGGATGGTTGCGGCAGCTTCCCTCGGGGCAATTCCGGCATTTGTTCGATCATTTGCCCGGGGCGTTGTTTTTCGCCAAGGACGGGGAAGGCCGCATGATGGCCGGGAATCCCGCTTTCGTTCGGCGCTGCGGATTTGAAAATGAAGAAGAACTGGTGGGGTTGACTGACGAGAAAATTTTCCCCCCGCGTCTGGCGGCCAAGTACCGGCGTGACGACGAACGGGTGCGGGAGACCGCGCGCCCGATGCTCGGAGCGGTGGAATTATTTCCGAACGCCGAGGGCAAACCGGAATGGTATGTAACCGACAAACTGCCTCTTTTCGACCTCGAAGGAAAAGTCTGTGGGGTTTGTGGCACCGTGCGGAGCATGGAAGCCCAGCGGGCGGCGATTCAGCCATACCTGGAGTTGGCCGGGGCGGCGGACCATTTGAAAAATCACTTCCGCGAGAAACTCGATGTGCCCCGTCTGGCCGCCATGGCCGGGTTGTCGGTTCGCCAATTTGAGCGGAAATTCCGCGCCACTTTTCAAACGACGCCGCGCGAATATCTCATGCGGATGCGGGTGATCGAGGCGTGCGACCTCCTGAGCCGAACGAATCTGGCGGTGACGGATATCGCGCTGGAGGCGGGATTTTACGACCACAGCGACTTCGCCCGGCATTTCCTCAAGCACATGGGACAGTCGGCGTCGGTTTACCGGCGCGAGCGACGGAAAAATGTCGCCGTCGACCGGCTTGCGGAGCGCTCGATCCGGAGCAAAGTGCCCGGCGCATGAAATTTCTTCTTACCCTGGCGTCGCTCGTGGCGGCGGTGTCGGCTTCCGCGGCGGTGCGATCGGGCCATGCGACGGCCGAATGGGTGGCGGCGTCGTCCACCTATCAGCCGTCCAAGCCGCTCCTGGCGGCGATCCGCCTGTCGGTCGATCCCGGTTGGCACACGTACTGGGTGAATCCCGGGGAAAGCGGCATGACGCCGGGCATCCAGTGGACATTGCCCGCCGGTTGGACCGCGGGACCGGTTGGTTGGCCGGTGCCGGTGCGTTTCGAAACCAGTGGCTTGGCGGGTTTCGGTTACGTCGGCGAGGTGTTCTTGCCGGTCATGCTGACGCCCCCCGCCGGTGCCTCGGGGCCGGTGACGCTTGAGGCGAAGGTCAATTGGCTGACGTGCAGTGATGATGCCTGTGTGCCGGGCGAGGGGGCGTTGAAGCTCGAGCTCAAGCCGGGAACACCGGTCGCCACGGCGTTCGAGCCGATGCTCGCGAAGGTTGCCGCCGCGTTGCCGAAACCGGTCGAGGGGCTTTCGTTAGAGGTGAAGGACGACGGTAAAAAACTGGGTCTCTCGCTTCGCTCGCCCGCTGGAACCGATCCCGCCGCTTTCGAGGTGTTCCCCGCCACCAAGCAGGTGCTCGATTCCGCCGCACCGATTCGTTTTGCGAAAACGGGCGAAACGTGGTCCGTCAGCGTGCCCAAGAGCGAGTATCTGGAAGGCGAGCCGGAGTTGTTGGAGTTGGTGCTAACCGGGGGCGGCTTGCCTCATCCGGCGACGGTGGTCTGGAAGAAATGATTTTTTTCGTGAAAGCTGTTGGACAAACCGGACGTCGCTTCCACGTTACCGGACAATCCTAACTAATATATACCATGAAACACTTCTTCACTTCCGCTTGTGTCGGTCTTGTCAGTCTTGCCGCGGCTCATGCCGTGGAAGTCGGTAAACCCGCGCCCGATTTCAAAGCCAAGAACGTCAAAGGCGAAACCGTTTCGCTCTCCGACTACAAAGGGAAAATCGTCGTGCTGGAATGGAACAACTTCGAGTGTCCGTTCGTCCGCAAGCACTACGGCAGCGGTAACATGCAGAAGCTGCAGGAAACCTACACCGGCAAAGGCGTGATCTGGCTGACCGTCAATTCCTCCGCGGCCGGCAAGCAGGGCAATCTGGGAGATGCCGCCGCGGACAAAGTTTCCAAGGAGGGCAGCAAGGCGACCGCCTATCTGCTCGATTCCGATGGCGCCGTGGGCAAGGCGTATGGCGCGAAAGTCACGCCTCACATGTTCGTCATCAACAAGGACGGCAACCTGATCTACGACGGCGCGATCGATTCGATGAACACTCCTAAGCCGGAGGACATCGCCAAATCGGAAAACTACGTCGTCAAGGCGGTCGACGCCGCGCTGGAAGGCAAGCCGGTGGCGACCGGCAAAACCCAGCCCTACGGCTGCGGGGTAAAATATTAAAGTTGCCAGTTTTCAGTTACCAGTTGCCCGTTAGGCATACGAAGAAGGCGGGGCCGTATGGCTCCGCCTTCTTGCTGGAAACTGGGAACTGAAAAACTGGTAACTTTCTTCAGTGCGCCACATGCACGAGGTGCGCGCCTTGGGACGGACGGGAGGCGAAAATCTGCGGCTTGATGCCCGTGCCGGCTTCGAACTTGGCCGCGAGCGTTTCGGCGATCGCTTCCGCTTTGTCGGATTCGCAAAGCGTGACGGTCGAGCCGCCGAAGCCGCCGCCGGTCATGCGCGCACCGATGACCCCGCCTTCGCGACCGATTTCCCGGGCGATTTCCACCATCAGGTCGAGCTCCGGGCAGGAAACTTCGAAGTCGTCGCGCAACGAATCGTGGCTGGCGGACATGAGCGGCCCGAGCGCTTCGAAATCGTTGCGGGAAAGGGCTTCGGCCGCGGCCTTGGTGCGGGCGATTTCGCCGACGACGTGGCGGGCGCGACGGTTGACCGGATCGCCCAGTTTTTCCCAAGCGGCTTCGACATCCCCTTCGGTGACGTCGCGCCACGAGGCTTTGCCGATGAGGGCGAGGCCGTCTTCGGTGTTTTTGCGACGCGACGCGTAGCCGCCGTCGGAAAGCTGATGGTGAACGGTCGTGTTCGCGACGATCACGGTGAGGTCCGGATTTTCGAACGGCACCAGCTCGGGCTCGCCAGTCTGGCAGTCGATCAGGACGAGTCGGTTCGTTTTGCCGAAGGCGGAGGCGAACTGGTCCATGATGCCGCACGGCACGTGGGCGAAATCGTGTTCGGCCTTTTGGCAAAGCAGCGCTTTTTCGCGGGTGTCGAGAACGGTGTCGAGCAGGCCTTCGAGCAAGGTCGCCATCGCGCATTCGAGCGCGGCCGAGGAAGACAGTCCTGCGCCGCCGGGGACCGAGGAAGCGATGTAGGCGTCGAAACCGGGAATGTGGTGGCCGCGCTGTTGGAAGCCGGCGATCACGCCGCGCAGGTAATTCGCCCATTCCGGCTGGCCTTCGGTCATCGGTTCGTCGACGCGGAAAATCGCTTGGTCGCCCCGGCCTGAACTGGAGATGCGGGCTTCATTCGTGCCGTTGAGCGTGGCGGCGATGACGATGTAGCGATCGATCGCGAAAGGCAGAACGAAACCGTCGCAGTAGTCGATGTGTTCGCCGATCAGATTGACGCGGCCGGGCGCGGCGGCGGTGACGGAAGGCTCGACGCCAAAATTCCGTTGGAAACCGGCGGCGGCGTCGGCGACCAAATCGGCGAGGGGTTCGTTCAGTTGCAACATCGCGGGGAATCTAGGGAGTGGAAACCGTGAGCCAATAGCAAAAAAACCGGATCCCCGTGAGGAGATCCGGCTTTTTTTCGGAAGGAGGAAACGCGAATCAGGCTTTGTTGCGTTTGGCGAAGAACAGCATCACAAGGCCGAATACGAGCATCACGGCACCCCAGAGGGTGTTGACGGGAATGTCCAGTGACTTGGCATACATCGCGTCACCCTTGGTGAACACGCCGTAGGCCGTGAGCATCACGCCGTAGATCGTGAAGACGTAGCCGATGGGAAGTCGAAGATCCATGGTGGTGTGGGTTTCGGGATTCTTACCAGAAAATGAGGTTCAGGACGATCACGGCGATCATGACGATCGACCCGAGAACGGCGGGACGGAGGATCCATGGCTCGTTCTCGTCCACATGCTTCGGAGTGAGCGAGTAAACCAAGCCGCGGAGCTCGTCGTCGGTCTTGGTGCGCGGGGTCACCAACGAGAGCACGGCGTTCACGACGAAGGTCGTGCTGAAAGCCACGATGGCGATCCAGAAGTTCTGCGACATCTCTTTCGGGAAATCGATCATCGTGCTGATCCAGCCGCCTTTGACGCCGGGCGGATTGCCGACGGCGTAGCTCAGGCCGTGGAAGATAACCGCGGCGGTGGTGCCGACCACCAGGCCCCAGAACGAACCGATGCCGTTCGAGCGCTTGGTGAACATGCCCAGCAGGAAGGTCGCGAACAGCGGCGCGTTCACGAAACCGAACACCAGCTGCAGGATCGACATGATGTTATTATACTTCGAGGCGATCAGCGCGAAGCCCATGGCGGCGATAATGCCGAAGATCGTCGCATACTTGCCCATGGCGAGCAGCTGCTTGTCGGTCTGGTCCGGCTTCATCGTCTTGTAGAGGTCGTAGGTCCAGACCGTGTTGAAGGCCGTTACGTTCGCCGCCATCCCGGACATGAACGAGGCCATCAACGCGGTGAGCGCGAGACCCAGCAGACCGTTCGGGAAGTAGTGGAAGATCATCGACGGGAGCACCTGGTTGTAGTTCGGCACGCCGTCTTTCAGCGGGATCGAGTAGCCGGGAGTCGGGTCGGCGGTCAGGGCGTAGGCGATCAGGCCGGGCAGGATGACGATCGCCGGGAAGAGCATTTTCGGGATCGCGCCGATGATCGGGGTGCGACGGGCGGCCCCCATGGAGTTCGCGGCCAGCGCGCGCTGCACTTCGGCGAAGTTGGTGGTCCAGTAGCCGAACGACAGCACGAAGCCGAGGCCGAAGAGGATGCCATACCACGGCACGCCCATCGGGTTTGCGGTGCCACCGGTCTGAGCCCAGGAGTGAAGGGCGCTCGCGCCTTGCTCGGAGGCGATCAATTTGGCCTGCAAGCCTTCCCAGCCGCCCACGTTCTTCAGGGCGATGTAGGCGAGCGGGGCGATGCCGAAAACGATCATGAAGAACTGGAGCACCTCATTGTAGATCGCCGAGCTCAGACCGCCTTTCAGCACGTAAGCGAGCACGATCACGGAGGTGATGACCAAGGCGGCGAAATAGTTCCAACCGAGCAGCGCGTGGAGCAGTTCCGCCAGCGCGTGCATCGAGATGCCGGACGAGGCCACGGTCATGAAGGCGAACGACACCGAGTTGAAGACGCGGGTCGGTTCGTTGTAGCGCATTTTCAGGTATTCCGGCACCGACTTGGCCTTGGAGCCGTAGTACATCGGCATCATGAAGATCCCGAGGAAGACCATCGCGGGAATGGCACCCACCCAGTAGAAATGGGAGGTCATGATGCCGTATTCCGCGCCGGAGGCGGCCATGCCAATCAATTCCTGGGCGCCGAGGTTGGCCGAAATAAACGCCAGACCGCAGACCCAGCCGGGGATGGAACGGCCGGAGAGGAAGAAGTCCTCCGCGCTTTTCATGTATTTCTTCAGCGCGAAACCAATGCCGAGGACAAAGGCCAGATAGATTCCCATGATCGACCAGTCGATCAAGTGAAGGTCGGGTTTTGCCATCCCTTCCACGGAGACAGAGCCTCCAACGGAAAGGAGGGGTAATAAATGCAAGGACATGGTGGCGAAACTGTTGATTGGGGTAGGGGACGTCAAGCTGCCGTTCACGGCCCGCCAGCACCCTTTGGTAAAATGAAAACGCCCGCCCGGAAATCCGGACGGGCGTTAGGAAGGATCACTCCGCGCCGAAGCGGTGGATCATCACGTGGCGGTAGGTTTCGCCCGGGCGCAGCACGCTGCTAGGGAAGGACGGCTGGTTCGGCGCGTCGGGGAAATTCTCGGTTTCCAAGCAAAGACCGCTGCGACGGGCGTAGCGGACGCCATTCCGGCCTTCGGCGGTGCCATCGAGGAAATTGCCGGCGTAGAATTGGATCGCGGGCTGGTCGGAAGAAACTTCCATGAAACGGCCGGAAACCGGATCGGAAACGCGGGCGGCCGGGCGTACGGTGCCGTTTTCCCTGCGGACGACCCAGCAGTGGTCGTATCCGCCGGCGAGCGTCAGCGCTTCGAAGTCGGCGTCGATGCGATCGCCGATCACCGTGGGCGTGGTGAAATCGAGAGGCGTGCCGGCCACGGGAGCGAGTTCACCCGTAGGAATGAGGCCGGCGTCGGTCGGCAGGTAGGCGTCCGACTCAATCTCCATGACGTGATTCAGAATGGTCGTCGAAGGATCACCCGAGAGGTTCCAGTAGGTGTGGTGCACCATATTAAGAATGGTCGGCGCGTCGGTCGTGGCTTCGGCTTCCCATTTCAACTCGTTGTCGTCGGTGAGCGTGTAGGTCACGCGGGTCGTAAGCGTGCCCGGATAACCTTCTTCGCCCGCGGGTGAAACGTAGGTGAAGACGACTTTGTTGCCGTCCTGCTCGCCCTTCCAAAGAACCTTGTCGAAGCCGACGATACCGCCATGGAGGTGGCACGGGATGCCGCCGGGCGTGTTGTTTTTCGCGAGCGAGTATTCCTTGCCGTCGAGGGTGAATTTCCCGTCGCGAATGCGGTTGCCGAAGCGACCCACGGTCGCGCCGAGGTAGGAATTGTTGGTGAGCCAGCCGGCGAGCGAATCGTAGCCGAGCGTGACGTCGGCGAGCTTGCCGTCGCGGTCCGGAGCTTCGAGGGAAACGAGGATCGCGCCGTATTCGGTCACGCGGGCGCGCAGTCCGTTGCGGTTTTCCAGGGTGAAAATCCGCACTTCGCGGCCGTCGGGCAGGGTTCCGTAAGTTTCCATGAGAGGTTCGGGAGTGAAAATCGACGGCCCCGATATGCAAGGCCAGAGGGATTTTTCAGCCGCAAAAAGGCGCAGAAGGCGCAAAAAATGAAGAGTGGAGGTAAATGAGGAAGGCAGGAATTTCAGGAATCAGGCTACGGAATCCATGCCTTCCTGTAATTCCTGCTTTCCTTATTCCTTCTTCTTTTTGCGCCTTCTTGCGCCTTCTTGCGGCTGAAAACTCTTCGCGCCGCTGACGGGTTGCATCCGATGGCTCGGTGGCTAGATTTGCCGTCATGCGCATGGAATTCACCGACATGAGGGCGTGGTTGAACGGGGTTTTAGGCGAGTTCGACTGCCACACGGGCACGTTGCATGCGACCGATGCCTCGGGCGAAACGCTGAAACTCGTCGCTCAGGTCGGCATTCCGGCGATGTTGCTCGACCGGATTTCCACGATTCCTTTCGGCAAAGGCATCGCGGGCGTGGCCGCTTCCACCCGTGAGCCGGTGGAACTTTGCAACCTTCAGGAAAACCTCGGCGGTGTGGCGAAACCGGATGCTCGCGCGACCAATGTCGCCGGCTCGCTCGCCGTCCCGGTGTTTTCTTCCGACGGCTCCCGCGTGATCGGAACGCTCGGGATCGGCAAAATGGAGCCTCACGATTTCACCGACGCAGAGAAGCAGCGTTTGGCGGAAATCGCGAAGATGATCGCCGGTTGGCTCGAAAAGCAGTCGACGAGTCCCGCATGATTTGACCGCAAGCTCCGTCTCCCGTTAGATACGTGCCATGAATCCGGTGGATGCCGCCAAGAAGATCCTCGATACGATGCTCGGTCATCTCGGTGTGACCGCGACCATCGAGATCCAGGATACTTCGGATGGCCCTTGTTTACAGGTTTCCACCAGCGAAAACGCATTGCTGATCGGTCAGGATGGCGATCGTCTGGACGATTTCCAATACCTGGTGAATCGCATTTTACGGCGCCATTTCCCGCAGGCCGAGCGGGTGAAAGTGGACTGCCAGCATTACCGGGCGATTCAGGAGGACAAACTCTCCAACGAAGTGCGTCAGATCGCCGAGCGGGTGAAAGCCACGGGCAAGACGTTTAGAATGCGGCCTTTGAACGCCTATTATCGTCGTCTCGTTCACAACGCCTTGCTCAATCACCCCGACGTCGTGTCCCATTCGCCCGAGGGCGAGGACCGACTCAAACGCATCGTCATCAGCCCGAAATCCCCGGCTTCTCCTTCCGCATGAAAAAACTTTTCTTCGACTGTGGCACCCGCGAGGCCTCCGCTTCGCTCGGTTTGCTCGTCCTCCGCGCCAGTATTGGCTCCATGATGTTGTTCGGTCATGGGTGGGGGAAGATCGGCAAATTCGCCGTACTCAAAAACGAATGGCCAAAGCCGAATATTTGGCCGCTCAATCGCTTGCCTGACTCCGTCAGTTTGCTCGGCACAATCGCCATTGAGGTAGGCGTATCGGCTCTCCTTATACTGGGACTTGCGACCCGCCCGGCCGCATTTTTGCTCGGCTTCGCCATGGTGGTGGCCGCGTTTCAGGTGCATGGCGGGGATCCGTTTTTCATGGCGGGCGGCGCCGCGAAAGAACCGGCGATCCTTTATCTCATTCCCTGCGTGGTGCTAATCCTCACCGGAGCGGGTAATTTCTCGCTCGATTCGCTGATTTTCAAAGAAAAGCGCCGCCGCTGGTAAGATGGAAACGCATCGCCTCATCCTGCCGCCCGATCTGAACCAATACGGGTTTCTGTTCGGCGGTCGATTGCTGGCGTGGGTGGACGAAGCCTCGTGGATCGCGGCATCGTTGGATTTCCCGGGGTGCAAATTCGTCACGGTCGGGATGGACCGCGTCGAGTTCCGGCATTCGGTCCGCGAAGGCACGATTCTGGTGATCCGTTGCGAGCAAACGGCCGTGGGAAGGACGAGCGTTACCTACGCGGTGCGGGTATTCGACCGGGGAAACAGCGTCGAGCCGATCTTTTCCACGCGGGTGTCGTTCGTGAACGTCGATGCCGACGGCCGGAAGAAGCCGTTGTAGAAGTTTTCAGTTTCAAGTTTTCAGTTTTCGGCCAGAAGGCTACTTCCGCGCGCCGTGATTTTGGAAACGATCGACATCATTCTGCCGCTCGAGCGGTCGGAAGACGAAGCCGCCTGGAAACAAGCGGCGGCGGAGAAGCTTGGCGTGCCGCTCGCTCGCATCGGGGGCGCGCGACTTCGCAAGCATTCGATCGATGCCCGTCAGAAGGCGATCAAGGTCCAGCTTCGCGTCGAGGTATCACTCGATGGGCCTTTGCCCGAAGAAGAACCGCCGCGCTGGGAATCGCCCGCGTTGCCTGATGGTGCGAAAACCGCGGTGATCGTCGGCTGCGGTCCGGCGGGGATGTTCGCCGCGTTGCGCTGCCTTGAGCTTGGGTGGAAGCCGATTGTCCTGGAGCGCGGCAAAGATGCCAGCGCCCGACGTTTCGACCTCGCTCCGATCCTGCGCGAAGGCCGGGTGATCGAGGACTCGAACTATTGCTTCGGCGAAGGCGGCGCGGGGACGTTTTCCGACGGCAAACTTTACACCCGCGCGACCAAACGCGGCCCGGTGGCGAAGGTTTACGAAGTGCTCGTCGCCCACGGCGCGCCGCAAAAGATTCTCACCGACGCCCATCCCCACATCGGCTCGAACCTGTTGCCCAACGTGGTGAAGGCGATGCGGGGCTCGATCATCGCCGGTGGGGGCGAGGTCCGTTTTCAAAGCAAGGTGGTCGATTTCCTGATGAGTGGTAACCGCGTCCGTGGCGTGCGGATCGCGAGCGGCGGGGAAATCGCGGCCGACGCGGTGATTCTCGCGACCGGCCATTCGGCGCGCGACATCTACGCGTTGTTGGCGTCGAAAAAGGTTCTAATGGAACCGAAGCCCTTCGCCGTCGGTTTCCGCATCGAGCACCCGCAGCCGTTCATCGACCGCATTCAATACCATCTCGGCAAAAATGAGGAACGCCCGCTCCTTTTGCCCGCCGCGCGTTATCGCCTGGCGACGAAGATTCGCGGTCGCGGCGTGCATTCCTTCTGCATGTGCCCCGGCGGTTGGATCGTTCCGGCGGCGACCGAGAACGATGAGGTCGTCGTCAACGGCATGAGTCTCGCCCGTCGCGATTCGCCCTTCGCCAACTCCGGCATGGTGGTCACGGTCGAACCGGAGGACGTGACGCGTTTCGAAAAGGAACACGGCATTCTCGCGGGCATCGCCTATCAGAAGGAAATGGAACGCACCGCCAAAGCGGCGGGCGGTGGCGGGCAAGTTGCCCCCGGCCAACGCGTCGCGGATTTCCTTTCGGGGAAAATTTCCTCCGATCTGCCCGAGATGAGTTATTTCCCCGGAGCGAAACCCGCGCCTCTGCATGAATTGCTGCCGCCGGGCCTGACCGGCCGGATGCGCGAAGGCTTGCGATTGTTCGGTCGCCAAATCCACGGCTACTCCAGCAGCCAGGGGTTGTTGCTCGGTTTCGAAACCCGCACCAGTTCGCCGCTGCGGATTCCGCGTCGCGACGACACGCTCGAACATCCGGAAATCGAAGGCCTTTTCCCCTGTGGCGAAGGCGCTGGCTACGCGGGCGGCATCGTCAGCGCCGCGCTCGATGGCATGCGCGTGGCCGAAGCGGTGGTGAAGTGATAACCTCGGTGAGAGTCCGTTCTCCAACTGGATGAACGAGATTAAGGCTTTGCTGAGGAAAGGTGGTTTGCTGGGATCTGTAGCGTATGCGTATCGCGTTCGCTTTTTTGATGTCATTGCTGTTGGCGAGCTGTGACGAAAAGATGTCCTCAGCTTCCAAGCCCGATGTGCCGGTGATGCAGGGGATTATAAGGGCGTCGCTACCAACCGATTGGGAGTATCGCGGTTTGGGTGGTGGCGGCGGGGATGATGGTGGTAGCTATGGTTGGGAAATCGGCCTAGGCAATAGGGGGAGCGATCAGGTGATGCGGGAGTTGGCTGAAATTCTTAAGACATCCGTGAGCGGATGCGGGCTGGAGGTGAGAGGTGGAGGGGCGTCCAGAAGTGACGATGGCATGGATGGCTTTTCCTTTTCCACGAAAGGCGCCACGTCCAAGGGTCGCGTGGTGGTCAGATCTGCGCCGATCGACGCCCACAAGATTCTGGTGTTGGTTGCGGTGACGCAAATCAACGCTCGCGAAGCCCCGTAGGCTGCGGCCTCTGTCTCAACGCAATTGTTTTGTTTCCTGTCAGTGGAATGTGGACGCTAAATTAGAGTCGCCTAAATTGGCCATCGCTCGTTAGAACGTCGACGTATGTTCGATTGGTGGAACTCCCTGACTGGCGCGACGCTCTTCTTTTGGACCGTCGCGATCGGGGCGACCGTGTTTCAACTGCTGCTCTTCGCCGGCTCGATGTTCGGCGGTCATGACTTCGATCATTCGGCGGATGTCAGTTCCGAACACGCGCCGATGGCGGGAGCGGAAGGCGCGGTGAAGTTGCTTTCGTTGCGCGCAATGGTGGCTTTCGCAGTGGGCTTCGGCTGGGCCGGCGTCCTATTCGTCGATGAGGGCTTTTCCCTCACGGTGACAATCGCGATCGCGATGTTCGTCGGCCTGCTCTTCATGGGCATGATTTACGGAGTGATGCGTTTCATGGTCTCGCTGAAAGCCGACGGCACGCTGGATTACGCCAACGCGGTGGGTCTCGAAGGAAAAGTTTACGTCACCATTCCCGCCGCGCGCGCGGGCGAAGGGCAGATCGAGCTGCTCCTTCAGGGGCGTCTCATTACCGCCACCGCGGTGACGTCTCATTCTCAGCCGCTTCCGCCTCATGCCTCCGTGCGGGTGGAGTCGGTCGAAGGCAACACGCTCGTCGTTTCTCCCGCTCATTGAATTTTTTCCGACTGAATGAACATGACCGCCATAACCCCCATCCTCGCCGAGATTCCCGGCAAGATTCTGATCCTCACCGTGCTCGCCGCGTTCGTCGGCTTCGGTTTGCTGATCTTCCTCGCCAGCCGCTATCGGCGCTGCCCCTCCGACCGCATCCTCGTGAAATACGGTCGCGTGGGCGGGCAAAAGTCCGCCCAGTGTTACCATGGTGGCGCGACTTTCGTGTTTCCGGTCATTCAGGACTACGCCTACCTGAGCCTCACGCCGATCCCGATCGATATCCAGCTTCGCGGTGCGCTTTCCCAACAGAACATCCGCGTCAACACGCCCTCGACCTTCACCGTCGGCATCAGCACCGAGCCGGGCGTGATGGAGAATGCCGCGGAGCGCTTGCTCGGTCAGAACATGACCCAGATTCAGGAGCTCGCGAAGGACATCATCTTCGGTCAGATGCGCGTGGTCATCGCCACGATGCCAATCGAGGAAATCAATGCCGACCGCGACAAGCTGATCGCCAACATCGCCAACGGCGTGGAAGTCGAACTCCGTAAAGTCGGCCTGCGATTGATCAACGTCAACGTGCAGGACATCACCGACGAGTCCGGCTACATCGACGCGCTCGGGCGCGAAGCCGCCGCCCGCGCGATCAATGACGCGAAGGTGAAGGTTTCCCAACAGGAGCGCGATGGCGACATCGGTGCCGCCGAAGCGGACAAGGAAAAGCGCGTCTCCGTCGCTGCCGCCCAGGCCTTGGCGGTGCGGGGTGAGAACGAAGCCGCGGTTTCTATTGCGAATTCGAACGCCTCTCGCCGCGAACGCGAAGCGGAAGCCCAGCGACTCGCCACCGCCGCGGAAAAGGTCGCGGCCGCGAAGTCGCTCGAAGAAGCCTACGCTGCGGAAGAATCCGCCGAGCGCCAGCGCGCGAAGCGCGACGAAGCCACCCAGTTGGCCACCATCATCGTGCAGGCGGAAATCGAGAAGAAGAAGATCGAGGTGCTTGCCGAAGCCGACAAGAGTCGCGTGCGCCTCGCTGCGGAAGCCGATCGCTTGAAGATCGAGCTTCAGGCCGAAGCCGAAAAGCGCCGCATCGAATTGGTCGCCGCCGCCGAGGGCGAACGCCAGCGCTTGATCCAGCAGGGTGAAGCGGATGGCTTGAAAGCGGTCATGGAGGCGCAGGCACAGGGTACACTTGCCCAGCTCCAAGCGAAGGCCGACGGTTTCCGTGCGATCGTCAGTTCTTCCGGCGGTGCCGAGCAAGCCGCTCAGCTCATGGTTACCGAACAGTTGCCGAAGCTCGTCGAAGAGCAGGTCAAGGCGGTGTCCAATCTGAAGATCGACAAGATCACCGTGTGGGACAACGGTTCATCCGGTCCGAACGGCAAAACCCGCACGGCGGATTTCTTGTCCGGCATGGCGGGAGCGATCCCTCCACTGCATGAAATCGCCCGCAACGCGGGGATTCGCCTGCCCGAGTATCTCGGCAAACCGGCGGAGGAGACATCCGTTGTTCCGGTGAGGGAAACTGAGTCCGAAGAAGCGTAAGCTCTGAACTGGAGTGCGCGGAGCTTGCTCCCGCCCAAGGTGGACGCGGCTTGCCGCGGAGAGTGGAGTCTCACCTCGCGGAGCAAGCTCCGCCGCGCTTTGGCGGAGGCAAGCCTCCGCACTCCAGTTTACGCCCGTTTATTCCATCGCTCGAACCACGCCTCGAACTCGGAGGGCCGGACGCGGTAGCGGGCGAAGTTGCCTTCATGCAGGCCGGAAAGGGACTCTTCGGCGGCGGCAATGAATTTCCGGCGGTCGGCTTCGATCACCGATTCCTCGGCCCACTCGCGCAAGCGGGCGGCGGCCTGTCGGCGGTCGAGCTTCGCGCGGATGATTTCGCCGACCTGTCCGGTGATTGCCTCGCGGTAACGGACGCGGAAAACGTCCGGCTCTCCCATCACGCCGCGGATCACGGTGTAGCGCTCGGCCGAGCGTTCGTAAGCCTGCACGAATACGTCGCGGAGGAGGGAAACCTCGTTCAGCTCGTAAACCGCCAACACGGCGTCGGTGTAGTCCTTTTCGGCGACGCCGGTGAACGACAGCGGCGCGAGGTTGCGTTGGAAAAACGGCAGGTTCGCCGCCAGGCGAGACACCCGCTTGTTGCCGTCGATGAACGGCTGGAGATAGGGCAGGTGGACCATGGCGAAGAACGCCTGCTCGAACGGATCGCGGATCGCCCGCGCCTTCATCAGGATCTGGTCGAACAACGATTCGATCAGCGCCGGAATCGCCAGCGGCAGGTAGGCGGACCCGCCGATGCCGACCGGATCGCTCCGCAACGCGCCTTCGTAGCTGGCGCTACGGAGCAGGTCGGTGGTGAGCAGGGCGTGCAGGTTGAGGATCGTCCGGCGGTCGAAGGTCGCCTCGGACGCGGATTCCAACAGAAACTCGATCGCCGCCTTGTGATTGAGAATCATCACCGCTTCGCGAGACAGCGCGTCGCCGCTTTGGCTCGATTGCAGCAACTGCTCGGTTTCCAACAGCGAATACGTGTTGCCCTCCAGCCGGCTGGAGTTCCACGACAGGTCGATCAGCAGGCGCTGGCAAACATGCCGCGCGTAAGTGCCTGCTTCTTCGCCCGCGAGTCCCGGTTGGCTGCCGGTTTCCAACAGCTTTCGCCGGGTGGCTTCCGGCAGGTAGAACGTATCGTTCGGTCGATAGGAGTCGAGGAACTCCCGTCGGTAGCCGACTGGCGTGCGCTCGAACACCGGACGCCGGAGCTGATGCTTCACCTCTTCGAGCTTGCGGGTGACCCGGTATTCCGGACCTTCCTCTTTTAAAGAAAGCGGAGCGTCGGTGGGTTCTCCCGTTAAACGGGCGCGACCCGCCTGGGTGAGGAAATAGACGGTCGCTCGCGTCTCGCCCGTGCGCTGGATCCAGCCGAGTTCCCGCAAACGATTCAGCCGGTTGATCGCCGTGCGACGGGGCAAGCGCGGGTCGAACGCGGCCTCATAGTCCAACGCGCTGAGTTCCGGTCGCGTTTGAAACGGTTTCAGCCATTCCATTTTCGTGCCAGCTTCCATGGCGAGAAAATGGCAAGAAAGCTTCCGAATGGCAAGAAAATGGCAAGAAAGTTGTCTCTAAACGAAAAAATGGCACGAAACTCGGGTTTCGTGCCATTTCGTGAATTTCGTGGTTCGAAAAAAACGAGCCGGCTTATTCGACCGTCACGCTCTTCGCCAAGTTGCGAGGCTGGTCGATTTCGCAGCCACGGGCCTGGGCGACGTGGTAGGAGAAGAGCTGCAGGGCGACGGCCGCCGGGATGGTGGCAACCAGCGGGTGGCAGGCGGGGATCGTGATGATCTCGTCCATGTATTCCGCGGCTTCGTGGTCGCCTTCGGTGATGATACCGAGGATGCGTGCGCCGCGAGCGCGGCATTCTTCCACGTTGCCGAGCGTCTTGTCCTTGCCGGGGATGTCAGGCGCCACGGCGATGACCGGGGTTCCTTTTTGCAGCAAGGCGATCGGGCCGTGTTTGAGTTCGGCCGCGTGGTAACCCTCGGCGTGGATGTAAGAGATTTCCTTGAGCTTGAGCGCGCCTTCGAGGGCGACCGGATACATGGGTCCGCGGCCGATGAAGAACGCGTGTTCATCCTTCACGTAGCCCTGCGCGAGCTTGGCGATCTGCTCGTCGTGGGCCAGCACGCGTTCGACCAGCAGGGGGAGATCGCCGATGTCCTTGGCCAGACGCACGCCGTCTTCACGGGAAAGGCGGCGACCGCGACCGAGTTTCAGCGCCATCATCAGCAGCACGGCGACTTGGCAAGTGAACGCTTTGGTCGAGGCGACCGAAATTTCGGGGCCGGCGTGAAGATAAACACCGCGACCAGTTTCGCGGGCGATGGTCGAGCCGACGACGTTGCAGAGGCTCATCACGAACGCGCCCTTTTGCTTCGCCTCGCGCACGGCGGCGAGGGTGTCGGCGGTTTCGCCCGATTGGGAAATGGCTACCACGAGATCGCGGCTGCCAATGATCGGGTTGCGGTAGCGGAATTCCGCCGCCTGTTGGACTTCGGCCGGGACGTCGGCGAGGTCTTCGAAGGCGTATTCGCCGACCAAACCGGCGTGCAAGGACGTGCCGCAGCCGACCAGCACCACGCGGTGCAGTTCGGCCAATTCGCGCGGGGAAGTGCCCATGCCGGAAAGCACCGACGAGCCGAGGTTGAAATCGATGCGCCCGCGAATCGCGTTGCTCAACGTTTCCGGCTGCTCGTGGATTTCCTTGAGCATGAAATGCTCGTAGCCGCCTTTTTCCGCCGCGGCGGCATCGAGGCCGAGCTCGGAAATCTCGCGGTTAACCGGCACGTTGTTGAGGTCGCGAATATCGACCGAGTTCGCGGTGACCACGGCGATGTCATTGTCGTCGAGGTAGATGACCCGCTGGGTGTGGGAAAGGATCGCAGAAGCGTCTGACGCGATGATCGTTTCGCCGTCGCCCACGCCAATGACGATCGGGCTGCCGCGGCGAGCGGTGATGATTTTGCCCGGTTCTTTCGACGAAAGCACCGCGATGCCGAAGGTGCCTTCGACCTTATGGAGAGCGTCGCAGACCGCTTGGAAGAGATCGCCCTTATTGCAGTCGCCGATCAGATGGGACAGGACTTCGGTGTCGGTTTCCGATTGGAAATGATGGCCCTTCGCTTCGAGGCGGGCGCGCAGGGGTCGGTAATTCTCGATGATGCCGTTGTGAACGAGGGCGATTTCGCCCGACTCGTCGAGGTGCGGGTGGGCGTTAACCTCGGTGGGCGGTCCGTGGGTGGCCCAGCGGGTGTGGGCGATGCCGGTAGACGCGCGGGCGAAGCGTTCGACCGGCCATTCCGCGTGGGCTCGATCGTTCAATGCGGAAACTTTGCCGGGCGCCTTGACCGTGGCGAGCAGACCATCATCGAGCACGGCGAGGCCGGCTGAGTCGTAGCCACGGTATTCGAGACGGCGCAAGCCGTTGATGAGGACGCCGGGAGCGTCCGCTTTGCCGATGTATCCGACGATGCCGCACATGGTGAGAAAGGGGGTTGGGGAAAGCTGAAATGAGCCGGTTTGGAAGGTCAGTGACGTCCGGCAGTGGGAAGGGGAGCATGGAGACGTCCGTTTGTCATGACCGATTAGAGGTCAGGGGTCAGATCGTGCTGAACGATTTCTCCCGGCCGGGTGCTGGTTCCGGGCCAGAGTTTCCGCCCGGGATAGATCGAAGTGTGGATTCCGGTGTGGACGCCATCCCCGACAATCGCGCCGAATTTCCGTCGGCCGGTGTCGACGAGCTCGCCGTCGACCATCGAGCGGTGGTTCTTGCCGTCGTGGCGGAGATTCGAGGTGATGGTGCCCGCGCCGAAATTGACCTTTTCGCCCAGGATCGAATCGCCGACGTAGCTAAGGTGGCCGACGCTGGTTTTATCCAGCAGGATGCTGTTTTTCAGTTCGACCGCTTGGCCGACGTGGCAGCCATCGCCGATCGACGTATTGCCCCGGAGATAGCAATTCGGGCCGATCTTGCAGTTCTCGCCGATCACCACGTTGCCTTCGATGAACACGCCGGGAAGGATTCGGGTGCCCGCGCCGACTTGGATTTGCCCTTCGATCAGGGCGGAAGGATGGACGTCGCCTTTGATCAGCGAGGCGTCGAGCGAGCCCACGTAGGCTTCGTTCGCCCGCAGGAAATCCCACGGGTGACGGATGAGAAACGAACGCTCGCCCGCATGGCTGCACGCCAGGTCGGGGGCGGCCCCGGTCCAGGCGAGGGGATGATCCTCGCGATCGACCAAGGTCGATTTGCCCGAGGTGGCCAGTGCCGCCAAATCTTCCGCGTCGATCCAAGCGTGAGGTTCGATGTGGGCGTTCGGACAAACCGCGCGGACTTCCTCGTGATGCATACGCAGCGGCACGTTGCCAATGGGGAAGTCCTCGATCGGGCGGGAAAGGGTGAGCGGGTCGCAGGGTTGCATGTCCTGAGGGGCCAGTGGTCAGTGGTCAGGGGCCGGAAAGAGAGCGGAAGAGAGCCTCTGTCTATCAACCATCAACTCTCAACCATCAACTATTCTTCAGCCGATCTCTTCTTTGACGACGTCCGAGAACTTCCCGATCCAGCGATCGACCTCGGCGGCGTCGCGGTGCTCGACCATGAGGCGGATCTTCTTCTCGGTGCCGGAATAACGGATCAATTGGCGGCCGTTGGAGCCGAAGGAGGTATCGGCTTCCGCCATCAGCGCGGTGAGTTTTGGCAAGGTGGAGATAGGCGGCTTGTCGCGCACCGGCAGATTGACCAGTCGGCTCGGATATTCCTCCACGACCGAGGCGAGTTCGCGCAGGGAAGCGCCTTTTTCCCGCATCATCCGCAACACGAGCAGCGCGCTGAGGATGCCATCGCCGGTGGTGGCGTGATCGGCGAAAATCAGGTGGCCGGAGTTTTCGCCGCCGAACGAGCAGCCTTTTTCGCGAATGCGTTCAAGGACGTGACGGTCGCCGACGGCGGTGACTTCCACCGCGATGCCGTGCCGTTTCATCGCTTCGTGCAAGCCGAGGTTGCTCATGACGGTGCAAACCAGCGTCTGCTCGCGGAGTTTACCCTGTTCCTTGAGAGCGATCGCGGCGAGACCGAGGATGCAGTCGCCACTGATGACCTGACCTTCCGCGTCGGTGAAGATCACCCGGTCGGCATCGCCGTCGAACGACACGCCAAGGTCCGCCCCATGCTCACGGACGAGCTCGCCGGCTTTCCGAGGATAAAGCGCGCCGCATTCGGCGTTGATGTTCAGGCCGTCGGGATCGACACCCGTTGCGATCACTTCGGCACCGAGGTCGCGGAAAAGTTGCGGGGCGATCTGCCAAGCCGCGCCATGGCCGCAGTCGATCACCACTTTGAGGCCGGTCAGTGAGGGAAACCCCGCGGCCTGTTTGGCCGATTGGGCGAAACGTTCGGCCGCGTCGTCGAGGCGATGGATTCTGCCGATACCGGCGGGGGATACGGCGGGAGCTTCCGTTTCCTCACCGAGAATGTGTCGCTCGACTAGGGCTTCGAGTTCGTCGTTCAGCTTGTAGCCGTCCGGCCCGAAAATCTTCAGCCCGTTGTCTTCGAACGGATTGTGCGAAGCGGTGAGCACGATGCCGGCGGCGGCGTTCATTTCCCGGGTCAGCAACGCGACCGCCGGAGTGGGCATCGGATCGGCTAGATAGACGTCCATGCCCATCGAAACGAGGCCGGCGGTGAGCGCGGCTTCCAGCATATCGCCGGACAAGCGGGTGTCCTTGCCGACGACCACGCGGTTGCCTTCCGGGGAAGACGCACGGAGGACTTGGGCGACCGCTTTGCCGGCGCGCAGGGCGACTTCGGCGGTGATGGGGAATTCGTTGACGCGGCCGCGGATGCCGTCGGTGCCGAAGAGTCGATTGCTCATGAGTCTATGGTCGAAAATGGATTCTAACCGAGCACGGCACGTTGGATTTTGCCGGGGGACTTTTTCAGGAACTGGCGGGCGAGTTCCTCGAATTGCTCGGAAAGGTCGGTGAGGTGAATGGAAAGCTTGCCCTCGTGATCGGCCGGAGCGAGCAGCTCGAGGCGGGTGAGCTCGCGTTTCAAGTGCTCGGCGCAGGTCGTCGCGGAATCGACCAAACGGATCTCGGCGGGCAGGAGTTCCTTCAGCACGGGGATCAGCAGCGGGTAGTGCGTGCAGGCGAGCATCAGGGTGTCGATGCCCTTTTCGACCAAGGGGTTGAGATAAGACTGGAGCACCAGCTTGGTCGCCGGATGGTCGATCCAGTTTTCCTCGATGAATGGCACCAGTAACGGAGCTGGTTGGCCGTGGATGATCAAACCGGTGCGGCGTTGGGCGAGCGCGTGCTGATAGGCGTGCGAGCGGATCGTGCCTTGGGTCGCGATGATGCCGACGCGTTCCACCGACGGATCGGCGAGGGCGGCTTCCACGCCGGGTTCGATCACGCCGATGATCGGAGTGCGGTATTGCGAGAGCAAGGTCGGCAGCGCGTGGGCGGTGGCCGTGTTGCAGGCGACGACGATGGCTTTGACGTGTTTGCCGAGCAAGAAACGCACGTCCTCGTCGGCGAACTGGCGGATCGTCTGCGGGCTTTTCGAACCGTAGGGCAGCCGGGCGGTGTCGCCGAGGTAAACGATGTCCTCGTGGGGCAGCAGTTCCTGCACGGCGCGGACGACCGTCAGACCGCCGACGCCGGAATCGAAGAAGCCAAGAGGAGCGTTAGACACGCGGTGAAACTGGCGGGCCGGGCTTTTCGGGAAAAGCGGAAATTAGAGAGGAGTGCCGCCTTCGAGGCGGCATGGTGGGGCTGGCTTCGTCCACGAAGCCATTAGAAGGACGGCCTGCCTCGCGCCAGGAGTTCCGGTGAAGCGGCCGGAAACCGCTCCACCCGATGCCGCGCAACTGAGCGCGGCGCTCCATGACTCACTCGCCGACCACCACTCGGTAGAATCGCTTTTCGTGGCCGGAACCGCCGGTGTCAGTGATCTGGATGAGGTTTCCGGTGCCGGGGATGTTGTCCCGCACGGGTGTCCACGAGTCGTCGGACAGAGTTTCGGAGCACTCCACGCGGTAGGTTTTACCCGCAACGGTCGGGAAATTGAGGTTCAGGTCGTTTCCGCTCGCTTGCACTTGGTCGATCTTAAGCAGGCTGGAACGGCTATTCGGATCGGTGCCGCTGATGAATTCCTGGGCATTGGTCCAGCCGTCGCCGTCGGGGTCGGCGTTGTCGGCGGCGCTGCCGGTGTTGGCGGTCGCGCCGAAGTTCTGGAAACGCCAGTTTTCCGCCGCGTTTTGAGGATTGGCCGCAAGGGTTTGGATTTCGCCCACGGTGAGAATGCGGTCGTAGAGGAGCACTTCGTCGAGCGTGCCGTTGAGGAGGTTGGATCCGGGCCGGAGGCCGCCGATGCGGAGGCTGGTGGGCCAGCTGCGCGAGCCGGTGGGGCCGGTGCCGCTGCCGCTGAGGACGCCGTCCACGTAGACCCGCATCGCGCCGCTGGAGTTCACCCGCGTGGCGACGACGTGGTGCCACGCGCCGTCGTGGATGTCGGCCGAGGAGGCCACGGTGACGTCCCCGCTCGCGGCTCCGACGCCGAGGACGAACTTGCCGTTGACGATCGAGGTGCCCCAGTCGGCTCCGCCGCCGCCGATCTCGCCGTCCACCAGTCCTTTGCCGGCCCACCACTGCGAACCGGCGGCGCCTGCGGTGTCGGTGGTTTTCACCCACATCGTGACGGTGAAGTCGTCGGTCACGGAGGCGGGAATGGTCACGCTGGCGTCGGAGCCGTTGAACTGGGCGGCTTGAGAGCCGACTTTGCCGGCGGTGTAAGTCAGCGCTTGCGGCGTGCCGTGGAAATTGTGGCCGCTGCCGTCCTGGGCGTTCGACTCGAAGGAATAGCGGGCCGTGGTTCCCGGCGGGGTGTTATCCCAAGGGGTGGTCTTGATCCCTGGAATCACCAACAACGTAACGCTTTGGGGCGGGGCGGTGAAGGAAACGGCGCCATCGGCCACTGTCGCGTCCGCGAGGCGATCGATCGTGTTCGCGCTGGTGAACTGCCAGACTTGGGCCGGGCCGTTGGCGGTGAAATTGGCGAGGTTCACCGAGACCGGCGTGGTGTCGCTGAGGTGCTTGCAAACGACCATCACGGTCAGCGCGCCGTCGCTGGCGCGCTGAGCGGCGAAGGCGGAGACGTTGTTCGGATTGGCGACGCTGGTCGAGACGCTGGTGTCGCCGAACGTGCTCTTATTGCCGTCGTAGTTGCGATACATCTTGAAGGCGTTGCGGATCGGATAGCCGGGGTTGAGCGAGCCCCAGAACGTCGCCAGGTCCACGCCTTCACGGCCGAAAATGCCGAGCACGTCGGCTTGGGCGATCGCCCCGCTGATGTGGTTTTCCGCCCCCCAACTGTATTCGGTGAGGGCGATCTTGGTGCCGGGGTAGTGGGCGTTCACCCATCCTTTCATCCGGGGGATGATCTTCACGGTGTTCGCAATCCAGCTTGAGGAGAAATAACCGGGATCCCAGAGGTCGCGGGTGCATTCGTTGCGCTTGAGCTGGGCCGCCGTGGAGGAATCGCCTTGGCCGAATTCGCTGTATTGGGGGTAGTAGTGCAGGCTGAAAACATCCAGCAGCCGCTTGCCCGTGGCGTCTTCGTGGGCCTTCAGCTCTTTCAAAAGCCAAGGGATATAATCCCAGCCATCGTGCGCGGCCCGGTCGGTGCCGCCGGGAAACTGCGTGTCATAGGGGCTGTTGAAATAGTTCGGCCAGCCCCATTCCTCGGGACCGACGATTTGCGCGGCCGGGTCGACTTCCTTGACCACCCCGGCGTAGGCGATGATCCGGTCGCGGATGGAATCCATGGTTGGCCCGACCGGCACGATGGGCCGGTGGTTCGACGGCCAGACGCCGTGTTCGTTGTCGGTGAGGTAGTATTTCACCCCGCCGTTGGAAGAAGAGCCGAAGGTGTTCACCAAATGTTCGACCCACCGTTTCTGAAAGGCCGGACTATTCGGGGTGTAGGCATCGTTGGGATCGCTCACGATGCGGGAGCCGTCGCTGGCGAGGATGCCATTGCCGGCGTCCGGCCACCAGGGATCGCTGGCGGTTTGCGCGCCGTATTTCGCCACGGAATAAGCGGCCAGTCGTTCGCGGTTCGGGCCCAGTTTCGCGACCCAGTCGACCATGGGAATGGTGACCATGGGTTGCGCGCCCACCGACTTTGTCTCCTGGATGAACCCGTCCGCGCCGGTGTCTTCCGAGCTTTCGAAATACCAATCGCCCGCGCGGTTCGTGGCGCCGATTTCCCAGTTGTAAGCGGTGGTGGCGTTGCCGCCGCGACGGTTCACGCTGAGGTTCAAGTCGTCCATCATGGCCTGATCGGCCCAGTTCGCGCCGTAAATGAGCGGACTGATGGGATGGCGGTTCGTGTGCGCGTCCACCTGGACGGTGGCGGCGGGGTTGTCGGCGAACGCGAGCGTGGAAACGAGAATCGAGACGCCCCCGAGAGCGGCGCGTCTTCCCGGACGATGGCAAAGGAACATGAGGAAGTGCAGGTTTGGATGAGTCGCACCGAGGTGCGGTCGCCGGGGGTAGCGCTGGCCGGATGCTCGCCCTGTCGGCTTTCCAGGGAAAGTGGAATTAGAGGGGCCCCCCTCCGCGCGGCATGGACGGATGAGACCTCGGCCACGAGGCCGCCCCGCCACGTGATATCCGGCCAGGTAGCCTCGTTGTGAAACGCCCGGCCGAACCCGCCGGGTAGACGCCCGCCAACCGGGAAAACCCTTGGCAGATCAAGCGATTTCAGTCCACTCTGCCTTTAAGAACGCCCCGGATATCAAGCTTCGGGAGGATGCTAATAAAACTGTTGTGCAGAGAAGATGAAGATCCCCCAGCTCAAAGGTTACGATTGCATCGACCACGATCCAATCGACGAGTGGGTGCCGGAATCAGATGCGGACGTTTTCTATTCCCTGTGTCTACATATCGGTCCGCCTGACGAAGTGGGTGCTGACTATTTTCAGGTGGACGTAACCACTCCACAGGCGATCAACCAGCATAACCTAGGACGACGCCTGGCTCAGCGCGGGATCATCGTGAATCCCTACACGTGGGAGGCTGTCCTCGAATCGGTGAGAGCGACACTTGAGCGATGTGCAGGTGAGGACTGGAGCCAACAATCGGCACTGCTAGCGAAGCATTTTAGCTGGGAGTTCGAGAACTACCGGCAATAATCCCACTGAATCGAAGAGGCACAACAAGACGAGACACAGCAACCCCTATCAGCCGCCCTGTTTTCATGCTCTCCCCTAGAAGCTATCTCAAAACCTGCTTGTACCCCGATGAAGGAGCCGTCAGGATTGGCTCATGGATTTGACTGAGGCGCAGTGGGCTGTTCTTGAACCTCTTTTGCCGAGCGACAACACCGGGCCAACAGGCCGTCCTCGCGTGTGTCGCCGCACGATTCTCAACGGCATTCTTTGGATACTTCGCACCGGAGCCCAGTGGGCCGATTTGCCCGCTCGGTATGGTTCTCATCAGACCGTCCACCGACGATTCCAGGAATGGGAGCAACAAGGCGTGATGCGCACCTTGCTGCGCGCCTTGGCCGACGACCTCCGGGACCGCGGCAAGCTCGATGTCAGTGAGTGCTTCGTCGATGCGACTTTCGCCTCGGCGAAAAAGGGGGCGATGGAATTGGCAAAACCCGCAAGGGCAAGGGGGTCAAGATCATGGCAATGGTCGACCGCCATGGTCTTCCTATCGCCGTCTGCACGGAAAGCGCTCAACGAGCCGAAGTGAGTTTGGTGCAGTTGCTCTTTGACTTCATGTTCATCGAGGTGCTGCCCGAACGCTTAATCGGGGATCGCGCCTACGACAGTGACAAGCTCGACGATGAATTGCGTCAGCGAGGCGTGGAAATGATCGCGCCGAACCGGTGCAATCGCTGGCAATCCCAAGACCGCCGCCCTCTGCGACGTTACAAGCGACGGTGGAAGGTCGAGCGGTTCTTCGGATGGCTCCACAATTACCGTCGGCTCGTCAGTCGTTGGGAGCGTAAAGCCAGAAACTACCAAGCCTTGGTCGAGCTCGCTTGTGCGTTCATCCTCCTCAATGCCCTTTTGAGATAGCTTCTAGTTTCAACATCAACCCCGTGATCGATGCTCGCCGCCGCTGATAGGGTTGCGTGCTCTTTGACGTTCTGCAAGAAAATGAAGAGTCCCGTTCATACTCCCCCAGCAGAGATCGACGGCGCAAGGGTCGTCGAGTGGGCATGGTCTGGTGACCTCCCATTTGGTAAAGTTCCAGGTGCGGAATCTCCAGAGATATTCGGACTTGCGATTGCCACCTATGATGACCGCGAGTTCTACCGGTTTTCGTGCGACCGAGATTGGGAGACCAAACAGGACGGACTTTACGATTCGATTGACGAAGCGAAGCAACAGTTGCCGGATCAGTATCGGAAGGTCCAAGCCCACTGGAGGAAGCAACCATGACTGCATCCACCCTATCGATGGATGCCCTGCGAAAGAACAAAACCCTGCAGAACAAGTCAGTGGTGGCAACTGCGGACAGTTCCTCTAGTTCGCTCCACTCTGGGTGCCTTTAACCCCGCCATGCCACACTTCAAACGTTCGCTAAAGAAATGAAATCCGCAGCAGCAACTTGTCTCGTCTCGCTTGCGGTAGTCCTTGTCGGCTGCAACAAGCACCAAGAACATTCCATGAGCAATCCAGATTCCGAGCCCAATGAACTCACGATTGAGACCGATGAGGGAACGGTCGTGGGGCACACGACTGAGGTGGAGGATTTTCCTCAGAAGGTCGTTGCTGTTAATGCCGCAGAGTCCCGGCAATTCACGGAATGGGCGGCGGAAGCTGAAGCATTTCTGAGCGCCTACGGAACCCCAAAAGCTGAGAACGAATTGAAGCGGTATGATGAAGCGTTCAAGGCGTGGCAGGATTCTACCGTGAAGAAGCATTCAGATCAGGACGTGATCAACGCTCTCGGTGCCTACCTTGGGCAGCGCATGGTTCAAGACTTCAACATGGAATGGGTAATGGTGACCGATCAGTATGGCAAGGATTACGCCGTCCGGCACAAGACCTCAGAGCTGATGAGTTTCCCCTTCTCGAGCGTGATGAAGCGGATTGAAGACAAGGAACATGATTTTATTCATGGTGTGTATCACGTCCTGAAGCACGAGGTTGAGAACGGCGATTGGAAGCAACGAGCCAACAGCGAACAAGTCGGCACTGGGCAACCCGCTACCTGCTCCGAGTCGGATTTTGAGGGTGGCGACAAACCCCAACTTGAAGCGGAGAGGCGCTCCCGGTAGCGGGTGCCAACGCTTCGACGTTCGACAAGAAAATGGAATCCGAGATCATCCTCTGTGTCCCCGGTCCTTGGGATGACCGAAGCAAACTCCTTGAGGACATCATAGTTCGCACGGAGGGTAAGTTCATGTTTGCTGGCGGGATTCTCGCATGCCCGTCTGCGAAGGATCATGTGCCGCTTGATTATGAACCCCACACTCCAGCGATGGAGGAAGCATTTCGATGCGCCGGACAGGGGAGGATTTCCGACGAGACCCTGAATGCGATTGATCAGCACAAGGGAGTCGCCTACCTCCATTTCCCACTAGAGTTCATTGCGCAGCGCGAGCGGATCAAGATGTTCACCTCCATCCTCCGAGATTGCGGTGGTATCGGCATCAAGAACGAGAGTTCAGGGGTTGCCCACGAGTGGGATCGGTGGTTTGAACTCATCGAGTCAGAGAGCCTCTTCGATTCATATTGCGCCTGCATCGTGCTGGTCGCAGATGACGATGTGTATTACTCGTGCGGGATGCACCACTTTGGCCTACCCGAGGTGCAAATTTCCCGCGATTTTGAGATTCAGGAGGCTGCTAAGTTCATCAACGACTTCAACCTGTATCAGTTGATTGAGGAGCCCAAGCTTGCCGCAGGGCATACGTTTAGCCTGACGGCAGAAGGTCCGAAATTCAGGATTGGACACGCGGCCGATGATCGCCATGGCCCGGACGATCTTTTTCACAATGCGGCAGGCGTCTGGTCACTCGAAAGAGTCGAATCGGGTCCCCGGGAGTGATTAGCTCCCGGGTCCCACACCACCGTGCGTACGGGCGGTACACGGCGGTTCCGATCAGACTCGGGCTTGCGGCCCGTAGTGAAGAACGATCCAAACGGCTCTCACGTCGGGAACTCCTTGTTCCTCAAGCTAACGGTTGTTCAGCGCGTGTCGCACGATCTCGTTCTGGCTCATCCGCCAATAGCCTGTGCGTCGCCATGTGCACGCGTTCGGGATCGGCTCCCAAGGCGAGCCGAGCCATTCGTAATCGTACCTTTATAAAGACCGATCAGGATTCCGCCCCGCTTCCGGAGGGCTCCGGATAGAAATGGGAGCGCTCCGGATGCGTTCGGGAGGGCTCCGGATTCGTTCGGGAAGGCTCCGGATTACTTCTAGAACGCTCCAAATCGCTTCCGGACGGCTCCAGATTGGTTCTGCCCGGCTCCGGATTGATTTTGCCCGGCGGCAGATTGGTTTTGCCCGGCGGCAGATTGGTTTTGCCCGGCGGCGGATTGGCTCTGCCCGGCTGAAGGTGGTTTTCGTCTATCCACCCCGCCATTCGAGCTTGGCCCGCCCCGTCCTCGCCGCTAAAAGCGGGAACCCCGAGCCCCGCCGAATTTCCCACTTCCGGGCCGCTTTCCACCTGCATCACCGCCCGGTCGCATAACAGCGCTGTTAGGCCCCACAACGCCACCTATGCCGAATATTCGCGAATACAACGACGCCACCGATCGCAAGCAAGTCATCGCGTTGTGGCGAACAGTCTTCGGATACGAGACTGCACACAACGAACCGTCCCTCGCCATCGTCAAGAAGCTCGAAGCAAACGATCACCTGTTCTTCGTCGCAGAAGAGAAGGAAGGCCTGGTTGGTACCGCAGTTGCCGGGTACGACGGCCACCGCGGTTGGCTCTATGCAATCGCCGTACATCCGAATTGCCGCCGCATCGGTCTCGGTTCGCGCTTGGTTCACCACGCTGAACGAGCCCTTGTGTCTATCGGTTGCATGAAGGTCAACTTGCAGCTTCTTGCCACGAACGAAGCTACCGCCGCGTTCTACAAGTCACTCGGCTACACCATCGAACCGCGCATCAGTATGGGCAAGGTTCTTCATGAGAACGTGCCATCGCAAAGTGGGGCCTAACCTCTCGGTCGAGGCGAGGCCCAACGGCATTGGTCAAGGCTCGCGCTACGCCGCTGTGTCTATCATGGATCCGCGCGGGCCTTGCCCAATACCGCTGGTCCCGTCTCATCTCGAACGTTGGCCGGCAATACCAGTCCGATGAAAACCGTGATTGTCTTGTTTGCGCTTTGCCTCGGTTCGCTCTGGGCGGGTGAGCCTCAGTTCGGCTCAATCGATTACACCAAGCCTCGGGAGTATCTGGGGTGGCCTGAGTCGCTGGGTGACCGCGGCGCTATTCAGAAGCAAGCGTCACAGCTCAAGGCTGATTCGGACAGGGAGACGATTCGGAATGTGCTGAACTGGATGAAGAGGAACCTCCAATACGACAGCCAGAGAGCCTATGCGTGGCGCAACTACGATGATGTGCTGCGGGAGAAAGCATTCGGCGGTTGTGCCGACCAAGGCATCGTTTGTGGGGTGCTCTTGAAAGGAGCCGGCATCCCGGCGGTGTGGGTCAAGACCATGGACGTGAACTGGATTTGGGATTTCAAGAAAGGACGGCCCTTTCAATCCTGGTCAGGCCACGTGTTCGTGGAAGTCTGGGTGGATCAGAGATGGATGTTGTTGGATCCAGGTGGCGAAGTGCTTTACGAGGATTACCGGCCTCAGGCACGCATCCTGCCCGGCAACCGATTCGCCTACGACAAGGGCAATGACCCGATGGCGATGGTCATGTCCCTGCAATGGGAAGCATGGAAAAGCCAGACCGAGGCCTACTTCCGCGCCTTGGACGAATCCCTGCTGCCGGTGGACCCGGCGGGAGGGACGGATGTCAACCCGGTGGCATGGGTGGCAGGCAACTCGCCCTATTATCAGACGATGACCCAGATGGCTGCCGAGGCGGGGCTGGCGGTCAGGAAGTCTTTTAATACGGACTACGACACCTATTTGCCGCAAGCACGTGGCCATGTGCTGCTCGTTGAAACGCACAACGGAGCGCCGATTGTTCCCCTCGATGTGCTGGATAAACACTTTCCCGGTTCGGCCGTGGGTTTGCAGCGAGCCGACGGGATGGTGTGTCTCGCCGGAACCACGATCGTCTTCGTGGATTTTTCAAAACCGCTCCAAAAGTTGAGACTTGGCGACGGGGGAAAGAAAGGCACGACCAACCAGAGCGGTGCGGCGAACGGGAGCCAGCCGTTTCGCGCAGACACAAATCGAACGTCATCGGCGGCTGGCTCCCGTCGCTGACCTCTGCGTTGTGCAGAGAATGCAGATCACTGGTTCTGTTCTAGTCCTGCTCAGTGCATTGGGTCTGAGCGGCTGCGTGATCTATTTAGATGATCCGCCGTAAGTCGCGTTTGACGGATCGGCCATGCGAAGGACGAGCGGCGAGAGGGGCGATCGTTAGGGTGCATTCGAAGCGCCAGGTGTTCAGCCTGCTTCCTGTCTCTTTATAAGACGTATCCCTGTTCCATTCGGGAAACCGCACGCGTTCCAGCATCCCCTCCGGGTGGGAATCCAGGGGCTTTGCCTGCCTTCGAAGTTCGGCGAGAGTTCGCTCGCCTGAACTAGCGCTCCGGGAAAACGCGTTCGAGTTCCGGGGCGGCGGCAAGGTCGCGCGGGGTAATCATTTCGCGGTCGAGCGGCAGGTTGCCCGCGCCTTCGATGGCTTCGATCACTTGCCGGTAGGGCTGCCAGTTCAGGTCGCCCAGCTTGACGACTTTGCCCAGCTCCCGGCCGGTGGCGGTTTTCCACCCGCGCCAGATCAGCTCGGAACAATAGATCGCCTGCTCGTCGAACCGGTAATGGATGTCATATGGCTTGCCCAAATCCTTCCGCATGGCGTCGAGCATGGCCGGAATATGCGGCCGTTCGTTTTCACGCAATCGATACACCCAAACCTGCTTGTCGCGTCCGCGTGCGATCCACACTTCCAGAGGCGTTTCTTGCACCGGTCCGATCGCTTCGATCACCTTCCATGCCCGTCCCTTGAAGCAGACCATTCCACAGTGGGAATAAGAGGAACCGGTGGAACCTTCGATCGTATCGACCAAATCGAGCCCGGGTGGATTGGGCAGCGCTTGGAAAAGGATGTCGCCTTCACGGGGTTGATAACCAGGCGACGCCTGCTTTTTCGCTTGGGCGAATGCGTCGATCGAACCAACCAGCAATGAGAGTGCTGTGAGAAGAATTTTCACCTGTAGGGCCTTTCGGAAGGATTCACTTGGACTGCTTGTTGTCCTCGCCGGACGGGGCTTTTTCAAGAGGGGATGAAATCGTTCGTTCCAAGCTTTTCCGATGAGCGATCACGGCGTCGAAATGTTTCACCGGGGCATCCTTTTTCAGCACCCAACCGAGTGCCGCCGCGAAATCTCCTTCAGATGCTACAAGCTTCTCCCACTCTCCCTCGCCGAAGTGCTTTTGGAGATCCCCATGGCTTGTCTCGGCAAGTAATCCATCGCGGGTCTTTACGGATTCAATCTCAAGCAAGTGACACTGGGGTGCGCCGTAACCTGTGACCGCTCGGTTGTCGGGCGAATAATTTACGGGAATCCGAATCTCGAATTCATATCGGTCATGCAAGGTGGTGGTCGCGCACAGGCTAGGGAACTCGGCGTTGGCAAAGGAGAGGTAGCGAACGACGGCGTTGGGATAGAGTTCCAAGAACTCTCTCAGGTGAGGAATCTGTTCCGATCCACGGCATCGAGGGCCGCATGACGCAATTGAGAGATGCGAAGCTCTTTGGCGAAACCTTGCGCGGCGAGAACCTGCAGCATTTGTTCCGGTGTCAGTTCCTCCTTCTTCTGACTCTGAGTCTGAGCCAAAGCGGGAGCCATCGTGAGCAACAGGAGAGGAAATTTTGGGAAACGTATCATTTTTGAGCCGTAACTGTCCCAAGCAAGGCACGAAAGAATCCCAAAAATAGTCCAATATGGCCCTTGGCGAAACCGCAAAAGCCGGGTTTGAAACAGAACTCCGTGAAGACCCAAGCAGGAATGCTTAGGCTACATCGCGGCTAGGCGCGTTGGGGACAACGCAAGTTGGACGCTACAACGTCGATGCGATCGTTGCGGCGGCGTCGAGGAAACTGGGGAATTCCGGCTGCCAACCGGTGGCGCGGAGTTTGGCGTTGGAGACGCGCTTGTGGGTCCAGCCACGTTTGCGATTGAGGTCGCGAGGACCGGGGGGGGGAAGAGGGCGGTCGAAAAGGTTTGCCAGCCCGGTGTAGCATTCGAGCTGCGTCAGTGGTCGCGAGTCGCTGACGTTGTAGATTTGAGATTTGAAATTTGAAATTTGAGATGCGAGGCGATGCAGAGCGCGGGCGGCGTCGTCGCGGTGGATTTGGTTGAGGAAACGCTGGCCGTCTTCTTCGATGATCGCTTCACCGCTGAGGAACTTTTCCAGGATCACGCTACGGCCGGGGCCGTAGATGCCGGCAAGCCGGGCGACGAGGCCACCGTGGGCGAGGACGAGGTCTTCGGTTTCGCGGAGGATTTTTCCCGTTTCCCGATCGGGCTCGGCGGGACTTGCTTCGCTGACTTCGGAGCCATCGGTCTGAGCGTAAACCGAGGTGCTGGAGGTGAAAAGCAGGGGACTTTCCGGGAAGGTGTGGAGCAAGTTGCGGCAGCCTTCGAGATACACGCTCCGATAAGCATCGGGGCCGCCACGGCCCGACGAGGCGCAGTGGAGGAGAAGGTCGGGAGGGGGCGTGCGAGTGGAGAGAGCGGCGACCTCGGATGGGGAGGTGATGTCGCAGGGAAGTTCCAACAATTGCGGATTGCGAATTGCGGATTGCGGATTGGAAGAGTCGCAATGGCGCGAAATGGCGGTGACGTCCCAGCCGACGGCGAGGAACTCGCGAGAGATCGCTTGGCCGAGATAGCCATGGCCTAGAAGGAGAAGTTTCAAGTTTTTCAGTTTCCAGTTTCCAGCGCAGAAAAAACCCTCCGCTCGTAAGGTGAGCGGAGGGCTGAATTTCTTATCTAGACTGGCAACTGGAAACTGAAAACTGGCAACTTACTTCGGAATCTCGTTGAGAGTGTACCAGGCCTCCGAATGCCAGAGGGATTCGCCCTTCGCGGACTTCACGCCTTTGGCCGTCAGGTGATGGACGTGGCCTTGGACGAGGCCGTCGATTTTCAGGCGAACCTTCGTTTTGTCGGGGGAAACGGTGGCGGTGTTGATTTTAGGCGTCGCTTGGTCGACCTCCGGGCTGCCGTATTTCGACTGATAGATGTAGGTCCAGGCATCCATCGAGTAGGACGCTGGATTGCCCGCGACGGCTGCATCGACCGGACCCGTGAAGGTCAGCTCGAAGCCATCCGGCGTGGCCGACATGGTTTGGATTTCGAACGGCGTCTTACCGGTCCAGCGAACGCGCTCGAAGGTGAACGGCTTTCCGCCGCGTGATGCCCAGCCGCGGTTGGTGCCGCCGACGAAGAGGGTGCCGTCTTCGGCCTGTCGCATGGGCACGATGCCGGATTGGAACCCATCGAGGAAATGGAAGACCGCGCCCTGATAGAGGCCGTTCACCTTTTCGAGGCAAACGCGTTGGACCTGCGAGTGGGTTTGCTCGCCGATGTAGAGCTGCTTTTGCCACGGGCCGAATTTCCCGCCGGTAAGATCGACGGCGATCCCCGAGGGCGATTGGCCGACCTTGCCGTGGGGCAGGATGACCGCCGGAGGGATGAGTTCGGGAAATTTTTTCCGCTCGGTCGTGATGCGCGAGCCGTCGGTCGGTTCCGGCGGGGCGGGGAAGTCCTTGCCATGCCACGGATTGCCGCTGGGATTGCCTTGGAACGAGCCCGGCTTGAGCCATTTGAGCGACGACGAACCATTCCAGACGCCTTGGTTGTCGGTGTAGAACGCCTCGCCTTCCGCATTGAAGCCGACCCCGCCGGGCGAACGGACGCCGGAGCAGGTCGGGATCATTTTCCCATCCGGCGTGATCCGCACCGCCCAGCCGCGCCAAGGCGACTCCGAGGTGTAAGAACCGGTCAGGCAAAGAGTGACCCAGATGTTGCCGTCTTTGTCGGGCGTGCTGCCCATGGCGTATTCGTGGTAGTCGCCTTTGATGCCCCAGTCGGCGCAGACGGTTTGAAAGGTGTCGGCGGTGCCGTCGCCATCGCCATCCTTGATGCGGGTGACTTCGGGGCGCTGGGTGAGATAAATCCAGCCGTCTTTCCAGAACATGCCGAAGGGTTCGTGAACCCCGCTGGCGAACTTTTTCCACGTCACTTTCGAGACGTCGGCATCGTATGCGCCGGTGCAGATCCAGATGTCGCCGCGACGGCTGGCCACGGCGACTTTTTGATCGGGCAAGAGCGCGATCGACCCGAGTTCCAGCACTTCGCCAGGTGGCATCGGAATCGGCTCGCGGACGTAGAAGTCCGATTGTTTCTGCGCATGGGCGGTGGCGAGGGAAAGCAGCGCGCCGCAAAAAAGGGAGGCTCGGAAACGAGTCATGGGAGAAGAAAGGGAAGGGTGAAGGGAATAGATTAGCGCCAGCGATAGGTGACGGTGACGCTGGAGGCGGGTGGCAGTTCGAGCATCAGCGCGTTGTCTTTGAGGACGACGTTGCCTTGGTTGATTTCCAGGATCAGGCCGCCCGGGAGTTCCCAAGTGCGATTGCTGGTGGGTTTGATTCCTTTGGCTTGGGCCAACAGCAGCGCGAGGGTTTCCTTCGACTTTCCTTTGACCGTGATCGTCCGGGTGATCGCCGGACCGGTGGCGGGGGTGAAGCCATCGAGCATGGTGGCTTCTCCGATCGTGGTGGCGAAGGTCGGATGGCCCGAAGGATCGAGCTGATACCCTTGGAAACGCGGGGCGGTTTTCGGAGTCGTCGGCCAGCCGTTGCGAACTTCGGCCGCGGTCGCGATTGCCACGGCGTCGCTGAGTTTCACGACCTTTTCGCCCGCGGGCGGTTCCGCGCCGATACCGCGATCGGTCCAGTGATGGCCGGCATCCATGAACTTGCCGAGCCAGACGAGTTCCGGGGCGAAATGGTCGGCGCTCCATGCGAGATTGGCTCCGCCATCGAAGCCGACGCCGATCGCGCGGGGCGTGGTGCCGTCGATGAAGTTGCGGAAGATCACCGTTTTGGCTTGTCCGGGCGTAAGCAGGATTTCCGGCCATTTCCGTCGCGGCCCGGTGTTTTCGCTCAACCAGTTCCAGTTCATATCGCCTTTTTTCCGCCAGCCGACGCGGATGCCCTCTTGGCCTTTGAACTCGAAGTATTCGACCCGGAGTTTGTGGGATCCCTTGGCGAAGGCGATGCCTTGGCTGATGGATTCGCGCTTTTCCATTGGCCCGATGCCGACGACTTCCGCGACGTTTCGGCCGTCGATGAGCAAACGCGCCCCATCGTCGGCCGCGAGGTGAAACTCGTAATCGGTATCGGCGGGAAGTTCGAGTTTCCCTTCCCACACCACGCCGAAGCCGTCCTTTTTGCCGGTTTTGGCGAGGGAAATGAGACCCTTGTGTTCTTCCTCGACGGCGGCGGCCTTCAGATTGTTGAAGTCGGGCAGGGTCTGCCACAAGCCGTCGTAAACGTAGGAAATGAGATCCTCGATGGGCGGTTTGACGTCCAACGGGTGGAGCTTTTGCAACTCGGCCGCGGTCCAGGCCTCGGACCGGGACGCGGTCGCGGCGCGGATCGCCTTCACTTGCGCGGCCGTGATCGGCTCGGCTTTGTTGCCCCAGGAAGTGCGGACGTAGGTGAGAATCGCGGCGATCTGATCGTCGGGCAGAGCCGCGCCTTGAGGCGGCATTTCGAGGTTCCAGGTCTTGCCGTTGACATCGATTTCCCCGTGCAGGCCTTGCAGCACGATCTTGATGGCACGATCGGGAACTCCCACGGGCCAGGGCGAACCGGCGAGTGGTGGAAATTGTCCAGCGAGCGCGCCTTCACCTTGGGTTCCGTGGCAGGCGGCACAGTAGGTGGTGTACAATTGACCGCCGTCTTGGGCGTGGGCGACAGGAGCGGCGAAAGCCAGGGCGCTTAGGAGCAAAGTTCGAGCCGTCATGGGTGATTCTGTAATACCGGTGGAAAATTCCGTTTTTTGATTAAATGATGATATTACCGTAATATGGTTTATTAAACCGGTTATTTAGAGGCGGCTCGAGGCCGCCGATCGCGGTAATAGTTCTCCAGCCCCAGCGTGACGGCATCGGCGTATTCGCGGAAAATGGAGGGCTGCATTTTTCCCGCCACCTCGCGTTGGCCTTCGTAATCGCCCGCCTGGATGCGGGCGTAATCGCTTTGGGAATTCATGACGTAAGGCTCCATGAAAATGACCGGACAATCGTAAAGCCGGTTGGCGAGGAGGTTGCGCGCCCACAGAAACGGATTGCCGTCGACAGTCCGGGCGTTGCGGGTGCCCGCGGGGTAGGAATACGGCGGCAAACCGGTGAGCTGGTAGAAAGCGGCGGCCACGTCGGTTCCGATCGCCGCCTCCTGAGCGTGAGTGCGCTGTAGGAGTTTGCGGAGCATTTCGAAACGCTGGTCGGCGAGAGCGAGTTCGTCGTCGGTATAGCTTCCGTTCAGAAGCAGGTGGCAGTGCGAGCGGTCGACCAAGGTGGGTGAAGTGGGATCGCCCCACGGTTCGGCGTTGAAGTGGAGGCAGAGCACCAGGTCCGGTTTGATCGAATGATTGACCAGTTCGGCCCGCGCGCGGATTTCCGCGGTGCGATAAAACAGGCGTTCGGCCAGCTTGCGGGTATCGCTTTGACCGCCTTCCGCCGCGGCTTGTTCGAGCAGGCTTTCAGGACGAAGTGGAGTCAATGGCTCGGAATCGTTGCGGACGAGCGAGACGGTCGCGCCGAGCGCTTCTAACTGGGGCTTGAGCAATCGCGCGACCGCCAGGGTGAGATCGCCTTCGCAGACGGGTTGGCCGTTTCCGACCACAAACCAGCGTTCTTCCATTTTCGCCCATGCGCCGCCGATGTGGCCGGGATCGATCGCGATACGCAGTCCTTCCAGCGGGCGATCCGCCGGGGCGGGGGGCAATTCAGCCGTCGTCCGCCAGTGGCGGGGAGGGGTCTTCTCCTGTTCGGGAGAAGCGAAGCGCAGGTGGAAACGCAAACCGGAATCGGCCGCTCCCGGGGCGATGACCGCTTCGTGGTCGTCGAGCGCGATGAACTTTTTCCACGCGTCGCCGGTGGTGAAAACGGTGGTGAGCAGGCGTTCGAACTCCTGGCGTGTGAGGGTTTCCTGGCAAGTATCGAGCGTCGCCCAATCCGGTTCATTGCCTAGGGGGGCGAGATGTACCGGTGGCTTCGGGGGAATCGGTTCCGGTGTGGCATCGGGAATCGCCGCTGCCGGAGTGGACGAAGGCGGTGGAGCGGACGAGAACGGTCGCAACAACCAGCCGCCGGTGAAACCGAGCAGCAGGAGGACCGGGGGTAGGGATTTTCGGGCGAAAGACATATTCGATTGTCGCTGCGGGGATTGGCGTGGTTTGCTCGACCGTGCGGCCCGTGTGCCACATACGCTTCATTCCGTCATGTCTTCTCTGCGCATTTTGTTTCTCGGCGATGTCGTGGGCGAACCCGGCCGCAAGGCGGTGATTGGTCGCCTTGCCCGCTTCCGGGAGGAAGAAGGGGTCGATTTCATTATCGTCAATGGTGAAAACGCCGCCGGCGGTCGCGGCATCACGCCCCGAATCACGATCGAGCTGTTGCGCGCCGGCGCGGCGGTCGTGACGACGGGCGATCATGTCTGGGATCAGCAGGAAATCATCGACTATTTCCCGACCGAGCCGCGCTTGCTTCGACCGTTGAATTATCCGGAAGGCACTCCGGGTGCGGGCTCCGTGGTGCTTGAAACGGCGAAAGGAAAAGTCGCGGTTGTTCTGGTTCAGGGCCGTTCCTTCATTCAGCCGCCTTTGGAAAATCCATTTCTCGCCGCCGAAGCTGAAATCGACCGGCTGCGGGCGGAGGGCGTCAAAATGATCGTCTGCGAGATCCACGCGGAAACCACCAGCGAGAAGATCGCGATGGGGCGATTGCTCGACGGCAAGGCGTCGTTCGTGGTTGGCACCCATACCCACGTGCAGACCGCCGACGACCGGATTTTTCCCGGCGGTACGGGCTATCTCACCGACGCCGGGATGTGCGGGCCGGATGAATCCGTTCTCGGCCGTTCGATCGAATCCGTGGTGTGGCGCTTCAAAACCAATTTGCCCACGCGTTTCCCGGTCGCCAAGGGGCCGGTCCGCCTGTGCGGCGCGATCGTGGACGTCGATCCCGTCACCGGAAATTGCGTTTTTCTACGTCGTGTCTCGGAATTGATCGAGGAGGAGGTCGTTCCAGTCGCTCCGGTCGCCACCCAAATGGTTTGAAATCAGCGCCTCCCGGGAAATCTTCTTTCCAATGATATTTTTTTTGACAGGATGGGCGGCTTTGTTAACGTCCGCCCGCTTTCCCCAACAACCGACCGGGGTTCCGCGACCTGCCTCGCACAAGAGAGCGAGACGGCCGCGGAATTTTTATCGGTAGAAGGAGAAAGCGCATACCGTCACGTTGCTCGTGTAGCTCAGGGGTAGAGCGCATCCTTGGTAAGGATGAGGTCGGGGGTTCAATTCCCCCCACGAGCTCCAGCGGCGGCGTCCATTGCTTCCAGCATAGCCTCACGCGAACCAACACCACCATGGCCAAAGAATCCTTCCAGCGCAACAAGCCGCACGTCAACATTGGCACCATCGGCCACGTTGACCACGGTAAGACCACCCTTACCGCCGCAATCACCAACACTCTCGCGGAAAAGGGTTTCGCCCAGGCGAAGAACTACGCGGACATCGACGCTGCTCCGGAAGAGCGTGAGCGCGGTATCACGATCAACACCGCGCACGTTGAATACGAAACCGAGAAGCGCCACTACGCGCACGTCGACTGCCCCGGCCACGCTGACTATGTGAAGAACATGATCACCGGTGCCGCTCAGATGGACGGTGGTATTCTTGTTGTTTCCGCTGCTGACGGCCCGATGCCGCAGACTCGCGAGCACATCCTTCTCGCTCGCCAGGTCGGCGTGCCGGCTCTCGTGGTGTTCATGAACAAGGTCGACCTCGTCGACGACGAAGAGCTTCTTGAGCTCGTCGAGATGGAGATCCGCGATCTCCTCTCCACCTACGAATTCCCGGGTGACGAAATCCCGATCGTGAAGGGTTCCGCCAAGGCGGCCCTCGACGGCGATCCTGTCCACAAGGCGAACATCCTCAAGCTGATGGACGCCGTTGACTCCTACATCCCGGAGCCGGAGCGCCCGATCGACAAGACCTTCCTCATGCCGATCGAAGACGTGTTCTCGATCGAAGGTCGCGGCACCGTCTGCACCGGCCGTGTCGAGCGCGGTATCGTCAAGAAGATGGAAGAAGTCGAAATCGTCGGCATCCGCGACACCGTCAAGACGACCGTCACCGACATCGAAATGTTCCGCAAGCTGCTCGACGAAGGTCGTGCGGGTGACAACGTTGGCCTTCTTCTCCGCGGTCTGAAAAAGACCGACGTTGAGCGTGGCCAGGTCATCGCTAAGCCGGGCACCGTCAAGCCGCACCGCAAGTTCAAGGGCGAAATCTACGTCCTTTCGAAAGAAGAAGGTGGCCGTCACACCCCGTTCTTCTCCAACTACCGCCCGCAGTTCTTCTTCCGCACCACCGACGTGACCGGCAGCATCAAGCTTCCGGAAGGCGTTGAAATGGTGATGCCTGGCGACAACGTGAACCTCGAAATCGAGCTCATCACGCCGATCGCCATGGAGCAGACCATGCGCTTCGCAATCCGCGAAGGTGGCCGCACCGTCGGTGCCGGTCGCGTGAGCGAAATCATCGAATAATTCGCGCTGAGCCTCCGGCCCGTGCCGCCATGCGCGGGCTAGGATGCTGGATTCCGGGGCATTCCGGCTTCAAAACCGGGATGCCCCTCAGTCGCCTCAACACGGAAGTAGCTCAATGGTAGAGTAGCGGTCTCCAAAACCGTTGGTTGTGGGTTCGAGTCCCTCCTTCCGTGCCATCTTTCATACGCGCTTCGTCGATTATTTCATGGATTTCCTGAAGTATCTGAAAATTAACGATAACTGGGTGTTGACGTCCATTGTCTGGGCGTTGGTGCTCGGTTTTGCCGTGCTTGCGATCAAGTATCGTGCACGCATCAGCAGTTTCTCCGGAGAAGTCCGTGGCGAACTCCGAAAGGCCAACTGGCCGTGGGAGTCCGATCCGAAGATCAAAGGCCTTCGAAAATACAAGGAATTGGTTGACTCGACCGTGGTTGTTCTGATCGCCATGGTCCTCCTCGCCGGATTCGTCCAGTTCTGGGACTTCCTCGTCGTCCAGATCATCACCTTCCTTGCCGCCGTCTGGCGCTGATCAGCCGGCAAACATTTCCGCTTCTTTTCCTTTCCTGTCTGTCATGCCCATCCCGCCAGCCAAAGACCAGTGGTACGTCGTCCACGTCCTTTCGGGCCAGGAGTCGCGCGTTCGCGACCGCATTCTGCGCCAAGCCGAGGCCGAGGAAATGGGCGATAGCATCTACGAGGTTCTCGTGCCAACGGAAATGGTCTCGGAAATCCGCCGAGGCAAAAAGACCGAAACCAAACGGAAGTTTTTCCCGGGCTACATCATCGTCAACATGAACCTCCTCACGGAGGATAACCAGCTCGTCGAGAAGACCTGGTATTTCATTAAGGAGATGGAAGGTGTGATCGGATTCGCTGGCACCAAGGATCGTCCGATTCCCATGCGCCCGCGCGAAGTCGAAGGCATGCTTTCGCAGATTCGCGAGCGCGAGGAAAACGTTCGCCCCGCCATCAGCTTTGAAGTCGGTGACACCGTCAAGGTGGCCGACGGTCCGTTCCAAAGCCAGACCGGCATCGTCGAAGAAATCGATCCCGAGCGCGGCAAGCTTCGCGTCTCGGTCACGATCTTCGGCCGCAGCACGCCGGTGGAACTTGAATACTGGCAGGTCGAGCGCGCCTGAAGCCCTCCCGGCCCCGGACCGGCAATTCCAGGACCCACACCCTCTTAACGTCACCGCAACCCCGCACCACCATGGCCAAGGAAGTCGTCAAACTCATCAAGCTCCAGATTCCCGCCGGAGCCGCCAACCCGTCCCCGCCCGTCGGTCCCGCCCTCGGTCAGGCCGGTGTCAACATCATGGGCTTCTGTAAGGAGTTCAATGCCTCGACCCAGAGCCAAGCCGGTGACGTGCTCCCGGTGGTGATTTCGGTCTACAAGGATAAGACCTTCTCCTTCATCACCAAGAAGCCGCCGGCAGGCAATCTGCTCAAGAAAGCCGCCGGTCTCGCATCCGGTTCCGGTGAGCCGAACAAGAAGAAGGTCGGCAAGATCTCCAAGGAAAAGCTCATGGAGGTCGTGAAGATCAAAATGCCGGACCTTAACACCAAGGATCCGGAAGCCGCCGCCCGCATTCTGGCCGGCACCGCCCGCCAGATGGGCCTCGAAATCGAAGGCTACTAAGTTTTCCGCCGGGCGTTTCGCGACGCCCGGCTCGCAGGAGGATCCCCCAACTTGGATCCGACCGAACTGCAAACCCCGCAATACAATGGCCAAAAATCGCAGCAAACGCTACGTCAAGGCTGCCGCGCTCGTCGAAGCCGGCAAGTCCTACTCGCTGAACGACGCCGTCAGCACCGTGAAGAAATTCCCGGCTCCGAAGTTCGACGCTACCGTCACTCTTTCGTTCCGCCTCGGTGTGGATCCGCGCAAGAGCGACCAGATGGTCCGTGGTTCCGTTTCCCTGCCTCACGGCACGGGTAAGAACGTTCGCGTCGCCGTCTTCGCCCAAGGTTCCGCCGCCGAAGCCGCCAATGCGGCAGGCGCCGAGCATGTCGGTTTCGAAGACCTCATCGCGAAGGTTCAAGGTGGTTTCACCGACTTCGACGTCGCGATCGCCACGCCGGACGCGATGACCGAAGTCCGTAAGATCGCCCGTGTCCTCGGTCCGCGCGGCCTCATGCCGAACCCGAAGACCGGCACCGTCACCGACGACGTCGCCAAGGCCATCAAGGAAGTGAAAGCCGGTCGTATCGACTACAAGCTCGACAAGAACGGCAACGTTTCCGGCGCCGTCGGCAAGGCTTCCTTCTCGCCCGACCAGCTCGTCGAAAACGCCCAGGCGTTCGTTGACAGCGTCGTCCGCGCGAAGCCCGCTTCTGCCAAGGGCAACTACATCCAGAATGTGACCCTCGCCGCCACCATGCTGCCGGGCGTGCCGCTCGAGCAGGGTGTTTACACCAAGTCCGCTTCCTAACCCAGGACCGTCCCACGACCATGAATCCTGATAAGAAAATCATCATCGACGGCCTGCTTGATCGCGTCAACGCGTCGCCTTATGTGATCGTGATCGATTACACCGGTATGACCGTTCAGCAGTTCACCACGCTGCGTAACCGCCTTGCGGACGGTGGTGCCAAGTGCCTCGTCGCCAAGAACAGCTACATGAAAAAGGCGCTCGCCGAAGCCGGTCTTCCGGACATCGCCGAGGGCCTTGTCGGCCAGACCGCTTTCGTCACCGGCGAGAGCGAAGTCTTCGCCGCCGCCAAGGCGATCAAGAACTTCGAAAAGGAGTTCAAGAAGCCGGAAATGAAGGTTGGCATCCTGGAAGGCGCGATCCTCTCCAGCGACAAGCTCAAGGCCATCGCCGACATCCCGTCCCGCGAAGCCGTGCTTTCCCAGCTTCTCGGCACGATCCTCGAGCCGGCTGCGAGCATCGCCCGCATCATCAAGAAGAAATTCAATCCGGACGAAGACGGTGCTTCCGAAGAAGCGCCGGCCGAAGCCGCTGCGGAATAAACAATCTGACCCGATGGCCGCGGCGTCTCCGCGCTACGGCCTGAACCCACAATGGTTCCTCGTCGGCGGAGTGGCACTCCCTGAAATGCCCGGATGCTTCCGGACGCGACGATACCGAAAAGGAGAAACACAATGGCTAATATCGAACAACTCGTTGAAGAACTCGGCAAACTCTCCGTTCTGGAAGCTGCCGACCTCGTGAAGAAACTGGAAGAAGCGTGGGGCGTTTCCGCCGCCGCTCCTGTCGCGGTCGTCGCCGCTGCCGGCCCTGCCGAAGCAGCCGAAGAGAAGACCGAATTCGACGTCGTCCTCACCGACGGTGGCGCGAACAAGATCGCGGTCATCAAGGCGGTGCGCGAAGTTTCTCCTGGTCTCGGCCTCGCCGATGCCAAGAAGCTCGTCGAAAGCGCTCCGGCCAAGGTTCTCGAAGGTGTCGCCAAGGACGCCGCCGAAGCCGCGAAGAAGAAGCTCGAAGAGGCTGGCGCCAAGATCGAGCTCAAGTAACTTCCCGATTTTGGATTTTCTCCGGGGCGGCCTCACGGTCGCTCCGGAGTTTTTCCTGCCGGCACCGGCGCGAGCTGCCACTCCATGACGAGGCATTTCGAGCCGATCCCGATTACCCTTTCCATCGCCTGAATTCATTTCGCCCGAGACCGCACGCGGCTCGGGCTTAACCTGCACGCACCCCAAGACACGCCATGGCCGAACGACTCTACTTCGGGAAATTCGAAGAAGTGATTGAGCCGCCGAACCTCATTGAGGTTCAGAGCCGCTCCTATGAGGAGTTTCTCCAAAAAGAAGTCGCTCTTAGCGAGCGCACTGACACCGGCCTCCAAGCCGTGTTCCAGGAGGTATTCCCGATTAAGAGCTACGACGAAGCGATCGAACTCGACTTCGTCAGCTACGACATCGAAGACCCGAAAATCACTTCGCTCGACTCCCTGCGCAATAGCGAGAGCTTCAGCGCCGCGCTTTACGTCACCTTCAAGCTGAAGGACGAAACCGGCACCAAGAAGGAACGTGTCTACATGGGCGAATTGCCCATGATGACCCGCCGCGGCACGTTCATCATCAACGGCGCCGAGCGCGTGATCGTCTCTCAGCTCCACCGTTCGCCGGGTATCTGCTTCGAGACCTCGCAGCACCTCAACGGCAAGATGCTGCATTCGTTCCGGATCATCCCGGACCGCGGCTCCTGGCTTGAAGTCCAGTTCGACACGAACGACCTGCTCTACGTCTATCTCGACCGTCGCCGTCGCCGCCGCAAGTTTCTTGCGACGACCTTCTTGCGTGTTCTCGGTTATCCGACCGACCGCGACATCGTCACTCATTTCTACAAGCCATCCGCGCTCAAACTCACCGAGCAGATGGACGAAACGGAGCTCGGCCACATGGTTCCGTTCGAGGACATTCTCGACGGCGAACTCGTCGTGGCGAAGGCCTACGAGCCGCTTACGATCGGCATCGTTCGCCAGTTGATCGCGCTCGGCAACAAGTCGGTCGAAGTGATCGATTCCCGTGAAGACGAAATCCTGCTCAAGTCGCTCCGCAAGGACCCGGCAAGAGATGAGGAGTCCGCCCTCAAGGACATCTACCGCAAGCTGCGCCCGGGCGATCCGCCCACCGCCTCCAACGCCCGCGCGTTGCTTAAGCGCTTGTTCTTCGACGCGAAGAAATACGACCTCACGCGCGTCGGTCGTTACAAGATCAACCAGAAGCTTGGCCTCGGAGTTGACTCCGACCAGCGCATCATGGTGCCGGAGGACTTCCTTGGCGCCGTCCGCTATTTGCTCAAGCTGAAGAAGGGTGACGGCGTTGTCGATGACATCGACCACCTTGGCTCCCGTCGCGTCCGTGCGGTGGGCGAACTCCTTGCCAACCAGTGCCGCGTCGGCCTCGCCCGCACCGAGCGCTTGGTCAAGGAGCGCATGACCTTGTTCGACGTGAACATCGAGGGCATGACCCCGCAGAAGCTGATCAACCCGAAGGCGCTTTCCGCCGTCGTGCGCGACTTCTTCGGCCGTAGTCAGCTTTCGCAGTTCATGGACCAGACGAACCCGCTGGCCGAGCTGACCCACAAGCGCCGCTTGTCCGCGCTTGGACCGGGCGGTTTGAACCGTGACCGCGCTGGCTTCGAAGTCCGCGACGTTCATCCGTCCCATTACGGCCGTATTTGCCCGATCGAGACCCCGGAAGGTCCGAACATCGGTCTGATTAACTCGATGTGCACCTATGCGCGCATCAACGAGTTCGGCTTCATCGAAACGCCTTACCGTAAGGTGACGGCGGGCAAGGTCAGCAACGAGATCGAATATCTCACCGCGGACCAGGAAGAAAATTACCTCATTGCCCAGGCGAACAACCCGATCGACAAGGCTGGCAAGTTCCTCAACGAAAAGGTGACCGCCCGCGAACGCGGTGGCGAATTCATCGAAGTCGATCCGAAAGACGTCAACTACATGGACGTCTCGCCGAAGCAGCTCGTTTCGGTTGCCGCCGGTATGATCCCGTTCCTTGAGCACGACGACGCCAACCGCGCGCTCATGGGTTCGAACATGCAGCGCCAAGGCGTGCCGCTCCTCGTTTCCGAAGCGCCGCTTGTCGGCACCGGTCTCGAAAGCAAAGCCGCTCGCGACTCCCGTGCGGTGATCGTTTCCGAAGCCGACGGCATCATCGCCGCCGCCACTGCGGAAATGATCGTCACCACTCCGGACGGCAAGCTGCCGGTTTCCGACGAGAAGTTCCTCTCGGAGCCCGAGTCGGTGAAGACCAACGTTGAGAAGGGCATCATGGCCTATCCGTTGCGCAAGTTCATGCGCTCGAACGCCGGCACCTGCATCAATCAGAAGCCGATCGTCAAGAAAGGCCAGAAGATCAAGAAGGGTGACGTGCTCGCCGACGGCCCGAACACCGAAGACGGCGAACTCGCTCTCGGTCGCAACGTGCTCGTCGCGTTCATGCCGTGGAACGGTTACAACTTCGAGGACGCCATCGTCATCTCGGAGCGTGTGGTGAAAGAGGACATTTACACGTCGATCCACATCTCCGAATTCGATGTCGCCGCCCGCGACACCAAGCTCGGCCCGGAAGAAATCACCCGTGACATCCCGAACGTCGGAGAGGAAGCTCTGCGCAACCTCGACCACGACGGCATCATCCGCATCGGTGCGGAAGTGAAGCCGGGTGATATCCTCATCGGTAAAATCACGCCGAAGTCGGAAACCGAACTCGCCCCGGAAGAGCGCCTGTTGCGCGCCATCTTCGGTGAGAAGGCTGCCGACGTGAAAGACACCTCGCTGCGCGTTCCTTCGGGTTGCACCGGCATCGTCCAAGATGTCCGCGTTTCCTCCCACGGCCTCGCCAAGCGGCGCGCCGAGAAGGTCGATCCGGTCGAGCTCAAGAAGCAGCTCAAGAAGATCAACGACGAGCACAAGAAGAAGGCGGATCAACTCACCGACCAGCTTACCGAGAAACTCTCGGACATCCTGCTCGGCGAAAAGATCCCGCTCGACGTCGTCAACGCGCAGACCGGTGAAATCATCATCCCGGCCAACCGCAAGATCACCAAGACGCTGCTTCGCAAGCTCGCCTCGGTGCACGACCACATCGAAATCGATCCGTCCCCGATCCGGAACAAGATCCTTGAGATCATCGGTTCCTTCGAAGGCCGTTTCGCTGAACTCGACAACGAGCGTGAGCGCAAGCTCGACCAGCTCGAATCGGGCGACGAAGTCGACCCGGGCGTCATCAAGGAGGTGAAGGTGTTCATCGCTGCCAAGCGCAAGCTGTCGGTGGGTGACAAAATGGCCGGCCGCCACGGCAACAAGGGCGTCGTCGCCATCATCGTGCCGGAAGAAGACATGCCGTTCCTTTCGGACGGCACTCCCGTCGACATCTGCCTCAACCCGCTCGGCGTGCCTTCCCGTATGAACGTCGGCCAGGTTCTTGAAACCCACCTCGGCGTCGCTGCCAAGGCGCTCGGTTTCAAGGTCGCCACTCCGATTTTCGACGGCATCAAGGAAGAAGTCATCTGGGACTTCATGTCGAAGGCCAAGCAGGTCGACGGTGTGAAATTCATCGGCGACAACGGTCAGCTCCGCGAACGCAAGCCTAGCGAACCGGAAGGTCGCGGCTTCACCTGGATCGGCGACGGCAAGGATGGCTCCACCGGTGGTAAGTCGACTCTTTACGACGGCCGCACCGGCGAAGCGTTCCACAATCCGGTCGTGGTTGGCATGATTTACATGCTCAAGCTCGGCCACTTGGTTGCCGACAAGATCCACGCCCGTGCCGTTGGCCCGTACTCGCTCGTCACCCAGCAACCGCTCGGCGGCAAGGCCCAATACGGTGGCCAGCGCTTCGGGGAAATGGAAGTGTGGGCGCTCGAAGCTTACGGCGCCGCTTACACCCTGCAGGAGCTCCTCACCGTCAAATCCGACGACGTGCAGGGCCGCACCCGCATCTACGAAGCGATCGTCAAGGGCGACAACAACCTCGAGGCGGGCACGCCCGAATCGTTCAACGTCCTCATCAAGGAAATGCAGTCCCTCGGCCTCGACGTTCGTCCTGGCAAGCGCGGCTCGACCCATGGCTCCGGCATGACCGGCGGTCTGGACGACTTCTCGCTGGACGACCTCACCCTCTGATTGCGCCACGTAACCCTAACTGAGCCTGAACCATCCTTCCTAACATGAGCAGCGTGGACACTAACCTTCGCGAACTCTTCGGCGTCGACGAACGCCCCGAATCCTTCGACCAGGTCTCTATCACGGTCGCGTCTCCGGACGTGATCCGTTCCTGGTCCAAGGGTGAGGTGAAGAACCCGGAAACCATCAACTACCGCACTTTCAAACCTGAAAAAGGCGGTCTCTTCTGCGAGCGCATCTTTGGACCGACCCGTGACTGGGAGTGCGCTTGCGGCAAGTACAAGCGCATCAAGCACAAGGGCGTCGTTTGCGACCGCTGCGGCGTCGAGGTGACCCTCAGCCGCGTGCGCCGCGAGCGCATGGGCCACATTGAACTCGCCGTGCCGGTGAGCCACATCTGGTTCTACAAGTGCATGCCTTCGCGCATCGGCTTGGTGCTCGACATGAGCGCCCGCCAGCTTGAGCGCGTGATCTATTACGAAGATTACATCGTGACCGAGCCGGGCAATACCCCGCTCGAGCGTGGTCAACTTCTCACCGAAACCGAACTCCGCGACGCGGAAGAAGCCTACGGTGAAGACACCTTCCGCGCCGGCATGGGCGCCGAGGCGATCCAGGATCTGCTCAAGCAGATCGATCTGGCCGACCTCGCGGTCAAGCTCGAGCAAGATCTGGGAGCCACCCGTTCCAAGCAGAACAAGAAGAAGCTCTCGAAGCGTCTCAAGATCACCCAGGGCTTCGCTGCTTCCAAGTCGCGCCCGGAATGGATGATCCAGACCGTTCTGCCCGTCATCCCGCCGGACCTTCGTCCGCTCGTTCCGCTAGAAGGCGGCCGTTTCGCCACTTCGGACCTGAACGACCTGTATCGCCGCGTCATCAACCGCAACAACCGCCTCAAGAACCTCCTCCAGCTCAAGACGCCGGAGGTCATCATCCGCAACGAAAAGCGGATGCTGCAAGAGGCTGTCGACGCGCTCTTCGACAACGGCCGTCATGGTCGCGCCGTGACAGGCGCCGGCAACCGTCCGCTCAAGTCGCTCAGCGACATGCTCAAGGGTAAGGGCGGCCGTTTCCGTCAGAACCTTCTCGGCAAGCGCGTCGACTACTCCGGCCGTTCCGTCATCGTCATCGGTCCGGATCTCAAGCTCAACCAGTGCGGTCTTCCGAAGAAGATGGCGCTGACCTTGTTCGAGCCGTTCATCATCCGCCGTCTCAAGGAGCTGGGCTACTGCCACACCGTGCGCTCGGCCAAGAAGATGATCGATCGCAAGACGACGGAAGTTTGGGACATCCTCGCCGAAGTGACCAAGGGCCACCCGGTGATGCTGAACCGCGCACCGACGCTCCACCGCCTCTCGATCCAGGCGTTCGAACCGAAGCTCATCGAAGGCGAAGCGATCCGCGTTCACCCGCTGGTCTGCACCGCTTACAACGCGGACTTCGACGGTGACCAGATGGCCGTGCACGTTCCGCTCTCGGTCGAGGCCCAGATGGAAGCGCGCCAGCTGATGCTTGCGCCGAACAACATCTTCTCGCCCGCGTCCGGCCGTCCGATCACGACTCCGTCGCAGGACATCATTCTCGGTTCCTACTATCTGAGCTGGGCTCCGGTCCGCACGCAGAAGGATCGCGAGAAGCAAGAGCACCTGCCGCTGTTCGAAAACTCTTCGGAAGTCGAGTTCGCGATCGCCGCGCGCAAGGTGAAGTATCATTCTTGGATCCGCGTCCGTAACCCGGACTTCGGTAAGGACACCGTCTACGGCGACAAGGAATCGAAAATCATCGAAACCACCCCCGGTCGCGTCCGATTCAACGAAATCTGGCCCCAAGGTCTCGGCTTCATCAACAAGAACGTGACCAAGAAGGTCATGGGCGACATCATCTGGCGTTGCTACCAGGTGGGCGGCAAGAAGAAGACCGTTGAAACCCTCGACGAGCTCAAGAGCCTCGGCTTCAAGGAAGCTTCCCGCTCGGGCGCCTCGATCGGTATCGTCGACATGGTCATCCCGGAAGAGAAGCCGGAGATCATCGGCAAGGCCTACGAAGAGGTCGAAAAGGTGACCAAACAGTATCGCAACGGCGTCATCACCGACGGCGAGCGCTATCAGAAGGTCGTCGACATCTGGACCCAAGCCACCGACCAGATCGCCAACAAACTCTACAGCAAGCTCGAACACAACGACGGCAAGGGCCTCAGCCCGCTGTTCATGATGGTCGACTCCGGTGCTCGTGGTAACAAGTCGCAGATCAAGCAGCTCGGCGGGATGCGCGGCCTCATGGCCAAGCCGTCCGGCGAAATTATCGAACGCCCGATTATTTCGAACTTCCGCGAAGGTCTGTCCGTGCTCGAGTACTTCATCTCGACCCACGGCGCCCGTAAGGGTCTGTCCGACACCGCGCTTAAGACCGCGGACTCGGGTTACATGACCCGTAAGCTGGTCGACGTGGCCCAGGACGTCATCGTTACCCGCCCGGACTGCGGCACCGCCAACGGCATCGTCGTTCGCGCGATTTACGACGGCGACGAAGAAGCCGCCTCGCTCGCGCTGCGTGTCTATGGCCGCGTTTCGTGCGAGCAGGTCAAGGACCCGGTCACGGGCGAAATCATCGTCAATATCGACGATGAGATCACCGAGAAGCAGGCCCAGGCGATCGAGCGCATCGGCTACGAACAGCTCAAAATCCGCTCGGTTCTCACTTGTGAATCGGACCGCGGTTGCTGCGCCCGTTGCTACGGCCTGAACCTCGCCACCGGCAAGACGGTCAAGATCGGCGAAGCGGTCGGCATCATCGCCGCCCAGTCGATCGGCGAGCCCGGCACCCAGCTCACCATGCGTACGTTCCACGTCGGTGGTGTGGCGGCGGCGACCTTCAAGCAGCCGATCATCAAGGCCAAGAACACCGGTCGTGTGGTTTACAAGGACCTCCGTGCGGTGCAATCGGCCGATGGTAACTGGGTCGTGCTCAACAAGAACGGCTCGTTGTCGGTTCGCGACAAGGACGGTCTTGAGCTGGAAAGCCACAACATCGTCATCGGCTCCGTGATCTCGATCAAGGACGGCGACGACGTGAAGAAAGCCGACGTGATCGCGACCTGGGATCCTTACAACGTGCCGATTCTCACCGAGAAGGCGGGTAAGGTTGAGTTCCGCGACATGATCTCGGGCATCACCGTGCAGTCGGAGACCGACAAGGAAACCGGCAAGAAGGGTATGGTCGTCACGGACCACAAGGAAGACCTCCACCCGCAGGTCGTCCTCGTCGATCCGAAGACCAAGGAAGTGAGAGCTTCCTACTCGATTCCAGTCGGCGCCCACCTTTCCGTTCAGGAAGGCGAGGAGGTCACGGGCGGCACGCTGCTCGCCAAGACCCCGCGCAAGGTGGCCCGTACCAAGGACATCACCGGTGGTCTTCCGCGTGTGGCCGAGCTCTTCGAAGCCCGCAAGCCCAAGGACGCTTGCGTCATCGCCAAGATCGAAGGGGAGATCTCCTTCGGCGGCAATGTCCGTGGCAAGAAGAAGGTCATCGCCACCGACGTCAACACCGGCGAGCAGGTCGAGCACCTCGTGCCAATGGGCAAGCACATCATCGTGACCGAAGGCGACCGCGTTAGCCGCGGTGACCAGATCACGGAAGGTCCGGTTTCGCCGGAAGACCTTCTCGAGGCTTGCGGCGCCCAGGAGCTCCAGGAGCACTTGGTCAACGAAGTGCAGTCCGTCTATCGCGTCCAAGGCGTGGAGATCAACGACAAGCACATCGAGATCATCATCCGCCAGATGCTGCGCAAGGTGAAGATCACCGACCCGGGCGACGCCGATCAACTCCTCTGGGGCGACCAGATCGACCGCACGACCTTCAAGAAGATCAATGCGGAGATCGTCGCGGGCGGCGGCAAGCCGGCGGAGGCCGAACCGGTGCTTCTCGGCATCACCAAGGCCTCGCTCGAAACCGACTCGTTCATCTCCGCGGCGTCCTTCCAGGACACCACGCGCGTGCTGACCGAAGCGGCGACGCTCGGCAAGGTCGACTACCTGACCGGCTTCAAGGAGAACGTGATCATGGGTCACCTCATCCCGGCTGGCTCGGGTTTCGATGCTCACCGCGATGTGGAACTCGAGTTCACGGTGGAAGAACCGGAGCCGATCTTCCATGCGCCTGAGGTCGAGGAAGAGGAAGGCGCTCGCACCGCCTGATTCCCCGCTAGATATTGAATTCCCACAACACCCGGTCGCTTTTTTTGAGCGGCCGGGTGTTTGTATTTCAAGGGATAACGCCGGATGATCGAGGTAAGCTCACGGGAAGGGTTGTCAAGTCAGGCCATATTTGCTCTTTTCATGATGGTTCGTGCGCACTGGTTGCTAGTGTTCTAACCGATCATTTTTTACCTCCCCGTATTTTTCCCCAAGATCATGGAGCTTGTCGGCGAAACTTCCCAAAGCGTCATCACCTGCCGTAACAGTCAAGGCACGGAGCTGACTGCTAACCTGTTGAGGATCAAGCGCTATTCCGTGGTGTTTGAGGTTTATAATCCTTACAGTATTCTACAGCTTTCCGAGGTTTTGTCCGATTTCCGGATTATGGCCTCCCGCCGTTTGCTTTATCACGGCAAGGCGGTTGTCAGCAATTTGCTCAACACGGGCATCGTTCTCGTCTGTGAGGCGACATTGGATGAAGGTTGGGTCGAACTGGATTTCCTTTCGACCGTTGGTGGCGGCACCGACCTGAGTTCCCAGTTCGCCACCTTCATGGCCGAATGGAAATCCGGCAACCGGGTCCAGGACGCCTTCAAGCTGGCGGTGGCGGATATGTCGAACATGCTCACCGGCGTGCAGCATTGGCTGACGGGCGTGGATGTCGGTATCCGGACGACGGTAACGCGCCGGCGGGACGACTTGGAAAAAGAGATCTTCAGCCAAGTGGAAACCAAGGTCATCGAAGAAGTCATTCCATCCATGGAGCGCTTCGAGGAGGTGGCAGGAGAGATCGATGATGCGGATGCGGCGGCCCATAAATCGTATGTGCGTCGGGAATTGCATCCCATTGTCCTTTGTTCGCCGTTTCTCTACCGCACTTATACGAAGCCGCTTGGCTATGCGGGCGACTATGAGATGGTGAATATGATGCTGAGGAACCCCTATGAAGGTTCTTCCGCGTTTGCAAAAATGCTGAATTTCGCCCTCCTGAATACGGAGCCCGTGGTCGCACACCGGAATCGCATCGATTATTTGGTCGATACGCTGACCCGCGAAACGCGCCGCCGGGGGGGGCGGAATAAAACTCGGATTTTCAACCTGGCGTGCGGACCCGCCGTGGAGGTTCAACGCTTTCTCCGCGAGCGCGACGAGAGCGATTTGGTCGAGGTCGATCTGCTCGATTTCAACGACGAGACGCTCGAATATACCCGGGAGCGAATGCAGGAAGCCCGGCGCGAGGGAGGGCGGGAAACCAAGATCCGTTATTTTCAGCGCTCGGTGCATCAACTTCTTCGGGCTGCCTCTCAAGGCGGGGAGAAGGAATTCACCGGTTATGACATCGTCTATTGCGCCGGTTTGTTCGATTACCTTTCCCAGCGCGTTTGCAAAAAGCTGGTGGAGTTGTTCTGCACCATGGCCAAGCCGGGGGGGCTGGTGATCGTGACCAACGTGGCCGCCAGCAATCCGCGCAAGGCCTGGATGGAATATTTGATGGAGTGGAACCTGATTTACCGGGACGAGACGGAAATGCGGGATCTGGTGCCAGATGGCCTGCCGGTGAAGCACACGGCCATCATCCCGGATGATACAGGAGTGAATCTTTTCCTGGAAATCGGACTCGCCGATGCCTGAAACCTCGACAACTTCCGAATCGAAAACGGATGCCGCGGAGTTGCGTGACGCATTCCGGGATTACGAGCATCAGGTGCTGGTAACCAACGCGCGCCTAGCCGCGTGGCTTGCCGGGTTGTTCATGCTGGCGGGCACCACGCTGGATTGGATGGTTTTCCCGGAAAAGGGATGGCGCTTCCTGTTGGCCCGTGCGATTTCCACCCCTTTGCTGCTGGGGGTGTTTTTCCTGCTCGGACGCCCCTTGCCCCGGTTGGTGGCGAAGGGCGCGGCTCAGTTAATTCCGCTGATTCCGACCATCGCGATTTGTTGGATGATCGCCATCACGGGCGGCGGCGATTCGGTTTATTACGCGGGGCTGAATCTGGTGCTGCTGGGCCTTTCGATCCTGCTCCGGTGGTCGTTCTGGAACACCCTGGTCATGGTGGTGTCCTGTTTTGCGAGTTACGCCCTGGCGGTTCTCCTGTCGGCTTCCATCCCTCATCCGGGCACCGTCTTCAACAATTCCTACTTCTTGGTGGTGACGGGCGTATTCGTGCTCGCGGGCAGCTTGTATTACGAACGCTTGCGCTTCCGCGAGTTCTGCTTGCGCCGTGAAGTGGAACGAGCGCGCGAGGTGGTGGAAGCCCAGCATCGTCAGCTCAGCGAACTCGACGAAGCGAAGACGCGATTTTTCGCCAATATCAGCCACGAACTGCGGACGCCGCTGACGGTGATGCTTGGGATCACCGACCGGTTGAAAAAACTGCCACCGCTTCAGAACGATCCGCGTGGCGCTGAGATGACGAGTTTGCTCGATCAAAACGGGCTGCGTTTGCTCAAGCTCATCGACGACCTGTTGGATCTCGTCCGCTTCGACACCGGCCACGCCGATCTGATGCCGCAGCCGACCCAGCTCGCCAGCCATCTGGACGGGTTGTTGAGATCCGTCCGGCATCTCGCCGAGCAAGATCAGGTTGCCTTGTTGTGGAACGGTCCGGGCGAGGGGTGGTGGATGGTGGATCGCGACAAGTTCGATAAAATCGTCCTCAACCTGGTGGTCAACGCCATCAAGTTCACTCCTTCGGGCGGAACCATCGAAGTGCGGACTTCCGAGGAAAACGGTCGCCTGAAACTCTCCGTCGCCGACACCGGTGTGGGGATTCCCCCGGAGGTTCTGCCGCGGATCTTCGAGAGATTCTGGCAGGTGGATAATTCCTCGACCCGCAAGTTCCAAGGCGCGGGCATCGGCTTGTCGCTGGTCCGGAGTTTGTGCGAGGCGATGGACGGTTCGATCCGTGTGGAGAGCGAGTTGGGCCGTGGTTCGACCTTTTTCGTGGAACTGCCGGCGATTCACGGCGAAGCACCCGAAGCCATCTCCGCCGAACTCGATCCGGGCGATTCGATCATCGCGGACCTTCACCGTCGCGCCGCGATGGCGATGCCCGCGAAAATCCAGGAAACCAAACCGGCCGCCGGGATTGGATCGCGGCCGGGAATCGTTTCCACTCCGATTGGCCGACGAGTGGGTGCGCGCCCGCTGGTGCTCATTGCCGATGACGAGCCGGATATCCGCAAATTCCTTCGGATGCAGATGGACGACGTCGATGTGATCGAGGCCTCCGATGGGGCGCAAGCCTTGCAATTGGCGAAGCAACACCAGCCGCAGCTCGTTTTGCTCGACCACATGATGCCGGAAATGGACGGCGTGGAAGTCTGTCGCGGCATCCGGGAAAACCACGCGACTCGCGGCGTGGCGGTGATCATCCTGACCGCCCGGGCCGATGAACAAACGAAACTGTCCGCGCTGGAGGCAGGCGCGAACGACTTCCTGACCAAACCGTTTTCGACTGCTGAACTCGCCTTGCGATTGGACAACCAACTCGCCATGGCGCGCGTTCGACGGGAACTTTCCGACCTCAACCGCGAGCTCCAGGCCGCGATGGAGCAGATCAAGGAGAACGAAGTCCTGTTGGTGCGGAACGAAAAGCTGTCGGCTCTCGGCCGGATGAGCGCCGGTCTCATTCACGAGATCAATAATCCCCTCAATTATTCCCGGGCCGGATTACATGCGTTGGAGACTTTTTCCCGGATGCTGCCGGACGAGGAACAGCCGGATTACGTGGACATCATCAGCGACATTCGGGAGGGCGTGGAACGGGTCTCGCAGATCATCGCGGACCTACGTCAGTTCACCCGCGACGAACCCGCGGGGGCGGCGAGCGACGCCGATTTGGTGGATGTGATTCAGCGGTCGCGTCGCATGACGGGTTCGCAAATCAACGGCAACATTGCGTTCCACCTGGAAGCGCCCTCGCAGGCGCCGATCAAGGGGAACACCAACCAGCTCGTGCAGGTGTTCATCAATTTGTTGCAGAATAGCGTGGACGCCATTCACGAGCGCCAAAAAATCGAGCCGGATCTCGCCGGGAAAATCGATATCTCCCTTGCTTCTTCCGGCGAAGGCTGGTTGGTCACCTTGGGAGACAATGGCATCGGTATTCCCCCTGAGAACGTGCAAAAGATTTTCGATCCGTTTTACACTTCCAAAGATGTTGGCCAAGGCATGGGCCTTGGCTTGAGTATCACGCATCAAATCCTTCAGCGCCACCAGGCGCGCGTGGAAGTCGAGAGTCGTCCCCACGAAGCCACCACCTTCCGATTGTATTTCCCGTCCGTGCTTGCGGATATTCCCGAGGAATCCGCAGAACCCGCTCTGAGCGCCTAAATTCTTCCTGTCCCAACTCCCATGCCTGACATCGACCAGTACGACTACCAGCGTTACGCCATTCTATTCGTCGACGACGAAGAGAAGACCCGTAAGTATTTCCGGCGGCTTTTCGGCGAAAAATTCCGCATCCTCGAAGCGTCGGACGGCGTGGAAGCTCTGTCTGTTTTCCAACGCCACGCTCCAGAAATCGGCATCATTGTAACGGACCAACGCATGCCGAATGAGACGGGTGTAGGGTTCTTGTCCAAAATCGCCGCCGATTGGCCGGAGATCATCAAGATCCTCTCGACCGCGTATTCGGACATCGATGCCGCGATCGGATCGGTCAACCATGGGGGGATTTTCCGTTATATCACAAAACCTTGGGACATTCCGCAACTCGAAGTCACTTTGCGACGCGCGATGGAGTTTTTCATCGTGAAACGCGAACGCGACGCGCTGCTGTCCGCGAAACTTCAGGCCATGGGGAACGTGCTGATGGCCACCCGTTTGGCCGCATTCTCTTTGGTTCCGGTGTGCGCCGGTTTTCCTTTGACCCGCGCCGCGGAGGCGGTCGCCAGCTTTATCCGGCTGGGGGTTTCCGGGCGGGGTGGCAGCACCGGCTCCGAATTCGAAGTGCGTTCACCCGATTGGACTCAATTGCACTCTCGTCAAACGGCGCTTGCCCAAGGCTTGGAAAAGGAACTCCCGCGAGCCCTTGCCGTGGAAGGCCTTTCGGGCCGGATCGCCGCTTTCGCCACGGCGTTGAAAGAGGCCGGAGCGGGGGATGTCGCCGTGGAACCCGGAAATTCCGCCTGCCGCTTGTCCGCTCCGAACGATCCGACTCCCGGACTGGTGGATGCTCTCCTCGGCCGCACGCAGGATCCTGCCGCAACGACTTCCGCTTTGCGGGTGTTGGCCGCGATGATGGCGCTTCAGGAAGTGGGTGGCACGGTCCGTCGCTCCCGTGGCGTCAATGGCTTTGCGGTGGACGTGGTGGAAACACCACCGAAATTCGAAACTTCTCCCGCCATGCAGACTTCAAGATGGCTTTTCGACGATGATTTGCTGATCTCTTCGGCCTTGGGATTGATTTGAGTCATAGATTATCCCAATTGATAAATTGACAGGCTTAGGGGGGCGGACTAAGGTCACCTAAGCCGAAATGTTAACTTATCCCCTTCATCCGTGAAACGCCGGGACGTCGAAATCATTCACCGTAACGGGCAATTTTTGGTCATTTGCGCCAAAGAACCCTTGCCCCTTTCCCTGTCCACCGTGGTAAGGGAGACCCGTTACCGTGTGGATGGTTTGTGCGAGCAGCTTGGAATTTCCGAGCGGCATTTGCGTCGCGTTTTCGAAGAAGGTTTGGGCCTAAGCCCGAAGGATTGGATGCGTCGCGAGCGGATGGTGGCGGCCCGTGCGTTGTTGCGGGAAGGCTCGGCGATCAAAGAAGTCGCGATCGACTTGGGCTTTACCTCGCACAAGGTGTTCGGGCGCGAGTTCCAGCAATTTTACGGCATGTCGCCGACCGATTTCCAACGGAAGTTCATTTCGTTCCATCCGTTGCAGGTCGTGGCGTGAGGGCGGGCAACAAGCGTTCATTCCAAGAACCCACCCGCCAGCCGCCTCCCGAGGCATCCATGGCGAGGAAAATTTCGCCGTCGTCGATCCAGAAATAGGCGTCCTGATCGAATTCGACGCAAAGTTTGGTGGCGATTTCCAAGGTGGCGGCGGTGAATCCCCAGCCTTCCTCCCGATGGGAAAAATCGGGGGCGGTCCCAGTGACTGGGAATGGATCGAAGCCATGGAACCGCAATGCGGCCCGGAGTTTGGCATTGGCGATGGCATTTTGCTCATCCGTCGCATGCCGGTTATGACGAGGACAGGAGCCGGTGAGCAGGGCGAAGTTTAACGGCCAGCCACCCGCGGGCGGTTCGCCATAAAAAACGGTGTCGAAATAATAGGGATTGCCGGGAAAAGGATATTCATTCGCCGTCACGGTCATAACAGACCCCGAAAGGACCGCTTTGTCCATGTGTGGAGCGACCCTAACTAAAATTCCCAAAACCCGGTTGCATCCGCATTTTGCAATGCGATGCGTCAACCAAAGCAACCGCCGCGCAGCAAAAGTGGCGAGGCGCTGGTTTCATCCTTATATTTCCTGACCTATGGCCCTCGATAAATTGACCCTCAAGCTGCAGGAGGCGCTTCAATCCGGACAACGCCTGGCCTCAAAATCCTCCCACGCGGAATTGAAAGGCGCCCACGTATTGCTCGCATTGCTCCAACAGGAGGGAGGTATCACGGTGCCGATTTTGCAAAAAGCGGGCGTCGACGTCACCCGTCTGAAAGCGGCCGTCGCGAGCGCCCTCGATCGTGAACCGCGCATGCAAGGCGCGTCGTCCCAGCCGCAGTTGAGCTATGGCCTGCGCGCCGCTCTGGATGCCGCCGATGAAGCACGCGAATCTCTTGGAGACGATTACGTGAGCGTGGAGCATTTCCTTTTAGGATCGCTCAAATCCGACTCGCCCGCGGGGAGACTGCTTCAGGAGGCCGGTCTCGACGAAAAGAAAGCGATCGAAGCGATCCAGTCGGTGCGGGGTTCGCAAAAAGTCACCGACCAGGATCCTGAGGGCAAATATCAGACGTTGGAAAAATACGGCGCGGATCTGACCGCCCGCGCGCGCGCCGGGAAGATCGACCCGGTGATCGGTCGCGACCATGAAATCCGCCGCGTGATGCAGGTGCTTTCGCGGCGGACCAAAAACAATCCCGTTCTGATCGGCGAGCCGGGTGTCGGCAAAACCGCGATCGTCGAAGGCCTGGCCCGGCGGATCGTTTCCGGTGACGTGCCGGATTCGATGAAGAACAAGCGCCTCATCGCGATGGATCTTGGCGGAATGCTCGCCGGAGCGAAATACCGCGGCGAGTTCGAGGAGCGGTTGAAAGCGTTCCTCAAAGAAGTCACCGACTCGCAGGGCGAGATCATTCTCTTTATCGACGAACTCCACACGATCGTCGGCGCGGGTGCGAGTGAAGGAGCGGTGGACGCGTCGAACTTGCTCAAGCCCCAGCTGGCTCGGGGCGAACTGCGCACGATAGGCGCGACCACGCTCGATGAATACCGCAAGCATATCGAAAAGGATGCGGCGCTCGAACGTCGCTTCCAGCCGGTGATGGTGGGCGAACCTTCGGTCGAGGACACCATCGCGATTCTCCGCGGACTCAAGGAACGCTATGAGGTCCATCATGGCGTCCGCATCCAGGACAACGCGCTCGTGGCCGCGGCGTCTTTGTCTGACCGCTACATTTCGGATCGTTTCCTTCCGGATAAGGCTGTCGACCTGATGGACGAGGCGGCATCGCGTTTGAAAATCGAACTCGATTCGATGCCGGCCGAAATCGATCAGCTTGAACGTCAGGTGCTTCAACTCGAAATGGAGAAGAAGGCGCTCGAAAAAGAAACCGACAAGGCGAGTGAAGCGCGACTGGCGAAGGTGAAGGAAGAGCAGGCGAACCTTCGCGAGAAGTCGTCCGGCTTGGTCGCCCAATGGCGTAACGAAAAGGAAGTCATCGATCGTGTCCGTGCCGCGCAAGGAAAAATCGAATCGTTGAAAGAGGAGACTGAACGCGCCCAGCGCATCGGCGATCTCACCCGCGCGTCCGAATTGACCTACGGGCAACTGCCGCAAGCGCAGCAGGAACTCGAAGACGCGAAGGACGAGCTTGCGTCGCTTCAGAAAAGCGGCGCGATGCTGAAGGAGGAAGTCACCGAGGACGATATCGCGCGGGTGGTTTCGTCGTGGACGGGAATTCCGGTCAGCCGCTTGCAGGAGGGCGAACGGTCGAAGCTGGTTCAGATGGAACAGCGACTCGGTGACCGGGTGATCGGCCAGAAGAAGGCGATCACCGCCGTTTCGAACGCGGTTCGTCGCGCGCGTGCCGGATTGCAGGACGAGAACCGTCCGATCGGCTCGTTCTTGTTTTTGGGGCCCACCGGCGTCGGCAAGACCGAGCTTTCAAAGGCCTTGGCCGAGTTTCTCTTCGACGATGAAGGCGCGATGATCCGCATCGACATGTCGGAATACATGGAGAAACACAGCGTCGCCCGCCTGATCGGCGCGCCGCCCGGCTACGTCGGCTACGAGGAAGGAGGCCAACTCAGCGAGCATGTCCGTCGCAAGCCGTACTCCGTCGTGCTTTTCGACGAGATCGAAAAGGCGCACCCGGATGTCTTCAATGTGTTGCTCCAGGTGCTCGACGATGGACGGATCACCGACGGCCAGGGACGCACGGTGGATTTCCGCAACACCGTGCTCATCATGACGTCGAACATCGGGTCACAATATATCCTTCACGAGGAAAACGCCGAACAGCGGGAAGCGAAAGTGACCGAAGCGCTGCGCGGGCATTTCCGGCCGGAGTTTCTCAACCGCATCGACGAGATCATCATTTTCGATCGCCTGAAGCGCGAGGAGCTGACCTCGATCGTCGATCTCCAGCTCGAGCGCGTCCGCAAGCGTCTCGCCAAACAAGGGCTCGCGCTCGCGTTGACCGAGCAGGCGAAGGAATACCTCGGCAATCAAGGCTACGATCCCGTGTATGGCGCGCGACCGCTGAAACGGGCGATCCAGCATCATTTGCTCGATCCGCTTAGCCTCGACGTGCTCGACGGCAAGTTCGTCGATGGCGATGTGATCCAAGCGGATCTCGACGAGGGGAAGCTGGTGTTCCGGAAGGCGTGATCGTGGCGGCGGTTTCCAATCGCCAAGCTTAAAAAAGAAAGACAGAGGCGTGGCGGATAAAATCCGCCGCCACGGCTTGATCGTCGCGCCCAATCCGCGAAGCTTTTCGCGTGGCTCGCGAATACAAGCTTCACCGACATCACGCGCCGGCGTCCGGCATCGACTACCGCGCCGAGCTTAACGCCGAGCAATATGCCGCGGTGTCGTCGCCGCCCGGCCGGGCGTTGGTCATCGCGGGCGCGGGTTCGGGCAAGACGCGCACGCTGACCTATCGCGTCGCGTGGTTGCTCGACCATGGCGTGCAATCGCGGGAAATCCTGCTGCTCACTTTCACCAACAAGGCCGCGCGCGAGATGATCAATCGCGTCCGCGACTTGGTAAACCAAGACACCTCCGACCTCTGGGCCGGCACGTTCCATTCGATCGGCAATCGCATCCTGCGCCGCCATGCCGACGATCTCGGGTTCACGCGTTCGTTTTCCATTCTCGATCGCGACGACCAGAAGTCGCTGCTCAGCGGCGTCATCGCGGCGTGTGACATCGACACGAAAGTCCGCCGCTTTCCCAAGGCCGACGTCCTCGCCTCGATCTTCAGCCTGATCGAAAACACGGGCGAATCGTTGGAAGACATCCTTTCGGTCCGTTATCCCTACTTCCAGGACTGGCTCGAAAAGATCGCGCAAGTCCGCGAAGGCTACATTCGGAAGAAGCAGGAAACGAACTCGATGGATTTCGACGACCTGCTCGTGCTGACCGTTCGACTGTTCGAAAAGCATCCCGACATCCTCGACCTCTACCGGCGGAAGTTCCGTCACATCCTGGTCGACGAGTATCAGGACACCAACGCCGTTCAGAGCCGGATGATCGATTTGCTCGCGAGCGATTCCAACAGCCTCATGGCGGTTGGCGATGATGCTCAATCGATCTACTCATGGCGCGGCGCGGACATGGAGCACATCCTTTCGTTCCAACGACGTTATCTCCCTTCAACGATTTTCAAAATCGAAACCAACTACCGCAGTGTGCCGGAGATTTTGGATCTCTCGAACGCCGCGATCCGGGCGAATCGTCTGCGCATCGAGAAGGATCTGCACTCGTCGCGCGAAGCGTTGGGCGTGAAGCCCGCGCTGGTCGCCTTGGATGCGCCTTCCGCGCAGGCCGAGTTCGTCGCCCAGCGGATGCTGGAGCTTCGCGACGAAGGCATCCCGTTGGAAGAAATGGCGGTTCTCTATCGCGCCCATTTCCAAAGCCTCGAAGTGCAGATGGAACTGACGCGACGCGGGATTCCGTTCTCCATCACCAGTGGGCTGCGGTTTTTCGAGCAGTCGCACGTCAAGGACGTCTCCGCGTTCTTGCGCTTCGTGACGAACCGGAAGGACGAGGTCAGTTTCAAGCGCATGCTTCAGCTTTTGCCGGGCATCGGTCCGGCGGCGGCGGATAAGCTTTGGCAAAGCTGGCTGGGCACCGGCCTCGCCGAGCGCGACACGCCGCCGGAGAAATGGTCGGAGATTTTGCTGCCATTCAAAGCGCCCAAGAAAGCGGCCAAGCATTGGGAACAGCTCTGCTTCACGCTCGACGAGCTTTCGCCCGGCGGAGAATTCGTTCGTCCGGCTCTGATGCTCTTCAGCGTGCTCGAAGGCGTCTACGACGACTACCTCAAGGAGAGCTACGACAACTACGAGAACCGTCGCAGCGACATCGAGCAACTCATGGCCTACGGCGAAAGCTTTGACGACGTCCTCGATTTCCTCGCCCAGCTTTCCCTGATGGGTTCGGCCGATGGCGAGCCCACGGGCGAAAAGGCGGTGCGCGATGATGAGTGCGTCACGCTTTCCTCGATCCATCAGGCGAAGGGCCTCGAATGGAAGGTCGTTTTCCTGATCTGGCTGGCCGACGGGCAGTTTCCAAACAGCCGCATTCTCGAAGCCGAGGACGAAGCGATGCTGGAAGAGGAGCGGAGGCTGTTTTACGTCGCGATCACGCGGGCGAAGGATGAGCTGTATCTCAGCTATCCGATGTTCAATCCGAAGGCCTACAGCGGCGACGTCATCCAGCGGCCTTCGCGTTTCCTCGACGACTGCCCGGCGGATTTGCTGGAAGAATGGAAAGTCGCCGGTGATTCCTGGGGTGACGACGATGTGCCGTTTTAAGCGTGGCGGCGGATTCCATCCGCCGTCCTCTTAAAGTTTAGAAAATCAGAGGCTTGGCGGTTGGAAACCGCCGCCACGGTTACTTGCTCTTCCGCTTCTTCCCGCCGAACTTCGCTTGGCGAAACGGCTTTTTGCCTGCGGGCGGAGACGACTCCGGTTTCGCCGGAGCGGGCCTGCTTTGTTTCGGTTTGGCGGTTTTTGCGGGGGCTTTCTTCGCCGCCTTTTTGCCGCGCGGCTTGTTGATTTCCCGTGGCACGATCGGGCGATTGAAGTGCTCGTTTTTGCCAACTGCTTCCTCGTGGTGGATCGCGATGCGGAAGTCGACGAAGCGTCGTTCGCGGTTCACGCCGGACACTTCCAACGGCAGGCGCATGCCGAGTTGGATCGATTGGCCTTCCCAGTTGACCCAGGCCTTGCGATGGCCCTCGAAACGCCAGCGGCCCGGAAGTTCCTCGCGTCGCACGGCCCCGCGTAAACTGAGGTCGGGGATTTCGACGAGCAGACCCATCGGGCGAACGTCGGTGACGAGGCCATCGAACACGATCGGTTCTTCAAGTTTCGCAATGCGTTCGAGGAATTCGAACATCTTGATCTGCTTCGTCTCGCTTTCGGCATCGGCGGACTTCCGTTCGGTGTCGGAAATATGGCGGGCGATTTCGCGCAGTTCGTTCTGAGTCGCCGTGCGATCGGGTTTCTTCGGTGCGTTGTCGAGGAACGCCTGCATCGCCCGGTGCACGATCAAATCGGCGTAACGACGGATCGGGCTGGTGAAGTGACAGTAGTCGGATTTCGCCAAGCCATAGTGACCGATGGCGTCGGGCGAGTAAGCCGCGCGCTTCAAACTCTTGAGCAAGCCCAGTTTGATCGCGTGTTCTTCGGGTCGACCTTTCGATTCATCCAACAGCTTTTGAATGTGCGCGCGGTTGCTGAGATCGCCCGGCCGATAGCCGTGAAGTTTGGCGGTTTCGGTGAACTCCAGCAGCCGGGAGAGATCCGGATCTTCGTGAATGCGGTGGACGGCGGGTTTTTGCCGGCCGGTGAGCAGTCGCGCGACCGCTTCGTTCGCCGCGAGCATGCACTCTTCGATGAGTTGGTGGCTGGCGGTGTGTTCGACCGGAATGATCCCTGAAGCGCGGCCGTTTTCGTCGAGCTTCACTTTGATTTCCGGCATCTCCAGATCGAGCGCGCCTTCGGCGAAGCGACGGTGACGCAACGTGGAGGCCATTTTCCAGGCTTCGCGGACCATCTCCTCCAATCCTTTCTCCGAGCCTTGCGGCGCCGGTTGGCCATCGAGGATCGCTTGGGCTTGTTCGTAGGAAAGCTTCGCCCGGCTGTGGATCACGGCGTCGAAGAAGCGGGCTTTCTTGATCTCGCCCTTGGATGAAATTTCCATCAACGCGCACTTGGTCAGGCGGTCGACATCGGGTTTGAGCGAGCAAATGCCGTTGCTCAGTTCCGGCGGCAGCATCGGCAGCACGCGGTCGACAAGGTAGGTCGAGTTGCCGCGTTCGATCGCTTCCTTGTCCAGGCCGGTGCCCGGTTTGACGTAGTGGGAGACGTCGGCGATGTGGACGGCGAGCGTCCAGCCGTGCTTGGTTTTTTCAAGCCAGATCGCGTCGTCGTGATCTTTCGCGTCGGCGGGATCGATAGTGATGACCAGCTTCTTGCGCCAATCCTGACGGCGGGCGATTTCTTCGGGCTCCGGTTCCTCGGGCGTGTTGCGGGCGGCGGCGACGACGTCTTCGGGAAACGACGTCCGCAAGCCATGGCGGTGGATCACGCCGATGATGTCGACGCCCGGATCGCCCGGCCAACCGAGCACTTCGAGAACTCGCCCGCGCGGCGAATGCTGGCGGCCTTCCCATTGATCGAGATCGACCACCACGAGTTGGCCCGGTTCGGCCGTCGTGTCGCCGTGGATCTCGATGGGCTCGTCCATCGCCAGGTCATCGCACTCGACCGACGCGTATTTGCCTTTGCGGCGGAAAATGCCGACCAAGCGTCCGGAGCGGCGGCTGACGACGCGTTCGACACGGCCTTTCGCATCTTCGTCCGCCGCGTCGGGAATCGTTAGGCCGCGACGGAGCGTTTTCTTGGGCGAAGGCAAGCGGACGCTCACCAGCACGCGGTCGCCATCGAGGCCGGTGCCGGTGTCGCGACGCGCGATGTAGATTCGGGAGTAGCGTTGAAGATCGATGCCGCTGGCTTCGTTTTGCGGATCGGTGACGTCGGGGTAGAACCAGGCGTGGCCTTTCGGGTGAAAGCGCATCGTGCCGGTAAGGCGATTGCCCGTGCCGTCGCGCAGTTCGTAGCGGGATTTTTTCCCCTCCACGATCCGGCCTTCCTGGGTCAGATCGCTCAGGACGTGGCGCAATTCCGAGCGGTCGTCGGAGGGGATATCCAGGTGACGGGCCAATTCCGAGCGGGTCATCGGCCGGTAACGGGACGAGCCCATGAGTTCCAACAGTCGGTCCCGCAACGTTCTTTCCGCGTCCATGCTTTAGAGTGGAACGAATGGAAGAAAGCGGCAAATGCAAAGCTCCCGGGCCGTTCAGATTGCGAGCGTGAGATGAAAAATCTCCGGACTGAGGTAGCTTCTTGAGAATGGGACGTTGTCACGCGTCCGGAATTCGGCTTGGTTTTGAGTCTCATCCTTCATTTATCCATGAAAAACCCGCCCATTCGCCGCCAACGCGGATTCACGCTCGTCGAACTTCTCGTGGTCATCACGATCATCATCGTTCTCGCCGCCGCCGGCTTCGCGGGGGCCATGAAAGCGATGGCCAGGGCGAAAAGCACCAAGGCGCACGCCGCCCTGACCGCTGTGGAACAAGCGGTGAACCAGTTCTACAACGAGTATGGCCGCCTCCCGGCGATCAATAACGCGACGGCGGACGCCCAGTATGAGACCACACTGGAAGACGGCAAAAAGTTGCTCGAACCCTTGCTCGCCAAGGAAGACACGGCCAGTGGCAGCACGGTCCAAAATCCCAAGCAGCTTACATTCCTTTCGGTGACTGAAGGCAAAATCAAGGGCACGGCCGGCATCGACGGTCTGGTCTACGAAGTCGGCACCACGGCCAAGGTTCGTGGTCTCTATGATCCCTGGGGGCGCCCGTACAAGATCATGCTCGATAACGACTACGACGAAGAGCTGATCCTGAACGTCGCTGGCACCACCAAAAACCTGCATGGCCGCCGGGTGGCGGTTTGGAGTCTGGGCGCGGATGGCAGAAGCGACGATGCCAAGACGGCTTCCGACGACGTGAAAAACTGGTAATTCTTTAGTTTAGGAAAATTCAATGTCTCCGGCTGGGTTCGCCCGGCTGGAGATTTTTTTTGATAATCGCGCTTAACAGGTTAAATCAAAAATCCCCACGAAGTTTGATAACGCTCGGTTCCGCGCTCTGTTTAGGTCTCCTCTATGTCTTTCGTTCTCAAAAACCCATTGAGAATCAACCGGCTGATCGCGGCCGGGCTGCTTCTTTCCTCTCCCGTCCAAGCGGCTCTGATGCACCGCTGGGCCTTCAATTTGCCCGCCGGTAACGCGACGCCGGGAACCACCATTCCGGACACGATTTCCAATAATCCGGCGACGGTCTGGAGCGGAACCGCGGCGGCCAATCTCGGCGTCTTCAACGGCACGAGCCTGCTTTTGCCCGGGGCCACGACGGGTAACCAGGCGCCCGCGAATCTCTCGGCTTACGTCGATTTGCCGAACGGCATCGTTTCGTCGAAAACGAACTTCACGCTCGAAATCTGGGCGACGCCGGTTTCGATCAAAAACTGGCAGCGTTTGTTCGATTTCGGCCGTACGAACCTTTCCGGCAACGCCGCCGCTCAAGGCGCGGGCGCGGCGGCGGGGGAAATCCTGTCCACCGCCACCACCGCGCCGGGAGGAACCGCATCAAGCGACGACTTCATGTTGGCGATCAACCGGGGCACGGCGGCGAACACTCAACGCTTCGCGGCGCGATTGAATGGGGCGGCCGAACTTCAAAGCGATACCGCCGCCGCGCTTGGAACCGGAAGCGAATCCCACCTCGTCGTCACTTTCCTCGACGGCGCGGGGAGCTATGGAGCGAGCGGAGGACAAATGGCGTGGTATCGGAATGGCGCGCTGGTGACGACGGTCGACGTGAACTTCCATCTCAATTCGATCGAGGACGTCAACAACTGGCTCGGTCGTTCGCAGTACTCCGGTGACTCGAACGCGAACATCCGTTATAACGAAGTGCGGGTTTACGACCACGTGATGAGCGCGGCTGAAATCAGCGCGAGTTTCGCGGCGGGCGCTGATCCCGCCGCTCCCGTGGCGGTGGCCGATGCGGTGACGATGCATCGCGGCCAAAAAGCCCGCATCGCCGTGCTTTCGAACGACTCGAACATCGCCGGGGTGCCGAAGGTCGTCGTCGAACAAGCGCCGCAGTTCGGCACGGCGGCGGTCGATTCCCTGGGCAAGGTGCTTTACACGCACACCACCGGTTCGCCCTCAAGCGACACGTTCACCTACCGTATCACGAGCGCCGGAGGGGTTTCATCGACGGCGACCGTGACGATTACGTTCTCCGATTCCCTGCGTCTCGCCAATGCCAGTCTGAATGTGCCGGCATCACCGCCGCCCACGAACTACCAGTTGGGCAACGCGTTCGGCTCACTATCGTTCACCCAACCGACTTGCCTCGCCAGTCCGCCCGGAAGCACCACGCAGTTGTTCGTTTGTGAAAAAACGGGAGCGCTCAAATTGATCCCGGATGTGACGGCCACCACGCCGACCTCCACGACGATCATGACGCTTGGAGTGAACACGAGCAGCGAGCAAGGCCTGCTGGGTTTGGCGTTCCATCCGAATTACGCGACCAACGGCTACTTCTTCGTTTTCTATTCGATCAATGCCACGGGTGGCGTTCATCAACGGGTGTCCCGGTTTACGATGCAGAACCCGGCGAGTTCGTCGCCTTCGGTGGTGGGCGGTTCGGAAGTCATCCTCATCAGCCAGTTGGACCAAGCGGACAACCATAATGGCGGCGACCTGCATTTCGGACCCGATGGTTACCTCTACATCTCGGTCGGGGATGAGGGCGGACAGAACGACAGTTTTAACAACTCACAACGCATCGACCTGGATTTCTTTTCCGGCCTCCTGCGGATCGATGTGGATAAAAAGCCGGGCTCGTTGGCACCCAACGCCCACGCGTCGGTTCCCACGGACAACGGGGTCGCCCGCTACGCGGTGCCGCCGGACAATCCGTACGTGGGCATCACTACGTTCAATGGAAGCGCCGTCACAGCTTCCGCGGTGCGCACCGAGTTCTGGGCGGTCGGGTTGCGAAATCCCTGGCGCTTTTCGTTCGATACCACGGGCGAGCTGTGGTTGGCCGATGTCGGGCAGAATGTTTACGAGGAGATCGACATCATCACGCGCGGCGGAAACTACGGTTGGGCGTGGCGCGAAGGCCTGCACGCGGGGCCAAAGTCCGGTCAAACGGTAGGCGGAGTGACCTTGCAGGATCCTCTTTATGAGTACGTGCATGGATCTTCGACCTTCCAAGGCAACTCGGTGACCGGCGGTTTGGTATACCGGGGCAGTCGCTTCGCCGGCCTGATCGGTGCGTATGTGTTCGCGGATTATGTTTCGGGCAATATCTGGACGTTGCGTCGCACCGCGGGCGCGCCGGACGTGCAGCGCATCGCAGGGGAAGGGGGCATCAGCGCCTTCGGCGCCGATCCTTCGAATGGCGATGTCTTGCTCGCGGATTTAGATGGCAACCGCGTCCTGCGTCTCAGCACCGGAACGCCCGCCGGGAATTACCCGGAAACGTTGAGCGCGACCGGGATGTTCGCCGACTTGACCGATCTATCGCCTTCGCCGGGCGTCCTGCCTTACGAGCCCAATCTCACGTTCTGGAGCGATCATGCGCAAAAGCGTCGTTGGTTCACGGTGCCGGATGGCGTTTCGAAGCTCGCGTGGTCGCGCGATGGACTTTGGACGTTCCCCGCGGGAGCCATTTGGGTGAAGCACTTCGATCTCGAAACGACGCGCGGCGAGCCGGGTACTCGCAAGCGTTTGGAAACTCGCCTGCTGGTGAAAAACGCGGGCGGCAGCTATGGCGTCAGCTACCGGTGGAACGACGCCCAGACCGAAGCGACGCTGGTGCCGGACGAAGGCGTGGATTTCAACATCAACGTCATCGAGAACGGAACGCCGCGTGTGCAGCGCTGGCACGTCCCAAGCCGCGCGGAGTGCCTCTCCTGTCATTCGCCGCAAGCCGGTCAGGTGTTGTCGTTCAACACCCGGCAGTTGAATCGCTCGCATGTCCTCAACGGTTTCAGCGGCAATCAACTCGAACTGTTGAACACCGCGGGTTACTTCAGTAACACGCCGGAACCTCCCAATGTTTTGCCGCGTCATTTGCGACCGGATGAAACGTCCTATCCGGTGGAAGCGCGCGTGCGCTCGTATCTCGATGTGAACTGTTCGTATTGTCATGCCACCGGCGGCACCGCGCCCACCGATTGGGATGGCCGGGCGACGACTCCGCTTGAGGAAACCGGCCTGCTCTATGGTGAAGCCGCGAACAACGGGGGCGATTCCGCGAACAAACTCGTCGTGCCCGGCGATACGGCGCACTCGATCGTTTACAATCGCGTGGCCGCCGCGAACGGCTTCACCCGGATGCCGCCGTTGGGGACTTCGGAGCTCGATCAGATCAGCATCGACATGCTCGCGGAATGGATCGGCACGTCCTTGCCGGCGCGGCAGGATTACGACTCGTGGCGGCTCGATCAGTTCGGCTCGTCCAGTTCGCCCGAGGGCGATCCGACGGCCGACCCGGATGCCGATGGATTCACGAACCGGCAGGAATTCGTGGCTATGACCCAACCCAAAAGCGGATCGAGCGTGCCGGACCTGTCGCCCGTGATGAGCAACGGCAACATTTTGTTGCAATTTAACGCTCCGGCCAACCGTTCCGTGCAGGTCGAGACTTCTAACGACTTAATCCAATGGTCGCCATGGGATGTTCCAGGTAATCAAGGATTGCCCCAACCCGGAGGCCCCATTTCGTTGCAAGGACCCGTTACGGAAACTCGTTCATTCTATCGTCTCAAAATTCGCGAAAACTAAATCCCATCATGGCATCTCTCCGATCCCGTCTCCTCGCCGTGGCCGCCTGCTGTTTGTCGCCGGCCTTCGCCCAACAAGCCGAACCGTTTGAAGTCCACATCCGGGCCGACGCCTCCAAGTCGTTAGGTCCGCTTCGCCCGATCTGGCGTTACTTCGGCGCCGACGAGCCGAACTACGCCTACATGAAGGACGGCAAGAAGCTGCTCGGCGAACTGGGCGAGATGTCGCCGAAAAATGTGTATTTCCGCGCCCACAACCTGCTGACCACCGGCGACGGCACGCCGGCGCTGAAATGGGGCAGCACGAACGCCTACACGGAAGATGCCAATGGCAATCCGGTTTACGACTGGACGATCACCGACCGGATCTTCGACGCCTATCTGCAGAACGGCGTGCGACCGTATGTGCAGCTCGGATTCATGCCGAAGGCGCTGTCGGTCAAACCCGAGCCTTACCAACATAGCTGGACCCCGCAGAAGAAATACGACGAGATCTATCTCGGTTGGACCTACCCGCCGAAGGACTACAAAAAGTGGGAGGAGCTTTGCTACCAATGGGCGAAACATTGCGCCGAGAAATACGGTCGCGAGGAAGTCGCCCAGTGGTGGTGGCAGCTTTGGAACGAGCCGAACATCGGTTACTGGCGCGGCACGCAGGAAGAGTTCTACAAACTCTACGACCATTCGGTGGCGGGCGTGCGTCGCGCGTTGCCGAATGCGAAGATCGGCGGACCGGAAACGGCGGGCGGTCCCGGCGGCAAGACGCTGGAGAAGTTCCTCGAGCATTGCCTGCGCGGCACTAACGCGGTGACCGGGAAAACCGGCACGCCGATCGATCTCGTTTCCTTTCACGCCAAGGGCAGCCCGAAATTCGTCGATGGCCATGTGCGAATGGGCATTTCGAACCAGCTCAAAGACATCGATAGAGCCTTCGCCGTCATCGCGAAGTTCCCCGAGCTGAAGCAAACGCCGATCGTGATCGGCGAGTCCGACCCCGAAGGCTGCGCCGCCTGCCAGGGTCCGCAGAACGGCTATCGCAATGGCACGATGTATTCGTCCTACACCGCGGCGAGTTTCGCCCGGAAACACGATCTGGCGGCCAAGCACGGCGTGAATCTCGAAGGCGCGCTCACCTGGGCGTTCGAATTCGAGGATCAGCCGTACTTCGCGGGCTTCCGCGTGCTGGCGAGCAACGGCATCGATCATCCGGTGCTCAACACGTTCCGCATGATGAGCAAGATGAACGGCAACCGTTTGCCGGTCGAAAGCGACGGCGCGATCCCGCTGGACGCCATGATGAAGGACGGCGTGCGTCAGAAGCCCGATGTTTCCGCCATCGCGAGTCTCGATGGCAAGAAGCTGTCGGTCATGGTCTGGCACTACCACGACGATGACGTCACGGGACCGGATGCCGCAGTGGATCTTGCGATTCCCGGTCTGCCGGTGAAAGCGGGCAAGGCGAAGCTGACCCACTACCGGATCGATGAAACCCACAGTAATGCCTACACGGTGTGGAAAGCGCTGGGTTCGCCGCAGAAGCCGACGCAGGAGCAATACACCCAGCTCGAAGAAGCGGGCAAACTGGCCAACCTGGACAAAGCGGCCACGGTGAACATCCAGAACGGCGAAGCGAAGGTCCGCTTCAACCTGCCGCGCCAGGGTGTTTCGTTGCTGGTGCTGGATTTATAAAGATCCGTCCGATTGGACGTATCGGTCGGATCCGACTGATCTTAAAAAAGAAAGCCGGACGGGGCGAGCCCGTCCGGCTTTTTTAATGAGGCTACTGCCTGATGATTACATCATGCCGCCCATGCCGTGATCGTGGCCATGGCCACCTTCCGGCTTGTCTTCCTTGATCTCGGTGACGAGCGCTTCGGTGGTGAGCAGGAGGCCGGCGATCGACGCCGCGTTCTGCAGGGCCGAGCGGGTGACCTTGGTCGGATCGACCACGCCCGAAGCGATGAGGTCTTCGAACTTGTCGGTGGCGACGTTGTAGCCGTGGCCTTCCGGGTTGTTCTTCACCTTTTCAACGATCAGCGCGCCTTCGCGGCCGGCGTTGGCGGCGAGCTGGCGAAGCGGCGCTTCGACCGCACGAGCGACGATGCCGAAACCGGTCTTCTCGTCTTCGTTGATGGCGGCTTCGCAAGCCTTGGCGTCGCAAGCGGCCTTGAGCGCGCGGATGAGCGCGGTGCCACCGCCAGGAACGATGCCTTCTTCCACCGCGGCGCGGGTGGCGTGCAGGGCGTCTTCGACGCGGGCCTTCTTCTCCTTCATCTCGGTTTCGGTGGCGGCGCCGACGTTGATGACGGCCACACCGCCGGCGAGCTTGGCAAGGCGCTCCTGGAGCTTCTCGCGGTCGTAATCGCTGGTGGTTTCTTCGATCTGGCGGCGAATCTGGTTCACGCGGCCGGTGATGGAATCGCTGGAACCGGCGCCTTCGACGACGACGGTGCTTTCCTTCGAGATCGTGACGCGCTTGGCGGTGCCGAGATCAAGCATCTCCACCGACTCCAGCTTGATGCCGAGGTCTTCGGTGATGACCTTGCCACCGGTGAGGACGGCGAGGTCTTCGAGCATCGCCTTGCGGCGGTCGCCGAAGCCCGGAGCCTTGACGGCGGCCACGTTGAGGATGCCGCGGAGCTTGTTGACGACGAGAGCGGCGAGCGCTTCGCCTTCGACGTCTTCGGCGATGATGAGGAACGGACGACCGCTCTTGGCGACCTTCTCAAGCAGCGGAAGGAGATCCTTGAGGGAGGAAATCTTCTTCTCGTTGATGAGGATGTACGGGTTCTCAAGCACGGCTTCCATGCTCTCCGCGTCGGTCACGAAGTAAGGGGAGAGATAGCCCTTGTCGAACTGCATGCCTTCGACCACGTCGAGGGTCGTTTCGATGCCCTTGGCTTCTTCCACGGTGATCGTGCCGTCCTTGCCGACCTTGTCCATCGCTTCGGCGATGATGCCGCCGATGGTGGCGTCCCAGTTGGCGGAAACGGTGGCGACCTGGGCGATTTCCTTGGTGTCGGAGACGGTCTTGGAGATCACCTTGAGCTGTGCGATGATCGCTTCGGTGGCCTTCATGATGCCGCGCTGAAGCGAGATCGGATTGGCACCGGCGGTCACGTTGCGGAGGCCTTCCTTGTAGATGGCTTCGGCGAGCACGGTGGCGGTGGTGGTGCCGTCACCCGCGATGTCGGAAGTCTTCGAGGAAACTTCGCGGATCAACTGCGCGCCCATGTTCTCATAGGGGCACTCGAGTTCGATTTCCTTGGCGACGGAAACGCCGTCCTTGGTGATGGTCGGGGAGCCGAACTTCTTGTCGAGGATGACGTTGCGACCGGCTGGTCCGAGGGTGGCCTTCACGGCACGGGCGAGTTTTTCCACGCCGCGCAGGAGGGCCTGGCGGGCGGCTTCGTCGAATTGGAGTTGTTTAGCCATGGTGATTTAAATCTGAGATTTGAAATTTGAAATTTGAGATTCGGCGTTAGCCGACGATGCCGAGAATGTCGGACTCGGAAAGGATGAGCACTTCCTGGCCGTCGATTTTCACTTCGGTGCCGCCGTACTTGGAGATGAGAACGCGGTCGCCGACCTTGACGGTGAATTCGATGGTTTTGCCGTCTGCGTCCTTGCCGCCGGTGCCGATGGAAAGCACTTCGGCTTCCTGCGGTTTTTCCTTGGCGGTGTCCGGAAGGAAGATGCCGCCGGAGCTCACGGCGTCGGCTTCGATGCGCTTCACGAGGACGCGTTGACCGAGAGGTTTGATGCTAGCCATTTGGATGGTGTGGTTGTGTTTTGGTTGTTGAGAAACCGCCCCGCGGATTGAACCACGGGGCGGAAAGGGATTGGATCAGTCGTTGACCACTTCAGCGTCCACGACCTTGCCTTTGGCCTGGCGCGGTTCGCCGGAGGATTCGGCGGACGGTTCGACTTCGGTCTGGGCGGCGCCACCGGCGGCGGCTTGGGCCTTCTGGGCGGCGTCGTAGAGCGAGGCGAGGGACGATTCGAGTTCGTCTGAGGCGCGCTTGATCGCGTCGAGGTCGTCGCCCTTGAGCGCTTCCTTCACCGCGTCGACCTTGGCTTGGATGCTCGACTTGAGTTCGGCGGGCGCTTCGGCCGGGAGTTCGGCGAGTTGCTTCTCGACGTTGTAGGCGAGGTTCTCGGCCTTGTTCTTGGTGTCGACCGCTTCGGCGCGCTTCTTGTCTTCCTCGGCGTGGGCTTCGGCTTCCTGCTTGGCGCGTTCGATCTCTTCCTTGGAAAGGCCCGACGAGCCTTGGATCGAGATCTTCTGCTCCTTGCCGGATTGCTTGTCCTTGGCGGAAACGTGAAGAATGCCGTTGGCGTCGATGTCGAAGGTCACTTCGATCTGCGGTTCGCCGCGGCGGGCCGGGGCGATACCGTCGAGCTTGAAGTTGCCGAGCAACTTGTTGTCGAAGAACATCGGGCGCTCGCCTTGGCAAATGCGGATGTCGACGGCCGGTTGGTTGTCGGCAGCGGTCGAGAAGACCTGCGACTTCTTCGCCGGGATCGTCGTGTTGCGCTCGATCATCGGCGTGGCGCGCGAGCCTTCCGTTTCGATCGAAAGGGAAAGCGGGGTGACGTCGAGCAGGAGCACGTCCTTGACGTCACCGCGAAGCACGCCGCCCTGGATGGCCGCGCCGATGGCGACGACTTCATCCGGGTTCACGCCTTGGTGCGGCGTTTTGCCGGCGAGTTGGCGGGCGACTTCGACGACCTTCGGCATGCGGGTCATGCCGCCGACGAGAACGAGCTCGTCGATTCTCGAAGCGTCGAGACCGGCTGCGGCAAGGCAGTCGCGGACCGGCTTCTTGGTGCGTTCGAAAAGCGAATCGGTGAGCTGCTCCAGCTTGGCGCGGGTGAGCGTGAGCTGGATGTGCTTCGGACCGGTGGCGTCCGCGGTGATGAACGGCAGGTTGATGTCGTAGGACTGCGAGGAGCTGAGGGCGATCTTCGCCTTTTCGGCTTCTTCCTTGATGCGCTGAAGCGCGTCCGGCTGGCCGGAAAGATCGATGCCTTGGTCCTTTTTGAATTCGCCGACGATCCACTGGATCAGCGTGCTGTCCCAATCGTCACCCCCGAGCTGGGTGTCGCCATTGGTCGCGAGCACTTCGAACACGCCGTCGCCGATTTCGAGGACGGAGATGTCGAAGGTGCCGCCGCCGAGGTCGTAGACGGCGATCTTTTCGTCGGCCGCCTTGTCGAGGCCGTAAGCGAGCGACGCGGCGGTCGGCTCGTTGATGATGCGGAGGACTTCGAGGCCCGCGATTTCACCGGCGGCCTTGGTGGCGTTGCGTTGGGAGTCGTTGAAATAAGCCGGCACGGTGATGACCGCCTGCTTGATCGGTTCGCCGAGTTTCGCTTCGGCGTCGGCCTTGAGCTTGGCGAGGACCATCGCGGAAATTTCCTGCGGCGAGTAGGTCTTGGTTTCGCCGGCCACTTCCACCTGGATGTGGGCGTCGCCGTTCGCGCCGGCGACGATCGTGTAAGGCATGTGCTTGTCGGCCTCGGTCAGTTCCGAGTACTTGCGACCGATCAGGCGCTTGGCCGAGAAGATCGTGTTGCGCGGGTTGGTCACGGCCTGGCGCTTGGCGGCTTGGCCGACGACGCGCTCGCCGCTCTTGGTGAAGGCGACGACGGAAGGGGTCGTGCGGGCGCCTTCGGAGTTTTCGAGGACCACGGCTTCACCACCGTCCATGACGGACATGCAGGAGTTGGTGGTGCCGAGGTCGATGCCGAGAATCTTGGACATGGTGTGGGTTCCTTTCTGGTTGGGGTCCCGCGCGAGCGGGTGTTTAGCTGCCACGCCTTTCGCACGCGATGTGCCAGGAGGTTGATGGTTGAGAGTTGATGGTTGAAAGTGAAGAGGTTGAGTGCGGATTTTTAGAGACGGGCGGCTCCAACGGCTACGATTTGAGAGAAAAAGGGCCAGAAATCGTGCCAATTTGACACGGTGCGCGCGGACAGAGTGTCGCGGTGCGTCAGAAAAGGGCCAGTGTGGTTAGACGCGGAAATTTCGCCGGGAAAAACGAATGCGGGCGAAATGTGAAAATCGGGTTGCTAATCGCCGACAGGCTTCCTAGCGTCCGCGCCTCCTAGCGAGGGCAGGTGCCAGAGTGGTCGATCGGGCACGCCTGGAAAGCGTGTGTGGGGTAAAACTCACCGAGGGTTCGAATCCCTCCCTGTCCGCCAGGGGAGACTTTCATGGCCAAAGCCGCGTTCCATCAGGAATGCGGCTTTTTTGTTCTTCGACGAAAGGGAGGGGTGAGAACCCTTCCGAAGCGAAGCGGAGGCCAGGGTTTGAATGCGGCGGGAGCTTCGCGACCTTCGGTCATTGGCGAAGCCAACAAACTGGCATGGTCCGCAGGACAATCCCTCCCTGTCCGCCATTCTTCGCTTCCGTTCCGGAAGCTACGAATGGCAAGCCATTACGATCGGTGGCAAAGCGTTCGAAGGCGGGCTTACGAAGCGAAGAATGCCCTTCGTAGCCTTGGCGAAGTAGGGCTCTTTGATTGAGTGAGTGGACCCCGAGAGTCCATTCGATGTTTTACGCCTACATTCTGCGATCCCAACGGGACGCGAGCGTCTTCTATCACGGCTTCACGTCCGATCTCCGCAAGCGATTGGACGCGCACAACATGGGAGCGAATGTTTCCACGCGGGCGATGCGTCCTTGGTCTTTGGCGTGGTATGGTGCCTTCAAATCGGAACAGATGGCTCGCGATTTCGAGAGCTATCTCAAAACCGCTTCGGGCAAAGCTTTTGCAAGGAAGCGGTTGCTCCAACTGGAGTAAGCGAGGTAGGGTCGAGTTCGAGATCCCAAAGGGATCGCAGCCTGTAGCCGGTGGTCGAGGAGCGCAGCGACGATACCACCGGGTTAAATGCCCCTCTCCCGATCCGACCCCGAAGGGCGTCGCAGCCGGGCTGGCACCCGCTACGGGGTGCGAATATCCGGTCGGCCGTTTTCCGGTGATGTCGCTTCGCTCAATCACCGGCTTGAGCTTTCATGCCTTCGGCATAAAAAACGCAGGTTCTTTGCGGGAAAGCGACTCCACGTGGGTAACGGGCAGCTCCCGTTTTCGCACAGCTTCACCATCGGCAGTCCAGAAACGCTCTTAGAACCCGTTTAAAGTCTTCTGAGGAGCAGGGAAATGAAAGCCAGGCGGATCATGGCGAGCGATGAGGCAAGCTGGCGCTCGCAATTCTTCCAGAGCCGTCGGCATTTCTCCAGCCACGAGA